>Ga0325410_1003108_pt1 | contig 18657 bp, 9 predicted proteins | sample PopdelMetagenome_16_FD_206182 | JGI IMG/M metagenome (GOLD analysis project Ga0325410, IMG submission 206182) | Populus deltoides microbial communities from Bellville, Georgia, United States - Xylem-PdIQD-R3 | ecosystem: Host-associated > Plants > Phyllosphere > Stem > Wood/Secondary xylem... | reverse complement strand
CAAGAATTAAGAGAGAAATAAAGTGAGGGAAAGGAGAGGAAGAGAAGAAACCCATGGAAAAAAGGGAAGAAAAAGGGAACATTGGAAAAAAATCTTGACTGGCTAGTGTTTAAAATTCATTTTATTACGAGGTAAGGGGTTTTAAACCTAAGTCTATAAGCTCAATTGAAAGGGAGAACAATTCATGCCAAATTTGTGAATTTTAGCCCAAGGTTCATGATAGGTGTTATATCCTAATTTTCGGGTCCCCTCAAAAAAAAATTATCGTTTTCTTTTAAAATTAAAAAAAATGAAAAGCAATAAAAAATGAAAAATGAAAAAAAAAATATTGGCATCTTGGCAAGAGCAGGCTGGGAAGGGTTTCAAATCCATGGGGAAACCAAGCTGGAGTTTTAGACAAAAATGAAAGCGCAATTATACCCTGGTATACCCAAGACTGAAAGACAATATAGATTCAAGGTTAAACTAAATGATTATTGGATGAATTTTGTATAAAAATTAAGTCTGGGGACTTAATTAAACTTTTAATAGTGTAATTTGATTTAATCGTGGATCCAATTAAAGGATTAATTAAGTTCAAGAATTAGTTTGTGTCAATTTAAAAGATTTAATTAAGTACAAGGACTTAATTTGACTTTTAATAGGTTAAATTAATTTTTATTAAGGACTTAATTGGTAAAAAAAATTAAGTTTAGAAGCTTAACTTGGGCTTAATTGAGAAAATTAAAATTTTAGAGGATCAAATTTAATTTTTACAAAGCCAATTGGTTGAGAATAAGGATAAAATTGCAAAAAAAATGAAGTTCTAAAGTCAATTAAGGGTCAAATCAAAGAAGTTCAAAATCATGAATCAGGGTGGAAGAGGCATGCCCTTTCACGTACTGAAATTGATTAAAATCAAGGGTAAATTTGAAAAAATTGAAAGTTTGATAATTAATTAAGGATGAAATTAAAGACAGACAAGACCAAGGACTATATTAAAAAAGATGCTGAAAATTAAGGGTCCAAATTGACATGGCTAGGGACTTAATCAAAAGAAACTTGGAGAAATCAGACTAAATTGGCAAAATTCGATGCAATTGGAAGTTTAGGGACCTCTTTGTAAAATTAACCAAACAGCGTGTTCATTTTCTTCTTCCTCGGGGAGCTGGCTGGGGGTCCTTTCTTGTAGAGCATTTAATGCTCTTTCATGTCTCAGTTGAGACAAAAGGAGATGCCTCTCTAGCATACCTGACTTTGTACTATGTCCCTAGCATGATTCCTGTCGGAGTGTCGCTTGAGAGGCACTGCAATGAGCATCCAAAACCCCTGACTCGGTCAGCCTCTAACAGTCTGGTGAGAGGGTACAAACCCTGTTGGCTTGCAAAGCTTGGTGAGAGAAGGGGCAAAAGGATGAAGATTCAAACCAAGAGGGAAGCTGACATCCCTCTAGAAATTCGACTATAGAGGGGGAACCAAACACGAGAAAGGGAGCTCTCTCTCTTTAAAAAAAAAAACACGCCTCCTGCAGCAGCCACAACCGACCAACAACCCCATTCCTCTCATCTTCAACCTCTATTATCACACTTCCCAGCCTCTTTCCACTTCCTTTCCATCATCTTCATTTGCACCAACAAAAGACCAACCCAAATATCATTTTATCCCCTTTCCATGGCAGCTCCACCATCAATCAAGGTAGCATCATCGTAAACAGCAACAAAAACACCATCAATCTCTTCCCTTTTTGGCTGAGTCTTTCAAGACAGTAACATGAACTCCAACACCAACCACGTCTAGCAGCAGCTTCAAGTCTAGCAGGACCCAGTTCCAGCAGACCATCAGCGACGACAGTTGTTTTTCAGTATCCACAGTATCTCCACCACCTCATGGCAGACCAGTAACGGCAGCCAAGCAACACCCCCAGGCCAGGTAATCGTCTCCTCCATCTTCATCTTTAAGTGCCCTTTACCTGTTGCAGACATGCAGAACGTGAATTATAATTCATGATTCTACAAATGTCTGTTAGTGATGAAGGTGGCTGGTCTGAGTCCACTTATTTTTATATAAAAATATATTTTTTTGGGCTTTCAGTCCGCTTAACTATTTGGACTCGAGTTGGAAAAATGTTTGGTAAACATAATTTTTATATATTTTTTAGTTTTAGTTTGTTTTTATTTTAATATCTACCCAAACAAGTTTTTAAGAAATTTTAAAATATTTTAAAAATTTAAGAACTATTTTGAATTTTGAATTTGTTTGTGAATTCCTTATATGTTTTTTCAATAATTTGTTTTAATATTGGATTATAGATTTATATCATAATATATGAATCCGGTATTAAAAAATACCCGGTTTTTTTTAAAATTTCAAAAAGATCCAAAACAAATTAAAAAATTTCTCATTTAAAAAAAACATAAAAAATATTTTGCTTTCATGCATATAGCTAGATTCTAAAATCTTTATGCATATTTTATATGAAAAAATAAAAATTGCACTTTCATCATACTTTAAAAACTACAAAAAAATTAATTAATGAGTATTACAACAAGTTTGCGATTATTTATTAGGATTTAGCCAAATTTTCAAATAAAAACATTTTTCTTACTTTTTGGCCTTTATGATAGTTAAGTTTTAACTTGATAAAATAAGAATCTCCTTATTGAGAGAGACTTTTCTTAAGCATTAGACAAACTTTTCTAAGCTTTAGAATGGTTGAATTTTAACTTGATGAGATAAAGATCTTTCTAATGAGGAGGACTTTTCTCAAATCTTAGATAAACTAACGAATAGAAACATGACTTAGGACAAACAACAAAGCCGCTTATTATAGGTAGGGTGCATTAGGGGTGATACGTTTTTCATTTGCACAATCAGTCCCCTTACCCAGACTCTCGTAGACTAATAGGTTTTCTAGTGACCATAATACTAGGTGGTGACTCCCTTTTTCTTTTATTTACTGATAAAAAACAAGAATTTATTGTCCTTTCCGCCCATATCTATCCCGATAACCCTAATCTGGAAGGATGATTGTCACAATGTTGTACATGTACGACAATAGAAATTTAGGAAAAATGTAAAATTTATTGTGATAATAGAGATTATAGTATACTAGATTATAATAGAGGGGAAATTAGGAAGGAATCATGCAGAGAAGTCTTATAGTTCAATAGAATCTACAGGGCCGGCCAAAAGAGGACAAATTATTATATGATGAAATTGGATTTATTCAAGTTAATTGTGTTAAATTAATGCATAAATTTGTGTGGGAGATGATTGTAAATGAATTTAGTAATGTTATATTAAATGATTGAATTTTTATGTTGTTATGGATTGGAATTCTTGAGGATGATTATTGGATTTAAAGGTAAAGTTGTTGTTTTGTGCTTGATTTCTTGTATAAAAGAAGATTTTGATTAAAAATTAAAAATGGATTATGGTATTAAAAGAGGTTGTGGTGCTGACCATTAATGGAAAAAATGAGTTTGATTTAGTATTCAATGTTTTTCCATAATCTGTTCAACATCATGAGACTATAGTTAGAGCACATGCATCGAGTATTATTTCTTGTAAATATATTTTATGCAAAAAAAAATGTTTAAACTGGTCGAGACTAGTGGCGTTTGTATTTAGACGACCAAGAAAAATTGCTTAGACTAACTAAAGCTAGTGGGGTTTGTTTAGATGACTAGGATATTTGTTCGAATAAACAAGATATTTGTTTAGACTAGCTAAGGCTAGTAGTGTCTATGATCAGACGACCAAGATGTTTGTTTAGACTAGATGAAGCTAGTGGCTCCTGTGTGATAGATGATCGAGATAGTTGTTTAGACTAGTTGACCATAAAAGGACTAGTGACATCAGAGTACTTGATGACTAGGATATTAAATCTTTGTGTGCTTTCAAGAATAAGTATATGGTTTGCAAATTTTTCAAAATTGGTTTTGTTGACCTATCGGTCATATATTAATACTTATAATATCTTATATTTTGATGATAACAACTAAATGAAAAATGAACTAATGATATGCTTAAATGAAATTAAGTTTAAATAGGTTTTATATGAAGATCACATCAACAAGCATATGGAATTGAAGAAAGAAATCCATCAACAAATCCAAGATGCAAAGCAAGTGAAGACTTAGCTATTAAAGAATATTATTTTTAGAGCTTATTGTTAAAATCTTTATATCTTACACAATAGCAAACTAAAATAAATTCACACACTTCACATTTCATGCATAAAAAGGCTGATATACATTTTAATTGGTACAATTTCACTAGGTTTGAAACTGCCAAAACTAGTTTTAAGTTGAATCAGTCGACCACTTAGGCATACCAAATGAACTGGTCAACAACTGTTCATTCGTGATAAATACTTAGAACTTTGCATGAACCGATCAATCAAATGATATGGTTATTTAAACCGGTGGACTGCTTTAGCCGTCAGAGACATTCTAGTGGCTATAAACACTAGTTTCTTTTGGAAACATATATATAGCTCTCTTTCATGCAAAATAAAATAGAAATTCTAAAAATACATGATATAGAAGTTATTCCAAAAAAAAAACCCAACTGAAAATCATTAATCCTAAGATACTCTAAGTTGTGCTAAATTAAATCTTCATATTTTAGCATAATAGTATAAAATCTTACATTTATTATACTTATACACCTTCAATTATCTTAAATGCTATTGAGTGAGTTATAGAGATTATAGTTTTTATTTGTATAATCTACTCTTTGAGAGAGTGCATCTTGTTATAAAACAAATCATAATTGTAAACACTTAATATTTTGGATAAATTCCTGGCAATTAGTAAGGTATTGTTACCAAGAAAAAAATCTTAAAAATGTGACATCTTCAAGTGAAGATATTACTTGGTGTGGATTTATCAAGAACATTATATCTTTTACTTGGATTAGTAAAAGAGCACAATACTCAAGTACGATTGGTACTTGAGGTATAAATATAGGCTTGTCGAACCATGTTAAAAACTGAGTTTGCAATCTCTCTTTCCTTATCTCTTTATTTTAAGCACTTTAATTATATTGTTGGTTATTGTGTTATATGTACTTAGTGTGATTATTTGTATTATTTGACATTATTAGTTGAACACTTAATTCACCCCTTTAAATGTTATTATTATCTTAATTCTAGAACAACATGTTTTTTATGAGAAACTAAATAATGAATTTGTGTTTGAACTTTTTTCAGTAATTGTTTAAATTTTTAATGTAATGAATGGTTAAATTGTCAGGTCCATCACATACTAGAGTGAAGCAACATATATGTTTAGTGCATTTTTTGTTTAGTCCTGGTTAATGTATTTATGAAAATTTTGTAATATAACTTATTACCATATTTTGGTTGTATTAGGATGATATTTATATAAATAGAATATTTTAAGATGCAACTTAATTTCACCCTTATTTGATTAAGTTGGAAGTTCAGGAATATTAGTAAGTCTTAGTTATTATATGTATTTTCTTTTTTATTTCATTTCTTTTAATTACATGATGATGCAAGATAGTTTAATGTAATTAATATTATTCCTTTCCATTATATTATATTATTGATCATGGATATGTGAATTAAAATGATATGTGGTTGGCTTTGGTTTATGATGGTCAGACTGTGTATGTGGATTTTAAGTGTGGTATTACATGTCATAATATTGATAACTTGGTATCCTGAATTTATGGGCAAACGCTGCTGAAATTTCAATGGAGAATACATTTCAAAAGATAAATAATAAAAATGTATATTTCTGCTCAAACCGGTTAACCACTTGATGGAATGAATAATTAAAATCGCTATTGTCTCAATCGGTTGAAAAAACCAGTTAATCAATTGATAAACTAGTAAGAGAAATTTAAGAATTATTGGAGGAATCAGTCGACTGAATTTTTTGATTGAATTAATTCGGCCGACCGTTAAGCCGATAGTGTACTATCACAAAAGAAAAACTACCCTATTTTTGCATTATTGAAAAGGAAATTACGTGATATTGCAACAAAAAATTAAGGTTGTTACATTTTATGAGAACTTTCAAACTATCACCCTTTTGTGATATTTTTTCTACTTTGATTTTCTATCTTTTAATTTTATCCTTAGTCAATAAATTTAACTCAATTGTCCTTTAATTTGACCAAAAAAGAATGCAATCACTTAAAAAAAGGGTTTGAGGACCAAAACTAAATAAAAGAAAAATTTTGGACAATGAGTCTATAATGAAATGTTAGAACATAAACAGTGTGCGCATAATGTTTTACCAACAACATTTAAAGTTTTGTATAAAATTTCTTATATGTTGGTTTTTTAGAAATATCAAGACATTTAAATAAAATATAACTAGATAATATAGGTTATATTATAATATAATTTTATCAAAGGATTATGAGTATATTAAAAATGGTTTAGATTCTTAAATAATTTTTATATTATTAAAGAAACTAAAGGTGCTTAATGATTCACTATGGAGTAAGACTCATTGCTTTGTGGATTATTATAGTGTAATAATATTTATGCCCTCCATAATATAAGTAAGGTTCTTTTGATATTATCAAATTGATCGGGATAAAATTGATCATCTCACTTTTTTGGCATGGTGAAAAAAATAAATTACCCTTAAAAAGAAAAAAAAATTGTTTGGCATCCAAGGGTTGCTTGATCTTTTTTTTTAGAACAATAAAATGACTAAATTATTCTTAATAGCCCAAAATCCTAAACTTTTTGTTAGGGTTTTTTTTTTCCTTTTCATTATGTTTTTTTTTTATCACATGGGATAAATGATTTAGTAACTTAGCAAATATAAATATTATTAAAAAAAGATAGTTGACATGTGTATTACACACATCAGCGTGTGAGTGTCCCCGTGGGTTTCGAAAAGCACATGTAGTATTGCCCGTTTGCCAAACACAAGATTTTAGGGCAGCGTTGGAAAGTGCTTTGCGTCTCTTCCATGCATGAGCGGTGTGTGTGGACAATAGACTGCTAGTCTATTGCCATCAACCTTTTCTTTCTTGTTTTCCTCTTTGCCCCTTGATTCCCATGTCAAACCTTTTAATTTTTCAGATCAACCATTCAACTTGATTTTTCTTCGAATTTAGTCTATGTTTTTGTGATTACTATTTTGTTTTATTGGATTTGATTTTTATAATTGGAATATTTTTTCCATTTCATCATTTTTCAATTTTTTTCATTTATTATATTTGATCCTCAATTTCTTAATTGCTATTTTTTCTTATCATTTTCTTGATTTATTTTTTCTTTTCAATTTAATCTCTCATTATTTTATTTCATTTAATATTAATACTAGATATGATACTCATTCTTTTAATTGCTATTTTGTAGTGTTTTTTTTTTATTTTCTTGGTTTATTTTATTTTTAATTTCATCCCTCATTGTTTTATTTCATTATTTCATTTAATTTGGTATCATCTTTGGTTTTTATTTTTTTTAAATTTCTATTTATTTTGTTTTTTTAATTTTGGATGATTAAGAATTTTTCTTCGTAATTTTTTCGGGTTTACCTTCTATGAGGTTACTCGATCTCATAACCTAAGACACGAGTTTCAAAGATTAACCTGGTTTGACTTAGGTTTTTTGTAGTTTTTTTTCTATTTTTTTTAGTTTCATCGTTTGATATTATATTATTGAGCCTTTCAACTTTGTGAGTTCTGTTGCTTTTCTTTTTATGGGGCTGTTCTAATCTCATATTTCGGGTTGTGGGGTGGTCAAGTTAACCGGGTTGATTTGAGTTTTTATTTTGATTATATTTTGTTCTTCCTTTAATTATTTTGTTTGCCTAGGAGTTGAGCTCCATTGTTTTGTTTAATTTTTTTTGTATAGAGTTATCCCGCTCTTATAAGTTGGTGATGTGCTTGACATGATAACTTGAGTTTTTTTTTTTCATTAAATTTTTTTTTCAATTCATCTTTCAGTTTTTGTTTTACTGGTGATTGATTTTTATTTTTCTTTTATAAAATTATTGTGTTCTTATTAAATTTTTAATTTGTTATAACTTAGTAAGCATTTCTTTTTATATTATAATTTATTTTTCAAAATATTTTTTAAATTAGTTTTCAATTAAAAAATAAATTAATATTTTTATATATTTTTAGATGATTTGATGGGTTGATATTAAAAACAACAAAAATATAAAAAAATTATTTTAATTAATAAATATTTTTAAAAAACAGCATGACTATCACTGAACTAAACGGACCGTTTTGATCGGACGGGCGACGCGTGAGTGCCTAGAGGCTGATAATGAGCCACGTCAACTCCCGCCACATACCAAACATTTAATACCGTAAATACCCTCACGAGCAAATACATCCCCACCCCCAATCCGCCATCGAAAGACGCTTCTTGCATCAGTAATCGAGGAAATAAAAGTCATATTAGTCGAGGGAGAATTTAGTAAATCAGGTCCGTACAATCAAAAGTCGGTTTTCTAGTTCTCAGATTATCTAATCCCTGCACACCTACGTCGTTGCTGCTTCAAAACATCCTCGTATCTCTGTCATTGTTATTTTTTTTTTTTTTTTATCAAAAATGGCCCCTCGGACAAGAAGAATGGCGTTTCCGAAAGTGTTGATTGAGAGAGACACCGACTCCGAGCAAAGTTCTTCATCGGACGATGAAGGTGAGTTGGAAGAAGAAGATGAGGGCCCACCATCAGAATCAGAACCAGAAGAGGAGGATTCAACCAAAAATGGATACGGAGAGAGAATAGAAGAAGATTTAAGTTTAAAAAAGAAAGGAAAAGCACCCATCACTATTAGTCTCAAGAAAGTTTGCAAAGTAAGCTACTTTCCCTTAAAGGTTTCCTTTTTCCCTTTCTTTTAATAATGTTTTATTGATGGTTTGTGGTGTTTTAGGTGTGTAAGAAACCGGGACATGAAGCGGGATTTAAAGGAGCAACATACATAGATTGTCCTATGAAACCTTGCTTTCTCTGCAAAATGCCAGGTATGTGCTCATTTTGGCAAGCATTTATTCTATTCAAGTCCTTTATATGATTTTTTGCTGTTAAAGTTGTTGCTTTTTTGGAAATTCTGACAAATTACCATTAGCCAATTTGTCTTTTAGTAATCTGGAATTAGTCCACTAAACTAACTTGTTTGCGAAAATGCTACTGTGATTAATGCTTTAAACTCGCCGTGTCAATAATTTTCTATTATTTTTGTGACGGATTTTTGTTGAAGTCATTTTTTTAAAATCAATTGTGTGTATTATTTGTGTTGTATGTTAATTCAATGATATTTATTGTCTATGGTAGGTACTGCTCAATGTGTGATTTGATGGTATAAAATGATGTGTTGATGTTGATAGTGTTTTGTGAATGGCCAGGCCACACTACAATGACATGCCCACATAGAGTGGCAATTGAGCATGGTGTAATCCCAGCACCCCGTACAAGTACTCATAATACAGTGGAATATGTCTTACAGCGCCAGCTTAGACCAAGAATCCTTCCAGTTAGTTGTCTTCTCTCTTTTGTGTTCAGACACCCGTGTGCTCTTTTTTTTATTATTTGTTTTAGGGGTGGGGGTTTTGTCAGTGATGGTGGTACATGTCATGTTTAGAAAAATTTATCATTCCTGAGAGCACTCTAGTCTTGAAATAGTTAGTGATGCGGCAATTTGATGATGGTTTGACTGATTCTGGAAAATTCAGATTTCCTAGCTTTTGGACTCCCTATTGTGTTCAGTTTGTCTTTGAGAAATTTGTATGTTCCTGATTGGATCGATCAACATGATTTTTGAGCAGCTCCTTTTTTTGGTGATTTTGAGCTGCTGTTGCATATCTTGGCAGCAAATTTTTCATACCTTGTGTTTTGTGATACAGATAAAACCAGCATATGTTATACCAGATCAAGTTTGTTGTGCAGTTATCAGATACCACAGCAGGCGAGTAACATGTTTGGAATTTCATCCAACAAAAAATAACATCCTTTTATCTGGAGATAAGGTTAGGCTCATGCTATGCATTGTAGTTGATACGAGTTTTTTTATAAGGATGCACTATTTCATTATAATTGTCCTACACTTGATTTATCTCCCTTTTCTGCTTTCTTCTTCTTCTTCTTCTTCTTTTGGGTCTGTTGAAAAGAAAGGACAAGTTGGAGTTTGGGATTTTGACAAAGTGCATGAAAGGATGGTTTATCAAAACATACACACTTGTATTGTAAATAACATGAGGTGAACTCTCATTCATGAAATTTTAGTTTTCTTTTTATTCACTTGAAGCTGTGGGGTAAATAAAGAACAACTTTCACGTGTATTTTCAGGTTTAAATCTACAAATGATGGTATGGTATATGCTGCATCCTCTGATGGAACAATTAGTAGCACTGATTTGGAGACTGGAATGTCATCATCTCTGATGAACCTTAATCCTAATGGCTGGCAGGTAACTTGACTTTATCTTCTATTCGTGCAATGCCGGTTAGTATCTCATGGTTATATTGTTTTTTCTTTAGTCTTATGTTTTGTCCTCTTGAGATTTGTTTGTTAAGATTTGTTAATATGTGGATGCCTTTGGTTTGAATGGTGAACTTCAGTTCAACTCTTCTCTTGTTATAATTTGATGAATGGATGGTCCACTGTGTTAAAAAGCCATTGTCTGATGTCTGTACTTATGAAAGGTTCCCTGCATGCATGTTAATTGATTGGGCAGAGGTGGAGGAAGAAAACTAAATTTTTGTCATATTTGCTTAATAAACTGATTTCTGATTATTAATTTTGACGGATGACTTTATATGGCTTTTTTGCAGGGTCCAAGTAATTGGAGAATGCTTTATGGCATGGATATCAATTCAGAGAAAGGTGTTGTGCTTGTTGCTGACAACTTTGGTTTTCTCTACATGTAAGGTTCAAGATTTTAGATAACTTTGTCTATACAGAAATATTTAGTTATGCGATAGGGAAACAGATTTAAAACAGGTAATTGCATGAATGGAATGCGTGCTTTATGAACTAGTCATTGAATACCTGCATTTATCACTTAGTTGGACAAGTTTTAGCTATGGCTTCTTCCACCTTTTCAAGAAGCATGCCACATTTACAGCAATCGATATCCAGAAGCTGAACTATATTTATGAATTTGTCAGTTATGCATGGCCCATCAACTGCTGTAATGGACACATGATTCCCTTGTCATCTTGATTTGTTAATTGATGAGCCACCTTTAAGAGAGAATGCTGGTTTACCATATGTTGATAGCAATGCTAATTTTAACTCGTATTTTTGTATGCATTCCGAACTTTGTTCCATCTTCTTGGCATTTCTTTGATGCTGGATAGGTGCACAAGTCATGATCAGTATGCTAGTACTTGGAGGAACATGTGCATCCATAGACAAGCTTGGGATTCATATGGGAGTAACACAATAAAACCTGAAAGAAAATATTTAAAAATTTATTTGAGACTTCTACTTTAGTGCTGCCAGTTTGCTTGAATATTCATTTCTGCTTGAACTCAAAAAGCTAATGAAGAAATAGAAAATGGATGGATAGTGTAACAAGAATCAAGCACCTCGTGGGGGAACTTCTGATGGATTTGTGTGGTTTCGTTATTTTCTCTGTGCCTTCTTTAAATAACTCGCTCAAAGTTGGGTTTTGTGCTTCTTATGGCTTACTCAGGGTGGATACACGATCCAACAGTAAAATTGGGGAGGCAATTTTGATCCATAAGAAAGGTAGCAAAGTTGTTGGACTTCATTGCAATCCAGTTCAACCAGAGCTTCTTTTGAGCTGTGGAAATGATCATTTTGTAAGTTTTTAATGTCATTAGTTATTATACATTTTGTATTTGCTCTTGTCGCTGCTGGACCATCTGGCTATTCTATAAACCTCTGTGTATGCTCCGTTTCCCTGGTTTTCCCCTCTTGTTTCACAGATTCTGTCTCATAGTGGATTAAAAAAAAGGCTGTCTGAAACATGCTTGTTTTTCTCAGCAACACATAAATACTTGTTTGTGTGTGGTTTTTGTTTATGTTGTCCTGTTCGTACTAGCCTAAGCAATATCATCTTCTCAGGCTCGTATATGGGATATGCGTCAACTGAAAGCTGGATCATCTCTTTCTGACCTTGCACACAAACGCGTTGTTAACTCTGCATATTTTTCTCCATTGTCTGGTAGCAAGATTCTTACCACTTCACAAGACAACCGCCTGCGTATTTGGGATTCTATATTTGGAAACTTGGACTCCCCAAGCCGAGAAATCGTACACAGTCATGATTTTAACAGACATCTGACCCCTTTCCGTGCTGAATGGGATCCAAAGGTGATAGAAATTGATTGATATGTGTATAACTTTCAGGCTTTCCTTTATTCTTTAAGAATTCAGGGACATTTTTTTTGTTGCAGGATCCAACAGAGTCCCTTGCAGTTATTGGTCGCTACATAAGCGAAAATTACAATGGAGCTGCCTTGCATCCGATTGATTTTATTGACATTAGCACTGGGCAACTAGTTGCTGAAGTTATGGATCCAAACATCACCACCATTAGTCCTGTGAACAAGCTACATCCACGAGATGATATTTTGGCATCTGGCAGTTCGAGGTTGTTCTCTACTCTTTCATTGGTTCAATGGATGCCATGGCAGAGAAACCTTTTTTTTTCTATAACAGCTAGACCTTTTGTCGTTGAAATTCTGCAGGATGATCCAATTAGCCTTCTTAACTGGAACATTTACATACTCTTTTGTCATGCATCATACAGAAACTATAATGCATCACTTCAATTAATCCTTAGGCCAGCTTTAGTGCCCATGATAACCACATCTTTTCCACAGTGGCATCATGCGATTTAAATATCCACCCATGTGTTTAAGAAACTCTTGTTATTGATATTAACTCCAATTAAGAGCATATTTATGTTTCTCTTCCCATTTGCTGAGTGGCTGATTTTTAATTATCAATAATTTAATGGTTAACTTGTTGATGCTCTTATATTTAGTATTTGGATGTATCAATAGGAAGTTGGAAATCAGTGACGGAGGGCTTAGCACTATTCTTCTTTTAATATGATGTTTTCCCCTTGTCTTTTGTGTTCTTAATAAACTACTCTTCCAGGTCCCTTTTCATTTGGAGGCCAAAGGAGAAGTCTGAACCTGTGGAAAAGAAAGATGAAAGCAAGATTATTATTTGTGGAGGTGCTATGAAAAAGCGTAAAGGCAAGTTTCGTGGTGAAAGTGATGATGATTCTGAAGATGATGGATGTGTATCCAAGGGCAAGAATTTTCAATTTAAAAAGGCTGAATCAAAATCAGCTCCGAGACCTCGCAAGGTTAACAAATAAGCTTACAAATGGGAACAATCTGTATTATCTACTGCTGTGGACGGAAGTTTTGTCCCTATATTTGTTGATTCCACCTATTAATCTCTACATGGGTCGCCAAGTAACCTTCATTTTGACAGAAGTGCACTTTAGCATCAGCAGCAGCAGTGCTCCTCCTTTTGTATTCTGTATAATTGCGAACAAAATGCAATGCAATGTAATTTATGTTTCCTTGTTCTGGTAGTAGTATTGCAGCAGGATTTCGTGATTAGCCTTTTGGATCATTATATGATGGGACTTTCTTCATTAGTTTTCTAGGCTGGTATACAGTGCCTGGCAGGTTGGGGCTTCCATTCGAATTAAAAAAAAACATCAAACTGTTCAGTGTTCACTGACTGGCACAAACAACTTCGACATAGTTAATGTAAGTTTTTAAGAGGTAAAACTCAGTATTTCACCGTCAGTTAACTTCTATCCAGCACTCTGTATAATGTTCCTCGTTAAGCTAAACCAACACGCTCTAATAAACCCTAGGTAGACTGGTACAGGCTGCATCTGGCATTTCCAGACTTGGTAACATAGCATATCTGGTATGTAGGTGGCTCTGCAGTGTTCCTATTGTACTCAGGTTGGCCGGCATTGTTTAGAACCTAAACCATCCTTTTCATGCTGTAGTAGCATGACAAATCTTCATCGAGTCATATAAATAACTGATCTTTTTGTAAAGGATCAAGGAAAGTTATCCAATACGAGTTACTCTTTTATTCACATTCATGTGAGACGTTTGAATACCAACTGAAAATAATAGGAAATCTACTAGTAGAATTTTTGTAGTTGGTGGGTTAGTTGAACACATTCTGATTTGATTTTGATACGAAACAAACCTAAACAGGAAGATAATGAGTATCCAATCCCAAAAAAGAAACGAATTACTGCAGCGAGGGAAGCACTTACCCTAAAAACATTAATCTTAGAGTGTAATATCAGAGGCCATAACCCCACAGATCAAAGAGGTATAAAGAGAAACCAAATCAATTATAGCAAAGTAGCATTGAAGGGCACCAAAAACCTACAGTTATGCACTTGAGGTCGTGGCCCAGCGGGGAAAGGAATTTGTTCCCTTCCTCTGCATCCAGGTTCGATCTTTTTTATGCATACCTGTTACCCCCGCGGTGCCTTATCAGCCACCCGGGCTTGCAGGGTGTTCAGTGGGTTCGGGAATTAGTCGTGGTGCGTGTAAGCTGGCTTGGACATCCCGGGTTAAAAAAAAAAATCCTACAGTTTTTTTTTTCTTCTAATTTAATCTTTCCGCTGGAAGTTTTATAAAACATTACAAGGATCTATAGCAATTAATCATAGTAATTGCATTATTTAAGGTGTATGTAGCAATCATCCAGCATTTCTGTTATGTACTCGAAACTACCCATTACGATACAATAGAGGGGTCATTGATAGGGTCCCTCTTCTTCTGATAATGCTACAGTTGGCGGGGGCAGAATTCTTAGTAGAAGCAAATTGACAGTTGCAGATCACTTGGGATAATTGCATATACTGGTAGATTACTTGGCATATTTAGCAGATGCAGAATAAATAGATTTAATAGGCTCTTCCTACAATTAAGAGATTTGAATATGTAATTACATATATTCTTGCGTGATTCTATATCAAGAATATAAAGCAGTCTTTTGTGTGTACACACACGCTACAACGTGTAACGAAGATATAAAAAATATTGCTGAAGTTTTTGTTTCACTATTTATTTTTTTCTTCATGGTATCAGAGCAGGTTAGTATCCACCTGTCTCTTCACTTGTTTACTTAGTAGATCTTCCTATGTTAGAAGGGATGGAGACTTCGTTGTTCCTCCTTCATCAAACAATTCTGATGTTAATACAAATCAACGTTTGTGTTCAGTACTGTTAAATGATTTCAATTATCTTCCTTGGTCTAAAGTTGTGTCGTTAGCTCTTGGAGGCAGATCCAAAATTGACAAAAGCAGTGTTACCTCTGATATTGCAAAAATCTTGGTTTAAATCTTGGTTTTCGAATGATTAGATGGTTCAATTATGGCTGCTCAACAGCATGGAACCACATATTGCAAAAATCTTTAGCTCCTCAGAATTTGTCGCTGATCTATGAGAAGCAGTAAAGGAGATGTATGAGAATTAGAATAATGTTACATGTGTATTTCAGCTGAAGAAGGACATTTCATGTTTGCAACAAGAAGGAAAATCTTTTGTTCTTGGAGACATGAAAAGCAAGTGGAATGAGCTAGCAATTTACAAACCTCACACTAATGATCTTACAATATTATTAAAACGAGCTGAAAAAGACAAGATTTTCTAATGGTTGGTCAATCTATCTCCTGAATATGAAGATCTTCGAAGTCATATACTTCTGAATCCAGAACTTCCACCCTTTACAAGTGTATGTGCAACCATCTAGCGAGAGGAAACGAGAAGAAGGGCCATAAATGTACACACCAAAACTGACATATCTAAAGCTAGAGTTTATCTATCAAACTCCAGACGTTTTAAAGACAAAAGAAACAAGGGAAGACGATCTGACTTGAAGTGCAACTACCGCAATAATCTCGGCCATTCTACATACCGTTGTTGGGTTTTACATCCATATCTGAAACCAAAGTTTGCAAGAGATAACAAGGCAGACTAGAAAAGATCTTAAGCATCTGGATATAAGACTAATATAGCGACCAACACAACAAACGATAGATTGTCCAATTTTACCTCTAGTCTCGTAACTCTCATCAATGAGCTTGCAACATATCTTCAAACAAAGCAGAATAAAAATGAAACTAAAAACTCTCCTGCATTTCTTGAAGATTTTTCAGGATTTCTTATTACTAATAAAGGTGTTTTAGTTGAAGAAACCCCGAGTATTTTGAATGCCTTCACATTAGCTCTTACAATAAGTAAAGTGCATGATTGCTGGTTCATAGATTTCGGTGCCATTGATCATGTATCCAATGATCGTAATCTCACACTTGACTTTAAAATTTTGTCCCCATTATCTCAAATTTTAGTTGCCAATGGTGACAGTATCAAAGAACCATCTCAACCCAATAGCTTAAATTGTTAGGTGAGATCCCGAGATATAATTTATATTATTCTCTAACATACCTCCTCAAGTAAAAGTCATTTGGACTTGAAACTTGCACAAACCCACTTTACCTTGTGCTTAATTTTTATCAAATAAATAGGGATGGTAAGATTTGAACTCGTGACCGCTTGGTCATCAAGGCTCTGATACCATGTCAAAAAACCATCTCATCAATCCAAAAGCTTAAGTTGTTAGGTGAGGTCCCAGGATATGATTTGTATTATTCTCTAACACACCCACTTAAGTGAAAGCCTTTTGGGCTTGAAATTTGCATAAACTCATTTTACCTTGTGTTTAATTTTTATGAAATAAATGGGGATGGTGAGATTTGAACTCGTGACCGCTTGGTCATCAAGACTTTGATACCATGTCAAAGAACCATCTCATCAATCCAAAAGCTTAAGGTGTTAGGTGAGGTTCTAGGATATGATTTGTATTATTCTCTAACACACCTACTCAAGTGAAAGCCTTTTGAGCTTGAAATTTGCATAAACCCATTTTACCTTGTGCTTAATTTTTATCAAATAAATGGGGATGGTGAGATTCGAACTCGTGACCGCTTGGTCATCAAGGCTCTGATACCATGTCAAAGAACCATCTCAACCCAATAACTTAAGCTGTTAGGTAAAGTCTCGAGATATGATTTATATTATTCTCTAACAGACATGATACCCGTTGTTGGGCAAGGGAAAGTGAAACTACTTTCTCAAACAATTACGTCTTTTGTTTTATATGTTCCTTCGTTTCCTTTTAAGCTACTGTCAATCAAGAAAATTACCACTGTTGAATTGTGTTGCTATTTTCTCTTCTCCCACAGTATTGTGTCTCAGGATCTAGCCACCAAGAAGACCAAAAAGACGATTAGTGAGGGATTTTTCTTTCAAGGTCTTTATTATCTTCAAAGAGACACTTGCTTCTTTAAAGGACTTCACGTCAATACTAATCTAGATTCTGAATAAAAATTATGACATAAACGTTTGGCTCATCCTTCAGAACCTGCTTTGTGTAAATTATTTCCTTGTTTGAACGGCAATTCAATAAATTGTGATTTATGTCATCTATCAAAATCTACACGTCTACCTTTTCCTTGTTTTACTTCTCATTCTAATAAACCTTTTGATTTGATATATTCTCATGTCCAGGGTTCAATTTTAATATCCTTTGATGACTACAAGTATTTTGTTATATTTATTGATGATTAATTACGATTTACTTCGATATATCTTCTGAAATAAAAAAATAAAGTTGCAATTATCTTTTAAGACGCATACACTACTTTGATGATAAGGGAATTGCATATTACCCTCATTCCAGCATAATTAACAAACAGGGGGAGTCCACATTCAATTTGTTTCCTTTACCACTTTCAGATGATGACAAAAATCATTCAGACATCTGACGCCATAAGCATGGGACACTATTGATTTTGATCCTCTACCATCTGAAACTATTGATACAAATATGACATATGCCCCTGTTGTTGGGGAATCAGGCTCCCCCATGCGCGGACCGGGGGTGTACTGATACTTACTCATAGGAGGCTTAAGCACACTGACACAATATTTAACGTGGTTCGACAAAACCGCCTACATCCACGGGAGAGGTTCATTTTATTAGATATAGAGATACATGGAGGAGGAGGATTACATCCACTCTAACTCAACTCTCAGCTCACTTTGGTGCTCTTGCAGCTACTGCAATGGCAGCAAGGCTGCTGCCATTGCAGCTCACTCTTTCTCTCTATTCTCACGTTCACTTCACTCTCTCAACCCTCTCAATTTGTTCTCAACAAGACATGCCTCTTTATAGGCAAATATGGTCAACATGGAGGGGCCAGTAATGCCTTAAAGTGTGCCACTAATTGTGGTATGAATGGAGCTACAACTAACTTGGTGGTGGGGTATTGCCACTAAATGGTAATATCTTAACAATCACCCCCTTTGCCATTTATGTGGGCAATTGTCCTCTTGCTTCTTCAGCACAAGCTTGCATTCTGCAGCTCTTCCAAGCTTCCATTTTGAGAGCGTCTTCAACACAACATTCCCCTTTGAGCGTATCAATCATGTTCGGTCTGGAATGATTTTTCAAGCCTTACACCAAGGCTTACAACACCTCCTCAAACGAATATTCCCAAGTGCGACGGTCATTGAGTATTTCAATGTGATCATAAGCTCACCACTCTTCCAAGAGTCTACTCATCCAGGAGTTGCGCCTGCCCTCTGTTCCACCCTAGGAACCACGCCTTACTTCTCCGTGAGTCTCTCGCTCT
>Ga0325410_1003105_pt1 | contig 18666 bp, 9 predicted proteins | sample PopdelMetagenome_16_FD_206182 | JGI IMG/M metagenome (GOLD analysis project Ga0325410, IMG submission 206182) | Populus deltoides microbial communities from Bellville, Georgia, United States - Xylem-PdIQD-R3 | ecosystem: Host-associated > Plants > Phyllosphere > Stem > Wood/Secondary xylem... | reverse complement strand
AACAAATGAATAACTTAAATGATTTGTGGAAAGTAATCAACATGGAAAAGAGAGGAAATTAAAGAGAAGGTTGAGATCTCCCTTTCGTTACAAATGACATTGCCTGCCTGTGCATTTAATAGCTGATCGATTGAATACAGACGAGCTGGGGCACAGTGAACTACTGTGACCTCACACGCTTTCAACTCAAGCAAGAAGAATTAATGCCTTATTTTATCTCTCTTTTTGTCACCACAAACATTTTAATTTACTCGCAGTTCTATTTGTATTTTAATGTCCTAGCAGCTGCCTCTGGACGCACATATTACTCACTCTTGCATAAAAAAAAAATGCAGTCTCGAGGCTCGAATTCGAATGCCAGCCATCAACTGCAGAAACTCACAATTATAGGAAAGCGAAGGGCCAATTCATAGCAAATATTAACCCTATATATATATCTATATATCTTACTCTTGTAGCTGTGCTGTGTGATCGTGTCTAGTACCTAAACTGCCCTCCACTGTATGTCTGTCCAAAGGACCAGCCAGCAGGGGCAACATTGTAAGAAACCACTCTGCGACCGTCACTTGTGGTAACTAGAAAAGAGAGACTTTGCCCATCAAGGTAAGCATTACTCTGCCAATTTTGGCCCCAGTTTCTTGACATTGCTTGCCATCGAGTTCTTGAACCCTTGATGGCCACAGAACGCACATCACCGGCGCCGCCAACGTTGGTGATCAGGACTAAATTGAAGTATGAGTGGCCATTGATGGTGAACCTAATGCCTCCACTCTTCCTGCATCTTACCCTATATATGATAAACCATGACCTTATTGATTAGATAAAAAAAAAAAACACTAAACGTAATTAATAAATTAAATGAAGACACGGTAAGTTGTTGCTTAACATGCCTTCTGTAAATTACTGGGACGATTCCAGCTCTATATTGGGCAATGTGCTGGAAGACAGGTTGAGAGAGATCAAAATGCTTGTTGGGAGGATCACACCAGCCTCCGGGAGGGCAAAAGTTAGTGGCAGTGACCACAATGGAGCCACGCAGGCACCACTTAGGGTCATTCACACATCTGATCTCAAAACAAGCCCCGCAGCTCAGACCATTGTCAAACAATGCAGTGCTCAGTGCTGCTGTGTTAGCTCCATAACCCTGGCTGTAGAGGTTTCCATAGCCACAAGCCCCGCCTTGAAACGTAAATAACCAGGCTAAGGTTAGCTAGGACGGTAGTTTAAGGAGATTACACATGATAGAACTTGCATGTACAATATGATTTTCTTGGGAAAAAACATACACGAGTAACATACCCATTGTCCCTGAAGCATCGCCACCTCCATAGAAAGTGGCATGTGCGTTAATCCAACCTCCATAATATCCATGAACAGACGAGACAATGGAGAGAAACCCCACTAAAAGAAACCCAAAAGGAGCCATTTTCCTGCATGAAATTATATGAACCCCTCAGGCAAAGTCACATTTCACCTGCTTAAAAATAAAAGTACAGCAATACTAAATAAATAAAAATTCTTGCTAGTAACTAAGGAAAACAAAAGGAAAAAGATAGTGTTAGTAGAAAATGATAAAACCTTGGAAAAAGATAGTAATTGTGGGAAATGAAGAGTGGAGGGGAGGCTTGAGGGGATTAAATAGAAGTCAGTCAACATCACACCTGAACCTGATTAAAAAAAACCTGACTAGCTTTCAGCAAAAGGGACCATACAACTGTTAAGTGGTTTTTACTTTGTTCAGATTTGTGGAAACAATGGACACTTTGGTTTTAAAGGTCTGAAAGTGGTTTTTTTCGGGATTCAAAACTTGAAACCGAGTGGTTTTGAAGCTGTCCATTATGGAACTGTCAATAACTCTGGGTGGGACATGGTGAATTTGGCGAATGGTGCTCTGCACGGTTAGCGTTCTTTTCTTTTCTTTACTAATTCAGGCCCTGAATTTTTATTTTATTTTTTGAACAATGACTCGGTTACAAGAAAGTTACAGAGGATAGTTTGAAAAAGTTTCTGACGAATAGCATACTTTGAAGATAACTGTTATTCTGAATGATGTTTTTAATATAAATCATGATTTTAATATAAAAGTAATTTTAAATAGCAGTTATATAATACAATCATGATTTATAATCATGATTATGATCGATATATAATTCCTTTTCTTTTTCTTCTTTTTCTACGACCGCTACTCTTGTACAAGAAAAAACTCTAAAAACCTAGAAACCTAGAACAAAACTATCTGCCAATCACTCAAAACATCATCTAATTCTTCTCCAAAACATCAAAATCATCTTTCCCTTGCCTCGATGAGTTTTTATACTATTTTTTTGTTGCAAACTATTAACCCATGCTTATGTAGACAACTTCCTCACCGCCACAACCGGTTGAACTGCTACATAGACATCAAAAAATCAAAGTAAAATAGTTGCATTGTCTCTTAGTTTTATGGGTTTTATTATTGAATGGATAAATTTTGAGTTTTGATTTATAACTATTTGTGTTGTATTTGATAATTGGATATTTTGTTAATGTTAAGATAACTTTAGGTTTTGAATGTTGTAATTATATGTTTTTAATACAATTGATGTTGTTTATAGAATTAATAAGGTTTAAATATAGAAATTATGGTTTAAATTGATTACTGGGTTACTTGTCATATTTAATAATATTGTTTGAATTGAAATAAATTTTGTTGTGATTGATACAATTAGATAGACTCTTAATCAATAATATTATTAATAAAGTTATGATCGAAATCATAACAACTAGAACCTAAGTTGAATTTTGGTAAAAATTATCGTAATTAGGGAATTTGTTGAATTGAGATCATTTAGTTTTTAATTAATGTAATTAGATATGTTTTCATTGATATTATTAAATTCAAAATAATAATAGTTAGGGTTTGCGTTGAATTGTGAGATAATTTATTTCTAATGAAGTATTCTTATTTTACAGAATATGTCTTCAAACTTTTTTATATGGTGTCATTATAGTAGTGCTATTGTTCATGATACGAATAATAATATCACTTATACTGAAAGAAATATTGTATTCTTGAATGATACTAGAGGTATGTCATTTGAAGATATTAAAAAAGTTATATGTGGAAGACTTGAGTTGAATTATAATGATGTTGAAATGGATATCACTTGAAAGTGTTTTGTTTGGGAACATTAGTATTTCTCAATACCGATTGCATGTCAATTGCATATGATATGAATTTTAGAAATATGATGAAATTGTTCATTCAGAGTGGAATGAACATGATAGAGTAATTAACCTAGACTTAGTAGCTCATATAATATAAAGCATGAAGATACTAATATATCTATACTCATATATGCTCGATCATTTAGATAATTATCACATTCAGCTGGTGCTTGTACGTCTAAGATATTGGAAGATAGGGTTATGGGAATTTACGATGAAAATAGAATAAAAAACTCATATTGTGATCAACTTAGGTATGACTCCTCCAAACCTAGTAATAATGAAGATGAAGGTGTCGTGGTTTTAGTTGAAACATTAGATGATGATGACGATGATGATGAGGCCTTTTGTTCTAGAATTTGGTTATGATATCAGAGTTGATGACATAATTTATAATGATTGGTCTATTTATTGTATAAAATCAGCTAGTAGTGGTGGTTTGGTAGTTGGATGAACTTTCAAAACTAAAATGATGTGGTGAATGTTGTTAATCAATGACACATTGCACATTCACTTGAATATTAAGTTTAATGTTCAAACCAAACTTTGTTCAATTACAATGTGTTCATGTACTTGAATGTCAATGGTACTTTTATGAGGGATATCATACAAAGATCAGATTTCTTTGAGATAACAAAGTTGAAAGGTAAAGACACAAATATCAATATATGCATAAAAAAGACCATCATCAACTTGATACAAAATTTATTACATTACCAGTTTCAACTCTTATTCAAGATAACCTTACTTATATTGTTTCCAGCATACAATAAGAAATCAAATTGCATTATAAGTTTAAAATTTCTTACTATAAAGCATGAGCTACAAAACAAAAGATATTTGATGAACTTTTTAGAACACATGAAGACTCATTTGAAATGTTACCTCGATTGTTTTTCGCTTTACAAGAATCAAATCTTGGGACAATTATTGAGTAGAAACATAATGGATAGCTTGATAGTAAAACATTGTTTTTGGTATATTTTTATAGGCATTTAATCCTACAATTGAGAGGTTCAAGTCTTGTAGGTCAATTATAAATGTGGATGGCATTCATCTATATGAAAGGTTCAGTGAAAAGTTGTTGATTATAGTTGCTTTTAATACATTGTTGATTATAGTTGCTTTTAATACAAACAAAAGGATTTTTTCTTCGGCTTATGCTTTAGTTGAATAAGAAAATAATATCAAATAGAGATGATTTTTACTACGTATTCAACGTCTTATTATAGGTGACCGTAGTGGTATATGTATAATATCGAATAGACATGCTGGTATTAAACATTGAATGATAATTTTTTATTTTAAAAATCATGCTTCTAATAAAAAATATATTTTTCATCAAAAACATTAATGAATAAGTAAAAGAGTATCTTGTTCTGAGAAATGCATTTTTTTTCTCTTGAGTTTAAATTATTTCATATTGCAAATAATTATTTTAATTACCTCAAATTATTATTAAAAAGACATGTCTTAATTAATTGATACTTTTTAAGTGCTTATTGATTATTTTGTCAATGCATACTTTAATTAATTAATTAATTAACATGATACTTTATAAATGCATTAAATTGATACTTTTAAAGTTCTTATTGGTACTTTTTAAGTGTTTTTTTATTATTTTGCAATGTCGATGTAAAAAATAAAATAAAAAACTATTATAATGTATTTTTAATTAAAAAGCACCTTGCAACACGTTACCAAATATAAAGAAACACCTATTTTCAGGAACTTACATGATGGAAATTTATATGTTAAGATAAAATATTTTTTTAAGAAAAAACCTAGGAGACGAACACAAACTGCATGCCATGCCCATCTATGACAAGCAGTAACACAAAATAAAAAGGGATCAGAGAACTTAAAACTCAACCGAACACATATTTAAGTTGAGAAATAATCAGTCTAAGACATACATACATTAAAAAGCTAAAATGTATATATTAACAAAACTCTAAAACACTTAAGGAAATCATTGCATCCACAAACATGAAAAACTATTCATTACTACAGTAGTATTACATTTTTTTCCCTTAAAATAAAAATTAAAAAGCATTTAGGCTAGGGGTTTTTTAATCTTTTCACATGACCCGTTAGTCATTAAAGGAATGTCCAGAGGTATATGCATCTTTTCAACTTTTTTAAATAGTAAAATGACTAAAATACCCTTAAAGTAAAAAAAAATTAGAATGTTAACTGAGGGCATTTTTATCTTTTTATTTTAAAAAAAATGTTTACTCTTGGATTTAAGAAAAAATATAAGCCATACGCCATGAGATTTTTCATCCTTTCATAGTGGTTTTATTGTTAATTCCATACTAATAGAGGGTATTTAATCCTTTTGTTTTAAATAATTCATATAAATATTCAAAAAATTGTTAACATATGCTCTTCACATGCCAATGCGTGAGAGACGCCCCTGCTATTTGGACAACGTATATGTCACCTTCTAATGGTCAAACCTACCTTTCCACCATGTCGATGGAAGTGCATTCATGTACTTTTAATACTAGTGCGGCAATGGGGTAGTTGTCGCTAGTAAACCTTTTTTTTTTTCCTCTCTTATCTCCTAAAAATTACTTTTAGTCCTCTTTCTTTTTATATTTTGACTTCAATTCCTATTCTTTTGATTTTTTATTTTTTTTCTTGGCCTTTTTATAAAAATTTTATTTGTTTTCAATTTAGTCCTTTAATTACAATTTGTCATATATATATATATATATATATATATATATATATATATATATATATATATTTGGCCCTTCTCTAAAAGTTTTACTATTTTTCAATTTCATCATTAAATCCAAGTTTATGGTATATTATCTTTTCTATTTTGATCTTCATTCTTTTTATTTTTCTTTTTAATTTAACCCTCCAATAAAAATTTATAGGTTTCCCTCTAATTTGTTTTTTATTTTTATTTTCACCCTCATTTTTTTAATTACAATCTTTTTATTTTAGATCATTTATTATAATTGATTTGTTTTTTTTAATTTCATCCTTCAACATTTGATTTGCTATGGATTATGCTTCATAGTTATTTCATTTATGGTGCTTCTAGTTTATCTAGATCACGAGTTTGAAAAGCTAATACGGGTCGACATTTTTTTTTTCTTTGTTTATTTTCTTTTCCGATTTCATCATTTGAAATTATATATTTTTTAGATTGGCTTTGTGGTTTCCTTTAATTTCTTTTTTATCAGGTTATTTCAGTCTCATGATCTAAGCCACGGGTTTTGTGAGTTAATCCGGGTTGGCTCGCTTCTTATTATTCAGGTTACATGTATATCATGCTAACTCGTGTTGACTCAAATTTTTTTTCTTTTTTAATCCAATTTTGTACTCCCAAGGTTTTTTTTCAAGTTATCATGGTCTTTTATTTTTATAAAACATTTGTCTATTTACTATCATTACCTATTTTTGTTATCGTCTAATGAAAATAAGATCAACTTATTAAACCTGATCAGGGCTTTAACTCGAGTTGTTTGCTTTTCCTATTTCTTTTAAACACATTTATAGCACTAGACTATCATTTTTTTAATTATTATTATTCTAATTTTGGTTTTTATTTTAATTGATACTTTTTTTAATGTCTTTTTTTCAATATTTTTTTAGTTTATGTTTCAATTAATATCTTTCCTCTATGATATTTAATGTCTTTACATAGATGAACATCATTTTAAAAAAATACAAAGTATTTATTGTTAGATAATATTTTTCATATATGCAATCTTGCATTATATTTTTTTTCTTTTTTTTATTCAATCAATTTTTTTTGTGGTTATTTTTATTATTGTTCAATTGAATAAAAAAATAAATTTTTAATAAACATAACCGAGTAAATATCCATGTTGCGAGACCATATATTTTGATAGTTAATAAAATTAATTTTTTGAATTTTATTTTTAGTTTTCGTTAATATTTGTTTTCATTTATTTACATAGATAATTATCAATTTATTTAATTAGATGTTTTTATAGGTTTTTTAATTTACACTTATAATTTTTTTAATATATATATAAACATGTTTGAAAAGCATGTGTATCTGATTTTTTATTATAACAAAATATACGAACCATATTGAAACACAAGTCAATTAGCAACTCGTACAAAAAGCTAAATTCACTAATTTCCTCTACCAGTTTCAGTGAAAGTTCATTGCAAAAGTCAAAACTACTGTAAGAAAAGTAGAAGAGGGCCGGATGATTTGAAGTGACAAGGAAAGAGATATGATTAAAAAAAAAAAAAGGAAATGTGTCAAAATATTCCAGCTTTACACACCACCGTTGATGTACCCTTTACAAATTAAAATGACTTGTTTCCTCACGACAAGTCCACAAACAATTAACAAAGCATTTGGAGGACATAGGAACCCAAATCAACCAATTGCTTAGATTTTGTAGACATGGACGATGAACAAGTTGTGTTTTGATTTTGTTTGTCTCGAGTGAGGGGTGAATTATAGATCAGCTAGTTGCCATTTCCATCGTCCAATTTTCGTTGCATCCGAAATAAGTTGTTGTCTCTTGCCTATCTATCCTTTGGTAGGGGAGATCAAATTCTTCTGCAGGCCAAGCCTAAATGACTGGGCTTCATTGACTTTAATGAACTTGGCTACTACAAACTTGGGAGTGAATTACACACCCACAAGTTTACCACATGGGAACAGCGAAAAATGAACCCTACCCAACAAGGGCTTTTAAGGCATGGTAGGCCAATTATAAAACTGAGGTATCAATTTGAGCATTAACTGCAGTGTTGGAGAAAGGCTTCCCCACAAACTCATTAGGTCATCTGGATCCACTAACAAAATGTACTAACTCTTAAGATGGAAATGCAACGGCTATCTAGATCCTAGATCAAGGACCAAGGGACCAACCTTGCTTGCAACACAACATGTTGCAGCTGGACCGATCATTGAAGATGACTGCCTTGAGTATATAGACTAGTAGCTGGTAAAAAAAGTAGCTTTCACTTTCAATTGCTTCCCACAAATGAAAAATACCTGTGCTGAGTGGGAGAATAAAAGGAAGCTCAGTCGCACCAACAGAAGCCTATTCTGATTAACTTCCTGAGCCACCAGCATTGGCTTCATTCTTACCTGTTAAATCAAGTTCTTTTCTTTTATTATTTAGTATTCTTCATTCTTTTTTTTCTTATAATAATATTAATTTGTTGTAACTAATTATTTGATGTCAAGATCTTGTTAATAAAACTGGGTCGAGAATTTAACAAAATTCCTATCCATCATCTAAGAGATGAAAGAAAATATCACAGTTTCACTTTCTAAAGAAAAAATCAAAAGGAAGAAAATCCTCATTTGCTAAAAGATTGCCCTACTGAGTTCAACAACATCACATACCACCGCACCCACGATTAAAGATAAACCAGTCATTTGCTTAATACAAAAGAATGCAATGAAGATAACGTCTTAAAGAAGCAGGCCCTTCAACATAAAAGGTTAATGCCAGCAATTTTTTTTTTTTTCATATGAACTGTTAGCATGCACATGGCTAGAGATCGCAACAAGTTTAGAGTGCTAAATAACCAGAAGAGGAATCTTAACATAAGAACTATGTTAAAAAAGGCTGTGGATATAAAGCTTAAAGTAGATTGATGCTGCACTAAATAAAGCTGGAGCAAGTTCACAAGCTTACAACATTGATAAGGACTGAGAACAGAGATTCCATCCAGCAATGTATTCCAAAACAACAGGAAATAAAGACATGTAGAAATAGTTAAAAACTTTTTTTTTTCCTTTTGAATGAAACATCAAAGCCTCACAAGATAGGTGAACCCACAGCATATCAAATTATCATCTTTGTCAGAAACTTGTTTCTGCTGGAAGGCAAAAAAAAGGAAGATACCTCATCATCGACCATAATATGGAGTCTGACCAGGGGGTGAAGCCCCACCAGGTCGCATGTTTGGCTGCACCCCTGGGTGAGTCATTCCCATGGAGGCCACAACAGGAGAAATCGGGCTGCTATATGAATGGGGAGAGGAACCTGGAGGTAGTGCTGAGGAAGCATATGCTGGGGGTGTTGGATATGTTTGACCAGGATACATACCGCGAACTGATGCATAGCCTGGTCCACCCGCCTGCATACTCAGATCCCAAGCTGCCACTTGCCCAGGAGGAACTTGAGCAGGAGCAGCAGCTGTGGTGGCATAGTTACTCCCAAGGTACATTGAACCAGCTTGAGGATTCTGCCAAGTTGTGGGAGCAGTGTGGAGGCCAGGAGCTTGTGCTGTGAGAAAACTTGCATCCGGGATGGTGTAATCTCTACTTTTATCACTAAAGGCCTACCAAAAAAAGCAACCAGTCAGAATCTCTAGATAAATTAAAACAAAAATAAAAAGAAAAAAAGAAGAAGAGGATTGTATTCAAGAGAGGGCAATCAAGTGTCAAGAAGCATACATTTTAAGGACCAAATCTTTTTCGATCAAGAACAGATGCACTTTTTCCTCTATCAGCGTCTCTTTTATTTTTCTTTTTATTTTTTCTCATGACATTAACTCAAAAGCACATATATATACCTTTACATTGAGATCAGTATGACGAGAGTATGATAGATGAAGCTTACAATAGCCACCATCATAAATGCAGTGTCCCTCCAGAGTTTCTTTGGCTACTGCTGCAGTCGCAACATCTGGAAAACAATGAAGACACTATTGCTGCTTAAATCCTATCTCACAAATAAAGCATGTGCATTGTTAAAAACCTGGCCAATATGTAAGCAAAGAGGATAGGAATGGCAATTTCACCTGATCTGTCAGGTATCTAGTGTCATCTGATCTGATCCAATCCAATTGGATTAGATTTTTATTGGATTTGACCAGAGTCAAACCAGAGGTGGGTAAAACCTGATCTGGTTTGACCAGTCAGATATGACGGCGAATGAGAGGTTAACCTAATCCATCACCCAACCAGCCCCCGTCTAGTTTTTAAAATGTTATTTTTCAATATGATGCATGGATTTTTATATTATGATTCATGAAGGATTTTTATGGTCTCATGCATGGATTAGAAGTTTAGACTCTATTTTATAGCTTAGTGATTCGTGGATGGAAATGTAATTTTCTTTTTAGTTTTAGTTTTTTTAATTGATTTTAAAATGTAAAAACATCCACATTGGGTTGGATACCCACCGAGTGGAGAAAATCCTCCACCCAGCCCAATCCAACCGGATTGGAGATAGAGGCGGGTGATCGATTTAGATATGCCGGGTTGGAGGCAGGTGGAGGAAAATCCAACTCCAACCCAACCTATAGCCACCTCTAAAAAGGATCACAAATGGTTGAAGTAATGTTAAAAATGAACCTAGTCACAATGGTGATATTAATCAGTTTCAAAAAAACATAAACATTAACTCACAGTAACAAAAGGTGATTTTGTGACCAGTTGTAATTTGGTAGTATGACATAACATTTAAAAGTAGACCAGAGGTGATTGTAACTATTAAAAAAAAATTGGTATAGCTTAAATAGGATGAGATAGACAAACAAGATTCGTTCAGCCAACCCCAACAACTTTGGTATAGGACCTCTTTAAGCAGGGAAAGGAAATTCTGGAATGACTAAATCCTTCTATATCCATACCTAAAACAGGGGGGGAAATGGTTAAGAAAAAAGAGAAAAAGAAGATCCATACAAAGTTCAAAGTCTAACAAAATGAATATTATATGATCAGATAATCTGAAACCTAAAGAACTGTGTTGCTCAAAAGGCTTTCAACACGATGTAGGTAGTCAACGTAATAAACATGACTCGCATGCTAGATTTGTAAACAATCAGTCATGACAGAAGGAAGCATACCTGGGTACTGAATTAGTGCCTGTGTTCCACCATTTTTCTCAAATATAGCAATCTTCTGGACAGTACCAAATCCAGAAAATACCTGAATTGAACAGCCGGAGCACTATATGAGCAAAACTCATTCAAAATAAAAATCGGAAACATTTAAGCAATTAGGAGTTCCTCACCGTGTGAAGAACATCCACGGTGACAGCATACTGCATGTTCTCAATTGATGCAAGAAGTACATTGCTCTCAGGCTCTTTCTTTTTCCCATCAGCACCTACAGTAGACTGGAGAAAACAGTTCATTGGTGAAGATTCAGTAATGCAATACAGAAGGTAATCGGTCATGACTCACCTGAACAGGTCCGTCAATTGCAGTAGGATTCACAGGAAGATACGGATTTGTATAGTCTCTGCAAAATTCAAAGAATAAAATGTCATACAACACTATCTATGACATTATTGATGCTTGAATTTCAGAAGCTGTGTAAAAAGGAACATCACAAAAGAAAGATTCAAATGATTGACAAGTGAACAAGACATAATCATGCATGAATAAGTACAGTCATGGAAAAATGTGTAAAACTTTTGTGAAATCTATTGGCTTGCTTTTGCAATCCTCTGCCAGATAGAAGGTTCACAACTCTGCTCCCCCTCACCCAGGTAGTATTTGAAAAAATCCACATTTACTTAAAGATGAACTTTGCAATATCATCAAAAAAATGACACAGGAAAGACAAGAAATTGCTCAGCTAATTGATTGTTAAGGTTTTGTTTGGACTTCTTGTTAGATGGTTTGTAGAAATACAGCGGCTACAAAAGAAACCCCCAAAATTGCAGCTTGCTAAAATTCAGCACGAACAATTATAACATGCAAGTTAATATTCCACTCCAAGCCTATAAAGAAACAAACTTAACATTAACATGCTTAGAAATAAACAAACTTTTACAGCAGACACCAGAAAACAAAATTGGCAAAGAGGAGTACAATGGCAGGTGCAAATGCAATATACTGCTATAACAAATTGAACAATGATTGTATGAAAAGGCGATTTTTTCATTTGATAAAATTCAGCAATCATACACAGAACATTCTAACCACAATCGCAAGTGCAAATGCAATAAGCTACTATCTAAAGATGAAAGAAATTACTAAGCCACTATGACCATACATCTGTGTTTTGGCTATGAGGCTTCCCTAACCCACTAGATGAAAAAGCATACACCAATTAGCAAGGCCTCAAATTCCAAAATTGATGATGTACAAGAGAAGTGATGAATGATTTTGAGCAACAAGCATAAGAAAAAAGAACAGTAAGAAAACATACAAGTATTTGAACTTTTAGAAATTGGGACCATTTTATTACCTGCTCCTATGGGACTGGAACTTGATATTGAGATCAGTATGTGCAGAATATGAAATGCGTAAGTTGCAGGAACCAACATGCTCTGGAAGCAGGTACCTGAATTTTTTAAACATAATACCTCAACGTCACAAATTAACAACACTCACCATACTAACAGAAAATTCCCCCAAAGAAATGACAATGAAAAAATAGGGGGTGTTGTAAAGGTTAGGAAAGGAAAGAAGTGTGTGCCTGGGTATACTTCTCCCATCCAAGGCATTTCTCGCTGAAGATGCAGTTTCAGCATCAGTGAATTGAATTAATGCCTGCCAAGATATTAGGAAAAATTGATACTAATACAGAAAAAAAAAAGTGCAGTCTCAGAAAGAACAAAAGCATATTTGAAACCTAACCTGGAAACCAGCAGCCTTTTCAAAAGTAGCAATTTTGTGCACATAGCCAAAAGCAGAAAACACCTGCGACAGGTTTCAATGACACATACATTAGATTCTATAAAGATGATAGAATGAGAATTTCAACTATACACCATTTGGGACTACCCCAATCATTGATGAAAAGGCACAACAAAATTTCCAAATATTTAAGAAATAAGTGCAGAATGACACCTGTACATGAATGCGTCAAGATAGACCTTAGAAAGGAGAATGACGTATGATAATATTTCCAAACTGTCTCCAACAAATGAATCTAAATAAGAGGCACCATCATCTGTGATTCAACTGACTTGAATTAAAATTAACACATTATTTACTACATAATCCAATCATGGCATTATTTCTACGTAAAAAGTAATAAAACAATGAGAAGCATCTTTCACCAAATCTATAACCTAAATTGTCCAATTAAAAAGTAGAAAGTCAACTCAAACCAAAGCATTGAGAATACCAATTTTAAGATATATAAAATTTTCAAAACTAAACACAAGGTCGTTAGACAAGTACCCATCATCTGCATGTTAAGTATGATACATAACATAACTAGCATAATTACAGTGAATAAAATTAACGTTAAACTTTTTCCTCAGCTATTGAAAAAAATTGCACTGAAAAGAAAAGGAGATAGACAAGACAATGATATCTTCTTTTTCATTGCATTATATAGTCAGAAACTTGTTGTCACTAGCAAAGGACTAGTGAACCCACATACAGATTCACAATGCCTCCATTATCTAGAAACCATTTCCACAACCACTAGCCTCAGGTAGGACTACATGGCAATAACTAATCAACAATCTTGAAGCTCCACCACCCCCAAAAGGAAAGGAAAAAAAAACTTATTATCATGATTTCAACACATTTAAACAAATTGAAATTGAAATATATCAAAAGGAAAAGAAAAGTTGAAAAAAAAATTAAAAAGAAAAAAGAAAGATAGAAAAGTAATTACCAAGTGAATGACATCGATGCTGACATCACCAGCTTCAACACCCTCAATGGTAACCAGCAATACATTTCCAGGATTATCACCTGGACTCTTATTGTTCACAATTTCATGTCTATTCGAATATTGAATATACACCGTTTTACCCCGAACCTGCGCTGGCTCCGACGACGACGCATAATACGATACCATTTGTATTGCCTGATTTTGTTCTGCCTGAGATTTACAACCATTTTAACCTAATTTTACATATTCGATTGAAACGTAACCAAAAGATTAAAGGAAAATCACTTACGAATTCAACGAAGGCTTGGTTGCGATTGTTGCCGACATTGCACTTAGTGTTGACGATCTTTCCGAAAGGTTCACAGAGCTCGATAAGCTCTTCTTCTGTGCACTCCCATGGAAGGTTTCGCAGATGCAAAACCTTTGATGGTGTTTGTGTGTATCGGAATTGTGGCTGCCCGGACGTTGACATCTATCTGTCAGAGAGATTTCGGGAGTTTCCGGGGTTTTGCTTCTTCTCTGTTTTGTTTGCTTGGATGTCTAGAAAGTGGTAGAAAGATTTTCCCGGAAATTTTTGTGTTTTTTTTTGGTGTGTGGCCTGTTTGGGATTTATAGATGGGATGTATCGTGTGACAAGAGAGAATTTTTTTGTGGAGGTCGTCAGGGTTAGGTAAAGATCGTTAGTGATTTATCGGTGTGTGTATCTTGCTTAGCGTCTATGGCTTGGAGGAATTACTCACGTACCCTTTAAGAAAACCATTTATATATATATTAAAAGCCCCATGGTTTAAGAATATGATTATATTTTTTAAAGTATTTTTAATTTAAAAATATATTAAAAAATTATTTTTAATATTAATATATTAAAAAAATTTAAAAACATTAAAAAAATTATTTAAACTAAAATAAAATTAATTTTAAAAAAAAATACAGTTGAAAAACAATGTCAAATATCACCTAAATATTATTTCACATTAAACTAAAAGTTTTGATTTTTCAAATCATCTAAATAATTTTTTTATTGTTTTTCTAGTTTTATTAATTTTCCTAAACCTACATAATTATATCATTAATATTTGATAAATATATATTTTATTTCTAGTAAAACAATTTAGTTATTTCAACACAATATTTAAATTTTAAAAAATATCAAAACTATTCTCAGACCGTAAACTACTAGATCGGATTTAGTCACCTAACCAATTAAAAAAGAAAATCTCAAAAACACTTTAGTTACGACATCCTAAAATATTAAGGTAGTGTTTAGTATTATAATAATAATTATTTTTTAAAATATTTTTTATTTAAAAATATATTAAAATAATTTTTTTAATTTTTTAAAATTTATTTTTAACACTAACATATCAAAATCCAAAAACACCCAAAAAAATCAATTTGGAGCAAAACAAAATTCATTTTTTTTTAAAACATGGTTGAATCGTGAAAATAAACATAGTCTAAACCTTCATATATGTATTGATTTAGTTAAATTAAAAAAAAAATACTTAGCTATATTTTTTGTGACCCCTTCTATTTTGCAAAATTTTGAAATTAATAAAAAAAAATTATAATTGATGCATATTCATTTATGTTACATTATATATTATTTTAAATCAACTTAAAACTCTTATTTATATAAAAATCCATTGCGTAGTTGTTGTAAGCCAACAACCTCTCATCATCAATAAGATCACCTATATGCATTTGAAAAATTCGAGTTATAGCCTATCAAATAAAAGTGTGTTTGGGAATATAGTTGTAATTATTTTTTAAAGTATTTTTTACTAAAAATTATATTAAAATAATAATTTTTTTAAAAAATTATTTTTTATATCAGCATATTAAAATAATCCTAAAACACTATAAAAATATTAATTTCAAAAAACATATTTCAAAATTTTTAGAAATGCAGGTTGAAACGCATTTCTAAATGATCCTAAATAATTGTCACATTAACCGTATTAGCAATGATTAACATTCATTCGTTGTTTAACATCAATAAACTCATTAGTATACTTATCTAAGCATAGTTTGGTCTAGGATTCAAAATTGCTTACGAGAATTATTTATTGGATAATACATGGCTTTATGCATTTTAAAAAGAAAAGATTTATATATTGTGAGTAACATCCAACCTTGCTTGGCAAGAAAAGCTAGGTTAAAGTGAGGTATGCTCTGAAAGCTTAAAGCTCTATATTTTTAAATCATGTACACTTAATCCTAAGCTAATTACAGAATTCCATGACCCTAGTTAGAATTAGTTTATTAGAATTTCCTTGTTAATGTGTCAATTTTTTTTAAAAAAATAGCCGATGAAAAAAAAAAAACTCAGTGTGTATATTGGTATTGACCAAACCATTGATTTGATAAGAACTTCCTTCCCTGTCTTAGAAAGATGTTTCTCATTTTCACCACTTAGCTTCATGGTAATCTTATCTCACATAAAGCCGAAACTAAGTTTCTTTTATCGACCAACTATAGATGAAAAACATGTTGGGTTTTTTGAAATATGTACACGTAACAAAAATAATAAATTGTTTTTAAAAAAAACTAGGGGTCCCAATATCCCATTAGACAAATTTAAAGTTATTTAAGATTTATACGAAAATTACTTAAAGATCAAATGTTCTTTTAGATTTAAATAATTGCTTCAAGACTTGGTTGTCATAAACCACAAGTCGTCCAAATGTTTATCTTCTAATTGTAATCCACACGAACCACCAGTGAAAAATCTCATAAACCCTTTTAGGAGAAAGGGATTGATACACCTTTAAGTAATAACTCTTTTCTTTTGTGTTTTCCAAGTGTTCTGTGTATTATATTGTTCTATATACATAAAATAAAATGTATAACATTCTATTTATAGAGAAACCTGGAAATCATATAAATGGCTAAATACCAATTTATCCCCTGAATAATTTAACATATATCATTTCAGGATAATTTTAGAAATTTATTCAATTAAGTACCAACTTGATTTTTCTAAGTCTAGAATTTTAGTTCCTTGTATAAATTACAATTTAGTTTTTAATTTCTAAAACTTATTTACAATCAAGTCACACTTGATAATCATCTCAGTTTAATTTCTGACCACTGGTTCTTATGCGTGTGCCTATTAGATTTCCTAATAAGTTGACCCAAACATAAATTACAATTTTAAATGAAATAGGATTGAATAAATTAAACAAACTAATTTATTATCAATTTAATAATTAATTGATTTATATTTAAAGATCAAGTACAATGTCTAGCAACCTATCATGATCTCTTAAATATTAGAAAAGTCATAAGTGATTTGACTTAACCTTTTAGTGACTAGTTTCTCATTGTAATTATTATTTTTTCATCAACAATATTTTAATTTTAAATATTATAATATGAAGTGTGTCTACTATGTCAAATTATGTTTGTTCTCAACACCATAAACATTAACTATTTGAATAAGAGTTCAAACTTTTTTTAAATCTCATTCCATCTTGATCAAGGATTTAAACATTTTTTTTTAATTCATATAGAGTGATGGATATTCTCTTAATTGCTTAAATACATTCATATAGTTCATATTATATCTAATATCTGCTCGTTTTTTTACCCTTGATTAGGACAACATATAATGGGATTAAAGCATAACATTTCCTGTATGAAATAACTTAGTGATTTCAAGTTTAATAATCACTTAAACAACCATCACGTGACCCTTCCTATAGACACAAATGATCTCTTCACTTGCACTAAAATCAATTACTCATGTATCAAAAATCATATCGCTTTGCTTGACAATAATGTTTTTACAAGGATAGTGGCTTGGTAAGAGGATCTACAAGATTCTCTCTAGTTGGTACTGCTTTATCTTTAGATTTTTTTTTTTTATGATTCTCTAATTAAATAGAATTATCTAAGCATATTTTTGGATCATTTATAAGACCTTGTTTTCTTTACTTGTATAATGACTCCATTATTATCATAGTACTTGGCTACTAGATCAACAATACTAGGAACCGCACCTAGTTCAATAATGAGCTTTTTGATCCAAACAACCTGTTTTGTCCCCTCAAACACAGAGGTATTACTTATCTTTAGTTGTAGAGTCTACTTTGATCTCTTATTTAGAACTCTTCCAACTCATAACACCATTATTTAGAGTAAAATATAACAAGAATGAATTTATTTTATTTTATTTTCATTATCTAACTGAAAACTAGTATCCAAGTAATCATGAACTACTAATTCATCACCTTCATATACTAAAACAACATTCTTAATTCTTTTTAAGTACTTAAAAATATTTTTAATTATCTTCTAGTGGCTCTCACCTAAATTAGATTTGTATCTACTCGTTATCCTTAAAACATAAGATGCAAATGGTTTTGTACATAACATTACCAAAGTGTATGAAATCATTTTCATTATCTCTCTCTCAATTTGTGTTTTAAGACACATATATTTAGAGAGATGTATCATATGTGAAATATGTAAGTATCCTCTTGTAAATTCTTCAATGCTAAACCATTTTAGTATATTTTTTATAGATGTGTATTATGACAATTCAAGCAACCTTTTTGATCTATCTCTATAGATCTCTATTCTTGGTATATAGGTTACTTCTCTCATATCTAGGGGTGATCATTTTTTGTTCGGTTCGGTTTTTATAAAAAAAAGTAACCAAACCGATTAAAAAAAATCGATTTAAACCGACCGGTTTCGTTTTGGTTCAAGTTATTTTAGAATAAAAACTGGTTTGACTCAGTTTTTTTGGTTTAGATTGGGTTTTTCCGATTTTGCTCGGTTTTTTTTCCAATTTGGTTTAGTTTTTTCGTTTAGCTCGTTTTTTTCAGCTTGACTCAATTTTTTCGGTTTGGCTCGGTTTTTTTCCTGTTTGGCTCAGTTTTTTTTAGTTTGGGTTC
>Ga0325410_1003104_pt1 | contig 18668 bp, 13 predicted proteins | sample PopdelMetagenome_16_FD_206182 | JGI IMG/M metagenome (GOLD analysis project Ga0325410, IMG submission 206182) | Populus deltoides microbial communities from Bellville, Georgia, United States - Xylem-PdIQD-R3 | ecosystem: Host-associated > Plants > Phyllosphere > Stem > Wood/Secondary xylem... | reverse complement strand
TGGCTCTTCCAGCCTCTTCCTCTTTTATCCAATCAAGGCTTCAGGCTCTTCCTCCATCAAATCCACGCTTCACTCCAATTAAGCGTTAGCTCTCTAGTTTCCTTAATGGCGCCTCATAAATAAAAAAATCCTGAAGGCGTTCTCGATATTTTGATTTTATATTGTGTTAAGGACTATTTTTTTAAAGTGTGTTTGATTTAATAATAATTTTTTATTTTTGATATTAATACATTGAAAATATATTTTTTAAAAAAATTAAAAATTTTATTTTTTTAAAATATTTTTAAAATACAAAAATAAATAAATAAGCTTATATAAAAGACACGAAGAATAGTTAACAAACAAATAAAAGGAATAGTAAATTAAAGCTAGTAGTTTTATCTTGCGAAAATATACAAATCTAGCAAAAACCGAGCCGCTTAACTACCGCTCCTCTCTCACCAATTTAAAATCCTACCTCTCCACGTGTCAAACAGCTCATCTTCACCGCCGATTTTATTTATCAATAGTACGGATGGTAAATAATTGAGGGTTTAGTATCTGACGTTTTGAATTATTCCACGTAGCATAATCGAAAGGACTGGAAATATTTTCTATTCTTGTCACTATTTTAATTTTATTTTCTTTTTATTTTCGAATCAAAACCCCTCTTCTCGTGAAACCAAAAGAAACCCTAGCTCCTCTCTGTTTCCCACGTTAACCAAAAAACAAATCCCTCAAATTATCGAAAAATTAGTGACTAAATTCAACAATTCGGTTAGGGTTTTAATTCGCAATTCATAGATTCACATACTGATCCATGTTCCATGCACGTGATCTTCATATTTCTCTCGAGAAATCGAATCCTCGCAGTATTTCAATCCAGGTACGTTTTTTATTTTGTCCCTTTGGATGTTATTTGGTCAATTCTGGGTTAGTTGGTGATAATAAGGCCTTGATTGTTTTGTTTGGTGTGTTAATGCTTGAATTTTGGTAATTTAGAGGGTAATTTTGGTCATTTGGTGTGGTTTTTGTTTTTTTTACAGATCTGAAAATGCATGATTGGGATTTGAAAATTAGGGATTTTGGTTTTTGGTGTTTGGATTGATGGAAAATAGAGTAGGAAAGTCTCATGGAGTGGGAATTCCTAAGAAGTCGAGATCCTTGGATCTCAAGAGTCTCTATGAAACTAAAAATTCAAAATGGTATCAAAATAGTAATAATTTGAAGCGGAAGGGTGGTGGTATACGTGATGATGAGAAGGGACATAAAAACAAGAAGAGTAGAAAGGAGGTTTGCATTAGTAGTTTTAAGAATGTTAACAGTAGCTATAGTAAGAGTTTAAAGGAGGTGTATAATGGGAGTTTGAGTTCAGGTTTGAAGGACCCGAGGACTGGGTTGATTCAGAGACTGGCTGATAGTAATGGGTTTAGTGGTGCTTCGTTACCCTTGGAAGACGGGGCTGTTAAAATTCCTAGGCGAAAACGGGGTTTTGTGGGGCGAAGGAAGGTGGACAATGGTAGTGAAGGGGGCAAGCTGGCAAGAGGGTTTGGCAGGGAAGTGGGCAATGCTGACCAGGCTGATAAGTTAACTGGTGAAGATGAGGGTAAAGGGGTTGAGAATGGCAGTCAGGAGTCGAAGGCAGTGGTGATTTTGGTTAGTGTAGTGGGCGATGTGGATCAGGCAAGCAAGTTAACTGGTGAAGGTAAAGCTAAGCAGGTTGAGCATTCAAAGGCTAAACAGAAGAAAGGTTCTGATGATTTGAAAGAAAATAGAAATGGTGAATTGGATGCAAGTAGGCATTTGAAGGAAGAAGACGGGCATGATGGTCATTCAGTTGCTACAAAAAGAGATTCATCGTTGAAGAAGTCTGACAATTGCCCTTTGGTTGTTAAAAATGAGGATTCATCTCTGAAAAAGTCACTGAGGAAGCGGAGTAGGAAAAAAAAGGATATGGTGTCTAACAAGAAAAGAACCAAGGAGGCTGACCCATCAGTTGATGCTTCGATAAAGATCAGTGATGTTTTGCACGATGAGGATGAGGAGAATCTTGAAGAGAATGCAGCAATGATGCTATCATCACGATTTGATCCAAGCTGCACGGGTTTTTCTTCAAACAGCAAAGCCTCAGCCTCACCATCTAAAGATGGTTTCCAAGAATTTGCTGCTCGTGAGCCTAGCTATGTCTCTGGATCTGAATCTTCATCTGTTGATACTGATGGTAGAGTATTACGACCCAGGAAACAGAACAAAGAGAAGGGTGACACGAGGAAACGACGCCATTATTATGAAATTTTCTCCGGGGACTTGGATGCACATTGGGTTCTCAACCGGAGAATAAAGGTCTTTTGGCCTTTGGACCAGAGTTGGTATCATGGTCTTGTTGGTGACTATGACAAAGATAGGAAGCTTCATCATGTAAAATATGATGACCGGGATGAGGAATGGATTAATCTCCAAAATGAAAGATTTAAACTCTTGATGCTCCCTTGTGAAGTTCCAGCTAAGACCAGAAGGAAAAGGTCAGTGACAAGAAACAAGTACTCCAATGGGGGAAAGGAAAAACTGATGTCTAGAAAAGAAAAGAGGGACCTGATGACAGAGGATGATAGCTATGAAGGGGCTTATATGGACTCAGAGCCTATCATCTCGTGGTTGGCTCGATCTGCTCATAGAGTCAAATCTTCTCCTCTTTGTGCCTTGAAGAAACAGAGAACTTCTTATCTATCTTCTACTAGGACACCACTGTCTTCCCTAAACAGGGATAGAGGCAAGCTATGTAGTAATTCTGCTTCATCAGAGAGTGTCGCCACTGATGGAAGGAGTGGTTTGCCTGTGATGGAGAAGCCTGTTTACCCCAAAGGTAGTAAGCTCCCTATTGTTTATTACAGGAAGCGGTTCCGCGAGACAAGCAATGTGTTGTGTCATGAATCCAAGGGTGTTCATATTTCTGCTAGTGTAGCAGAATCTGTTAGATCTCTGGTGCGTCATACTGTTAATTCTGGGGCTTTGGAAGAGCACGATACTTCTCATGGAAGATTGAATCCTGATGAGGATTTGGATAGGTTGGATGCTTTTGATCCTTTATGGTCAACTAATAAAGCAGGGTTGTTGAGATTAAATATTTCTGCCATAGAACCAAGATGGTTCAGGTTCAAGTTAAGCTTCCTATTGCCTTCTGTCCCCCGTCACTACTCATTTGGCTCAGAAATTGTTTGGTTGATCCATGCTATGGCACTGCTTCAGTATGGTATGCTTATGACTACATGGCCAAGGATTCATTTAGAGATGCTTTTTGTCGATAATGGGGTTGGATTGAGGTTTCTCCTGTTTGAAGGTTGCTTGAAAGAGGCTGTAGCTTTTGTTTTCCTGGTCTTGACAATATTTTATCAACCTAATGAGCAGCAGGGGAAATGTGCTGACTTCCAGTTGCCAATAACTTCAATCAGGTTCAAATTCTCTTGCATTCAAGATTTCAGAAAGCAGTTTGCCTTTGCATTCTACAACTTCTCTGAAGTAGAGAATTCAAAGTGGATATACCTGGACCATAAGCTCAAAAAGCATTGCTTGCTTTCTAGGCAATTACCTCTGTCTGAATGCACTTATGATAATGTGAAGGCCTTGCAATGTGGAATGAATCAGCTCCTTAGTCCTTGGGCCTGCAGTGATGCCACCTTAAATAAGGTACTTTAACCTTATATAGTTAAATATGCTTTTGAAGATGACTTGCAGCTTTTACTTTTGCTTCCAGATTTTTCCCTGGAAAATAAATTCCTTTTCCTGATGTTTTTCCCTCCGTGTTTTCTCTTATTCTCTACATACGTGCCTGCTTTTTTTCCATTTCTTAATGTACACATCGTGTGGCTTTTTTTTGTCCTGTTACATTATTTTATGTTCATTTTTGTTTTGATTATTGTAATCATTAATCTGATGAGACCAATTGCTGCAGCATAGTTACCCTTGTTTGGGACAGCTGTGCAATCCTTTGCACTGCAATTCTGAATGGCTGCACGGTGTTTTTTTTCCTTTCAGGATTGTTTTTAACTGCTATGATATTTACTGTTAAACAGGTCTCGCATAGGAGGTCTAGACAGAGCATCGGTCTCGTGGGGTTCTCCAGAGAATCTACTTGTGTTAATGCTAATCTGTCTTCTTCTAATTCTGATAAAAATCACAGATATTTACCTTCATTTGCGCTTTCTTTTACTGCTGCTCCTACTTTCTTTTTGGGTTTGCATCTGAAGATGCTTATGGAACATAGTATGATGCACATTAACTTTCTGGATCACGATTCAATAGAGCATCCAGAAAAATCCAGTGGTTTGCTGGCTGACAGCTGTTCTAGTGTAGAGGACTGCTCCAAAGAATATTTAGATGGTACTCCTGGTAATGATTTTAAAGCTTTGTCGATGGGTGCTGACTTTGATGGATGCATATCTCGTGCTAAACCAGAGTCACAAACAGTTGATGGGACTGATCCTGGTTCTCGTGCTCTTCTGAAGGGTATTACAGTTGAAATTCCATCAGTTAATTTGAACCAGCATGTTAATAAGGAATTACACAGTGTTCAACGGTCCTCTGATCTGTCATGGAATATGAATGGTGGCATTATTCCCAGCCCAAACCCTACTGCTCGCAGAAGTACCTGGCATCGAAATAGAAGTAGTTCTGCATCTTTTGGGTGGTCTGATGGAAGGACTGACTTTCTTCAAAACAATTTTGGTAATGGACCTAAGAAGCCACGGACACATGTTTCTTATACATTGCCTTTAGGAGGTTTTGATTACAGCTCGAGGGATAGAGGACAACAGCAGAAAGGGTTTTCACATAAACGAATCAGGACAGCCACTGAGAAGAGGACTTCAGACATTTCCAGGGGTTCTGAAAGAAACTTAGAGTTGTTGTCTTGTGATGCAAATGTGTTGATTACAAATGGTGACAAAGGATGGAGAGAATGTGGGGTGCAGGTTGTTCTAGAGCTTTTCGATCATAATGAGTGGAGGCTTGGTATTAAGCTTTCAGGAACTACAAAGTATTCATACAAAGCACATCAGTTTCTGCAAACTGGGTCAACAAATCGGTTTACACATGCTATGATGTGGAAAGGAGGAAAAGAATGGACATTGGAATTTCCTGATAGGAGTCAGTGGGTTCTTTTTAAAGAGATGCATGAAGAATGCTACAATCGGAACATGCGAGCTGCATCAGTTAAAAACATTCCTATTCCTGGGGTCTGCCTGATAGAGGAAAATGATGATAATGGAATAGGAGCACCATTTTTCCGGGGTTTTAAGTACTTTCGGCAGCTGGAAACAGATGTTGAGTTGGCTTTGAATCCATCAAGGGTGCTATATGATATGGATAGTGATGATGAAAAGTGGATGCTGAAAAATCGAAGTTCTCCAGAAGTCAACAGTAGTTCACGGCAGATTTCAGAAGAAATGTTTGAGAAGGCGATGGACATGTTTGAGAAGGCTGCATATTCTCAACAGCGGGACCAGTTTACATCTGATGAAATAATGAAACTTATGGCTGGAATTGGGCCCACAGGAACCATCAAAATCATCCATGAATATTGGCAGCATAAGAGGCAGAGGAAGAGAATGCCTCTGATCCGTCATCTCCAGGTACCTTCTGAAATTGCTGTTTATTTTCCGTTATTTTTTTTTGTGTTTGAGCTATGGTTGACATAATTTTTGGTTCAGCATAAGGATATGAAGATTTGCCTGTTTTCTTGGTAGAAGTTTAAGTATTTGGTTCTGATGAAATAATCATGATCTTGAGGTTGTTAACAATAAAGCATTATATTTTATAAATCCAAGATATGAAGAAAAGTCATGCTTGTATGAATTTAAAAGGGAGGAAACAAGACAAGTTTGGTGTAAAGGAGCCTTTGGAGCTATAGTTTGGTTGTTCAAGTACTCATTGAAACAGATGAGTAAGAATTAGATGAAGGACAAGTTTCTTGATAAATAATCCTAGCCAAGTTACATGTTAGCTTAGATCAGGAGCTAAATATTGATGAAGCAGCATATGGACCTATGATTTATGGTCTAGTAAAAAATCTCAGCTCATTTGTCTTGATTCAATAATCCCAGTCAAGTTACATATTAGCTTAGGAAAGGAGCTAAATATTGATGAAGCAGCATATATACCTATGATATAGGGTCTAGAAAAAAAAACAGCTGGGATAAATGAGCCCGGAGAGAGTTTCAAAGGGAAAGATAAACTGTATCGTGCACAGAGAGGAAACTATTGTTTCCACTATTCACATCTGTATTAATGGACCGAGAGTTTAGTCTTCTGTTGAATTATTCAATGACCAACTGTTGCATGACCTTTATTCACATCTGTATTAATGGAATAAAAAATGTATCATTTTACTTCAATTTGACCAGGCAGTTCTCTAATCTTATGGTCCAGCATGTAACTTTGTCAAACTTGGTTTATCTTTTAATATGCTGTGTTCTTGTATGCACCATTTATGTGCTGATATGTTTTCTGTTAAACATATTTTTTGGCATGACAAGATGTGCAACTATGCTTTTTATGTAGCCACCACTCTGGGAAAGGTATCAGCAGCAATTGAGGGAGTGGGAGCAAGCAATGGAAAGATGCAGCACAAGCCTCCCCAGTCGATGCCATGGGAAGGTTGCACTCGAAGACAAGCCACCCATGTATGCTTTCTGTTTGAAACCTCGGGGTTTGGAAGTGCCTAACAAGGGATCAAAACAAAGGTCACACAGGAAATTTTCAGTTGCTGGAAAAAGCAATGCTTTTGCAGGAGATCATGATGGCTTTCATCCTTATGGTAACTTTTTTTACCCATTAATATTTTCTCCATTTCCGTTCCTTAATGTGCTTCTCAACTTTCACCTTAATCATATTATATTTGTTTTCCTAGGAAGAAGAATAAATGGCTTTGCTTCTGGAGATGAAAAGACTATATATCCAATACATAACAATGAATCTTTTGATGATTCCCCATTGCCTCGGATATCACCCAGGTTCTTCTCACCACAAGATGCTTCTGCCCCTAGATATTTCTCAATGACAGGTGATAGGTATGATAGAAATCATCTCCAGAAACTTCGCAGGACCAAGTCAAAGAAACTTGGGACCTGTGTGTCTCCCTATGGTACTCAGATGGCTGCTTTATATAACCAGAGAATGATGGATCAGGGAAATGGATTTCATCGGTGGAATGCAAGTTTCTCTGACTGGCCTAGTCAGCAGCATCACCAGATAGATTTTAATGTGAGACATGGCCTTGAACAGTTAAATGGTTCAGATCTTGATGAATTCAGGTTGCGTGCTGCTTCTGGTGCAGCTAAGCATGCACTCAATATGGCTAATATCAAGAGAGAAAGGGCACAAAGATTGCTTTACAGGGCAGATCTTGCAATTCACAAGGCTGTGGTTGCTCTAATGAATGCTGAGGCGATAAAAGCTTCTTCTGAGGACTTAAAAAAAAACCACATATGAGATGATACGAATTTGCCAGCCCCTTCAGCTTGCAGTCTGCATCCTCTGAATCCAAAGAATTCAGTTATAGACTTCACATTGTTTTTGCTGGAACAGTCTGGTGTTTCTTTTATCAGTGGCAGTGACTTTTTGTCATTAGCCTCTCCAGTGCGTTTCTAACAGGAGTGCTGTGACATTTAGAGGGGAGAAAGGTTATTTTTTTTTGTTTGCCTCTGCCGCATTAACCTTTCATCAATCTGGCAGTTTTGGTTAGCGACTTTCCAGGTCTTATACCCCCTCTTTTTTTTATTCATGGTAGCTGGTTTACCTGCACAGATCCTGCTGGTAAAGGGGTGTGTGGAGTTTTGGCTGTGGATCTTTGTACAGATTTTTGTTTCCTTTTCTTTTTGTTTTTTTTTCCTTAACCATGATAACAAAGTAGCAGTTGGCCGAAATAATACGACACCCCTGGATTCGACTTACAAGTTCCCATCTGATTCAATATTGGAGCATTCACTAGATTGATATGTATCAACAGAATGCGTTATCCATGAAAGTAGAGGAGGAAAAATTCTGTAAGTAATTTCTTATAATCTTTGATAGAGATTCATTAGAGGTGTATAATTTATTTCTGGATCATTGTTTCAAATCCTTGTCAATATTTAGTTAGATTCCTTGAGTAACAGAGAGAGTTGGAAAGTTTGTGGCCTTTCATGTTCTTGTTAATATTTTGTTATTTAAGCAATAAATAAACACATAGAAGTTCATGGGCTCTTCACCTCGGCGGTCACTCTCCTCTAGTCATGTGCGTCTTTTCATGGGAAAGAAATCAAATCAAATAACTATTTTGTATATGGCCTGAAACCCAACTGAGAAGCCTAAAAATATAGCTGACAGAAAATGTGTTGTAAATATGTGTTTGAACAGCTAAACTTAACAGTGTCATAGACTTGTTTCAAGTGCACTTTGATATTTTATAATGTGATGGACAAGAGTGTTTTGTTGGTGGAGTCATGATTGCGAGTTTCCTTTTGGTAGTGTGGTTGCGACATCTGATGGTGATATAGAAATGTTCTGCAATTGAAATGTTTTTCTGAGGATATGGTGATCCGTCATGGGTGGGGGTATAGTAATGCTTGTCAGCTCAGTCACTTGTCGCTGCTTTCACATATTCAAAGTCTGTCTTCACCATGCAATATTCTTTGATTGTTGTTGTTTTAGTTGCAATTTGTAAATTCTGAAGTTAAGCAATTCCGGACTCCAGACTTTGCTATTGTTTCTCTGATAAAGGAGAAGAGTGCGTTTTGTGTGATTCAAGGTTGGCACGAGGCTGTCTGGCAAGGACCGCCTCCTCACGCCTCCAAGGGTTTAAGTGAATTCCAAGCATGCATGGACATCATCTATATGAAACTTGGCCTGGTTATTTTTCCCATTAGTTTCGTGGAAAGTCTTTGTGATCCGTCCCATTCTATGGTCGCTTGATGCTCGGATCAGGATAATTTTGATTTGAAACTTTTGTACTTCTTCCACGAACATCAATGAGGATTTTGTATGCCTGCTGTAAAGTCGGATTGGATCAATAATCTCTGTTCTATATTGTTGACTGTGTTTGATCCCATGTTTGACAAGCTCATTGCCATTAAGGACAGTACATGCCGCATATGCTTGACGTGAATAGCTAATGAGACTACTTTCCTGCTTTTATTTCTGTTTCCATCTTGCTTCTCTGATGGATATTAGGCTGGTTAGTAAGTCGAATCTTATTGCCTTCAACCACTAGCCTCAGCCAGGCTTTCATTTAAATAAAGCAGACACAAAAACCGGAAATTGGGATGGTTATTTTGATCCAATTTGCTGTTTTTTCTAGTTTTTACTCAAGGAAAATTGAATTTGAAGTATAATTAAAAGTGTTGTAGTAGCTTTGGAGATTATTTGTAGCATATCAGGATGTTTCAATGCACTCCTAATATTCTATAGAATAAAAACTAGTTAACCCTAAGAAGTGTAGCTCAATTAAACAGATTCTAGATTTGCTCTCTAGAGGTCACCAGTTCGAGTCTCACAAATCTCAGGGCCATTATAAGCTTACATGGTTGTTGATTTCAGGGCCTCTGAGATTAGTCGAGGTGCGCGTAAGCTGGTTTGGACACCTGTGTTAATAATTAAAAAAAACTAGTTAATGGACTCGTGTTTTGTCGTGGATCGGGTTTTTGTAAAAAATATAAAAATAAATGTTAAAAATACAAAGATTTTTTTGATTGTTAGCAAAGCTGATGAAGCGGGTTAATTTTGAAACCTTACAATTTAGCTCTCAGTCTAACTCGAGTTTTCAATTAAACTTTGTGAGAGTTAGCCTAACTTAATTGAAATTGATTTTATAGGTTCAGATGTAACCTTGATGATAAGTAAAAATATGACTTAATTTTTTTAAAAAAATTCATTTAAGACGATAATTTTTTCAAAAATATTGAGACAATGACATATTGGTTCGACCCCAGTCCCCTCGTAACTCAGGTCATAGATCTATTGGGTTTAATAAAAAAATTTTATAAACTATTTTTATTTTATTTTATGATAAAAATAAAAGCTCACAAAATCGAACAACGACCTGAAAATAAACACTTATTTGAATCAATGATAACCTTATAGAAAGCAAACAAAAATAAATTATGCGGTTTATTTTTCAACCAATTTAATATTGACGGATGAAATAAAAAAATAATTAAAAACAATTAAAGGACAAACAAAAACATATTTTGTCAGTGGGTAAACTCATCAAACCTATGAATCGGGTAACTTGAACTAGCACGTCAAACCTGTAAATCGAGTTATGAACTCCACTGAGATTTTAATTTTTCCTTTTAAAACAATTTTTTGTTTAACTATATGATGACAAAAATAGACAATAGCAAAATCAAACACCAACCTAATACCTAGATTTTTTAGACCACGATAACCTCATAGAAAACAAAATGAAATCAATTGTGAAATTAAATTCATAATTAACCCAATATCTAAAAATAAAAATAAAAAAACAAAAAACAAAAAAAAATAAACTCGTCAAACCCACGAACTAGGTTAACCAATCAAACTTGTGAATAGGTCCATGGATTTTATAAAGTTTAATAACATGACTTTTCTCTAAAACTATTTTAAAAAAAAATCATAACAAAAAAAAGAAGAAGAAGCAAAACATTGTAATCCATAATGCAATAGATGTGAGTGAACAATGGTTTCCCTACACCTTTTAATTTTGGTTACTTTATAAAGTTTAATAACATGACTTTTCTAGAATACTATTTTTTTTAACTATATGAGAAAAAAATAAACTATAAAAAAATTAAATTCAATTAAAGAAAGAAAGACACCCCGCCAAACCCATAAACTGGGGCAACCCGAGTTGCTTTGACAAACCTGCAAACCACATAAACCTTAAAGAAGTACAAAGTAAGAAGAAACAAATTACGAAGTCAAATTCTTAACCACTCAGATATTTAAAGATGAAATTGACAAAAACAAATTTGAAACAAAAATCATAACAAAAATTCAATAAAAAAATAAAATAAAAAAAGCAAAACACTGTGAATTACTATTGTAATCCACACTGCAATGGGTGTAGGTGGATAATGGTTTCCCCATACCCTTTAGTTTTTACTAGATATTTGACACATGCTTTGTCGTGGGTCAAATATTTTTTTTCAAATAAAAAAATTATATACAAAGACTTTTTCAACACTTTTTTGTAGTTAAAATAAATTCAAGTGAGAATAAAAAAATTTATGCATACAAGTAATCAAATAAATTAAGAACTATGTATGTTAATAAATAAAAAAAAACCATAAACGATAACTAAAAAAAAATAAAAATTGAGACACATGTAGATCAAGATATTTAATCTCATAAGCTGGGACATTTACCCAATTGTGTTTGCTAAGTTTGTTTTTTAAAATATTTTTTTTTATTCAAGCAAATAATAATAGAAATAGAGACAAAAATTAAATTGATTGAATAAAATAAAAAGAAAAAAAAACTATGCAAGGCTGTATATATTTGAAATATTATTTGAAAATATTTTTTTATTATAAAGTTCATCAATACAAAAAAAAATATAGATGAATTAGAAAAACTCATCAAAATTTAAATGCATAACCAAAAAAATTATCTTTTAAAAGATAATCTCTAAACAAAATGAAAGAGAGAATAAGTATTAATATAAATATAAATATAAAAAACATTTAGAGAATAAAACCATATAAAAAATCATTGATTTTTTAAAAAATAGAAAACAATTCATGCAACATGTCACATGTTGAGGCAGATTACACATCGTCTAATTTGTCCAGATTTCGGATACTATAGTAGTCGGAAAAACACAACTTAAGTTTTTTTATACCAAAAAACTTGTTTTTCAATCTATTTTGACCCAAAACACCTACAAAACACTTTGGGGAAATGTTATACACACAAGTTTTTTTGTCACAAACTTTAAATGTAAAATACACCTAATATGAATCGAGCTCAGATCTGTTTTGTCACGAACTTTAAATATAAAATACACCTAATATGAATTCTTCTCATTAAATGAAACAATCTGACCCAACATCAACCGTTTTTGTAATCTAAATCGGTGTCAATAATATTTTTCTCCTTCTACCACCTGAATCTGCCAACCCCTCCTCTCTTGTCTCGATCAGGAACTGAAAAATAACAAAAATAAATTTTTATATCATAATTGAATTTAAAAAATATTGAGGCACCAAAAACATATAATTTGTGTTATTTTTAAAGTTAGAGGACTAAAGTATATCTTTTCCGAAACTTCTAGTAGGTTACTCATGTTTGATGCTTTTTCATTTTGGTCTTTATTTTACTATTTCACCATCGGCTAAGAAATCATAAGCTTGAAACAAATCATCTAAAATAAAACTTTGAGAACCAAAATGAATTGTCAAAAAATAAACAGGGCCATCCATGATGATTTGTGTATGTGTGAACCGTGCTAACCTTAATATTTAATATAATTAATTAGAAATCAAAATAAAAATAAATAACACAACATAGTTGTGAGACCTTATTCGAGACTTGATTTAGTTTATCATCAAAGTTATTGTATTATTGGGTCAATCATTTTATGTAAAATGATATTATTTTATTTTTTTATGAAATTTATTGGAGTTAACTCGATTCGATTAATTGAATTATTAGTCAATTTAGTGATCATCTGGGTGTGATCGGATTAATTAAATAACGAAGTTGATTTAATGAATCAGATAAAATTTAATAACAAACCACCTAAAACAACAAAACAATAGCAAAATAGGATTGAAAGAAAAAAAAAAATGAATAAAAGAAAGACGAAGGGCAAGGTATAAACAAAAGTATGTCATAGTATTAGGAGACCTGGTGGTTGCCAAAGACGGCTGTTAGCATGGTGGGCCCAGCTTTGTATGATTTCATATCTGCAACATTTTTATATACAATAAAAGGGTGAATTATGAGATTTTCAGATATCTTGAAATGGACAAAAATATATTTTCTACTATATTGGAATATTTGGAGAAACCTCCTCGACGTTTAATTAAATATTACAAAAAATCATTTTTACAACTAAAACGACCTCGTTTTTTTTAGATTATTTATTTGGATAAAAATAAAATAATTTCTGAAATATTTCTTTATCTTGGATAACATTTAAAATTTTTATGACAAAAAATTACAGATTAAACGAAATGGCGACTCGTGAACAGAGAGAAAGAAAGAAAATAACCATAAAATTGCATTTAATTACATATACACCTGTTGTGGGCCAAGACTGTTTTTCGCTATATCGGACCTAATTCCCATCCCTACATGGCCCATTAAGACCAAACCCACGAATTTTAAATTTAAATCCGCAAAAACTCTCAACGGCCATAGAAACCAGCGACCAAAGCGTCTCACTCGGCTATTTTCCCTCCACAAATTTCTCTCCGCTAATTTTCTCTTATGTTTTCCCATCACCAATTTCCATCTATAGGGTTTCTCTTCTTCAAATTCTCTCACATTCTTGCGAAGCTGCGGTTTCAATCAATCATCCCTTCTTGCTCAATCATCCAGTGCCGTTTCACGATCAGAAAAAGAAAATGACGAAGAAAAACAAAGAAGAGGAGAGAATTGGGAAGATAATTCGCGGTCTTCTTAAAATTCATGAGAATATTCGTTGCGTTAATTGCAATAGCTTGGTAATTTTCCTCCTCTCTAATTGAAATCTTCTTTTTATTTATTTATTTACTTGTTTTTTGTTTTTTTAGGGACCACAATATGTCTGCACAACTTTCTTCACCTTTGTTTGCAAAAATTGTAGTGGAATTCAGTAAGTATATTTTGATTTTTATTTTTTTTAATATTTTTCTTAATTTTTTAATGTATTGAATTTTGTGTTATTTAAGTATGAGATATGAATTAATTTTGATTAATTTTTCTAGTCGGGAATTTACGCATAGAGTTAAATCAATTTCGATGGCGAAATTTAACGCGGAAGAAGTTAGTGCTCTTCAAGCAGGAGGGAATGAGGTTGTGCATGAAATTGAATACTACTTGATAGCTAACGATCTCAGTAAATTTTGCTAATTTTTTCCTCTATGTTTTTGATAGAGAGCGAGACAAATTTTTTTGAAGGAATGGAATCCGCAGCGCAATCAGCTTCCTGAGAGCAGGTGGTTATGGCGATATGCTCATGTTTAAGAGAAATGCTAGGCTTGTTTACGAGTGACATGATTGTGTGATCCTTATTGTGGAAGGAAAGCACAAGATTGCACATTCCTGGGTGTGAATGTGCTAGGAAATGGGAATTCCTTTTTTTTTTGGTAGAGGGGAATTTTTTAGTAATGTGTTCTGATAATTTAACTTTTTGCTTCTAGTAATCAACAAAAGGTTCGAGATTTTATCAAGCATGTTTATGTGGATAGAAGATACACTGGTGAGAAAAGTCATGAGAAACTCCCACGGCTGAGATTGGTAAATTTCTCTAAATATAGATACTGATTACAGAAAAACAATTTCTTGTTTTGCAAAATTTTGGTCAATGTTTTTCGGAATGTATGTTAAAAACAGTGAATTGAATAATTTGGACCACATGAACTGGAATCTTGGGAATAGCAGCAACTCTGGAGTGTGATCCAATTAAATTTACTGTAATTTGTTAAAGGTTCTTGTTGTTATGATGCAGAATGACAAGGAGGACTCTGGTGAGAACAGGTGGGCTGTTTTATATTCTGGTGGATCTAGAAGTCCAAACTATGAAGATAGACATGGGCGGAGTGAAAGATCTGGTTTTATTGGAAGAGCTGATGACAAGACAATCAAATATTATTATGATGAAAGAAGAAGTCCTCGTTATTCCCAAGAAAATTCAAGATATGGAGGTTTTATGAGAAGTCCTGTTCGCTTTGAGGTTGTTGATGACAGGTTTCGAGATGATGGAATACGAAGTAGCAGGCAGTCTGGTGTCCACCCGTTTGCTCACAGAGAATCCAGGTTTGGGAACAAGTTATCTGACATTCAAAAGGACATGCATCAGTCAGGGTCCCATGGCCCTGTGGTACGCCCTCTCAAACATATTCTAGGGGAAAATGTTCCACCTCTACACGTTGGTGAGCATTCTAAAGCACCGAACAGGAAGGATGCGGATGGTTCGGCGCACAATCAGGTGTGTTAATTTCTAAAGTGATCCGGTAGCTATAGAATGGCTGAGTATGCTTACTTTATGTACCAAAATCTTTATTAAACCATTCCAATCAATTCTTGGGAGGAATGAGGTAAGGTGGCATATACAACATGCAAGCTGCACTGGCAGAAATTGTTGAGATGAAATATGCAGCGTTGCAATTGTTGTTAGACTGTCATCATTTAACTTATATGGATTCTCACCTTCTCTATTGAAGGTTTATTTCCAAAGACAAGTAATGCTGGTGAAATGATCATGAAATTCCACATGCTCTAGAAAGAATTATAAATCAAAATTCGTGCACAAGTTTAAGTTTTACAAACTTGTATTTTGTAATTTCAGCAAATCACAATTTGATATTTACAGTCAGTTCTTGCAGACTATGTACTTTCCAGTCCTACGAAATTCATAGCGTTCCTCATTGCAGATGCCCCCTTCTTCTGGCCCCATGAAATCTGCTGATGGGAATCCTGTGCAGCAGAAAAGTCACAATTCAGAAAGCTCGGTTGATTTAAATTCCAATTCCAAGTCCTCCGATGCTACCGCAGCACCTCCTGCACAGGAGAATCTTCTGTCCAGTGAAAGTGGCAACTGCTGCTCACATGACTCATCTGGAAAGAAGAACGCCCTTCCAGCCCCAAAACAAAATACTTTGGAATTTTTACTGATGGAGTTAGTTCCCCCAGTTATTCCTTCTGACAATACTTCTGAAATACCAACCAATGATAATCCATCATCAGCTGCATCTGGAGAAAATATAATCATGAGTAGTGGTGCTTCAGCAGCTGGGCCTTCGGGGCAGATGTTAACATTACAAAGTAGTGCTGTTGCTTCTGCAATTGCATCTGGAGGGAACATGCCTGCTGCAAGTGTTTCACAAACTGTACCTGTGAAGCAGATGTCAACATTGCCCTGGAGCGCTGGTGCTTCTTCAGCTGTGTCTGGAGGCACCCTGCCTGTGAGAAGTATTTCACCAGCTGCACCTGTGGTGCAGACATCAACTGCATCTGGGATCAGCCCAGCTGTGCTTGTTGAGGAGATATTAACACTAGTTGATGTTTTTGATGCATCCACAATACCTTCAAATAATTCTTTGCCAGCACAACCTTCTAATGGAGTTCCTCCACAAGCTGCACTTGATAACAGTGGTGACTCAACTTTCGAGGTTCCTGACAGGCAACAGATATCCACCATGCAGCAACAACAGCCTGCTGATAGTAGCTCTACTGGACAACAGACTACTAATACACCAGCTGGAGTGGTAAATGATCAGGTTAGTTTTGGACTTGATCTTGAGTTTCAGGAGTTTGAGGAACATCTAGAGCCATGTTATTCCTGAGTTCCAACGTTTTTTTTCCTTTTTCATCTTCTTCCTGTTTTTTTTTTTTTAAATGTATTCAAAAGATATAAGACTGTTCTGGAGTATCCACACTTCTGTCTCAAATATGTGAACTGTAACTTCACCTTTGTCCCCACAGGCTACCTCTGATGATCATTTTCCAGATCCATTGTTCAATGAAATAACGACTCCAAAATTTGGCTCAGATAGTTGATAATTAATACGAGTGCAATTAAAATGGTTGCTGTATTTTATTTTTTCTCTATTCATTTTATTGTTTTAAGTTTGTTATGTTCTCTCTTCTTAAAAATAATATCCTATTTTTCTATGTCTCACATACATCATGCATATATGACTGTGTGGGAATGGTAATGTCAAGTATATTTATTTATTACTTTTTTGCTTATTCTTCAAATTTTCAGCTGTGGACTTCATCAAATGTTCATATTTCTCAGGGATCTCCAGATTTCCTTGGTGAATACCTTTCTCAAGATGGCTCAAAACCAGCCCAAGAATCCAATTCCGAAGCTCAATCCCAGCCTCTTCCATCAGAAACAAAATCTAGTCGAAGAAAGGAACTTCCAGCGGTGATTGCCTTGCCTTGCATGGTGCCAGCATCTCCTGTTTCTCAAATTCTTCTAATGGTATGTATTAAATTTTCTGCAGGACCTTTTTACTGGAACTTATTCACCAGCTCCAGACCCAATACCAGGTTGTCAAATTTGTCCACCTTATGGCAGGGGATTCAACATGCAGTATTATCCTCATGCAATGGTATGTTATTCGCCAAATCATAATTGTATTGAATTTGATTTTGCCTAAGTGGAACATATAGATGCTGATGACCTTTATTGGGTTCTCTTAAAGCCTGTGCCAGCATTTCCCAACATAGCAAAATCAACAAACCCATTTGATCTTAACGGTGACACCACTTCGGTACAACCCCTGCCAGTACGTACAACACTCAAACTGATATTTATCATGCTTTACCCTTTCGTATCCTACCCTTTCTCTTTTCTGCTATGTTTATATTTAGCTCTTGCTATCTTGCATACCTTTATAAGATCAAACTGCGGTTATATAGGCCTGTATAAGTTCTTCTCCAATCTCCATGACTCGGACATATCATGTGTCTTTGTACACTTTCGATGTGTATCTAACTCACACCATGGCCAAGTAATGGGATCCTCGAGTTTTTCTTTCAGATTGAAAAATATGGTCAAGAAGCCAACGGAAATGCAATTAAATTTCACATGTCGTGAGTCAAACAATGAAGTTGTATATCCTAATATTACTTCTCCTTGTTCGATCAAGATGAATTCACCAACACTTATAACATATACAAGAAGCAATTTGCATAGAATAATATTTGTAGCCGTGCTATGAACCTGGATGTGTTTTATCATCAACATCAAGGTCTGTTGCAAGGTTAGAAAACATATCCACTGCAAGCAATGTTTTTGTTCTTGTTCAGAGCTGTCACAGAGCCTTTTTGTTTCTCCTGAGCTCAAATTTGTAATGAAAGCATAAGCCTCTTGTGAAAATTTCTAAAAATACACACTCTTTTGATGTAGTTTCCTTCCATGGGAAATTTGCATGGTACTCTCCCAGTGCATGCTTCTGCAATGCCTCTACATTCCCTGTCCTTTGCATCAGCCATGCCTTATGGTAAATTCACTTCTGTGTATCTTCAATTACTGATAATTAACACCCATCTGGTGCTCATATTCGATTGCTATATCTTAGGTGGATACATGGGACAACAAGCAGACACGAATTTGCCTCATTCCAGGTAACATTCTCTGATCTCCTCAGTCTTGTCATTTTCTATCAAAATACTTTCTTTTCACCATTTGGTCATCTTTATTATTCAGTTCACCAGATTTCACCATGTCATTTGGGTTCATTTGCTTATTGGCTCTTGAAGAACTAACTTCCCAAATGACTGGTAGGATGGGAGGGGGAGAGTCAAAAGTCAGCGAGAAACAGGATTCATAAACTGTTTCAAAGTTTCATGGTCTTTATAAAGCGCGATGATGTTATTCAAAAGATTATCCTACAAGGCACCCTCTTCATTGAAAATATGGGGTGGCCATGGCAATCACATATGCATTTTCCACATCAAAGACATCCAAAACAGTATTTTGCTGATGCATAGATAACAAGCATAATGCTTTGTCT
>Ga0325410_1003103_pt1 | contig 18668 bp, 14 predicted proteins | sample PopdelMetagenome_16_FD_206182 | JGI IMG/M metagenome (GOLD analysis project Ga0325410, IMG submission 206182) | Populus deltoides microbial communities from Bellville, Georgia, United States - Xylem-PdIQD-R3 | ecosystem: Host-associated > Plants > Phyllosphere > Stem > Wood/Secondary xylem... | reverse complement strand
TTTTCATCATATGCCACCCTTTCTTTCTAAGGGTACATTATTACTACTAGTTAGCTTGTAGCCGTTACCAATGAGAGAATGGCTGGTAAAACCCTTGGAGCTCATGCATGTTGGGTACATTATTACTTAATTATTGCTGGCACGCCTGGTAGTGTTCAGCTCACCATGTCTGCTCTAGCACCCATTGCGTCGCTACCCTGAGCTGCGACAGCTGGTAGCAAGAAGAGAAAAAGAAGGGGAGGAATTTATGAATCTACCCTCGGTGCTTTTTTAGGGTTTTGGGATTTAATTTATAGAGAGGAGTTCAAGAATCTTTAATAGATGTGTAACTGTTATTTGGTAGTTGAAAAAAGAATTAAAAAAAATAATATGAAAAGGGTTTTATAAACAAGCTTGAAGAAGATTGATTTCACGCTGAGAAGCCTATAAACAATGCTTTTATATCTGAAATTAAGATGCGTGGAGCATATGACTCTAAATATGAAAAAGGTAAGGTTAAGAGTTTCAAATATAGCAAAAGAGGAATAGAAGCAAGTAGTAGTGGACATAAGCGCAAGCATGAGAAACACGACGATAAGAAAGGAAATAATATGAATTGTTTCAATTGTGGTAACTTTGGTCACTTTGCTCGTTGTCATAACTCATTTTTTGGTTATTCCCCAATTCACATTTTTTCTCTCTTAAAAAAATAGAATACAAAAAAATAAAAAAAAATATTATAAAAAAATATAACAGGATGTCGAAGCGCCCTAAAGATGATTAAAAATTAGTTAAGGAGGTTCAAAAATACAAAGATTGAAATTTGACGGTACTTTGTTGACTGATGAGAGCCCTGTTGACAAAGAAAATTCAATTTGAGGAAGAAAAGTCCAAGATCAAATGTTTATGGACTCAATTAAATTTTATTGAACGTTTAATTGAATTTATGGAGGGTTTGATTGCAAAAAAAAATTGATTTTGATGTCAATTTAGGCTTTAATTGGAAAATATTAAAGTTCTGGGGTCAAATTATTATTTTTGAGAGTTAATTTGGTCAAATCAGGGGCTTAATTGCATAAATATTGAAGTTTGATGGTCAATAGGGACTTAATTGAAGAAATCCGAAACCAAGGACCAAAATGAAAAACACGTGTAAATAGAGGGGCTGCAATTAAACTAAATTTGGGGCCAAATTGAAGAAATTAGAAGTTTATTGATCAATTGAGGGTCAAATTGCATAAATTCAAGATCAAGGACCAAAGTGAAAAAGGCGGTCACCTTCAGGGCCGCTGTTTGCTTTTTGGCAGGGATGCAATTGCATTGATTTTTAAATCAAAATGGCAATTGAAGACTCAATTGAACAAATCACAAATTGAAGACAAATCACAAATTGAAGACCAATGTGAAATCTGACATTTTTTTTGTTGTCTTTTCCTTTTAAATAAAACGACGTGTTTTGTCCAAAACGACACCGTTTCATACACTGTTCATTAAAAAAAGAGGAAAAGCCCAAAATGATGTCGTTTTGAACGGCAATGTAGCCTTTCTTTTTCCCCTGGACGCGCGAGGCAGGGCAAGAAGAAGATTTTTCTCCCTTGCTTTGTTCGTTCCCTCTTTCTCCAAAACCACCAAAAAGACGCCGACTCGAAATACCCCACTTGCCTAGGTTCTGACCCGTGGCCTTCCACGGGGTAAAGAAAAACAAAATGATGCATCCCCCTTGGCGGTTGTGGGGCGGCTGCACATTGGCCGCCCCTGCCTTTCTCTCCCCTCTGTTTTACCTATAAATACAGAGAGTAGAGGAGAGGGCGAAAAGACCGAAAGAAAGAAAAAAAAAGACCCAAAGAGGAAGAAAGAAAGGAAGAACAGGAGAAGAAAAAAAAAGAAAAAACAGAGAGAAAACAGGGGAAGAAACTATCGACCGCCACCGACAGCAGCGCCGCCTGGAACCACCGCCACCAGCGAGCACCACCGTGAGCCTCAACAGCAGCCACCGCAGGTCAGTTCCCCCACCTCACTCTTCTTCCTTCTTCCCCTTCTCTACTCCGTGTCCTTTTGCTTTCATTTGCATGCAGAACGTGAGCAATTCATGTTCTGCAGCAAATGAAAATAATTAGCTAGTTACTGTGCTATGCATAATAACAAGCTAATTATAATTTTTTGGGCTGGTGCTGGCCCATTCTAAAAAAAAACTTTAGTGATTTTCTTGTGTTTTTTAATTTATCCATTTTGGTTAATATTAATTTATATTTTACACTGCAAAAATACAAATCCGGTATTAAAATACCCGGTTTTTGTCAACTTACAAAAAATTAAAAAAATATTTTTATGCATACGGCCAAATGTCTCAAAGCTTAAAAGTCATATTGTGTTTTTCATACACCAAAAAAATATATTTTAGCATGCATTTTGGCTTTAATAACCAGTTTATTGAAGTCAAGAGAACATTGACCAAAATATCAAAAACAAAAAAAAATTATTTTTGTGTTGTTTTAGTACCAGGGATTACAAATTTATACGTAAAACGTATTCCCGATATTAAAAAGATATTTTCTTTTGACAACATAGAACAATTAGGTTTTTACCCGATAAGATAAATATTTCCTTATAGAGGAGGACTTTTTTTAAACCGTAGACAGATCGACAATTAGAAACCACAACAAGACTTTAGATTTTATCAGACAACAAAACAATGCAGCTTACCTTAGGTAGGGCGTAGTTGGGATGCTAATGCCTTCCTTTTACGCAACCAGTTTCCGTACCCGATCTTTGAGACTAGTTAGGGTTCCTAGTGACCATAATACTAGGTGGCGACTCCCATTCAAATTTTCTACTGATAAGAGACAAGACTTACTTATTTCCACTTTTGCCAGATAGACCCATACATTTTCCTTGACAGGATGGACAATTGTCGCGACGCCGTACACGTGCGATACTCGTGATTGCACTAAGCCAAAGGTAATGTCCAACCACAATTATCCCTCTAACTTGTATGTTAGCAGTTGTTTAATGCTTGCTGAATCTGTTTCTTTATGGACTGTAGACTTAGGAGTAATTGACCATATAACAAGGGATTAAACAACCTTTGTGGAATTTCATCGAATTTCAAAGGAAAGTAGATACATGTATATAAGGAATAATGCTTCTGCTGCTATGCTTAGGATCAGTACCTGCAAACTGGATTTGCGGGACTATCACACACTTTATTTTCATAATGTACTCTACGCTTCAAAAGTTGAACGAAATCACTTTTTTTTTTATTGATTGAGCCAGTCAGCCATAAATCTTTTAATGCTCGGATCACATTTCATATACGATAAGAGTAACCTAATGTTTTTCTATATGGTACTTTTGACATTGGGATCAGTTTAAAAAAATTAAAAAATAGCCTTGATTAAAGAAACATTAACATCTACCAGTAAAGTCTTAATTAATGACTTTTGATGAAACTTCGGCTCTATTAGTAAAGGGGTCATTTTTTGTTTTGTGGAAAGTTTCAGCATTTCATGTAAAATTAGGGATTAACTTTGTTATCCATAAGATGAGATGAGATGAGATGATTTAGGAAGCCATCATCCCATTACGTATGTATACACATGGATGTATGGTGCATGCAGGGTCCATGCATGAATGTGAGTGTATTCTTATGCATGAGAGTTGCCAATGCAGCTTTTGAATGTTTGAAATGGACTCCAGTTTCTGATTTGTAACGCGACATGGACTACTGCACGGTTATTGGAAACAAAAAGATGCTTTCAGCCATTTACGGTGGCTGCTGGTTATCATGTGGTTGTATTTAGCTTAGTAAAATATCTACTAGTACTAGGCATATATAGATTAGTGCGCTTCTGGAAATTCATTGATGAAACCTTTGGCCCTTGCTTGATAATAGGTAACAGCAACTCCTGCAGATGAATTGGCTCGCCCGTTATAAATGGCAACTTAAAAGAACCCACCCCTTTCCATGGCTTTATCTCGAAATTTGTTTCCTTCTCCCTGTCTCGGAGGATAAGATATTTTCCTCTCCACTTTGGTGATTGTGGCTAAATCACCGTTTGAGAACGCGATGTACCCCTTGACATGATTGTTAAGCTTCTGTAGCACAACATAAAGATTCTGTCTCCTTTGCAGTTTCTATATAGTGACACCAATATCCAAGGTTTCTGAGTAGTAATCATTATTCCCGTCAAAATCTCTCACTCTTTCCTGTGGTAAATTCATTAATATTTTTTTGGGTACTGTATTGTAAATTCCTTAATATTGTGCGAGTGTGATGAACTGTTTGAACTAAACTAAAAGAACTCATTCTCATTAAAAAAATAAAATTGGTGAGAACTCTATATGAATTTGTATTGTTTCCCCTTACCCAACACGTAGTAAGTTTTGATTATTATTATTTTTTTTTTCAAATAAAAGCTCAATTGCTATATGAAGATGAGAATCGTCACTAGGAAAAAATCCAGGATTTTCATTTATTAATTTAAAACCAGTTAATTAGTAAGTTGGGTACTCATTTATCTCAAGAGGCATATAAAAAGAAACCAACACTATATGTGATCTAATTTGTGTCTTGAAAAAGAACTCTTCTTTATTATTAGTTACAAGACTAAAATAAAGTGTGGAAAAGCTGAGTGAATAATCAGCCAGGTATGCATTGTATTTATAGATAGTATACAGTTATTTGAGTTTTCAAAGAAGAGATAAGAATACATTGAGATAACAAGCTAAACATACATCTTTATCTTGAGATAATCATGATCTCTTCTATTACTAACAAATCTTAACAGAAGGTAAAGATAAACATGATCTCATCTGTTACTAACAAGATTAACATAAGGTTTATCACTAACAACCTCCTTCAAGCTGATGGGAAGATCATGAACCATTAGTTTATCTCGAAGAGAAATGAAATGTGATGAAGAGAGTCCTTTAGTGAAGATGTCTAAGGGTTGTGCAGAGGTGGAGATATATTTAGCTTGTATATCTTTATTAAAGATCTTCTCACGGATAAAATGGTATTCCATCTCTATATGTTTTGTTCTAACATGAAAGACAAGGTTAGAAGATAGTGCCAAAGCAGTAGTATTGTCAACCCAAATGTAAGGTGTTGTAAGTAGAGATATATGAAGTTCTTTGAGTAACATTCTCAACCAGTAAAGTTCAGCTACTGTGTGCGTCATTGATCAATATTCAGCTTCGGTGCTTGATCTTGCCACCACGGATTATTTCTTAGAAGTTCAAGAAATCAGACATGAGCCTAGATAAATGCAATATCCTGAGGTATATTTCTGATCATCTAGATTACCAGCCCAATCAGAGTCACAAAAACCATTGAGTTGAAGTGATCCCTTGTTAAACTGAAGACCAAACTGTAGTGTACCTTTGAGATATCTTAAAACCCTTTTGGCAACTGTAAGATGAATATTGGTAGGAAAATGAAGAAATTGACATAATTGATTGACACTGTAGGATATATTAGGTCTAGTCAATGTCAAATACTGAAGAGCTCCCACCATGCTTCTATATGCAGTACGATTAATAAGAGGATCACTTGAGAATTTTGAGAGTTTGGCACCTGATATGCATGGCGTTGGTGCAGGTTTAGCACCAGTCATTTTCATGTGATGTAGAAGATCAAAAACATATTTTTCTTGGTGTAGATGCAAGCCATTTTCTATCTTAGTTACATGAATGCCTAAGAAATAAGATAGTTCCCCAAGATACTTGATAGCAAATTCAAAGCTGAGGTTAGAAATATGAGTATCAATGGCAGTATCAGCATTACTAACGACAATAATGTCATCAACATTTATGAGCACAAAAATACACATGTTTCTATAATGGAAAGTAAATAAATAAGTGTCCACAGTTGAGGTAGTGAATCCAAGTTCCAAGAGAGCCTAAGATAGCCTTAAAAACCAAGTTCTAAGGGCCTGTTTGAGGCCATATATTGATTTATGCAAAAGGCATAAATCAGGTAAATTTGAGTCTTCAAAACCTTAAGGTTGCTCTATATACACCTCCTTTTCAAGATACCCATGGAGAAAAGCATTAGAAATATCAAGTTGTCTAATAGACCAATTATAATGAATAGACAAAACAAAGGCTAACCAAATAGTAGCAAGTTTAATAACTGGACTAAAGGTCCCAGTAAAGTCAAGACCATCAACTTGATCAAATCCCTTTGCCACCAACCGTGCCTTATACCTATCAATAGTGCCATCAGATCATTGTTTTATTTTGAAAACCCATTTGTTTCTCACAACCTGTTTATATCTTGGTCTCAGACAAAATGACCAAGTGTTGTTAGTTAGCAATGCATTATATTCTGCAGTCATGGCATTCATCCAATCCTGGTCCCTTGCAGCTTGTTTAAAGGTTGTTGGTTAAAATGGTAAAGTATTAGTAAAATGAGCTTAAAGAGGATGTTTGGTGGAATGGTAAAGGTGATAATCTAGAAAATGCTTTGGTTTGGAAGAGTTTGTCTGAGATCTAGTTATAATTTGTGATGAATGAGTTAGGTTAGAGGTGAGGGTTGGTTGTTGGGTAGGAGAGGCAAAAATTAAGGGTGGCTCAAGATTAGAGTCTGTAAATATATGGTCAGGTATAGGTGTAGTGTTGATATGAGAAGAGGAAGTAAAAGGTGAAGGTTCAGAATGACTAGTGGGTTTTGGTTAGGACAAACAAGAGTTGTGGTTGGCTTTACTAGGGATATATAGTCAGGTGTAGTGTTAATTTGATGAGGTGAGGTAAGGTGTGAAGGTGTAGAATGAATTTCTGAAATAGATAGATCAGTAGGCGTGTTGATATTGGGTGAAGTTGTGGTAGCAAGAGGAGGTAAATAGTCATGATCTGAAGTGGATGGATTGGGAGTAGGAAAACTGGGTAAAGTAGCTAAAACAGGAGATAGAGTGTTAGAGATAATACCTGATTGTGTGGAATTTGAAGACGGAGGAGAATTTTGCTGCAAGGAACGAGTATTACTGGTTGTAATCAGTGCATCCTAAGCAGGGAAGTTCAACTCGTCAAAGACAACATATCTGGATATATAAACTTTGTTTGTTTGTGGATCAAGACGTCGATACCCTTTATAATTAGAGCTATATCCAAGGAATACACATTTTTTACTTCTAAAAGCAAGTTTATGTGTATTATAAGACCTAAGTAAGGGAAAACATAAACACCCAAATGTTTTGAGTAATGAATAGTCTGGTTGTTTGTCTAATAAAGTGAGATATGGAGTTTGCTGGACAAAAAAGGTGTAGGGAGTTTGTTTATAAGGTAAGTAGCTGTGAAGAATGCATCCACCCAATAACTGAAAGCTAGATGTAACTGAGCCAAAAGGGTAAGACTAGTGTTGGTGATATGTCTATGTTTTCTTTTAGAGATTCCATTTTGTTCGGAAGTGTAAGGACATGTGAGTTTATGAAGAATGCCTTTTTGTAAAAGGTATTCCTGGAAAGCAGTAGATAAATACTCACCACCATTGTCAGTTAATAGTTGTTTGATAGTGCTTGAAAATTAGTTTTCAACTAAGCTTTTAAAACGAACAAAGCAGTTAAACACCTCTAATTTTTGTTTCAATGTGAACACCCATGTAAATCTTGAAAAATCATCAATAAATAAGACATTGAATTTGCAACCACCAACTAACGTGATAAGAGAAGTCCATACATCCAAATGAATCAATTCAAGGGGATGACTAGACCTGTTATTGAACTCAAGGAAAATAAGTTTATGACTCTTAGCTACCTAACATAACTCACACAAGTTCTGAGATTTTTTTTAATCTAGAAATAGGTATTAACGAGTTTTTCACTAAACTAGAAATAATGGTGTATGACGGGTGACTCAACCATGAATGCCGCACTTGAAAAGGAGCAGTGACACCTAGGAGTGCAGTAAAAGGGGAGAGCATGGCAGCTTTGGGAGATGACTTGTTGAATTTGAGTTGTTGTAAGAACATTGGATATAAACCAGTTTTACTTGGACCTTGAAGGAGAATTTCCTTGGTCTGTAGATCCTTTATAAAGAAATGGGTTGTTGCAAGTATAAAATAACAGTTGTTGTCAAAGCAAAAATGTTGAATAGATAATAGATTTGATAAAGTAGATGGACAGTGAAGAATATTGGTTAAAAGAAATTGTGATTTAGGTGTAGCAAGCATAGAGGAACCAATATTGGTGATACGTAAACCTCCTTCATTGCCAACTATTACTTTGTCATTTCCATGATATGGTTGCTGGTGCAAGGTTAAATTCTGGAGTTCAGAAGTGATGTGATTATTAGCACCACTGTTAAGGTACTATGGCTGATCAAATCCCTATTCCTCTTGAGTACGAGCTATCATTGCTGCCAATTGACGAGGGGGAATGCCTGCCTTGATAAGAAAAATCCATGTGGTGATAACAATCAAGAGCCTGATGATTTGTCTTTCCACATATCTAACAAGAAGGGAATTGTTTTGGAACTCTAGTGGATTGTGTTTTAGAGTCGGGGGCAAAAAAGATTGGATTAGGATTGGATCTTGCATGGTGGTGATTTTTCTGAGTGGGAAATCTTGATTTCTTATTGGTTGGTTTGTGTTTTAGGGTAAAAAGGCCAATTAAGTAATCTCAGATGACTGAGATTTGTTTTGTGCTTCAAGTAGTTGCTCGTAGTTAAATAGTTTAGCTTGAAAAGCATCAAAGGAGATTGGTTGGTCTCGAGTAGCAAAGCTGAGGAAGGCGATAAAAGGGGTGAAGATAGGATTTAGTCCACCAATAATATATGAGATAAGGTCTTCATTGTCAACTGGTTTTGCTACAGCTAAAAGTTGGTTAGACAAATGTTTTGTTGTAAGCAAATTATCAAAGCAACATTTGTTACCTTGCTGTAGAGTTTGGAGTTTTCTTTTGAGATGAATGATTCTTGAACGAGATTGAGGAGCAAATCTGGTATCAAGAGCATTCCAAACCTGTGTAGATGTAGTGAGTCCATACACGGTGAAAAAGACTTTCTCATCTAGGGTGGCATTTAACCATGCCAAAATAAATTGATCCTTCTTCTACCAAACTAGGTATGTTGGATTAATATCAGAGGTTAGTTCGCCAATGAAGTCAACAAGGAATTGAGAAGGACAAGCCTCAGAGCCATCAATAATGCTCAAGAGGTCATGGCTTTTCAAGGCTGGTATGAACTGAGTTGTCCAGTTCAGATAATTGTGTCCTTCAAGTTTGATAGACACTAAAGAGGTGATATTAGGGATGACAAATGAGGGTGATGTAGAGAAAGAGACCATAATGGATTGAGAGAAAATGTGAGCTTTGTTTGCTCTGATACCAAGTTACAAGACTAAAATAAAATGTGGAAAAGCTAAATGAATGATCAGCCTAGTATGCATTGTATTTATAGGTAGTATACAGTTATTTGAGTTTTTAAAGAAGAGATAAGAACACACTGAGATAACAAGCTAAACATACATCTTTATCTTAAGATAATCATGATCTCATTTGTTACTAACAAAGCTTAACAGAAGGTAGAGATAAACATGATCTCATCTATTACTAACAAGACTAACATAAGGTTTATCACTAACATTATTTATGTCTGATGGCTTCAGTTTAGATGTATTGTGGATAAATAATTTGATCTGATTTTGTTGTAAAAAAAATCATAATAATAATACTATATCTCTATTTATCACATTGATCAATTATAATCATCATAAAATATTTACTAGAGTAGTGCCCCACTGCGACTGCTCGAAAAGTATTTGCTCTACTTATACTCCACAATTCATGTGGTTGATGTTGAAGAAATAGTTTATCACAAAGTTGTTAAGCAATACGCAACCAAGTCTCAACATGTACATTTTCTAAAGGTTCTCCTAACCATTACTTCAAGACTGACACTTAATGTTGCCACAATCATACATCTTATGTTTTCAATTGCATCATAGCAATACATCAACACAAACTAATAGTAATTTCTATGACTTGTTTTCCTAAAGGTGTTCATCATGGCAAGTTCCTTCATGGTTCTCTCTTTTTCTATGACCGAACATTGGTGTCCATTTTCTCCCTAGTTTGCACATGTAATTCATCATTTTTATCACAAGTATGTTCACAATAACATGTCATAATCACACATCCATTTACTTGGTACATAATCATACAAGTTCATTCATCACACAAACAAACTTAAGGCATTAATCATGGCATCATTTTCGATTCAGCTCAAGCATTCCTTTAAGGATTTAACAAGATCATAATTTTGCACATTCTTTCATTTCATTTCACTTTCATAAAAGTTCTTCAATTATATATGCACAATTAATACATTAACTTAAACATGAATTTTGCTTCAGCTCAAGCATGTTTCTATGAGTTTAATAAGGTCACAATTACACATTTTATCACTTCATTTCATCTCCTTTCATTATCTCAATTAGTCAGTCCTTAGTTAAGGTTTGTTCATCCATATGCACCTATTTCTTTTGTTAAAGGTTCTAGAATTATATCCCTTTTCAACCCCATTTTCTTCAATCTTCTTGTTTAATCTTTGCTAATCCATAGGTGTAAGAACCCTAAGTTTTTCCCTTGAGGTTTCCTTCTCCATTTTGTCCCAAAATCTTAAAGAAACAAGTAAGGAAGTGATGTTATTCTTACCACATGATTTTAAGCAGCCTTAGGGGAGGTTTTAGTAGTTTTTCTTCCTTTTTTCTCTTGGTTTCTTTTTTCTTCCTTTTATTGTTCCAGTCGGCTCTCTAGGCTCTTTCTTCTTCCTTGTTCTTGGTTTTCTCTCCTTTCTCTAACTCTCCATTCACTCAAAACTAAAGAGAAATGGCAGGCAAGCTGGTTTAGTTAGGTTTTCTTCTTAGGAAGGGGTGGTTGGTGCAGCTAAGGCTGCTGCTGGTTTTGGGGGAGAGGAAGAGTCATCTCTTTTTCTCCCCTTTGTATTTACTTCACTCATAAATGTGATGAGGGTGTTTGGGGGCTAGTTAACCTTGTTCTTATTCATTCTTTGGTTGATCTAGGCCTGGTTTTCTCCTTCCCCAATTCCTCCCTAGAATAGGCCGGTTTGTTTCCCTTAATTCTTAACTAGCATAGGTCGGCCTATTACTATTTTTTGTTGGGTTTTACATGCCCAACATAGATGGAAAATCTATCAAATGGATATCAAATTAGCTTTTCTAAATGGTTTTCTTGAAAAGGAGGTTTGCATTGAGCAACCTATGGGTTATGATGTGAAGTGACATGAAGACAAGGTTTTAAAGTTAAACAAAGCCTTGTATGGATTAAAGCAAGCCCTAAAGGATTGGTATAGTTGCATTGATGGTTATTTCTTACAGGTTGGATTTGTATAATTCCCATATAAATATGCTATTTATGTAAAGATAAAAGAGAGTGATGATACTCTTATTATATGCTTGTATGTGGATGACTTGATCTTTACAGGAAACGATCCAAAGATATTTGGAGACTTTAAACAAGCAATGATTAAGGAGTTTGAGATGATGAATATTGATTTTATGACATACTACTTAGGGATTGAGATCAAGCAAGGAAAAGATGGAATTTTTGTGAATTAAAAGAAGTTTTCAAAAAGATTCTCAAAGAGTTCAAAATGAAGGATTGTGCAAAAGTACTCTAGTTGAATGTGGAGTGAAATTGTTAAAGAATGATGAAGAAGAGAAGGTAAACTCTACAATATTCAAGAGCCTAGTTGGGAGTTTAACATAGTTGACATGTACTTGTCCAATTTGGAGTGGGACTTATAAGCAGGTTTATGGATACACTAACTATAACAAATTTCAAAACTTTGAAGCAAATTCTTTAGTATATTAAAGATATTGTTGATTTTGGCATGTTCTATGAATATTCTAATAGCTTTGAACTTATAGGCTATAATGATAGTGATTAGGTTAAAGATATGGATGATAGAAAGAGCACTATGAGTTTTGTCTTCTACATGGTAGATACAACCATAACATCCCTTGTTCCGGGATAAAAACAACAATCTCATGTCCACCAAAAAACAAAGTAGTTAAATTTTTTTTTCTATATCTATTCATGGTGTTTGTATTAAAGTCTAATAAAATTTCGATGGAGTCTCCCCTATACCGAGAGGTCCCAAGTTATCGACATTTAACCTGTTTACACTTCTAAAAACTCGTATCACCTAACTCAATCCCGACTCTATCATCTTGGGTCTCAATCCCACAAACATCATCATACATATCAAGCACAATATTTATGATATACATTATATAACAAATATCATTATGGATCGATAAAAATATAAATACGCATACATGGAACGTGGTTATATGAACTACAAAGTTAAGTTCATTTAATCAAATTTAAACATTAATTATACAAACATTTCCATATGTACAAAATACAAGGGTATACTCCCTAGAACCTAGATTACAAGAAATGAACATAAACTAGAATCTACTCCTGTCGTGCATGTGATGGTCCTGAAACAAGATACATATTATTGAACATAAATATCACAATAAATATAACAACACAAATATCTAAAAATTTATAAAGGGCAACATGCATTCATATTTTGTTCACTTCTCCCTTCTGCCTTTCATTAGAACCTCTTTCTTGTTCAACTACTAAAAACCATTTCCCCTTCCATTATCAACTTCCATTTCCAGACTTTATAAGATCAATCATGATTATTTCTGCTTAACACAATACCAATACCAATTTCACTGGTATCATCATCATCATCCCGTAGGAGTCGATGCAAGGTGATCCCCTTACCTGGGATCCTAACATACACTAAATGTATGCTAGTCAATACATGGTTGATCCCCTTACCCGGGATCATAATATACACTAAATGTATGCTAGCCAATACATGGTAATCCCCTTACCTGAGATCTAACATGCACTAAATGTATGCTAGTCAATACATGGTTGAGTCCCTTACCCGGAATCTTAACATACACTAAATGTATATTAGTCCAAACATGGTGATCCCCTTACCTGGGATCCTAACATGCACTAAATATATGTTAGTTCACGCCTCAAATCACACTTCTCACATTTCCATTGTCATCAATAATTTCATTACTCGACAATTCACACAACAACCATTCACCTAATATCCAATATTCTGTAATTCATATATCACATTGGTAACATATTAAATCATGGAATTTAACTAGAAAGTATAGGTGCAATTTACCTACCTGCAATAGAAGCTCTACTTGTGCTCCCCTGCTGTTGTCGTTGCCCCATGCTTATGGTCCCTCCTACAAATCACATGTTTATCTCATAAATTTTCCTCACTTAAGGATTTGTTTTAAAATAACCATATCAACAGCCAATAAGTCTTTATTTTAGTCATTTCTTAATATTTGAACTGTTACTATTTAAACCTTGAACTGTTATTGTCTGACCTCTCCTCAGATTTTTAACTATATCTAGAGTTACAGAACTCCATTTCAAGTGAGATTGGTCTCGTTGGAAAGCTAAGACATGAGGCTACAAGTTCTCTGAAGGAAGGAGAACCCACTTCTGCCTCTAAGACAATCAAAATTGCTCATCAACAAACATTGGATTGTTACTGTCTTGAGATTGAACTGTTACTGTTCGACCTCTCCTCAGATTTTTAATTATATCTGGAGTTGTAAAACTCAATTTCAAGCGAGATTGGTCTTGTTGGAAAGCTAAGACATGAGGCTACAAGTTCTAGAAAGAAGAAGAACCTAGTTCTGCCTCTAAGACAATCAAAATTGCTCATTAACAAACATTACCTACTGCCTTACAGGGTTTGTCATGACCCAATCTCGGTTGGTGACCCATAGCTGGAGTTCTATAACTCCAAATTGAGCAAGACTAATTTCCTTAGTTAGTCAACATATATGCATCAATTTGTAATCGACTTTGAAATGACTCATATGACCATGTTTAGAACACCTTACCCGGTAAGAATCAAAGTTTCGATCTTCAACTCCCTCATTTTCTTTCAAATGACAACCGACCCTTCTCTCTTCTCTTCTTGTTCAAATTTTCTTGTTAATCTCTTGCCCACCAGTGTTTATTCTATAACCCATAATCTTGGATGGGTTCTTGAGATTTTAGTGTTTCTCTCTTGATTTGCAAAAATGAATACAAAAACTCTCTTTTCTTTCCTTACGTTTGCTGTAGATTTTTGGTGAGAAGAGGAGTATTTATGCTCTATAATTATTCTTATTTGCATTTAAGCCCCATTTTCTTTAAGTGTATCATTTTTTCCCCCACATTTTTTTTCTTCTTATAATTAAGTTGTACCTCTTTTCTTTTCTTATAATTTCACCCCACAACTTTTAGTTTAGTTTATTTTCTTTAATTTAATCCAGCCTTGATTTTTTTCACTAAACCACTCAAACATGATGTTTTTGCCAAGATGAGAGATATGCTAGGAGTTAAAAATCAAGTTCAGGGGAGGATGTTAAAAGTAAACCAAATTTCAGTTTTTTTGAAAAATAGAGGAACTGGTCGACCGGTTGAATTAAATATATTGGTCAACAGGTTAAGTCAATGAAATATGTTTACTATTCAAATAAAGATTTCTTTTAAGCAGTTTAATTTCTTATTTGTCTAGGACTTGAAGCCTATAAATAGACTTGTAATCATAAGCATAATTTAATATATGTAGAGAGGAATACAAGAGATGAAAAACACGTGTGTGCATTTTATGCATAATGTGAAATACATAATTAGAATGCTTATTGAGTAAAGATAATTAATATGTAACCTTTTTTTTTCCCGAAATACTTGTTTTCAAGTTGTAGCATGTACCAAGTCACATTGTGCCTTAATGTTTTTTCTTATTTTATGCATATTCAAGGCTAATGTTGAGGAACGTGTTGGTCTTCGCAACAATATTATGCTTTCAACCTATTACGAGGATAGGTTAAAGATTTATCTGAGAGTTTAGAAGTGTAGTAGCAGTTGTTTTTTAAAGTATTTTTTGCTCGAAAATATATTTAAATATATTTTTTTATTTTTTAAAAATCATTTTTGATATCAGCACATCAAAACAATTCAAAAACATAAAAAAAGTAATTTTAAATAATTTTTTTTTAATTTACTAAATTCTATTTAGAACACATACCAAACGAATACACGAGTCACACTACCAGAAATACGCTAAATAGCAACGGATTTACCGACGGAATATGTCTGTCGGTAATTTGAGGTCGAAATTACCAACAGACACTTTTCTGTTCGTAATTCAGTCGGTAACTACCGGCGGAAAATTTGCTGTTCGTAATTCAGTCGGTAACTACCGACGGAATATTTCAGTCGGTAGTTATCGACTGAATTACGGACGGAAAAGTTTTCGAATTAAAAAAAAAAGGCGGGTAGCTAACGTGGAGGTTTTGGCTGGTTATTTTTTCCGATGGATTCAAAATGCTAGCCCGTACAGTGACGTGACCGGTTCACTGTTTAAATTACCGACGGACTCACCGAGGGATTTGAAATGGCAGATCCGTACGGTGATGTGTCGATGTTTCCGTCAGAATCACTGACGTAATCACCGACGGAGTTTCCGTCGGTGAAACCGTCGGAAAAAGTTAATATATGACAGCTCTGCCGACCCTCTCCTCCCCTATTTCTCCTTCTTCTTCCTAATCCCAACTCTCCTCATCTGCAAACAACCAGCCCCCCCTCCCCCCCCCCCAAAAAAAAAATCTCCCATGTATCAGCACAACAAGTTATATTTCTTGAAGTTTTGTGGTCACAACATCCGTGTTCTGATTTACCGACAGATTTTATCAATTTTTGTAAGTAATTCTATCTTTTTAAATTTTAACATTTAATTAAATGTCAATTTTATTGTTTTTTTAGTATATGTATTTTGTTAGTAGATGTACATGTTTTATTGTTATTTCTCAAACAAACTTGTAGTATATGAATGTATAATTCTATACCTGTTATGGTTTGTTTTAGATTTTGTAAGATTGTATTTGTTTGTAAATTGTTAAAACTTTATGGAACTACCGAAGTACATGTGTTGTTTTGAAATAATTGATAGCTTGCTTAATGGGTCCGTTTAAAGTTTTATCAATGGTATTGCGGAGTGGTAATTTCTGTAAATTTATATATTTTAATTTGTATGGACGTTGATAAATGATAATGAATATTTAATATTTATGAGAAGTTGTGATTAGTTTGTTGGATAATCTCGAGGTAAAGTAATATTTTTGCAAGTTTATTTACCTAACTTAGTTAATTAATACATGAAGAAACGGTGGTTAGGTCTACTTCTAGTGCTAGCAACGTGCATGAAGCGGCAAATGACAACACTAATCCTTACATAAATATGGTTATGGATGCAATGAGAATGAATCAAGGTAATGTCAGTCAATGTTCAATCGTATAAGAAGAACCTAATGCAGATGCAGCTAGGTTTTTTTATTGTTGAAAGATTCGGCCGTAGCACATGTGTTCACCATCAAGTCAGATCACGGGTTGAGTGAGGCCGGGTATGACAAGTTTATTGAATGGGCAAGAAGCATTTTACCTAAAGGGAACAGGCTGAAAGAGAACTTTTATGCTGCGAAGTCCATGATGAAACCCCTCGGTTTAGGATACCAGAAAATTGACATGTGCCCTAACTTCTGTATATTATACTACCTTGAAAATGCTGAGATGACCGAGTGCATGACATGCAGGCATTCCCGTTACAAACCTAGAACTGGCAGGGGAAAGACTCTAGTGGCATATAAAAAACTTAGATACTTCCCGATCACACCGTACCAAGCACATGACGCGGTTGATGGAGTGATGGTGCATCCTACTGACGGCGAAGCGTGGAAACTTTTTAACAGTGTGCATCCTCAATTTTCAGCTGAATCAAGGAATGTGCGTCTTGGGTTGTGTATAGACGAATTCAACCCATTTGGGTCATTTGCTGCTCCTTATTCTTGTTGGCCGATCATACTCACAGTTTATAACCTGCCACCGTGAATGTGTATGAGGCCGGAGTTCATGTTTTTATCTACTGTCATACCTGGTCAAAGAAGCCCGGGGCGGAATATAAATGTTTGTCTTCGACCGTTGATTGATGAGTTGGCGCAGTTGTGGTCTTCCGGAGCTCTGACTTATGATATATCGAGGAAACAAAATTTCCTTATGAGGGCGGCTTTGATGTGGATTATCAATGATTTTCCAGCTTATGGAATGTTTTCTGGTTGGAGCACACATGGGAAACTCGCATGTCCATACTGCATGGAAAATAAGGCATTCACGCTAGCAAACGGAGGTAAAGCTTCTTTTTTTTATTGTCACCGTCGCTTCTTGCCACTTAATCACAGGTACAGAAAGAACAGAAAAGATTTCTTTGTTGGCAGAGTTGAAAAAGATGTTGCATCCCCGCGTCTTTCTGGTGAAGAATTGCATGATGTTGTCTCAGAGTACGGTGACATTGTGTTTGGCCTTCAATCAGGTAAGCAAAAGTTTCCTGGTTTTGGTTTGACCCATAATTGGGTAAAGCGAAGTATCTTTTTTGAGCTTCCTTATTGGAAGACCAATCTGCTCCGCCATAACCTTGACGTCATGCACATCGAAAAGAACATGTTTGAGAACATTTTCAACACCGTCATGGATGTGAAGGGGAAGACAAAGGACAACATCAAGGCTAGATTGGATATAGCTTTATACTGTAACCGTAAAAATATGGAGTTGGTTTATGATGAGTCACGGGTCGCAAAACCAAGAGCAAGCTTCGTGTTAGAGAAAAACGCACAACTGCTAGTCTACAAATGGCTTAAGAGTCTGTGTTTTCTGGATGGACATGCATCGAACATATCAAGGCTGGTTAATATAGAGGACTGCAGATTGTATGGAATGAAGAGTCATGACTGCCACGTGTTTATGCAAACACTCATCCCATTAGCTTTTCGTGATTTGTTGCCAAAGGGAATATGGGATGCACTCACGGAGATCAGTCATTTCTTCAGAGATATATGCTCCAGCAAGTTGAATGTTGATCACATTGAGAGGCTTCAAACGAATATCGTCGAGACACTATGCAAACTTGAGATGATATTCCCTCCATCATTTTTTGACTCAATGGAGCATCTCCCTATACATCTACCGTTCGAGGCAAAAGCTGGAGGACCGGTCCAATATAGATGGATGTACCCATTCGAATGGTTAGATATTACAGTTGCAATGTAATTCATATATAAAAGTATTTTATATGTTTTTCTTAATTGAAAATACTTGATTAATATTTCAATGCAAGTACTTGTTTAATCTCAAGAAAAAGGTTAAGAACAAGGCGCATGTTGAGGCTTCGATATGTGAGGCCTATATTGTTGAGGAGATCTCAACATTTATCTCGTACTATTTCGAACCTCATCTGAGAACGAGAATCAATCGCGTTCCACGGCATGATGATGGCGGTGAAGTGCCTTCCAGTGGGAACTTGTCAATATTCTCCAATACTGGACGACCCACACTAAAAAATGTTGTAAGAGGAAGATATTTGTCGAAAATAGAGTTCAAATAAGCATACAACTATGTTCTATTTAATTGTGATGAGCTGAGACCTTTTATTCAGTAAGTGACACGATCAAAGAGTTGATGTCTTATCCCAAGTGCAGGAGTGTCACAGTAATAAATAACTCGGCAAGACCGGGGTCGAACCACAGGGAGGTGAACTATATAAATTATAATTAATAATAATAATAA
>Ga0325410_1003102_pt1 | contig 18671 bp, 15 predicted proteins | sample PopdelMetagenome_16_FD_206182 | JGI IMG/M metagenome (GOLD analysis project Ga0325410, IMG submission 206182) | Populus deltoides microbial communities from Bellville, Georgia, United States - Xylem-PdIQD-R3 | ecosystem: Host-associated > Plants > Phyllosphere > Stem > Wood/Secondary xylem... | reverse complement strand
AGGGAAGAGATTTGCCTTAATTTGTGTTTTGGATCAAGGGTTCTGCGGTTAACACTGGCTTGTGCACTTCTGTCAAGGCAGAACTATGGGCAGTGGTTACTGGTCTAGAGCTGGCATGGTCAATGGGCTTCGCAGATTGATTCTAGAGACGGATTCTGCAGTGCTAGTTGCTTTACTCTTAAAAGAATATGTGAAAGCAGATGCAAACTCTGCCTTAATCACCAAGGCAAGAGAGTGTTTTGTCTAGAGAACAGGATGTTCAAGTTCAGCATGCATACCGGGAAGCCAACAATTCTGCAGACTGGCTAGCTAATTTCGGTCAAACAAAGCAGCTGCTTCATAGTGATAGCAGGATTCTTAGTGACCCCCATCGAGTTTATATTCCAATTTGTATTATAATCTTATTGGGTTAACATTACCTTGTTTAATATAATTTTTAAGGCGTCATGCCCTGATTATTATATATATATATAAAAAAAAACATAGTGTCCAGCTTAAATTAATATCGAATTTGGCATTGTATAATTATAATATTTCTTAATTCGGAACAATGTGTTCGGTTGCTCGTTCCAACCAAAGCCTTCATTCTGGCCTCCCTTGTTTGGCCTGCTGTCTCCACCCGCCGGTTCTGATCTACCACAATAATATTTATGCCCTGCTCATGCAAGCCTACAAAAAATAAAACTACATATATATATATAGAGAGAGAGGGAGAGAGAGATGCATTCTCCTATATAACTTCATTTCTCTCAAAAACAAACGAAAAACATTCTCCTGCCTGCCACTGCCAGGATCATCATGCCAAGAAAAATGGTAAAATCCTCTCTTTCCCTTTGATATCAGTTTGTTACTGTAGAAGAGTTTAAGTAAACGATGGCCAATATACATGTACGATTTTATTTCAGGCAAAGTTGTGCAGGGGGAAGGCAGTGATAGTGAGTGTGTATGAAGAGAGGCCAGGGAAAAGAAGGGTCTCATCATCATCAAATAGCCATCACCACCACTATGTCCATCATGTCATCAAACAAGAGGTAACCCTACACAAGAATGGAGATTCTCGTAAAGGATACAGTAGAAGAGCTGAGCTTCTTCACTACTCTCGACGCCTTCGAGAGTCTGCTCTATCAGCAACATCCTCCCCTTCAGTACCAAAGCCAATTTCTTCCAACAAACACCACCACCAACCCACAACAAACGTACTGGACTTATACAGCTTATTTTTTTCTATATTATTTCTAATGACATATTTAGACAGCTAGACTTAAAGAATTTGCCAGAGAATTGATTCAGACATCGTAATTTTCTTCTTTTCTCAAGTTCTTTCACTGATCTAGGAGAATTGAGAAGCTCAACTTTGATCCTTATCACAATTTTGGTAACATGATCTGCATTTTTATGATATTGATTTTGTTGAGTCTGGTAGCATTTAATTCCTGGATTGGATTACTTAATAACTTTTGGTATATCAATAATATATAAGATTCTGCTAATGCCACCTTTCAAAGCAAGAGGACCAACTTAACTAGCATATGAAGATTTTCATTTTTTTTTGTGTAATATATCAACCACTACCCTGAATTTTGTCTGTATAATTATATATCCTACACAGACCAGAGACCATCTTTAATGTATTGTTTTAGACTACCTATGCTCTTTGTTGTGTTGTCAAACAAAGGCTTTCTTACTCTCTTTTTTTTCCCTTATCATATGCTATTCCAATTATTTATCTTCCCAGCTGAAAGCTGCAATAATGTCAATCTTTACCTTTGCTAGATTGTTGCTGCTCCAAGCAAGCCAAGATTCTCCAGGAGCACTAGTCCTACTTGTCTAGGCAATTGGAAGATCTTGATTCCGAATATTTGCAGATCTTTGACAAGTATCCAAGCTAAGCAAAAGAAGAAAAAGAAACATAGTGGATCCACAAACAATGCCATGATAACTGTAATGAAAAGCCTAGAGGTGAGACAAGTAGTGGTGGCACTTCTTGACATAATATAGATGAATTGCGTTCTAAAATCTTGATTCTTTTAGGTACAAAAGAAGAAGGGATTTAGTCTGAAACTGCTCTCAAAACTGCGAAGGCATAGATGAATTGTTTCGCATGGTTTCTGTGAAACCCACATCCATTAAAGGGCAATAAATTATGTAACTTTAGGAAATGAAGACAAAAAAACAACATATATGCTTTCATGTGCTAAATTACATATGGTATGCAACCAAGTGCAAATTCTTTTTATTCACTTGTTCATAAATTGTTTTTCATTCGAAACCTGCTTGACTCGTGATTTCTTTTTGAATTATTGCATCATAAACCAAAATGAAGAATTATCTCCCGAATCTTAAAGGAAATCAGCTTTTCAATGATGTGCTAACGTAAACAGCTATAGGAACTCTAACAACATGCTTTCTGCTTCCATGCAACACCATCTCTCCGAATGTGTAAGTTCTCGTTGCCTTAATTGCCGTCAACACAATCCTAAGATGCTTCGAAGCATTACCGTTTATCACAACTACTCGTGGGGAAACAGTTACGTTTACACCTGATGGTTGTCTCACAGTCACTCTATATACCTCATTCCTGCTGCTCACGTTTGTAACACTACGAATCACCTTTCTTGACCCAACTAGATTCGAAATTGTCACACTTGCGGTGTTCAAATCTGAACACCATGCTCTTCTATTTGTTGGACAACCAGTTCCTACTGCTCGTCTTACAGAACCTTCATCAACACCTGGAACAGCACAAAGAAACTGGACATATTGTTCAAAATTAGAATCGAATACGAGTCCTGGGTCGATGGCATGAACTGGGTTTATGAATCCAGCACCAAAATCGAACGGTGTAGCAGGGGCTATTTGGTTAGTTAATTGTGCTAAAATGGGAGAGCCAGAATGGTCAAATGTACTGGCAGTGGTCATCATTGCTGATGTGATTGCTGCAGGACTCCACCTAGGGTGCTTTTGCTTGATTAAAGCCGCAACACCAGCTATGTGAGGAGTGGCCATGCTAGTACCAGATACAAGCGCAAAGTTTTGCCCTGCAAGAATGACAGCACGAATTAATTAAAAGGAAAAACAAACTAGAATGATGGTATGGAATTATCTGTTTCCCTTCCCCGAGATATACCAACATCATCATCATCATTTCGATATTGAAGCAGGTGATGCACATGAAAGTAGATCGAGTGTCTGTTTGCGAACTTAAGGGACTTAAAATGACATTGCTTCCGTAAATAATTCCGGCAAGATAAAGATATCAAGCCTTGTTTTTTAATCTCGGTCACAACCATGTGGATAAGTAATACTTGTAATCCGATATTTGGAGGGGCATAAGCGATGCTAGTTACCCATTAAAAAAACATAAAAACAGTGTTCTTACCCTTGATAGAAGGATCTCCTTCACTGTTGGGGCTCCACGCAGCCCAAATGGAGGATCCTGGGGCCATGACATTTGGTTTGAGGACATCAGCAGTTTGCAAAAGTGCATTGCTCACATCTGGACCTCTAGACGAATAGGATGCAACAATTGGTGCCTGCCGAGTAAAGAATGCTCGCCTTCCATCCAATATTCTTGCCCTGGCAGCAAAACCCACAGCTTGTCCACTGGTACTCCTGATGGTATTTGAGTTATAATACTCCCACAATGCCTGTAAACGAATGGATAAACCATTTCATTAGTCATCCATTAATCTAGGAGATTTTAGGAATGAATGGCATTAATGAGAAATACTAACTTATCCTTTGGGAATACTAACTCATTTGGTGTGAAAAATAAAAGGATAGACAGAGAGCTACAGAATCAAAATGAGCATGTTTGGTAATGAAATCTTATTGAATGGTAATGTGCCATACTCTGGAAGATTGTATGTTGTTCAGTATAATGGCAGGTACTTGCATAGTCATTGTGGTACCCTTGACTTGCTCAGAACCAATGTCAGGATCCATTGTGATGATAAAACCTGCAGCCCCTATCTTCTGTATAGTGTTTGCAACAGCTGCGATGCTTGCAGCCTCATATTCAAAGTCAAAGGTATAAGTGCAGATAACCAGCTTGTTTCGAACTGATGATAAGATGAAGTGTTCTGGATGCTGACAGCTTTCAACTTCTAGAACACTAGTGGTGTTCCTATGGGAGACATCAGCTGCTGCCACTATTCGGTAAGGCATTTCTCCTGCTGTTGGAGCTGCACAATTATTCATAACCAAAGAATTGCACCAATTTGAGTGGTATATAATATTGATTAATTCCAAGAATGGATGAATGGAAATCTAAACTGCAAACCAAGTCACACCATCTTATTTGTTCATACATGCATGATTAATAAACAAGGGCAAGAATTGGAATATTACGGGCAAGACCAGTGCCAGAGAAGCTTCGCCCATTCCCAAGAATGATTGAGTTGCTGTACTTGCGATCGATGATGGAGGCAGCTACACTAGTGATCCAGGGGCTAAAAGAAAGGATCGAACTGGGAGAAGGGCCACCATTTCCAGCAGCTTGAACAACAAAAACTCCAGCTTTTGTAGCAAATAAAAGCTCCGTTTCTAGCACATTGAGGAAGGCAGAAGGACCAGATGGGACACTAGATGGCCCTATGGAGAGGCTTAATATATCAACTCCATCCTCCACTGCCTAGTGTAAGTTGTTGATAATTGCTTCAGTAAATTTGAACATCCAAGCTACTAAATTAAATTAAAAGATAAGGATCCATGCTTGTATGCTAAATTTTTGCGATTTAGATATTAGACAAGTAAAGCTCTCTAAGTTAATCCATTTTTACAAGTTCAAGTTGCATAATCATCAAACCTGATCCACAGCAGCCACGACATCTGACATGTAACCTCCAAATGTGTAAAGAGCTTTGTACACAGCAATCCTGTTTAGAGCAAAAAAAAAAACTATCAAACAAGTACTAGCTTATGAAAAGGAGAAAATGTATAGCAAAAACCTGAATAACTGAAACTGGCTATAATAATAACATAGTATGCTCGCTAAAAGAACCAAATTTAGATTACCATTGCTTACCTTGCTCCAGGAGCCATGCCACTTGCATAACCGTAATTGAAGTCGTTGGCAATCACTGGTATTTGGTGGTTTCCAGCAGCTGTGGAGGCTGTATGGCTGTTAAACATCAGATTTGAATACAAACTTAATTCAGCTCAGTATAAAACAAACTATCAATTAAAAGAATCTCAATGACGGCAAAAGATAAAAAGCTATCATGCAAAAAGAAGGCAACCGCGCTGGGAATAACTTGCCTTCCATGACCATCAGCATCATAGGGGGATGCATAATCGCGTGTTGCATTGAAGTCACCAGCAGCTATTGCTGCACGAGCAAAATATTGTGCCCCTACTATCTTGCCATTACATGCTGTTGAAGGGAACTTCTCTCCGGTGACACATTTTCCTTTGAATTTGGAACTGTTTGTAAATCGTGCAGAGGAACCACCCGTAAAACTTGGATGGAGAGGGTTTATCCCCGTGTCAATAAAACCTATTATTACCCCCTCACCCGAACTCTCTGCTCCCCCTAAAATTGGCCAAACACCAGTAGGAATCCCAAGAAAGCGAGGTGTATGTGTTGTAAACTTCTCCATTTTGACATCTTCATGGATAGCTCTAACTCCTGTTGCGTTCTTCAGAGTTCTGAGGACCTGTAAAATGTCTCATTTCTTTCACTATTTGGTCCAGTTAATCCTTGTGAAGAATCAAAGATAGATGGCACGATTATATAGCTTCGACTACAATACAAGTACACGACTATGTTTTGTTCCCATTAATAACTTTGTAAGCTTTTATATGTGATGGATGAAGCAAGTTCTTGTACGTAGGAATACCTCCTTGGACTGAACGTTGACTGCAAACCCATTAAGCAAATGAGTGTAGCTGTAGAGCTTGTTGTAGGTATCTTTCAGGAGCAGGGATTCTAAGAATACGTCATGGCTTGTCCTTAATCTCTCTTTGTATGCCAAAGAAGCCTCCTCAATCCTATGCGGTGTCAAATTTGATTTTCTAGAGTATAAAAGACAGAAATTGCAGACAGGTGAAACAAATCAGTATCCAGGAAAAACAAATAAAAAGAAACAAAAAACAAGCATAAGAGGATATGTTTTTATATATAAAGGGACGACACCTAGAATGGGCTTGCTTTGATTTGAAAGAGAAGACAGGTTCATCATCCATCAAAACAATGAGAACTTTTGCCTCAGCTATTAGAGGATCAACGATTATGACAAAAGAAATGAAAAGAATGGAGGAGAAAATGGAAGACATTGTCAGTGGCACTGATGTCCTGCTGATGAGAGGCGGGTTACGTAATGACCCTTTTCTTTTCATTGCCACGCTAAGTGAGATCAACCTTAAAATCAATCCTGCTCTTCTTCAGAGCACCGAGTGCAAAACATGTTAATTTCATGAGCCATCGAAGTGTATTAGGTGATGGGTCTGAACCGTGAAAGCTTATTTCAGCTATCAACGCCTTTCCCATTTTCACATTCATGTCATTCTTATTTTCTAACCTCCTTCAGTTCATGCAGGTGATCTACCCTTACCTCACCGTAACTGGAATCGCAGGTGCTTGCAAGGCCTTTCCAAAAATATACAAACTGATGATTGTCCTATAACGTTGCAAGTAAAACAAGTCCAAGTCCAAGTCCAACAGACAGGGAAGACGATGCGCTGATGTAAAAGGTAGACAGCATCGTCGGGATCCCAAACCTAACTTCTGTCTCCGTTTGAGTTGCATACATGCTGGTGCTTCTTTAGTATATGGAACAATAATGTGTAAAGCCCGTTGATCATGCATATTGATTGAGCCAACAATGGATCCTTTACAGTTGTTGGTAAGACAACTATTGTATGTTAAATAGTGCCACTGGTAAACAAACAGGAAAATAACGAATATTGGATATCTTATTTTTCTTCAGGCTACATTCCTTTCATTTAAACAGGGATAGCAACAGGACAACCTGACCAGAAATCACAAAATTGTACCTAAACAATACTACAGAAAAGAATCGACTACAAGAAACAAAGTCAGCCTGATAGTTCATAAGCACTGAAGGCATCATTTAGAGTATGCTGATTGGTGTATGTTTCCTTTTAGATATCCTTTGAGGGCGAATAATTATTGAGATCTTTGCTGCCGAGTATACTCCCAGAGGGCAATTGCCCCACTAACATGAACATTAAGCGACCTAACTACTCCCAATTGCGGAATCTCAATGCAAGCATCGAGCATATGGATAATGTCCACCGGTATGCCCTCCTTTTCACGTCCAAGGACCAGTACCTAGCAAATTGATGAAATAAGCAAACGTCTCTGAAAATTTTCAACAATCAATTGACAGAATGTTTGCCACGAGTAAATGGAGTGATGGGTCATCTTTTTCCTCCTAAGAACCATGCAATGAGAATTTTCTTCTTGCTAGTACTTTTTAGCTCATACATGATACGCCATTCTATTTCTTTTTTCTTCTAATGATAGTTGATTGCATATAAAGATCTCCTTTCATGCCCAAACTGAGTATTGAAGAAACTGTGAGCTGTGACTGAGAATACTTACTGTCTTTTTGGGAAAGGCATAGTGATCGAGCGGTACACTATTTGCTGTCTGTTCTAGTCCCAATATTGAGAAGCCATCTCGTTTCTTTTTTTCTAAGAAATGCTTCACGCTGTTTACTGGGACTTCTATTATAGGAACCCACTTCTCTGCTGTCACGCTGGAAAATGCAGATAACCAATGAACAGAAATAACAGTTAATTTATTGACTACAGCAGTCAATGGCATCGATGTGAACAAAGGTCACCAAAAAATGCTATCATATGACGGCTGGTGGGTCTTAACTCTTAAACAAAGTCAGGTAACCTCCATAACCTGTCTGACTCTGACACAAACATGGTGAATACAACACACCATAATCACATGAATTTCTGGTGTTATTTCACATTCCTATTTCAGAAGTGCAAAGCACAATCCAAACATCTTGTTGCAATCTTTATGAATGCAATTGTGATAGGAACCTAACTTTGATGCATGATACTTGAGTCTCAAGTAACTAAAAATTAGAAATTAGTAATTACTATTGCCAGATAACGTGGCCCCCCAAGCAAATGGTAGTGTGTTGTAGTCAAAACCTGATGAGCTGGAATTGTTTATCACGTAATATGCTTGCATCTGCAATGGCTAGTCCTGACACCTTAAATACCTGCAAAGAACATAATTGGCATGAACAAAAGTTAAATAATGAAGTTCTTAAAATAATACAAAAGGCACCAGTTTTAAGGGTAATCGAAATATATTATGAGCAACTACAACATACCTCACATGTCCGTGCCAACCCAGCAAGATTGGGTATCCGATCAAGCAATGATGCAACAAGGATAAATTGTTGTCGACTTGCTCTTATTTTTTCCATGGTCAATCTTCTGGATTGAAGTGACTGATCAAGAAGCTCATCTTCCTTTTCCATCTCTGCATTCCACACAGTCAACATGAAGATTAAGCAGCCACAATAATCACATGATGAGAGAAGCGTTAAGACTTATATTGAAGTCTAACAAGCAAAAATCTAACACATCTGCATCTACTAAAGATATAACTGAGATCAACAGAGGAACTAGATCAAGCATAGGAAATCTTCCAAAATATATAAATAAAACAGACAAAGAAGAAACAGGAAAAAAATTCATGCTTAACTAAACTTCTGGGAAAAATGATAGGCCGTGTGTGCAGAACCTAGAGCTCATTTAACATGTTGAATCCTAAAATTCCATTGTATAAAAAACAATGCCTGTGCTCTACTGGGTTAGAGAAAGGAATTTGGGGGCTGTGTTATTTCAAGAAAAGCAAACACTGAATCCATTTCTACAACAAAAGGTTTGCTATTGGTTCTAACATTTATCAGAATACAAAATGACAATATTGTTTAAGCGGTTCTCTAAAGCGCAAAACAAAAGAAAAAGACAGAAAGAACCGACTGATAAAGGTGAAAAATGTATGATACCAGAAAAAGGGCCAAATGGAATCTAATAATATTTCCAGTGGAAGTAGCATTGATGGAGATAGATTATAGTAGTTTGGACTTTGATGAGAAAGAGATGTCAATTTGAGATTACGCTACCCAAGTGCAGGGCATTGTTGAACCAAGAAATAGAGGCTGAGGAAGGAAAATGAGGCAGAAGGAAAAAGAAAAAAAAATTGTGCAAATGAGAAACCGCATCAGAGTTAAGAGGATGAATAAGTGGCCGATACTAACATGGTCTAACAACTAGTGTATTAGCAATAGCAGCAAATATGAGTTTTCTGTTCATGTAATTCATTGTAGGATACCTAAAAGTTGTTTGCATGCTTCATTGTTCCCCAAAACAGAGCTGGAATCAGTGTCTTGTTTCTCATGTTTAGAGAGAGTAAGCTTTTTCTGGAAATCAAATGATGTTTCTTTAGGCAGCTGGGAATCAATTACTGTTCGCCTGCAGTTACCATCTTCATCAGTTTTTAAGCTCTCATTCTTGATAGTCACAACATCCTTTGCCATTGAACATCTGAGGTCTTCCCTGACATCCTGCAACCTTGAAAGCTAAGATACCACTAACACAAGAGAAAGCCCTAACAAATGGTCATGTTCTTACATTTAGAAAGTTGAGCACTTCCTCCATGAGGGATGTTGGAACACATTCAAACCCAAGTTCCTTCATTAGAACAAGAAAAGAAAGAAGTAATTCAGAAGCTGAAAACAGCATTCACCTGGATTGAAATACATGTTTGTTCATTTAAATACATGACAGTTATGTTCAGAAGAAAATTTTCCATCTTCAAACTATTTTTGATGATAAAGCAAAATTAGATACAGTAAGGAATTAGCATGAGAAAACATTCAAAGTAATATCGGAATGTCAACTCCAATAGTTATACACATGGCATCCCAAAAATAGATCGTTCAATGAACAAATGTCATTTGAGTAGACAAATGGACAATTAAATCATTTGATAAAAAATATCAAATGACAGGTCATTAAGAACTTATAAACTAACAGGAATTCATTTGAAGTGATTTTGTTACACCTGATGCAAGGTCTTCTTCAATTGTAATTCATTGGGTAACGTTTTGTGCATTGGGTACTTCAATCCTTTCAGGACTAACCACAAGCATAACAGGTACAGAAGATTTCAAATGTCATATTAATTAAAGAGTTATAACATTTGTGCCACGCTTCCTTAATTAGTTTGGGAAACTTTCAGGAAAGATATGAATCAATTTGAATATAATTCTCATATTGCCATCAAAGCAAAGCAGAGAGTCTGATTGCTGTCCAATCAGTTTTCAAGTGCTTCTTAGAGAGATCTAGTGTCACAACTTGTATAGAATTTAGTATACTTGCATATCAGAGTGGAAAACGTGGATCGCCAGCCCCAATTTCATTGGATTGAGGCTTAGTTGAGTTAATTGAAGGGTTTCCTAAAGTCTGTTAGTCTTCTCAAAATTATGAACACCACAATAAAATTCCAATTTATAACAGAGTACAACATCAAGTTAAAGAGAAGTCCTCGACCTCAACCCGATCAATGAAAATTCCAGCTGGAGTACCAGAGGCTATGGGATTATAGGCATCAAGATATCCTTCCATAGATGCTCGTAAGCTTTAAAAAATAGAAACAATAAATGAAATTAGCAAATGCAAGGCCTTAGAAATAATAAAGAATGATATAGAAAATACCATTAGATTCAAATTACTTGAGCAACATGCAAAGCCACTGGAATATCATATGCTTGAAGCATGAATATTCTTGAAACGTTAAATAAAAGGTATACTTAGATTCAAATAAGAAATCATTGGTAAAGACTTCTCACATTTTTACTTTACCTTGAACTTTGTCATTGAATTAGAGTGAGATGGCTAAAGGAAAGTATTAGACAGTACTTTATGAACCAAATCGCACCAGCCAGATCAGTTGGGACATAGGACTAACCAAGTTCATCAAAGTAAAGAAAATGGTCAAACCTGATCTATCTAGGTGGTTTGACAGCCAACCCATCCACCAGTCCACGGTTGACAAGTTAAATATTGACTTTTATGCTCACAGTTTCAGTTATGTGCCCGGCTCGTAATTGGAAAATTAATCCAATATCAGACATTCTCAACTCTCCCATATTGTACACAGAATATTTAGAAAAAAATATTAATTCTTCATAGCTTAATTCAGCCCCATTTAAATCTCCAATTCAACGACTAGAGTGGTTTTGAAAACTTGGGTATTAATATTGATGACAGAATTCCCACTCAAAGGTGCTGTTTCTCTGGGGGTTTTTTCTTCGTGCCAATCTAGTACATGTACCAAACAAGTAAACAAAAGTAGTGCTACAAAGACTTGGAATGTTGCCTGAATCTCTAAAAGTAAAATGTCCCATTATAAGAAACAAATAACAGAAGACAAACTGTTTCCCCACATTTACCTATAGCCCTGCTGAAAAATAGGTGCTAAATCAAATTAAACAATCCTGATAATGCAACCTGTTATGCATGGGATTAGGCTAGAAAAAGATTCCTCGGCAGATTAAATAAAATTGAAAAATAAAACATGATTATTAAATGATATCTGAGTTGATCAGATGTGAAAGATATGTCTATCCTGCTTGAGTTCCTATCGGAAATTGGTACAATTTAAAAGGTTAACAGAAAATTCTATGATAGTAAGATATTCTGAAGTAGCATTTCTGAGAAAGGGGAGAATATATACCGCCTACAATCAGGGTTCTTTGCCAGGTATGATTTCAAATCTTCAAAGCACATTTTCTCTAAAGGCATTTCAGAGGCACCACAGTCCACCATAGGAAAATATTTACAAAAAACTTGGTAGACTAACAACTGCAAGGGGATATCAGAGACATTTATCAGATTTCATGTGGCAAAGATGTAAGAATTAAATGGAAGAAAAATGCTATGCATCTCAAAGGACCTGCGTAAAACCACGTAAACTGTGGTGGTGTGAGGTTAATAATGGAATTATAGGTGGAAGCAATTCATTGAAGTGCCTGGATTGATTTGCATTAGAAGCATGGAGGATGACATTGGCTGCTATGAACACATAGGAAGAGAGTGCCTGCATTTGACAGATCACATTCAGTAAAAACTCCATGCACTTTGTACTTGTATATAAATGAAGGCAAAAGGTTTTAAGTAGGACGTCAAGTTCTACAGCCAGTAAATGGCTCTCATGACAATACAATAGCACTTCTAACCTGAAATAATTTGAGTCCATCTAACATGTTAAAAGGAACATATGAAGCAGAAAATGGCATTCTGAGACATAAAAAGATAAATAAGATACTAAAGACAATACTTAAAAATGGGCTTCCATAAAAAGAATGCCTTTTGAAGTTATGAAAACATCAACATTTTGTATTTTTATTTCAAACTTGAGAATATATTTTGGATAAAAATGGATTGATAAAACACTTTAAGATAAATTTACACTCAATCCTGCTAAAAAAAGAGACCATTCGACAAAAAAGTTTCAGGGATGGTTGTTGATGTTTATTTGTTTGACTAAAAACATTGCTACAAGTAAATGTAAGTTTAGAAATAATAGCGACAATATCAACATGTCTATGAAACAAGCTGATTTTGGGTTCATCTAATCATGTTTGTGGAAAAATTGTGCTGACATGTCCTGCCATCAGTTTACCCACCAACCTGTATATGACAAAGGATTGACATGCTGCATAACATGAATGAGGTTGACAAATTTATAATCCATGCAGATTTATAACCACCAATGGCACATTTTAAAACACCAATCTTAACCTCCCTTTCTACCTATCTTGATATGATAACTGAAATATTAAAAATGAGGTTAAAAAAGAATAAATTTGTTTGTAATTTTAAACTAAAAGAACATTAGAAAAGAAAAGGAAAGTGAAAAGATCACGTGTTATAAAGTTAATAGTTGTAACCATCAACAAGCTGCATATGTTGTTAATAAGTTAAGCATTCCATGTCCATGTTGCCTTAATAGTTTTCCACCGTACCTTAGAGGTATGTTCAACACAAGTTGTGGCTCCTGAAATGGTTATTGGTTAATGCGATCAAGTAATCTCAGATGTGATTGCTTACCCTAATTTGTTCAACTTCTATGAAATAGAAAAGTATTTTTGCTGGATTTTATTTATGAGTTACAGCAAACTCAATTCAAGTTATTCTTTTTAGTAACAAAATTATCCCATTACCAAGAAGCATAGTGCAAAAGCTCCCAAATGAGGAACATCTCACCTGAAATTACATTTCCACATGTAAGTTGCAAATTTTCATGTTATGACACTATAAGACTGTTCCAGCGTGTATCAAACTATAACAAGAAGTTAAGATGCGAGAAGGGCTATTCACTCAAAAATAGAATTACCTGAGGCTTCATGTTATAATCTTGTAATATAGGTACTAATTGTTCCCTGACCTGAGAATTAAGCAGAAATATAGGATTAGAATAAAGGAACTTTAACACAAGAAACCAATTGAGATAATAAAACCTAAACATGGGAAGCAATAAAAAGAAAAGGACCAAAAAGCCCACCAAACTTCATCACAATATTGAGTTACTAACTCAAATCTATTTTTTAGGTCGCAATTACAATAATGCAGAAGAATCATGACACAGAATCTCATGGGCTCACCTCAAAGCCTGATGTGAATCAGCATATTAAAATTCTTAGATGACCAATTGGTGTAAGGGTTGTTGATTTTAGGCAATTGGGGATTTAAGAATTAATTTGTCGTTGGAACTGAAAGGAAAAGGGCAAAAGGAACTGCTTGCCAAAATCAAAAGCAAGATATTCTTTTTCAATCCATTTTCTGAAGAAAAAAAAGGTATTATGATGATAGAGCTAAACACTTTCAAATTGTGGCTTTCTCCACGTAGAGGCCAACTACAAGCGTCTGAAATTGGATACCAACATAGCTTACATGTGTATGCAGTTATCAAGTCATTTTGGTAATAGCCTTATGTCTGTAAGGTGTTGTGCAACCTCTAAACAATCTACAACGAAGATCACCACTAGTATTAACAAAAAAAAAAAAAAAACTAGCATCTCAAGCTTGTAAGGTTCTCTTATGCCATTTCCGATTTGGCATCTGACTAGCAGCATAACAGCTTAAATTTATTTCTTATTGTTTCTTTCATTCATTTATTTATCCATTGCTTTATTTAATATTATTTAAGTTGTATAATTGCAGAAGGCAGCAGAAGCCCAAGGTAACAGATTTTCCCAGAAGGATATTTGAATAACTTCAACAACTCCCCTTTAAAGTAGATTCTTTTGATTTGACACTACTTTGTTTCTAACTGCTCCTTACAGATTCTCAAATTCGATGATATACTTAATGGTGGTGGGGAAAGGGGGGATTGTTTATTTATTTAATAACCTTCTATATGCACAAAGGGATTTTTTATTTATCTAATAAAAACAAAAAACATTTGTTTTTATCTGTCAGGTTGATTGAAAGTTTTACTCCTAGAAGGATGTGGTTTCCATCTCAGCTTGCTCCCTTTTTTCTCCTGTAGTTTCAGATTTTTCGTTATTCCCTCAAAGTTCCACTATACACAAGGCAACACCACTCTCCATGCAAATACTACCATCCAAAACAAACATAAAATTTCTTACCAGCAATGGGAATTTCAGGTAGATGTTAATTGCAAAAGTTTCCAAGTATTGACGAACTGCGGGAAAATTATTTCTCTGGAAAAGGACACAAGCAGCAAATCATTCATGTTAGACAATAGCAATAAGTTAGTAACCAGTATTTATTATTGCAAAGGCTGCCTTATCACTTTCTGAGGTTATGGATTTGACTGACAAGTGACCATTGTTTTTTTTCTCAAATAACTGACAGTGGAAACTTGCAGTACTTCATGATTCATATAAATCATTTCCACACTAACCAGGATTGACAGGGAATATATAAATTTAACTCTGAGGTAATAAAAACCTAGTCAATCATTTAGTAAAAATTGTTTTTATGCATACACAAGGACTAATAATGTTGTGGAGCATCACTTACATAGAGGGATATGTGCAAGCTGTGAGTAACTTGCGCAACTATATCATCAGTAACAAATCGCGACAAAACACATATCATTTGCCAAGCTCGTATTTTACGTCTATGGATCTGTTCAATATATATGTGCAAATAATTAAGATAGCACAGCAGCAAAGATCAACTTTGCAAATATAAACAATATCAAAAGCAAAGAACTTGTAACAACCATTATGATTCAAAATCTTTTACTTTTCTAGACGATGTGATTCCCAACTTTTTAGGTGTTCAAAATTTGAAATCCAATAAATAATGGAACTGTCCCACAATTTGTTGATTTTGTTATAACAATAAATTACCACATTAACCAACAAGTTCTTTTGTTTTTCCAAGCAAGATATACATATATTTTGTTATTATTTCCACATCATTTACTTGATTTGAATAATTCTAGATATTTTTAATTACCAACTTTCAATTGTGAATCACATATGAATTATTACTCACCCCACTATACTTTTTATACAACTCCTTTGCAAGATCTTTGTCATTCACCTGCATCAATATTAATGCAGTCAAGACCAGTGTCCAATGATATAGTATGAGATATTCTATTGAACAAAACGAATATGCACCAGCTTAGCAATGTGAAGAATTTAGCCATCTCTCCCTATAGTATTTAGAAATTACGTGATGCAAGCATTCTGAATGAAGCAACTCCTTTATGTTAAGTGATATCGCTTTATTTTCAAGAAAGCCTGATCTTCCATATTGCACTTCCTTTACATCTTTTTGCACTAATATTCTCTATCAAAAAGATCAGGATAAAACTAAAATTTCACTACCACTAGATCAATCCATGCACTACAAACACTTATCATTTTAGCATTAGATCTTTAGCTAAACAGGTGCTACAGAGCTAAGTGTAAATATCTCAGTAGTATATACACCATGCCAAAGGCATAGAGGCTGCAGATTGCAGGAATTACAAGCAACAAAAACAGAAGCACACAAACCTTCACTTACCAATTCAGATGAACAAATCAACAGTGTACCAAACAAATTGTCTCGTGACAAGAAACTGAATTTCCATGCAAAACAAAAAAGAAGAGCTTTTTTTCCAAATAGAAAGAAATGAAGACTTTAAATGAGGATAAGGCATACTCGATTGGAGAAATACAGGGGTTGAAAATTGAAACACAGGGCTTTTCCCACTCATTCAATGATTTGAATCCAAATTGTATTTTTTTAGCTATTTTACCCATTTATACTTTGTTTTATTTATTTCACCTTCTTCATACAGATGTTTACATGGCTCATAAAGCAATTCTGCCCCGCAAAAAAAAAGGCACTGGAAAGGGATCAATTTTTAAGTTCCACTCTGGTACAAGTGTGCATCCCTTTCCTCTACCAAAACCCAATAGATGAATCAACACGACTCCACCATAATCAGAACTACCCAATGCTTGCCATCAAAAGCAAAACACTCTTCCACAAAATTCAAACAAAATGCAAAACCAAAAAAATGTGATTAAGCCTCTCCGCAAAGTAAAGAGGCTGCAGTAGTAGCGATGATGTGCATTTTCTTGAGATTTAGTGGAGAGGTTCAACAACCATTGCATTTTCTTTTGGCAACAACATTCTTGAGGAAGATCATCACTCTATTGATGGAGAGGATTCATAAATGCCAATCACAACACAAGACATTCAACTAAAATCAGTAATTGAAACACCCAAGCAGTACATAAATCACATTACCAATTATTGACTATGTAAAATTGGAAGCAAAATTCTAACTGCATGTGTTGTGGGACATAAGAATGCTTAATAATGGATCAAGAATGTCAAGACTCACAAGAAAAAATATCCAAGTAACATCTCTTAACACAAAGTATTATTCCCATTTGAGGCAAGAATTGTAATTAATACCGCAGTATCAAGAAGCTCCTGCAGAAACAATTTTCCAGATTCAAGAGCAGCGTGACAATCTTCATTCTCATTTTCCGATCCCACCAAATTGGCCAAGTCAGCAAGCTTGTAAAAAAGAACAGCTACAGACACACGTGCATACAATTCTGTGTTGATGAATGCCTATGAGAGAAGTCATGAATCAGAGCAACATGTTAAGGAACTCCATACAGCAACAGTACATGCATTAAACCCAATAATTTACAATACCATCATTCAGTTTCCATAGATGCCCAAATAAATTAACATCAAATTAGATGCTCAACAAAATTGATGTCAGGTGACATGTTTTTCAAACTCCTCCAAGAGAAATGACAACTAGAAGGAAACCTAACCAAAAGAGGTGCTTTATTTCTTAGTGTGATATGAAAGATTAGAAAATATATAGCAAAGGTTAAAGAAGTGTTTGCTAAACTACCAAGCTTAATTTATCAAAACAAAAAACGTTTAAAAAAAATTCTTCCAAAGTTTTAACATTTACAATCACTGCATCAAAAAGAGCTTTTTTTCCCCTTTTATCGAGCTTATGAAGATAGGGCCAGTTTTAAGGTCTACATTTTGTTTACCCTTAAGTTCTTTATAGCACAGATCACTGTCTCTGATATTAAGCATTTTGTGAGCGCCTGGTGGATCTCAAGTTTTTTTTCTGGTAAATAAGCTCATTTACCAATAGTTTTCTTCTGATAAAAGACAACAAGAAATTCCTTCCCTTCATTTTTTGGCAATCTTCTCATACCAAAAAGCAGCTATAAGGTGATTTTATGCCCCAAAATTTTATGAATTGTAAATGCAAATTCTTCTCAAGTGACCATATCATACAAGAAAATGAAATTGATAAATTGAACAACTTACTTCAGTCAGCTCAGGGTCTGGGCTTTTAGCCAATAATGACACTTCAGTGCTTGCATCTTGATTGTCACATAATTCAGCTTCAAAATCCTCATCAAATGCAACTAAGCAAGAAAATTATCAGATTGGAAGTATTTTTGTAATATAAACAAAGAAAAGAGATGAACTTAAAAAAGTGATATAGGGTAAGAAGTATGCCACACACCAGAACCATAAAGTGATAGCAACTTCAGTTCTTTCATGTAATACTTAATAGTCTTTGGATGAGAGAGCCACAGTCCTGTTAGATGTAATGCTGCAAGGCGAATTGTACGAGGACTTTTTGTACCTTCCTCAATAACATTTTCAACAAACTGCAAAAGTAATCAATAGATAACATAGCGACCATGGTTAGAAAATGGAACATATAAATTGTGGTTATGCACATGCACATAAAGGAAACACATACCCACTTCAAAGGCCCGGGCCTATTGTTGATTAAATGCATGCCCTCATCTGTAAACACGGAACGATGCAAGACAGAAGACAAAAGTGCAGCAATAGATGCCACTCTCCGCTTGTTGCAATTGACATGCAATATCCAAGATGAATTAACCAAACGCCACATCATCTACATCAAAATTGAGATCCATCCGATGGGTATGTCAAAAAAAAGGTCCCAGTATTTTATTTGAAGAAAACAACACAAGCAACAAAGGATGTAAAATATGAAAATTATGGAAAAATAAGAAGGTTCACTTCAGAACAAGGGTAGCGATAAGTGCATAAAGCCAAATTATGACGATAAGTTATTAAGTTAGCCTGATGTGACAACACGTAAAGTT
>Ga0325410_1003100_pt1 | contig 18674 bp, 11 predicted proteins | sample PopdelMetagenome_16_FD_206182 | JGI IMG/M metagenome (GOLD analysis project Ga0325410, IMG submission 206182) | Populus deltoides microbial communities from Bellville, Georgia, United States - Xylem-PdIQD-R3 | ecosystem: Host-associated > Plants > Phyllosphere > Stem > Wood/Secondary xylem... | reverse complement strand
AACAACTGTCTTCGTGGCGTCATCCTTATACTTCTCGTTCGTGAATCAATATTCGTTGGGTGGGGGTCTCCGTTTCCAATAGTGCTGGTGCCTAGGTACAAGTTATCTTTGTGTCACACTCCTATCAAACCTGATTTACTTGGCTTTCCGGGAATTGGTGTCTTTGCATGTGGGTTGCATGACCACGTGATCACGAGGTTCGCATCAGTTACATTGGCATTAGAACTAATTTTTATTTATTCAACATCTAGACGGTTGTTTTTCATAAAAACATTAATTATCTTTGTGGTAGTATTCTTTACCTTTATAGATAATTTTTCAAAAATTTGTCTTTTTTAGCTCAGGGTCTAGTGAAACCTTTTGAGTGGATGAAGATGGTGTTGGGGTAGGAATCTTCTCCACTCTTACTACCAAGTTCATTGATTTGTGTATGATTATTATGTGTGATTATGTCCTTAGCAAAAATCATTTATCAATCATTATTGTTGATTTGTATTGGACTATAAACAATCCTATTTAGTACTATATGTTAAATAATGATAAAAGAAAATTTTTTTGCTACATATAAGCATACAGGTATTAAAAGATCAAACATAAAGATTATCTTAGTTTGACATTACCTGCATCCAATCCCCGAGCACAATTTAGGCCTTCCCAATCTACTATATGTTTGTACTTACATAGCTAAAGATTAAGCCTTTTACAATAGCTTATAATACAAGATCAAGAGCTAAATTGAGTGATGATCCAATGCTACTTACATCATCTATTATTTACTATTGATACGATGCCACTCATACATCCACATTGTTTAATTTTATAACCCAATTGATTATGCTCACTTCAAGAGAGAATTAGCCAAAGTTTAAAGAACAATAGCATAAAATGCAAGAATATAATCAATAAATCTCTCAAGAGGGATGTGTATGATATACATGTGTTTTTATAACTTTTTTTCACTCTTTGTTGAACACTTTTGTTATTAAAATGCATAAAAATCATGGGTATTTATAATGGTTTTTAAATAAAAAATCATTATCACTTGTATAAAAGAATCCATTGCACAAAATCTTTCCAAAATGGAAAAAATCTGAGAGAGAAAGAACAAAAATGATAATTGGTATTCGAAAAAGAATACTGGAATGTTCGAGCTTTTAAAAAAAAATAGGAATGCTGAATTTAATGAATACCCATGTGAAAATATTAGAATTTCTGTGGTATTCAGAAGAGAATATCGGATTGAATTGGCTTTCAAAATTGAGAATGTCGGATTTAACAAGTATATGTAAGAGGATACTGATATTTCTATGGTATTTGACAGAGAATACTAGATTGAATTGGCTTTCAAAATTAGAAATGTTAACAAGTATCTATGAGAGGATACTAATACTTATATGGTATTTGAAAGGCAATACTGGATTGATTTGGCTTTTGAAAAAGAGAATGCTAGATTTAAAAGTATCTATGAGAGGATACTGATATTTTTATGGTATTCAAAAGAGAATATCAGATTAATTTGAATTTCAAAAAGAAGAATGTCGGATTTAAAAATATATATGTGAGGATATTAGAATTTATAATATATTCAGAAATAAAAATAGGATTGATTGGTTTTCAAAATGAAAATGCCGAATTAAGGAGTATCCATGCAAGGGTACAGAATTTATTGGTTGAGAGGGAAACACCTAATTTGTAGAATTTTAGTCAAAACATTATGATTGATAAATACTTGGTTAGGATCGTTATACTAAGAAATGGAGTGTTTGGAAAGAATTATTAATGTTTTGGCAATGAGATATAATTATTGGATTTAAATTGATCACTGAATGGATACCTGATAATTTTAGTTAGAATTGTAGGTATGATTATTCTTTTTAAAAAGAAATTAATATAATAATAATAATAAATAAATAAATAAACTAAGTGCTAAAAATTATATACATTGTAAAATTTTAAGTTCATCTTATACCTATCAGAATTAATATCTTGATGCACTCCAATCTTTTATGCATGTATTTTGTTGTAAATAATTTTGTTTAGTAATGATATAATAAGAAGAGTTATAAAATTAACTTAGTTTAATTTTTTTTATTTGATGTTTATGGTACATAGTAATTAATTAGGGTGATGAAGCATTATTAGCATAAATACATTTTGAAACCTTGTCTATGAAATAATATAATAATAGAATATTGATCTTATAAGTTATAATTGTCTAGTAAAATAAATAAGAACATATTTGAATTGATACTGAAGAGTGAAATGAATTAAAAATATAGAAAGTTAGATGAATAAATTTTTAGATGTATGCATGGATGATATGAAAAAGTCTGAAATGTTTAGATCATTGCGTATATATGTATATAATCTGAAATTTCGATAAAAATTCAATATATTATGAGATGAAAAAGAAAATAATGTCATTTATTATCCTTGAGATCAAGTTTATGTTAAAAACATTTGGTACATTATTGGGATTTCACAATTCCATATTTCAATCATATACAATTTTTCAAATTTATTACAATATATAAAAATATTGATCCTTAATCGTTTTCTCTCCATCGCTTGATTTAAAGTTTTATATTACATTTTTCATCAATCTTTTTATTATTTAAAATTTTTCCTTTTAATTATGTAAACCCTTTCAAATAATATTTAGAGTTCAATATTAAACCTATACTTTGATAATAAAATAAAACACTAAGTCCATTCAGCAGTGTCGGCAATTAAAAAATAGGTTTGAATCAATTTTATTGATAAATTAAGTTTTTATATATTAAAACAATATTAGATTTAAATTCAAAAATATTACTTGAGTAATTTATTGGGTATAAGTTGTGTTTTCTCTATAAGTATTTAATACTTATCAATATAATGTGCCTTTTAGATATTTTCTTTGGATTGATATTTTTAATTTTTAGGTTTGTTTTCAATTTAATTTATTCCTAATTAAAAATTAATTCTATATATATATATATATATATTAATTTTTGAAATTAGTTCTGATATATTTTTTAGTTTACAAATTACACACACCATTAAAATTACGTTATGATTTTATTTTAAAATCTTAAGATAGTTTTTTTTTAAAGCCTAAAACGAAGCTCGTTTAGTTTTTTTTTTTTTTAGACTTAATGGAATTTTTGGCATATATGAGTGACAAAAGGGAAATCATTTTAATGTTTTATCAATATTTTATTCATAGTTGATGCAATACTTGGATAAGTTATTAAATACAAATGCATTTGCCTTCACTATTTCATATTTATCAATATAATGTGCTTTCCAGTGCTTTTTTAATACTAAAATCACTACTATCCAAAAATGCATTTTAATCGACTCATTTTTATTGTAAATTATCTAAAATACTAAACAAATTGTACAAACTGTTTCATGTCAAGGCATTGAGCATATTTGCTAGTCGGTACCAAGACTATAAGACTTTTGTTATTATTAAAAAATAAAGATTGTTAAATCCATTTAATATTACCGTTTGTTCCCCGTAATAGAAAATATTTTTTAATGTTTGACTTGTAAAATAATTTTACATATAAATATTTTTCAATAATTATTATGGAGGAAAAGATGATGGTGAGATGATGGTAATGATAATATAGCAGAGATGGTGATGATCGTAAAAGAAAAGATAATGGTGAAATAATGATGATGATGATGATAAAAAAGATAGTTTTGATGGTGGAGAAGATGGTGATGATATGGTTGTGGTTGTAGTGATGACATGATGGTGGTGGAGGAGATGGCGGTGGTGGAGAAATTGATGGTGGTGACATGAAGGTGATAGTAAAGAAGAGAGTGGTGGTGAGGTGGTGATAACGATGATGAAGATGGTCATGGTGGTGAGATGGAAGTAGTGGTCAAAATAGTTGGATGATATTGTTATAGAATTTTATAAGTTGAAAATATTTTTCATCGAATAAATCAAGTTTGAAAATTGACTGTAAAATGTTTTATATTAATTAATTTTTTTGTAAAATATTTTACAGTAAACAAACATAAAAAATTATTTTTAAATAACTATTAAAAAAAATGAACACCAAAAAATTTAAAAATTATTTTTTTATAAAATATTTTATACGAAATCAGACACTAATAAAGGCTATTTTATTCAAGAAAATAAGTATTTTACTTTCCTTAGCCAAGGGAATGTGATTCCACTTGTTTTAATCAAATGACTTCTTTATCAAACAAAAATCAGATTTTCATAGCATCTGCGATGTTTTGGTGAGGGGAATCGGAGATTCTTCCATACCAAGCACACCTTCAATTCCATCTCGCGGGATTTGTATCTTTTCCAAACCCGATTTAAATTTATTATTATTATTATTTAACAAAAGTTGAGCATAGTTTTCAACACAGTTGTCGAGCACATATGTGACCTAACTTATCTAAGATCTCGACTCTTCGGGTTGTTAGTCAACCATTAACTTTTATAGTAGAGACTAGATATATAGAATGAGTTCCATCGTGAGCTAGGTTATTTTTCTAATATAAAAAAATATTCACGATGCTAGTATTTTTAAAAAAGTAAGAAAGATTTGAGATTCAAATTATTAATTTAATTGGGTTTAATAATCCCAATAAATTTAATAAAGATATTGATAGTAAATATAATAGAGGTAATTAACCATTAAAAATAAAATATTAATATTATATTTGAGAGGAGATAAACGAAAAGCTCATTGGATACTTATCATATTTTGTCGTCAATACCGCCTCACCACCAGAAAAAGTTCATTGAGATGGTTCTAACATCATTACAAAAGTCTCCATAATGACATAAAAAGAGGTCACTCGCGCCGTCAAAGCAACCCAAACAAACTATTGTGAAACGAGCATCCCATAAGATATTTAATCAATTACGTTATTTTAATTCAAAAATAAAATTTATTTTAAAAACTAAATTTTAAAAAAAGATAAATAAAAAGACCTAAGATAACCTAGTCATTCTCATAATTAATGAATAATCCTATAAAATACAAATAAAAAAATAACGAAACTCAATCTCTAATCGAATAAATGTTAAGATGATACCAAAAAAACATGAACTTAAAAAAATAGGGATCAAAACAAGCAAATCTAAGTGAATCTCCTAAATCTAGATAAGTCTTTCAAACTCGCAACCTATGAAATTTAAATCCAAAGTCAATTAAGAAGCTAGATTCCCAATAAATTTAATGTTGAAGTATGAAATCGGGGGAAAAATATCAATATAAAAAAATTCCAAGAAAAAAAAACTATTAAAAGAATAATGATCAAATCTGGAATGAAAACAAATAAAGAAGGATGAAATCACAAAAAAAAAATCAATTTTAAAAATAATCTTAAATGAAAAAAAAATGTTATCAAAAGAATTGAGACAAACTTTGACCATTGATAAAATTGAAAAAAAAATTAATTTCACAAATCATTTCAAATAAAATAAATAATAATTAAAAGAAGAGGGGTCAAATGCAAAGAAAAAAAATAAATTAAATGGCTAATTTAAAAATCTAAAGGGTCAGACATGAAAATCAAGTAGAAGAGAGAGAAGAAGAAAAAAAAAGTCACCAAAGCTGCTCCGGCCACACATGTCGCCTAGGTATAGGGGGACACCGTGACGAATTGAACATTGTCATGGAAGGCAAATTTCGGTGATCGGACAGCAGGTCACATGTTGCCCATACACTGACGCATGTGCAACGTGCACCAATTTGTTTTTTTAATAATACATTATATTTATTAAAGTACTAAATTGCCCTTTACCAACTTGATTATAACAAAAACAAAATGCATATGAAAAGGATGGAAAAGCCCTTATAAGTAAGTTTTACAACTTTTGCCTTTAAAGGCACTCATGTCATTTTTTTATTTTTTTTAAAAATTTGCCCATTATTGGCGTAAAAGCCCCTTGCAAATTGTTTATTTTTTTTCTTTTAAAGGCAATTATGTTATTTTATTGTGCTAAAAAAAAGTGGAGATACCATTATAATCTCGATCAATTTTATAATAACAAATAGATCCCGTAAAAATATCATTTTTCCCTCGAAGGCAATTCATTTGGTTTTTATTTTGGAGAGCAAAGATGTAATTGCACCTTTTCAACCCATAATGTTATGGCATTTAGCTTCTTCTTTTTTAAAAAATTTAATTCCAAATAATGCAAATTTTTAATTTTTATAATCAGCACCTATTCATTCATTAAGTAGATCCATTAGTTACCAAGAGTTTATATAAAATACTTGGGTGGTTTTAAACTCAATTTAGCAATTAGAGCTTCAATCTCCAAGATTTTTCTATATAGTTTGCCACCATATTAATTATAAATCTAAGACTTATAGGGAATTCATTATGTAAAATGCATTGTGGATCTCCTCACATGGAGCTGTGAACGAACTATTCACAATGTCATTTTTTTGCCTTTTTTTTTAAATTTGCCCATTATTGGATTTAATTATAAGTCAATTTGTTGGGGAAGTGTGAGATTGAAAGACATAAGACCAAAGTAAAAAAAAAAAAATACAAATGGAATAAGTAGCTTTAAAAAGTTTGGGCGAAGTGTTTATTGTAGTCCCTATACTTTTCAAATTATAAATATTGGGTCTTTTTAGTTTCTAACATTTAAAGGAAAAATAAATTTTGGTCCATAAAAAAATATATTTTTTTATTTTTTGGGCCCTAGTTGAGAGAGGTAAGAAGAATTCAGCACTAAAGAGAAAATATTTGTCAGCATTGATTCTAGCAACAACAATGGTCGAAATTAGTGTCAAATTGTTTTATTTGATGAGAAAAGTTCATATTAGATGTTTTTTTTTTTTTTACCTTGAAATTGCCTAGAAAAACATATATAAGCTTGGTAAGATTTTTTATTTCGGTTTTTTAGGTGATTTTTTAGGTTTGTTGGACCATGAATGGGTTTATCAAGTTGTCTTGGATGTTTTCTATGTGTTTTACATAAAAAACAATAGGTTGAAGGTTTAGTTTTTCGATTGAAAAAACTTCTACCCTATTTTTTTGGCCACCATAATGGCCGAAAACTGGGAAATATTAGACATATCTTCTAACTTATTTTTTTAAAAAAAATTGGATTTGTTAGCATTCATCAGCAAAAGACTACAAGGTATGGTTTCTGGTGGTTTGAAACTCTATTCGTTTACAGTACAATGAATACTATTCCTTCAGCCTCAATTAGTTTTAACATCTCATTAGTCAAAACATCAATAACTCAAGTTACATGCAGGCATGAGATAGAGATTTGAAAACAATAAGTAATAATTTCAAATAAGGGGGGAAAATCAGTAATTTATAAAAATGAATAAACAGATCTAGTTTTGCAAGCAAGGAATGAAATTTAATTTAACATAACTATACGAGCAGACCAATCAATTAATCAAACTAACCAATTGAAATTGCAGCTATGGTATCTGAATGAAGTAGCATTTGGGTTTCTATTTTGAGGTTGTTCTTGTTCTTCTTTTTCTATAGTTATGGAGAAATCAATGACAAATGAATGAGAAGACACAGACGTTGCAATGATCATTCTTGTGGGTTGTGCAATAGTAATGGTGATTGTATTGTTTGAATTGTTGAGGTTAGGGTGAATTGAATGAGAATGCGAATTGAAATTAATGAGAGAAGGAAGAGAAGATGATGCTTTGGTAATTTTCAAAGCTTTTTGCAGATCCAGAAAGTTCAACATGTAATCCAACATGCAAAAGCAAGAAAAAATAGCTTTTCCATAACTGAGGTGCAACCTCAGGCAAGTGATGGAGCCTATCATTTATATACACTTTTGATACTCATAACCAAACACAAAATACATTGCATTCAGAGAAAACATAAACATTGTCTCAAATACAAGCGCACTCAATGGAACCATTATGGTTCCTGCACATGACACAAATACTCACTTGGATTTTCTTCAACAATAAATATATTTATTTTTGTATTTTAAAAGCATTTTAAAAAAAAGTAATTTTTTTAAAATAATTTTTTATTCTCATATTTTTTTAATGTACTAATATAAAAATAAATTTTAAAAAATTAAAAAATATATATTTTAATATATTTTAAAAAAAATATATATTTTAAAAAATAAAATCAAACAGTTTCATAAAATCATTGGCATATATACAATGTACAATTGGTAAGTTTGTAGCCGTACATTCAATTGCTAGTTGATTGATATAACTCCATCAGATGTACCCAAAATTTACGTGGAGAACAATGGTGCCTCACATTGGCCCTTGTTCAATGATATACCCAAACAGAAAAGAGGCCTCCTAGCTCCCGGACTAGAAACAGAGTCCACTCCTCTGTTCGCGAACCATCCTAGAGGACTTGGACAGAGTCCTGACCCACTCCGACTATGCTCATGAACCAAAGTTCACTCCATGACCTTTGACTCAAATACTATACGCTTTAAATCTAAACACGTTTCTAGAACACATAGCAGGCTAAAAAAAAATTATATGCAAATTAAAAATTTTATACTATTTAGTTAAATAAATTAAGAATTATTTATGTAAATAAATAAAAAAAAGTTATTAATAATAACTACAGACATAACTGAAAAATTAAAAGACAGATTTAGATTAAGATATTTTATCTCGCAACACGGGATATTTATCTAGTTGTGTTCAATGATTTTGCTTATTAAAATTATTTTTTTATTTAATCAAATAATAGTAGAAACAGACACACACGTGCAATTGATTGAATAAAATCAAAGGAAAAAAAAATATTATGCGTGGTTGTACTTATTAGAAATATTATTTAAAAAATTATATTTTTTATTTTTAAAAATAAGATTCATTTATATATATAAAAATTAAAAAAAATAAGACCAGGTGTTGTTAGGCCTTGCTAGCTAGGCACTACTAGACCTAGCTAGTAAGGCCAGCATGCATGTCCCATTTGAAAAGAGCCTGCGCGTGACAATCCTTATTTTTTTTAGAATACCTACAAGGCCGGATGATTAGGAAGGCAACCAAAAAATGTTACAAAACTTTATTCCAAAATAACTTAATATTGAAGGAGGAAACGTAACAAATATTATATTAAAAAAAAATCTAAAAAAACCTCGAGTCAACCCAAACTAACCCATCAAACCCACAGTCTAAGTAATGAGACTAATATAAACAAATAAAAAGGAAATTGAACAAAATCACAAAGTCCAATATCAAAAAACTCCAACCTTAAAAGAATGGAGCTGGAAAAAAAATAATATTTTACAAACAATCTAATATTGAATGATGAAATTGAAAAGAAAAAAACTATTAATTTAAAAACTTTATCAAAGCAAATTCAACAAATAACAACAAATAAAAATATTAGATGTCAAAACATTATGTATGCCTGATCATGGAAGGGATTAAAACTACCAATCTAAAGGGTAGGCATTAAAATTAAAGAAAAGAGAGAGAAGATGGGAAAAAAAAGACAAAAGGTTGTCAATGTTAAACTAGATGGTTCCAGGTCATATGTATGCCTGATCATGGAAGGGATACCAAGATATATTAGGAATCTAATAAATTGAATATACATTAAAAATTATTAGTTAAAAATTAAATTAAAATAATTAATTAAGTGTAATTTGATTGGAAATAATTTTAAAAATTTTTGTTTTTTTTTTTTAAATGAAGGCCGAGATATTATATTAAGCTTGAGTGTAATTTCTCACAACTATAACGTTGAGTTGCATCATATTGTTCCATGGCAACATCATGAAAATAACAGTGCATTCACATTTTCTAGCATTGTCAAAGTCACATCAAAAATTAATTAATTAGTTTGCAGGCAAAATCCATTGAAGGCTGCCTCCCCCACTCCAATAAATTATATAACCTTTTCTGTCAATTCCTACTGCCAACCAAACTTGGAGACAACTAAAAACATAAAGGCCGTCGTACACGTGCCGCCCCACAGAGCGTTCGGGCCACAAGGAGAAGGTTGACATGTTGACTGCATTTATGGGCTGTCAAAGTAGACAGGTTGTTGGCAGCTAAAAAGAACTATCTACTAATTAAATATAGCATTCAATTCATCTACACTCACTTAAAAAATATTATTTCTTAACCCAAAAAATAGAAGAAGAAGAAGAAGAAGAAGACGAACTCAAGTTTCTAATGAGAGAACATGTCAGCAGTTTATTTATCCAATGAGCTTACAGCTTTCATTTAACCAAGAAATTGAAAAAAATATATTATATATATATATATATATATATAAATACATACACCTTAAAAATAAGGTGTATCTGAGACTCAAACAGGTATGATTCTACACAAGTAAAGTGACACGCGGCAAGGAGACTAACGCCATTCCAGCCACAAAGCTTTCTCAATGTTTAAGCACCACTCTCATCAGCTGGCATCTGACCACCCATCATGCCAAAATTGTTGGCATGTTTGGGCCTCCACTCGGTCCTTCCCCTCACGATCTCAGCACCATCCTCATGTCGCAGCAAATGTTGACACTCAACTTTACCAGGACCGCCCAAATTTCCAATGCCAGCTTCAGATACAGCAGTCAAGGACTGCAGCACGCTGTCCCTGCCACACTCCCTCCTGTACTCCAAAGTAATGGCAGAAAGCTCATGACTCTCCAGGATTGGGGGAGGAGCGCTCTGCAACAAACCACCACCATAACGTTAGGTGAACTAAAAATAGCAGGGTGAAAAGCTTGGGTAGAGAAGCGGACTGAATCAGTTTCATAGCACATTTGACTTTCCTCCTCTCTGACATAAACTGGATAGTGATCAATGTTCCAAGAGGAAAAAATTCAAAGCTGCCAGACCAGTTGTTTTTTATTTGCAAGCAAGGACGGAATTCGACATTAAAAATTTGCACCGCCATGTGCATTGAAAAACATTAAAAATTAGTACCACCAGGTGGGTCTCCTTTCGGTGGTATAATAAGCCAAGATAGACATTAAAGTTGACAGGTTATCAAGATCGAACAGGGTTGCGGTTAGGCACGCATTATAAAACCAAAACAATCATTAAACTCGGACTAAATTAGTGTTTAACAGTCTGGCTGTCAGTTAGAGCTGGCTGCTGGGCCGATCACACAAAGATTATCCGCAGGTTGGTTTGCTGCAAGCAAACTTCATTCTACTTTTAATATTTGATTTAGCACCGTCAACAAGTTCTATATCGAGTTGTCATATATAGGCAAGAACATGTTCATGAGATCAAAGCAAGCAAATTGCCATGCAAACATTAGAGGTCAACAAAAATGTCAACCAATGCACGCTCGTAAAACTTTATTTGTTGAATTAAAACCAAAAGGGCCAAGTTTTGACTGAATACCAAGCACAATTAGCCTTCCGGGAAGGATCTCTCTCACTTTCTGTCCAACTATTTTAATGAATTGTTGTGCGATTGCAAATTAAAGAAACCAAAACAAAATAAAATATAAAATAAAACGTGGGTGAGAAGAAAACAGGCAATGATTAAAAGTTCAAACTGGAATATTTTAGGATGCAGAATATACCTCAAGGATCCAGCCTATGTATTTCACATTGTTAACATGCTGGTTGACATCTAAATCATTCCATCTAGGCTGTGAATCAGAGAAGACGTATAACAATGATCACAACAGGCGAGTGGTTTATTATAGGTAATAAAACCTTAGTGAAACTAACTACACAAGTTTTGGCAGATCTACTTACAGTTAGGCCTTTGCGGATATAGTCCGCCGTCATGTCGTCAAGTTTTGGCAGTTTTGTGCTGTCCTCATTCACAACAGGATCAGAATTCAGAAAATAAGGCTCTATTTCACCTCGAACATCTTCAGGAATTTTAGATAACCTCCTTGTCACTTTATTCATCATCACCCACAAACTGAAAAATTTCAAAAACCAGAAGTTTAAAATCGATTAATAAGCAGAATGAGGAAGCAATCGAAAAGCACAACAAAAGAACGGCTCCTAACAGTTTTCTACCTGGAGGCTCTTGTAAGAGTTTCACCAGTTTTAGCATCCCGGACAAGCCAATCACGGCGCATACCATTCTTTCCTGATGCACTCACCCAAGTATCGACATGGACAACATCACCCCTGCAAGACAAAATAAGCCCTCTATTGGGTATTAGCATCAACCCAACAAGAACTAGTGCCAAGGGGTCAGGTGCCAGCTAATCAACTGGAACAAAATAAGCCTAAAGATTTTCATATGGCGCAGAAACAACTTAGCATTACAAAGAACGCTAACAACAATATAGTTTACACTGTATAAAAACAACGCATAAGGTCGCAGATTCTTGCATTAGATAGAAATAATGCAGATTGGATTATGTCTCACCATGTAGGATAACGATCAACTAGAATCTGCATTCGAGTTACCACCCATATCAGGTTCCTTTTGGACATCTCTGGGGTTGAACCAAATCCATCTCCAAGAAGCCCAGCAGTCTTAACATGATTAAGTGCTGTTTCCTGCAGACAATGGAAAAAAATAGAAACTATTCAAACTAGTGGAGAAAATATAAACACCTCCCAAAATAACTTTGAAGTTCTTTTATCTCCAAGAATAAGAGAAAATTTGAATACATAACCATACTTGTAAATGGTTCATCAACGTCTCTATAGACGCAGTACGATCTGCACCAATTTCATATGACCTAATTGAGAAATTCTGGCTGAAGACAAGACCATCTTGGACAATTCTTCCAATACCAAAGGGATCAATAAGCATGTCAGCTCGCTTTGGTTTCCAATCAAGCATCATCCACTGCTTCTCTGCTGCCAAAAACATGGTTGTAATTGCAGCAAGAAGCATGCTCCAATCAGGTAATTGGTTGATAAATGTCCGGGGTGCCGGTGATGAGACAACATCCTCCTTCTTCGCAGTTTCCACTGATGCTGTCAAGCCAACTGGAGAGCCATTTATCTTCGGAGGAGCTTGGGCATTTGCCTTAACCTGCAAAGCTCCAGAGGAAGCAGATTTCGATTTGATTCCTCCCAAACTTGCAGAACCACTACCAACCTTGGAGGACTTGGCATCTCCAGGTGGTGAAGGAACTGGGAAAAATGATGAAGTAGCTGCTGTGGCAACCATGACGTGATTGTAGAACCAACAAATCAGCTAGAGCCTGAAGATTCGATTGAATCCAAATTTTTTTAAAAAAAAGTTCACGCAATCTTCTTAGAAAACACCTTCCTGCAACAATCATAAACAACACGTTGATTGTAAAAATGAAAATTACAAGGTACAGATGGTAGCCCAAATAAGAAAAAGAAAAGAACAGCAAGTCCCACTTTCTTGGATAAGCAAGCATGATAAATTTCTATCTCTATTTGTAAATGGGCTTCCCGGCCTTCAGTTCTTTTTTTCTTTCTAAAATTTGAAAAGTCAGTATATATTTCTTTTTTCTTTCCCAATAGAATTAGAAGAAAAAAGACCAAACAGAGCCTTAAAAGTCTATACGATTTTCTTCATCTCAAGAATGAAATTTACCAGATTCCAAAACGGGAATTAATTTTCCGATCACTAAAAGAAAAGGAGCAGAAAATTTACCAGAATCCAAATGGAGATTTAAAAGAAAAATTCCGGTTTAAAACGTATTTACATCTAACGTAATAATGATGGAAAGAAACAAAAATACAGAGCAGATCTGTCCATAAAATGACAAATAATAGTTACGACGTTAACAATAACAACAAGACGCTTTTACATTCTACAGAAAAACACAGACAATGTGCGAGACAGAGATAGACGGCGTTTGGTTGCTGAGAAAATGCAATAAATTGTTTAAAGTCTAAAATCAGATCTCTCCGTTTCATTTCAAAAACCTCATTATCCTCTCATTGCATAAGCATCTGAGAAACCGAACAAAAAAATATATAACAGTTACCAGATCAACAATAAAATAAGGGATAATGAAGGAAAATCTCCACGTCCGTACGTACCTCAGAGGAGAGGGAGAGGGAGAGAGGCAGAGCAGCTCAACAAAAACAAGAAAATTTGTTAGAGAGGAGAAGAAGAGAAGGGCTATAGCGCCATTTAGGATCCAAAAACCCCTTGATTCTCTCTCTTTCCCGTATCTTCTAGGAGCTTTCGATGACCTTTCTTAGGTTTCTTTTTCTGCTCTGGGTTTTTTCAGCCTTCGTCGTGGTTTCCGCAAAAGCCAAAATGTAAAAATAAAAATAATAAATAAGAGCAAAAATAAGTAAGGTTCGAGAGAGAGAGAGAGGATTTAGGGCTAGCGGCTTAGTGGATGGGAGGGAGTGCTGGCTTTATAGATAGATGTCCACCTGGCCCCTGCCGCCTCTCCTTCAAAATTCCCATTTCCCCATCGCTTCCGCTATCTTATTTACCTTTTTGCCACCCTAGCCTTATCCTACTATCATTTACTATTTTTAATGGGCTAACTACGCATTAAAGGTTTACTCAATTTTTTCATTGAATTTATTTTTAAAAAAATTATATTTTATATCCCATTTATAAATTCATAACACTTCCAATCTTTATTCTAATATTAAAAAATATTAATAAAAAAATATCAAATTATTTACAATCACATTAAAATAACAAAATTATCATTAAAAAAACTCTTTTTTATACAAAAAATAAAATCTCAATTCTTAATATCCACTGTAATTATCACTAAAAAATCAATCTCAACCAACAACTTCCCTCTTTTCCAATCTCTCTTCCATCTTCTCCATAACATTAAAAGTGTGCTTGAAAGTGTTTTTAGGTGTTTTTAAAAGTGTATTTGACATAAAAATATTAAATTGATTTTTTTAGTATTTTCTGATAGTTTTGATGAGCTAATGTTAAAAAATAAAACAAATCTGAAAAAAAAATTATTTTGATGTATTTTCAAGCGAAAAGTTATTTTACACATTGTACCCTAATCTCAAATTCACATTAAGCCATCCACTACTTCGTTCCCTTTCCTTTCAAAATTTGTTTAACCTTTTTCTATATTCTTACTAGGAGTGAGTAAAAAAACTAAGAAACCGATTAAATCGAGAAAAAAATAACCAAAAAAACCGAACCGAAAAAAAACCAATTAAACCAATTAAAATTTTTGTAAAAATTTTTGGTTCGGTTTATGGGGGTACTATAAATACAAAAAATAAAACATGTTCTAAAAGATAACCCTAGCGTCCAGACTCTAGTCATCCTTGCTAGTTGCTCCTAAGTTGCTCCCTCAACCCTCACAATTCACACTTTCACTCATAGATCTGTAACAAAATCAAGTTAATCCATCTTCGATTCTTCATCCACAGCCAGCCACTCTCCCACACCATCTTCATCTTCAAATCTAACAACTCTTCCACACGGGCATGAGTCGCATAACACACCATATTGGCATACCAAACCTCCAAAGTCCAGATCTAGCAAACCAGTCACCTCTCTCTCTCACACCCGACCTTGAATCGTGTCACAACTCACACCAGGTATGATTTCTTTTTTTCTGTAAATCTCTATTTTTATTTTTTAAAACATATGCTCTGTGATTATGTGTATTTGTTGGTATATCCTTACAAAAAATTCAGAGTTTGAGCTTAGAGTGGTATTTTGGTTGATTTTTTTTTTTGCATTAAAAAATCTTTGATTCTGTGTGATTTAGCGTAGGGATGATTTTTTTCTGCATTACTAAAAATGCTTAAAATACCTTCTTGATTTTAGATGAATTAGCTATAGAAATTATGTCACTAATTACGTGAATAATTCTGATTAACATAATGGATATTTAAAATTCTGTCACTTGGGTTTAATCTTACAGCCACAGTTAGAAAGCTCTTCTGCGGTTTTAGGCTTCAAAACACCTTGCTATACTGTCAAAGATTTGAATTTTGTCGCTCTTTTAGACTTTTCCTGTATTATTTATACTCTTTTTTCATAGAAAAGATGGATGCATTTCTACCCTACTGCATAGCCTAATGTTATTGAAAAAAACTTACATGCTTGTATTTCTGATATGTGCATTGGAACATAGACTGCTGCTATGAGATTGAATAACTTCTCTGCCACTGTGCTTATAGCACTTTGATTCTGATTACAATGTGCTTCATATTATTTACTTTTATATATTTCCTTGACATCTTTGGTTTTTTTGGTCATGGGATATCAACATGTTGTTTAACTGTTTATGCATGTTTATTATGAATCTTCATTGTTATTTTTTCTTGCCAATTAGGTCATGCTTGGCAAATCAAATTAGACTAACAATTATGGCCTTACTGTTTATGTGGATTTTTATATATTGTTGTTTTTTGTGTTGAAAATGGGTACGCTGTTGGTTCATGAGAACACAAATTCCACTCATTAATTACAACTCTTGATGGCCAAATAAGTTCCTTTTTATGACTAGCATTATTCTTCCTTTTTTATGCCTTTTTTTTTTTGAAAACTTCCCAATATTCTTGTTTTATTTTTCATTTTCTATTTCTGTACAGCTGATCAAACATGTATCTCTTATGTTGCTATTGCATCTTGAAACAGACTGTGATTAAGTTTTTTATCATGTTATATTACTTTTTAGTTCAAAAGTAAAATACTACTTTTTATATATTTTTGATTTTTGGTTTTATTTGAAGTTGAAAACAAGAAGAAAATGTCTTTGTTTTTTTTTTTTCAAGTAGTAATTAGCTTGCTCATATATGTTTCTAATGGTGAATGGACTTAATTAATCTTTGTGGTTACTGTTTTTCGGTTGTTCTAGTGGTCAGTTAATGCTTTATGAACTGAGGAGACGACGTCGTTGTTCTAATAGATAGTTGTGCTTGCTTTGTTTTTTTAAAACTGGTTGTTTTTTATTCTTGAGAGGCCCTATCTTTATTGGTTGGTTGGGGGGAAACTGTGTCTAAAGAAAGAAAGCAATTCACGTGTAGAAAATGTCTTAATTGATAATTTTTCATCACTGATAAAGTAAGAGTAATTAACTTTGCTGCGGTTTCACTAGATGAATTGCTTGTTTTGTGTTATCCAAGATATTAAATGACAGATATGAGAGTGTAATTAGCTCTCTTTGGTTCCATATTTAAATTTTCGTTATTAGTTCATGTCTGTTTTTTATTGGTCTTTGTTTGCAGGTATCATGACTGATGAATTGAGAAACTTTTTGGAGCTTAATCTCCCAAAAGTCAAAGGAGGGAAAGAAGGCAAAGTTTAGTTTTGGAGTTGCTGAGCCAAAGATCGGGTCACATATCCTTGAGGTGACAAAAATTCCTTGCCAAAGTAATGACTTTGTTCATGAGCTTATTAGTTCAAAAGTTACTTTGATGGTAAAATACTACTTTTTATTTTTACATGTTCTAATTTATTTTATCATGTTATAATTTTAGATCTTGATTTTCAGGTTTTGATGTCAATGGTTTTAAGGAATCAAAGTGCAATGTTCTTGTCATCTTGATTACTTTTCTATTGGGATGATGTGCACAATGAGAATTTATATCTTTTGCATTAAGTGTTTTATTTTTTATGGCAAGGTTGTTTGTTGTTTCTTTTTAAGCCCTTTTGAAGGCAATGCTTTATAATTTAAATTTTAACTTGGTGTGTGTATTATTTAAACTTTGATGCAGGAAGAGTCCAAAACACAAATATTAGAAAGACTTGCAACATATTGAACACAATATTAGCATTAATAATTTAATATAAATGAATATTCAGTGACAAAAATTATTAAATATATTATAGAATCTTGTAACAAAATTAGATAATATTAACATTAATTACAAGCCCATCAGAAACCCATCAGAAAGCCCAAAAAAATACATGTTTTCCGGTGTTTATGTTAAAAACCGAATCGAACCGAAACTGATCGGTTTGAACCAGTTCCGGTTTGAATTTTTGAGTTTTTCAAAATTTTATTTTGGTTAGTTTTTTTAGATATAAATTAAACCGAAAATGTTCACCACTAATTATTATCATCAAAATAAAATATATTTTCCTTTCATAAAGCCATAAATACTTGATATTTTTCTCTTTTTAGAGTATACTTAACATAATAAATGAAATCAAACTCCTAATAAATTGTAACTTAAGCCTAGAAAATTCAAATATATAGGCATTAACTTAGCATCTCCTTTGGTTTTGGACAAGTACAAAAATCAAACATCAAAGCTTCAAAGTTCAACTTCTTATATTTTTTAAACAAAACTCATTTCCTCTTACTAATTTGATATAAAACTACCACACTTCCCATTTTAACCTCTCAACTACCTAACAAATATAATTTTTCTTCTCTTAAACTTCGCTACCAATTATTGTTTTTTCTTCTACATTGACACAAATTGTAACAACCCCATATAATGATGCACAAGATAACCAATAAAAAGTCATAATAGTCATGATGCGTGTGTGTGTGTATATCACAGCCTCAGGTGTACTCTTTTCCACCTATTAAAATGACACGATCAAAAAATTGATGTCTTCTCTCAAGTGCAGGAGTGTCGAAGTAATAAATAACCCGGTAAGGCCGGGGTCGAACCACAAAGAGGTTAATTGTATAAATTATAAACAACAACAACAACAACAACAACAACAGTAATAATAAAAAGAGCTTTGAGATGTGATATTGATATAAAGATTAAACAATGATAAAAACAATTGTCAAGGTTAGAGGATCCACTAATGATATTTCAAACAAGTATAGTATAAACTCTTATTATTTAACTGGAAACCACACACAAAGGAGGTTCCAATCGGATTATAAATT
>Ga0325410_1003099_pt1 | contig 18675 bp, 14 predicted proteins | sample PopdelMetagenome_16_FD_206182 | JGI IMG/M metagenome (GOLD analysis project Ga0325410, IMG submission 206182) | Populus deltoides microbial communities from Bellville, Georgia, United States - Xylem-PdIQD-R3 | ecosystem: Host-associated > Plants > Phyllosphere > Stem > Wood/Secondary xylem... | reverse complement strand
ATTTTTGGTAACGGTTAGTTTCTTGATTGTGGCAGTTATAGAGCATTTGATGAGTACGAAGGGATTGAAGTTGCTTGGAACCAGGTCAAGCTATATGATTTCTTACAAAGTCCTGAAGATCTTGAAAGACTCTACTGTGAGATTCATCTCCTTAAGACATTGAAGCATAAGAACATAATGAAGTTTTACACTTCTTGGGTTGATACTGCAAATAGGAACATCAACTTTGTTACGGAAATGTTCACTTCTGGGACTTTGAGACAGTAAGAATTTGTCAAAACATAATGATTTCATGACCCATTCTTTGCTTTTCTGTTGATTATGCCTTGTGGGTCTTTTGTATTGTTCATCATCGTATAAGTAGGTCTCTTTACTTTTTTTCGTCTTCGATAGGTATAGACTAAAGCACAAGAGAGTAAACATTCGAGCTGTGAAGCATTGGTGTAGGCAGATCTTGAGAGGGCTTCTTTATCTCCATAGCCATGACCCTCCTGTGATCCACAGAGATCTAAAGTGTGATAATATTTTTGTGAATGGGAACCAAGGAGAGGTGAAGATTGGAGATCTTGGCCTTGCGGCAATTCTTCGAAAATCTCATGCTGCTCATTGTGTTGGTAGGTTTAATTAACAGTCTCATGAATTCTCTTTGTTTGGTCACTATAACCAGAGCATTAGAATCAGTTGAGACTTATAACAGAAGAGTCTAGTTCTCAGGTGGTACTAGGATCTCTGTGATTTATATTGATAATAATTAAACTTTGGTTTATTCTTCTTTTCTGTGGGGCTCTCCTTTCTTCAGGGACACCTGAGTTTATGGCTCCAGAAGTGTATGAAGAGGCATACAACGAATTGGTTGATATTTATTCGTTTGGTATGTGCATCTTGGAGATGGTCACTTTTGAATATCCCTATAGTGAATGCACTCATCCTGTTCAAATCTACAAGAAAGTTATCTCTGTAAGACCCCCTTCTGCCTTCCTCCCCCCTCAAAACATGATGTATTCACTTACATGCTTTATTACTTCAGGGGAAAAAACCAGATGCTTTGTACAAAGTAAAGGATCCAGAAGTACGACAATTTGTTGAGAAATGTTTGGCCACTGTGTCACTTAGGCTATCTGCAAGGGAGTTGTTGAATGACCCTTTCCTCCAAATTGATGGTTGTGAATCCGATTTGAGACTGTTGGACCATAGGATTGAAGTTGATGGCTTAGGATCCCTAATTAGGCCACCTTATCTTGAGCATCATGACAATAATAATTCCTACAGTAGTGGATACTTGAATGGTTATGACTGTGAGGCTCAGAATGAATGGGAATATCATCCAGTTGAGGCCGAACTGAGTGGAATTGAACTTTTTGAGTATCATGATGAACATCCTGCAAATGTTGACATAAGTATAAAAGGAAAGAGGGGTGATGATGGTGGCATCTTCTTAAGACTCCGAATTGCAGATAAAGAAGGTTAGTGAATTGTTTTCTTTCCTTTTGTTTATCTTTTCTGTACAGGTAAATGTCCATATTAGCAATCACTTGAATTATATCTCTTTGCAGGTCGTATACGAAACATATATTTCCCTTTCGACATTGAAAATGACACAGCATTGAGCGTGGCAACTGAAATGGTTGCCGAGCTTGATATCACCGATCAAGATGTGACTAAAATAGCAGATATGATTGATGGGGAGATTGCTTCCTTGGTACCTGAATGGAGGCCAGGACCAGGCATAGAGGAGACACCCTGCTTTGCAAATCAAACTCTCTGTCACAATTGTGCTTCCACCTGCACCTCTAATGGTTCATTCATGGATTTTTTGTCAAATAATCCATGTTGTAGCCATGGATGTGCTTCAATGCATGGAAGGTTTGGAGAGATCATTTTTGAAGTGGATGAATCTGAGCATCATATTACAGAAGGGGCGCCAAACATACTCAACCAACCGGACTACTTGCACTATCAGGAAATTTGGGGTCAACAAGAAAGCCGGCAACTTACTCCAATAGGCTCGGGAAAAAGTCAGTCGGATGAAGAGTATGAAAATTTTGATCAGTCAATCCCAGAAAAGGATACAAAAGATACCAAGATGGAAAATGGAATTCCTGGAGGAAAGTCATTTCAGCACTTCACAGGTTCCGGTTCTCTTAGCAGACTGACTTCATTGTACAATGACCTTGCGGACAGTAATGAGAATGAAATCCAGCAAGACTTGAGATGGCTTAAAGCGAAACACCAAATGGAATTGAGGAAACTTAGAGCTGAACGATTAGGACTTGCAGTGAAACCTTCGACTTCTAGCAACGGGGAAGAGAAAACAGGTAATGTGGTTTCTTCAACTTCAATGTTGAATTCATTTCAAGAAGGTAGCAATGGAGATCTCTTGAAATCCCTTGCTAAGCAGATTAGTCATAGTTTGCATACTCATGCCAGCGCCCTTTCGGAGACTCAAAGGCCCTGGAATCACAAGGTAATGAATCAATCCCCAAGAGCGAAAGATATGGTCAATGCCAAGAATCTCTGCACCGGGCCATTGCTCCCACACTCGCTCCATAGGACAACATCCTTACCAGTTGATGCTGTCGATGTATAATATTTTGAGACATCCATTCTTTTATATTCTTATACACATTATAGAAGCACTATTGTGAATAAATCCACCCTTTTTTGGCCTAGCAATATTAATGTCCATCCACACAGTGCCTGCCTGCCTGCCTCTAGACTGTCTTCATCACACAAAACAAAGACAAACAAATCATATAAAGAGTTGAGATGTAAAATCCTGAGGCTTGTAAAATTAATCAAAGTGTAATGAGTTATCGAGAGACCATTTACATTATCCATTTGGCCTGGATAGTGCCAGCTACCAAACAATGTGACGGAGTCCATGATTGCATGATGAAAAATGTAATTACGTAGGGGTTTAAAGGGTGTTGAAGTGCAGTGATGACTTGATGACATCCATTGGAGCATTTACACTTGAACTACCAAAAAGGGTGGGCATTATTTGCTATCAAGAGGAGGGGATACGATCATTGAAGTTTGTAGGACCAACCGATTGTGTAAGATCCTACATGATTGAATTGGTGTCCTTTTTGCGTCTTCAATTCATACTAAATTTACCAAGAACAGGACATCTTCTCGAAACTGTTTTGCATTGCAGTTAAATCTGTGTTTGAGGACGTTTCAGAGATGTATTTAGCATAAAAATATATTACATTGATTTTCTTGGTGCTTTAGGATAATTTTGATGTATTAATATATATATATATATATATGAGGTTTTCCGAAGAGCCCTGGATGGCCAGCTACCGGCGGAGCCCGCAGTTTAGGGCAATCATAGAGAGGTTTTTTCAAAGAGAAGATGGCCCACTAAAGCATTATAGAATATAGATAGATCATTTCATCCATGCTGATGAAGATACAGCATGGGTCTCCCACATGAGCAATATCATTCAATTAATAATATATGGTCACCTATGGCAAATGATTTTTTTTAGATATTTTCGAATAATTTTAATGTATTAATATAAAAAATAATTAATAATTTTAATATTATAATCATGAATCAATTAGTTGAGCTGTAAAAATAATAGGATAAATATTATATTGCTTCCAAGTAAGTACCAGAGAAGGTACTCATTTTATTTTGGTTTGATTTCTTAACACCTTTTCCATTCTTTTCATTATTATACTTTTGTTTTTGACAAAATATTTTTTATTAAATTAAAAAAAAAGTTCACAAAATTCTTTAATTCATTCAAAAATTGACCACTACCAAATTAAATTTGACTAGAATTGTGAAGGTACGTCTTCTTTTCTTTATTCTTTCTTTGAATTGTAAGCAACCAATAAAATAATCAAATATATATATATAAATAAACAAAAATAAAATAAAATAAAACCAACATGAAGCTAGCTAAACACAAAAGATTCACAACAAGCATGCCATGCCAAATTACGCCTGCTTCACGATGATTAAAGGGGTGACTGTCTTTGTAAAGTGTAGAGATTTATTAGGTGATCAGTCACAAAGGATAGGCATTGCCATTAAGGCTATTAATGAATCATTGCATGTATATATATGTGATAGAAAGCAATTGAATGAATATGGAGTGGTGGCTCAATAGCTTGGGAAAAAAAAAAAACATTCAATGATTGAGAAGCTTTTTCACCCGTTGGTTAATTTTCTCATATCAATGATGCGATGATGACGAAGATAATGATGATTAAGGATGTTATTAACGATGATTAGGGGTAACTATGCTAATTTGAGAAATATTTTCTTGCTGTGAGAACACTGGAAAAACTCTCTGAAGTATGCTTTTGTCATAATTTTGTGATAACAGTCGATCATTGCCCACAGCAGGATATATAGGACAAATGGAAACATGTGAATCCTATAGAAAGTTATTTCCTTTATTAAAGAAAGATAGTGGCGATTCATACACCTACTGGATAAGCATATTCCTCAACAGGAAGCAACTTTATCAAGAGGCATGGTTTGACAGATTCATCGCCAATCACCACTCCCATGTCAAATTCAAAAATGGAAGAAAGCTTGAAAAAGCAAATATTCCACTCAGAACAGCTATGTATATATATGATATCTTGGTCTTTCTGGAAAGTAGGCACACACGCCCTTTGTTGTAGATTGGACATTGAGGATTGGTGATAGAGTGGGAGCTGGGAGATATTTCTGCTGTACTGTGGGCATGATCTCGCACTTACAAAAGATGTGGATGCTGCGGCAAAGACACAAAAGACAAAAGCATCTACATGCTAAACTCACAGTTTAACAACCAATTACCTACCACATGAAATATCCACCAAAAAAAATCAGAGGATTCTACATATTACAGTTCTGTGGCAGCATAAGAGTTTCAGAACTCAGTTTCCATTGCAATCTGGTTGAAATGCGTAAGTGACAAGTTTTGACGTTGGAATTGATGATTGAACATTTCATCCATCAGATTAACAGCAGAATTCAACGAGAATTGATGGGGTGTCTGTTGGAGAATAATATAAATCATATCCTGGGACTTTACCTAATAGTTTAAGAATCATCTCAACCTAATAACTTAAGCTGTTAGGTGAGATCTCAGGATATAATTTATATTATTCTACAATACCTTTAAATCCTGACATTTTCTTGACCGCAAACGCTGTAAATCAGTCAGTGTTTATGATAACTTTATCAAGAAGGTTTGATTGTATTGAGATTTACGATCGAGTAGAGTACAATCTTAACTTGATCAGACAAGAGTGGGATTTCTAGCAAGGCTCATGCACCAAAGGAGCTTGCCTAGAATAAAGAAAAAGCTCCAAGCTCCACTTAGTCTTGCCCTGGTCAACTGAATTCAAGGTATTGATCAGTTAAAAAGCGTAACACTTTTCGTTGACAATTCTAGAAATCCAGACCAAAAACACCCCAGTGAATGAAATTCCCAATAGGAAAGGAAATTGGGATGAGATATTCAACTAGAAACCTTACCACTAATGTCCATGTTCCTACCATGACATCATAAAGCAAAAACCAAGCCATTTGAACTCCTTTATTGCAGGTAGTTCCCATCATGCATGACAGTGGTGAATGTTAGGCCAAAGTCCACGTCTGGTGATAACGACAACACTTGTAAAGTTTAGATCAACTCCTCATTATCAAATAGGTAGAACCCCTCGTGAAGAACTCTGATACTCCACGGAAATTAGGGTTTTAGCTAGAAAAGTAGAAGATATTAAAATTTGGCTCCAAAATGCTATGGCCTCGAGTAGGACCACCAAAAAGAAATACTATGAATGGAAACTAATTGAAACACATTGTGTGTATCCTCCATAACCAAAAATTTTAAATCTGCTTGAACTTTCACCCTGATGGAAAACGATGCAAGGTATTGTGGAGGGAAGGTCAATGTATAAAACCCACGTACAGAAAGAACACTGTACACTATCAAGAACCTTACTAGGGAGATCAAGTTAGTCATGATCTACAAAAGAAAGAAGCTCAAATGAGCTATCTACCTCTGGCCTTGATCATGCTGTGCAATGGCCATCCCTATCCATTGCCTCATAATCTATCCGTCTAACCCTTTAAGAGTTCAGGAAGGGTAAATTAATCTATCAGCATCTAACAGGAACGATTCAAACTATCCACAGCCTTCTATCGTATTTTATACCTAGTCAACTTGATTAGGTGTAATGTAGAAAGATGGAGCCAGCTCGATACTATAATCAGGGATTAATATAGTGAAATCACAGCAGAATATATTCTAAAGATTACTTGAAGCTTCGGGGACTCCTGAAATGGAGATGCCTTGATTTAGTGGTTACATGAGACTATTAAAATAGAAACAAGCACTGACATAGCAGCCTGGCAAAGCAGAATATAAATTAAAAAATGCCAAAGAGGAATGCCAAGAATTAACAAAGGTAACTGTTTAGAACTGGCAGTTGCTAAGTATAAATGAGATGCATTATTGCTATCTGCTGCCATCCTCGATTGACCGTAAAGTTTGCGAAGCATTTTTCAGCTATTCACATTGTCCAGTCAAGGATCACAAGGGACATCAATATTTCTATTAGAGCTGCATTCCGAACCTCCATAGACTCGTAGACTCTTGTTTTTTGGATTTGTTAGAATGTATCATACTTGCTGTACTGCTGATGAAAGAATTCTGATCTGTTTCAGTAGATACACAATCTATCTCTTGATAAGCTCGAAAATTCAGTACAGGAACATCTGCTCAATACCAGGCAAGTACACTCTGTATACAGTGGGCTTGTTCTACATAAATTTACACCTAATTTGCAAAGTAATTCCACATCTCCAACGCAAAACACAAGTCTCTGATATAAACTCTTACAGAGACCTCAAAAGTGGGTAATCTTCACGCAGTTCCCTCTCTGACAGCATGTCATTTTCATTCTGAGGTGTCCACAACACCTCAACTGCCTGCATGACAATATATTTAAACTGCACTGCCTGAAGTGGAAGAATGACACGCAAAATTTACAATACCACAGTGCAAAAAGTCTTCCAATCCAGAACTTAAATATGAGATCTAAAATATTGAAACTTTAGAGAAGTGATCTTACCACTATATACTCATTGCCAAATCCATTAGATCTCTTGCTTGTTGTGCTTTGCCTTTTTATGCTGTTCAAATTGACAAGTGTCATCAAATTTCCCATGGAAAGTTGGTTGAAACGTTTTTCACCATCCTCCATGCTTCGCTTCACATCCACCTGATAAGAAAGCAGAGTGCATCTGCATCTATCCATCAGTCCTGATATATACATATCAATCAGGTTTGAAATGTAAAAGCGGGAAGAAGACAGCCTCAACAAAAATTACACAAAAAATATCCTAAATCCAACAGAACATGCAAAGATATATGAAAAACTAGATAAAGTTCTAGGAAATGGCTGTATACTTGCAGATGAATAATCAAAGCAGAGCTAGTGAGGTCTCTGTAACCAAAACAAAAGTACGTAAAACTAACGTATATGTTAACAGATTTACATGATGAGATGATATAGCATGTTCTCAAGGGTAATTAACAACAGAGTTTCATTGACGTTCACGAAATTATTATTGAGATGGATATGCTCAAAGGGAAATGAAACATATTCAAAAAATAATAAAGCAAGATCTTCTAGTCTTGACTGCATGTGTGCTTCTTCTGCCGAAAGCATATAAAAAATGCCTCAAGGCTTGGCCATAACGCCGACCACGAAACCAATCCCGTGTGTTCTAGAATCAAGAAAAGAGATTAAACCACAATTTTGATCATTTTGTTAAAGCACGCAACCCTTTGAGAAAATGAAAATATGAAGAAAAAACCCTATACATCATAAAAAACTCAGAGACCAGGCAACAAGAGCTCTAAAAAGGTTCAAAGGTGTAGCCCTTCAGGTCTCAGAGAAACAAAAGAATTTCAGAGTCAACTATAATCTCATGTGTAATTGCCACTGCCCCAGCAAAGGTTCAGAAAGCTCTATTCCCAACATTCTGTGACAAACCTAGAGGTATTCTTTCAGCTTTGCAAACCAACACTTGTCCTTGTGGCTAAACTTCACAGGCCAATATTCCAAAAAATTATTCCACTAGACTCAAAAGCACCCTCGTGATACCGACTACAATTAGAAATTAAATACAACTTCCCCCCCATCTCCGGGCAGTGATTCATCACCCTTGTCCAGATAATACCTTCGTTTCTACAGAATAACCTCAAAAGAATAGAAAAGGGTGCCCTATAGCGTTCTTTCCAAACTATTTGGAGTTATGATTCTAGCATTGTCTAGTTTTAATGGTCTACAAGGCACTGCTTACATTCCACAGCTCTCTAATCACTATAATATTTCAGAGCATGATGATTTTCTAAGATTATCTGTGAAGTCATTAACTAAACATATGTGTTCCTTAAAGTTTACGACTTATGCCTGTCATGGTATAATCTTGGGTTAATAAAAGAAGGCCATATCCACTAATTAATCTATAATGTGTGCAAGAAAGTTCCTTCACTAAAAAGAAAAAGATTGAAAAAATAATTTACAAGCTTTTTGCTCACTAGTTGAACTCTGCATATTAAACCAAAGCAATCATAACTAACTAACAGGCACTTTACTCTTAACACAAACTCTTAGAGTCCCCTTTGACCCAATCTTGTAATACAGTAATCTCTAACATTTTTCTTTCATTAATCAAAGAATGCAATTCATCTTCCACATCATGTCATATACTAAACAATCCTAGGCGTTCTAACCCCTTCTTCAAAAACTAGGTGGGTATGTCAGATGGCGACAGACTTCAGGGAAAAAAAAAGGACTTCACCACGAAAGGTGCCTAAAATTATAATTTGGTACCTATAATTTAAATGTTTTCATAATTGGTCCATCTTCTTTTAGCCTTTTCATTTTAATTCTAAACCTTATTTTCATGTTTCAACCATGGATGATCAGCCGTTAGGATAGAGAAATCTTTTGGTGGCTCAATTCTAACGGTGAAAAACTTAGAATTCGATCCGAAATAAGACTCGGATTATAAGCTAATAGAGATAATTTAATATTTAAAAAAAATCAAAGCAATTGTATTTTATCTTGAAATGACCAGAGTTTTTTATCAGGTTAAGTAAGGTCAATCATTCATTTATTTTTTTCTTAAACTTAGATCGGTTCATACCTTAAACTGGTTGGATTTCAAATTAACTTGTTAAGCCAGTTTGGATTTTATAATTAAGGATTATAATATTATTAATTTCAGTACTTAATATAAACTAAAAAAAAATCTAAATATTTTTTATTAAGTTTGTCGGTAAAACATTTAAGGGTAAAATAATTTTTTTATATTTTATTATGTATTATCTATAATAACTAAATAGGATATAGAGATAATCAATTTATGTTTTATATATATATATATAATGTTGTCTCTGACACTCTTAATATCTTTTCTCCTATATCTTCATTTCTTTTATTTCAAAATAATAACGAAACTCTATGGAAAATCATTCTTTAATGGTGGCGTCTACTAAACTTCCGTAAGTGCTTAGTAGTGTTCGTGGGTGCCATTCTGGGCCAAGTTCTCTTAAGTATTCTCTACTAAATGGGCCTAGATTTTCAGAAGCCTTTAAAAGAAATCGATTTAGCCCTAAAGCTTTAAATGGCCTATAAAGCCCAATGAATCTCTATAGGGCACGATTCAATCACTGAATCCAAAAAATAACCCTATAAAAACCACACTATAAAAACCAGGGTTTTGCCACTTCTATACTCAATGGGCCTAGATTTTCAAAGCCTTCAAACGAAATTGATTTAGCCCAAAAACTTTAGAAGGCCTATAAAGCCCAATTAATTTCCTTAGGGCACGATTCAATCACTGAATCCAAAAAATAACCCTATAAACACCACACTATAAAAGCCAGGGTTTTGGTCCTCCATCGCTACCTCCTTGAGCTGCAGCAGCTATTCACCAGTCTCTAGCTTTCCGCCTCCATAATCCAAAAACAAAATCCAGGGTTTTGATTGAAATCATGGCAGACAAAGCAGTTACCATTCGTACCAGGAAGTTCATGACAAATCGTCTCCTTTCAAGGAAGCAATTTGTAAGCTTTGACCCTCGCATTCTCTCTTTTTTCTTCATTTTCTAGGTGCCCAAACTAGGGTTTAGTAAAGAAATTTTTTTAGTTTTTGATTTTGTTCTACTAGGTCCTTTAGATCTTGAACTGTAAGGAATAAAGTTTAGAATTTTTGAGATGGTTGTTTCTCAATGTTTGTTCCTGGAAGTGTTAGTGTTATTGTTTGTTGTATTTGGAATAAATTGTTGGTACTTGAATGGATCGCGGCTCTTAAATGGACATACAGAATATTGTTTGTGGGTTTTTACTAGTTAATGTGAATAGTCTTGGTTTTGTTTTGCTTCAATAGAAATAAAGCGTGTTTTAGATTAGGGAAGTTCAGTTTCTTTTTAATTTACGTTAGTGATTAATGTTTGTGTATGAATTCAGAGTTGGACAAAATAGTAGGGGCCAGTGATGTGACAAAATATTTGCTACTCTTGATGGGTTTCAAGGAATCCATTTGATGTTACTTTCCTCCAAGATCTCTGAGCTCATGTATCCTTTTGGTTTCAAATTATTTTCTTGGGAGTTTTTATTGGCTGGTAAAATGAGATGTTGTAACGTGTTTATTGACCCTGGCATTAGTGGTTATTGTAGAACAATTATGCTTTGGTGTCAAATGAACCCTGTTAGAGCATTACCTACTAATATCTGTGTTTGCATAGGTTATAGTTCAATGAAAATGTGTATTCCATTGTATTTGTTTTCTTTTTTAAGTAAGGTCTTCAAGTGTTTTTGGTTTTAATTCTTCTCTTTTGATTAACGCAGATCATTGATGTTCTTCATCCTGGTAGAGCCAATGTTTCTAAGGTATATCCTCAGTCTCGTGTTTCTTTTTGAAGTTTTTTGTGCTTTATTTTTCTGAGCATTATCTTTTTCATCCATGGTTTTTGAAAAAATATTTGCATATTACATGAGGACTTGGAACAATTTACCATTATTGTCATAATGGGGCTGTATTGGGCACTTAACTGTGAGATAGTTCTTATGTAGGAATAACATAACTTACACCTTGAGTTTTTTAAGGTTATTTGCAGTGGCCATTTTTTTATTATAAAAGTTGACTTTTGAGTGACTGATGCACCTGGTTTTGTTCTTTATCTTGCACCTGTTCTGTTATGAAGGCAGAACTGAAGGAGAAGCTGGCAAATTTGTATGAGGTGAAGGACCCCAATACAATCTTTGTGTTCAAATTTAGGACCCATTTTGGTGGTGGGAAATCCACTGGATTTGGGTTGATTTATGATACAGTTGACAATGCAAAGAAGTACGAGCCCAAGTACAGGCTCATAAGGGTATGTCTTAACTGCACATTGTCCTTTATCCCAACTTCCATATTTGTTTTGATATTATTTTCTTGTGGATTTCTTGGGTTTATGCAAGTTATGTATTAATTAAGTATATGGAGCTAAAATTAAAATCATAGTTTGGAACATGACACTTGTAGAATGAATTGGCCTGGTTATTCAATTTGGAGTATGTAGTTGTTGTTGAAAGATAATTATAAATGGAGTGCTCCTTTGCAAGTTTATATTAGTTATAGATGTGATTTTTATCCGTAGCCTAATATTAATGTTGTGCAAGTGTTTTTTTCATATTCTGTTGGGTTGATTAAGCATGTCATTCTGTCAATGTTTGTCGGAATCATGTTATTGTTCAGCTGTGAAAGCTCTCCATCACATGCATTTTTGCTTAATCTATGTCTTGTACTGGCAGAATGGGCTTGCCACTAAGATAGAGAAGTCGAGGAAGCAATTGAAGGAGAGAAAGAACAGGGCAAAGAAAGTCCGTGGAGTCAAGAAGGTGAGCTCCTGGTTTTATTTATGATTGCCTCTTGATGTTTGTTATTTCCTTTTTCATTACTTTATGTTACTAAGAGTAATAACTAACCTTAATATTTTCTGATGCAGACTAAGGCTGGAGATGCTGCAAAGAAGAAGTGAGTTATAGGTGATTTTGTGGTAGTTTTTATGTGCCCTTATGCACCAGGGAGGGGGGGTTTCTTCAATAGTCTTGTGCTCTATCATTTAGAAGTGGAATATTTCTTCTTTGTGTGGATGTTTGGGTTATCTTATGTTTAGCTAAATTATCTGATTTTGAGCACTCATCTGTGGACAAGTTCTGGAACATCGAGCCATTATATATTTCTAGTTATTTTCATTTTGTTATTTTCGTAATGATACTCAATGCTGCACCTGGAATTAGATCCCATGAAGAAACTCTTTTAAGGAAGGTTTTAAAATGCAACATGGAACAATAAAATTAAAATTACAATGTGATTGCCTACTAGCAGTATGTTTTCGTCAAATTAGTGGTGAATGTTTTGTGCTTCCCGTCAACGAATCCTTTTCTATCATATTCTTTTGATGATATTCCGAAGATTGGGATTAGATGCTGAATATGAGACGAGGGATGTATGAGATGTGTATTCCTTGACCTTCCTATTTGTTCGACAGCATACAACAGATGATCCACTTCTTTCATATTAGGCTAGAGTACGTGCATGTGGGTCTTAGACTCAGCTCCCGAGCAAGCTTTTTATTTATTTTAGTGCCCAAGCAATAAATGCAGAGGCGTCTTTCTCTTGTTATTCGGCTTAAGGTGGGACAAAATCCAATCCAGAGAGCCAGAGTGAATGAGAGGACGAAGCTACCGACGGTCGAGGAAAGAGTTGCGAATTTGGTTTCAGTTTCTAGGAGGTAGATCAGAGTACTTTCCTAAGATAAGAAGCTAGCTTCTTGACGTGTCCTTGTAAAGACCCTTTTAAAGCACGATTTGCACGCATATAGCTTGTTCAGAAGGAGGAAATTTCTCGATGGGATTTGATTATGGGAAGTCCATGTGAAACATTCAAGTTTGGTCGGTTGAAGATCAATATGCTTTTCGCATCGCTTTCGCTTTGATTATGTTCTTGACTAAATCTATTTAAGATTTTCAGACTCGCTCCAGATTCTTTGCTGGCCACTTCAGTTGCTGAAAAAAGGACGTGCATGGATTGGCCATTGGAGAGTTTTTTAGTTAAAAAACTAGATGGACCATTTGTTAGCTTGAAGCAAGCAAACAACCGCTCTTTCTTAACTTGAAGCAACCAAACTGAGCCACCCGAAGACTATAGAGCCATTTTAACGGGACAGCAATTCAAGTCATCATCATCCAGTTGCCTTTAAATAGATTTATTTTAGTAAAAATAACGTTAATTTGGACAGTAAGACAATGACTTTGTGGTAGCTGCAGTGGAAACCACAAACAATGTGAGGTTCAAGCCATGATTCTGTCAAAATCAACAGACGGTTCCCTACTCTAAGGAGCGCTCTACACTATATCACTTTATGGATTCTGTGCTAATGGCAGCCTTCACCCTTTATTGATGAACAGTAAATGCATTATGCCAAACTATGAAGTTTAAGTGGTTGGCATCCGAAAAGAGAAGTCGTGTGCCACTGCACCAGACCACTATCAAACATTTATTTATTTATTTATTTTCAGGCAAGGAAGTTGGTAATTGTTGGATAATGAAATCCTTACCATTACTAGCTCATGAAGACTCTGAAAGTCTTGCTGCTCAATTAACTTATGTTTAATACATTGTAGCGTGTCCAGAGTATTTGATCTTAGCTCGTTCATTGAATGTATACAAATCACTCCATTCATACGTATAAGGTAAATATCGATTCAAAGTAATCAGAAATTAAATTATTATCACTATAAATCCGATTTTCTACACGTCTCCAATCTATACAAGGCACGCAAATCCATTGGCACCTGCTTCTTTTAATCTCACAACTGAGAAATATGACAGAAACCAAAAAAACAAAATCTGTACATAATTTCCCCCTTAATTTTGACAAAAAGAAAAGGAGTGAATAATAGGGTTTTTGTAAAGTTTCCAATTTATTTATTATTAGTACCGGTTTACTTGCTCGTGTTAGGCAATAAAAAAAAATTAAACCTAAAATAATATCCGAGTGGTGGGGATTTTTTTGGTATTGTTATTAAACTCGACACAATTAATTAACTTTTAAAACTCTTGACTTGTCTCCTTGTCAAGCTTAAAATTCAAATTAAATCGTGTGAGAGTTCGCTTGATGTGACTCAGCTAACTTTAATAATGGATTCAAAGACAACTTGAATGGCCGGAAAAAAATATTTTTTGACTTTAAAAAGTTTTAAGATGATTTTTTTTTTAATATAGTGATAGTGATATATTTGATCAACTTAGGCTTCGTGGCTTAACTTGCAAAAGTTGCAATCTAAATTATGGACTTTACTAGATTTAATAACTTTGTTTTTTAAAACTATTTTTTACTTAATGAATCACGGGCTTCACTGCAAATATCAGGATATTTGTTTGAGACTACGATAACTTCATAAAAGCAAACCAAAACAAATTTAAAATACCAATTTAAAATTAACAAACTGTTAAATGATAAAAAAAAAGTGAAAATGATTCAATTGAAAAAGAAAAAAATTGAAAGATGGATTTTTTTAAAAAAAACTATTTAGCATTATTATTAAACTTGGTTTTGCAAGTCAACCTTGAAATCTTTCAACTTGACTCTTTATTTAGCCCGAATTTATAATTAACCCGTATGTGAGTTGAGTTTAGATGACTTAGTTGACTTGAGGAGTCCAAATGCAACTCGAAGATTGATAAATGCGTGGTTTGACTTTTTTTTAAAAAAAAATTCAAGATGATATCTTTTTAAAAAAATATTGTTACGACAACATATTGAATCAATCTAAACTTTGCAGCTTAACTAGCAAAACTCATGATCCAAGTCAAACATGAGTTGAGTTGTTGGAGGGTGAAATTGAAAAAAATATATATTTAATTAAAAAAAATGAGTCAAGTCAACATGTCAAATCCACGACCCGAGTAATGAAATCGTGATAACCTCATAATAAGCAAATCATGAAAAAAATATGAAACCCAATTAAAAAATATTCAATTAAAAAGGACTTAGAAAATGAATAGAGTCAACTCGGGTCAACCTGTCAAATCTGCGACCCGAATCTCGGAATAATCCATAGAAAGAAAATAAAAAATTTTTACTAAGCTGAGTTTCTAATCAACCTAATTTTAAAGGATGAAATATAAAAAATCAATTAGAAAAGGCAACACAAAATAATGAACAGTGTCAACTCGAGTTAACTATTAAACTCATGACCTGATTCATGAGATTATGATAAATTCATATAAAACGAGCTAAAAACATTTATGAGATATTATTTCCAACCGATATATTGTTAAAGGTTGAAATTAAGATAAAAAAAATTTTAATCTATAAGACTTGTATATAACCCAACATAAAAAAATAAAATAAAATCACAAAATATAATTCTTAAAACGATCTAATATTGATAATAAAATTAAAAAAAATAAATTTTTTTTTTTGAGTTATTGAAAGGTAATTTTTTTAAAAAATAAACTAAATAAAAATAATACTATTGTAGTAAATAGTATAATGTGAATGTGAATAAAGTGATTTAACTGTAATCTATAGTGTTTTTGTTAATTACTTAATAATAATAATTTGTGGCTACATTTTAATAAAAAAACCCAAGAAAAAGAAAAAAAAAAGTGAATCGGCTTCGAGGTTCTAACAATCAAAGATTCCCATTTGTCTCTCTCTCAATTTCACGTGTACTTTTCCTTTTCCTTTTCCTTTTCTTTTCCCTCTCTCTCTCTCTCTCTCTCGCCCTTCCTGTTTGGAAGTGAGACCATAAATATAGTGAATTGGTGGACTAGTTTATATCATCCTCTTGCACTCCTCTTTCCTTCTCTTTATCTACTCTTTTCCACACCATTCCTTATTAACCCCATTTTCTTTTTTTTACTTTCTTTCATCATGGAGGATGGTAATGGTAATCAACTTTTCTTTTGTAGTTTCTTGAATTACAATGAAGGGTTTTTGTTTTGAAGGTGTTTTTTTGCATCGATGTTTTTTGTCATGGTTTAAGCTGGCTCACGTTGTGCTTACATGCTTTATGTTTTGAAAGTTTTGTTGTTTTCTTTTAATGGGATTCTGAGTTTGGTTATTTTCTTGTATTTTCTTTTGGTTCTATGTTTATGGTTGGTAATTTGGTATATTTGGAATTAAAGCTTGAACTTTTTTTGGCTGCCATGAATTTAGATTTTTGTTTTGTTTAATTTATTTGTTTTTTTTTCCTTTCTTTTTTTTTTAATTAGGAAACGAAGAGTTAAAGTTCTTCCCTTTAACATTTTGGCTGTGTAATGTTGGAATTTTAATCTTTAATATATTGAAAAGATATCTGGATGTCTTAAAATGGCAGACTTTCCAAGAATTTCAGCTATATGTCCTGTTTTGGACATTTACAGAGTGAGCTTTCTTTTTTCTGTGTTTCTACAGATTGATTTGTAGAATTTGAGGCTTGTTATATAGACGTATAATGATAGCAACAATAGTCCTTTCGGCCTGTCTTTGAGAAACATTTTCATGTCTTGTGATGTTTAAACTAGCAAAGATAATGGATGGGTTCATTTCTGAGAAAGCAGTAACTGATTGTATATCTAAGAATTATACCATTTATTCAAACTTTAGAGCTGGTCTTTAATCTTTACCATGACTGTCTCGTAAAATGGGCTAAGTGAATGCTAGTATGATTGAATGCTTTAGATCACTGGTTTGGACAATTTGTTTAAAACAGATATGTTTGGATTCTACAAGTTAGTTAAAGTCATCATGTATTTAAGAAATCTTAGATAATTATATGTCATTTTCATCAATTATAGATCAGTGGTAACATTTTTGTTTTGTTTTACCCTCTTGCTTTTCAATAGTGATGGAAGCTGAAGACCAAACTATTTCTGTGGCATCTTCTTTTGCTGGTTATCAAGAAGGTAAATGTCAATTGAGTATCTTGCTCCATTTTTTTTTTTCTAACATGTTTGGACATTTTAACGATAAATTAGCATCGCCAGCAGTTGGTTGATCAAATTATATGTACTTTCATGAGGAACATGTCAATTTATGCATTTCCATTTCTTATTTCCCCAATCAATTTGATCGTTTTCATTATTGTGAACACTGAGAAAATTTGTCTCTGTCCTTGTTTGTGTTAATGCATCGTGGCTCCCAGTCCCCACTCTCTGCTTGTCTTTTTCCCTTGCTGTTTTCCCTGTTAAGGAGGACTCTTGGGTTTCAAGACCATCATGTATCTGTCTCTTGATAGTTATTGAATATGAAAGTTTTTGTTGATTAATCAACCAGCTGTTCAGGATAGAGACCATAAATTCTTAAGTAGAGCAGTTGAAGAAGCTTATAAAGGCGTCGAATGTGGTGACGGAGGTCCATTCGGTGCTGTCGTTGTTCGAAATGATGAAGTAGTCATGAGCTGTCACAACATGGTTTTGAAAAACACTGATCCCACTGCACACGCCGAAGTTACTGTTATTAGAGAGGTTAAGAGTTGAAATTATCATATTCCCTTGATTTTATCTGCAGTAGTGTTGTGTCGTGTGTGTTGATGTGCAAATTGCTAACTTATTTTGGTAATTCCTGCTATACAATGCATGAATAAATTTATCTTGCAGGCATGTAAGAAGCTGAACCGAATTGAGCTCTCGGATTGCGAAATATATGCGTCCTGCGAGCCTTGTCCAATGTGCTTCGGCGCCATCCATCTCTCAAGACTCAAGGTCTAGTAGCTCAAATTCTCATTTTCACGTGATATTTAATGCTTCAAGTTTTCCAAGTTTCTAACACGTTTGTGTTCTTGCATTTTCTGCAACAGAGGTTGGTTTACGGAGCTGAAGCTGAAGCAGCTATTGCAATTGGGTTTGATGATTTCATTGCTGATGCATTAAGAGGTACTGGGTTCTATCAGAAGGCTCACTTGGAGATCAAGAAAGCCGACGGTAGTGGCGCTGTTATCGCAGAACAAGTATTCGAAAAGACCAAGTCGAAATTTACCATGTATTGATTTTCACGTAAAGCTTGCTTTCTGTGTATTTATCTATTGTATGATCTCCTTATGATATATTCCAATATATAGTTGGTGGATCCTTAGAATCATCAAAATATAATTCTGATTTAACTATCATAAACAAAATAAATTTCTAGCATGGTCATGAAAATCAGGTCGAACCCAAGAAAAATTTCGTTTAATTTTCCTATAATATACTGAAAGAAAGAATGGAGGATTTGGATGAAAAAAATTTAAAAAAAAAATAATTTTAAAAATAATAAATTGATATGTTATTAAATCAGTTCAAAGATCCACACATTCATATTCCTATAATTTTGTTGATTATCGAAATAAAATAAATATTATTTCACGTCAAGCAAATAAATTTGATATCCCTTAAAACTAAGGGAAATTGATAAGATTACAAGTATATTAATTAGAAAAAACTCTCTAATCAATTTCTTACTATCAAGCGAATGTAATATTAAAAGCAATTTTCATTCATTAATTTGACAGCAGTCTAGGAATAAAATTTATGCATTTATTCTAAGCAAACATTCAAAAGCTTAACAATTTAACATATTTTATTCTTCCCTAATAAATCAAGATGAGAGTTGTAGCAATCAAATTAATT
>Ga0325410_1003098_pt1 | contig 18678 bp, 7 predicted proteins | sample PopdelMetagenome_16_FD_206182 | JGI IMG/M metagenome (GOLD analysis project Ga0325410, IMG submission 206182) | Populus deltoides microbial communities from Bellville, Georgia, United States - Xylem-PdIQD-R3 | ecosystem: Host-associated > Plants > Phyllosphere > Stem > Wood/Secondary xylem... | reverse complement strand
TTTTTTTTTATTATTTTTTGACATTCATAGACCTTGATAAGATGTACAACTAATCAAGAGGTGTTGATGATATATTTATACCAAATGATGAACAAAAGTTTTAAGAACAAGTGATATAATCCTAATGTGATATGCATTTCTTCATATACATTTTAAATATTTCAACAAGTAATTATACTAAATATTTTGTTTAATCTAAGTTTTAGTATACATTTTATTTCTAAAATAAATCATATATAATTACTGGTATACTTATTTTGTCTTTAAGCTCTTAGACAACGTTAAGTTTACAAGATTAACAAAGTAAGAATTTTTGTTCTATGTTCATTTGAGGAAACTAAACATTATCTTACACAATCATCTCACAAAAAAGACTCTGCTTGGTCTGTCCTGCTGGAATCTCGATCATTCATAGTGTTAAACCAGATATGGCGTGGTTCCTCTTCCAGCTTATCAGTTCTTCACTTCCTCTGTTTCGAATCGATGCCATCATTATAGCAGGAGGCAGCAATCGACGCAAGCTCTCATAATATTATACTCTGATTGATTTCCAAAAATCTTGAATTCCTCATTACGAAAACACAAAAACCTCACTGCTGGGTGGAAATCACTCATCCAGGAGGTAAACTCCACACCTTTTCACCTTGCAACGATTCTGAAGCCCTGACGGCTCATCCAGGTAAAATTCAAATGAAATTTCTTTTCCAGAATATTGGCTGATGCAATCTCGTTTTACGAACTCGCAGGGATTGTACAAGAGTAACATCTGATCTGACTCAACTGATCGGAGTTCATAAGCACAAGTACTCAAATTGAAAATGACATCATGATGTTCATCATTTTCACCTCTAGCATGGCATTCACATATAAATATCCTGTTGCATTGCAATTCTGTTGGAGGATCTGGGAATACAAAGACCATGCCGAAGGCAAAACCATTGTGTTGATGGCAATTTGTGGGCAACTTTATGGCTACCGAAGATCCCATACTTCGATTACAGAACCATCCTGGAATTTCACTTCCTGGTACAATAATCGTGACTTCGCGTCTCATCTTTCCAGACTGTAACACAGAAATCAGAAGTCACCTTTTATGTATATAGAGAGAGGGGGGGGGGGGAACACGAAGAGGAAGAGGAAGAGGAAGAGAAAGTGACCTGAATTTTCAATTGTGTATCTGCCAAGAGTGGCTTCTGATCCAATTTGAAGCAATTTGCAAAATTCAAGTACCAGAAATTGCTTTCTTTGCCGATTGATAAGGTTTCCAGTGATTCACAACCAACTGCCTCCAAGAATTCTAGTGACGGTGGAAGCTCTGGTAGAGAAAGAAGACTTTTGCAATAATTCAATTTAAGATATTTCAGCACAGGAAGTTTTTCAATGAAACTTGGAAGGCTGACAAGGTTATCGCATCTATTGAGTTGCAGCATGTAAAGGCAGCTTAAAAATTTAATGGATGAGGGCAACTCTTTAATAGCCGTTCCACTCAAATCAAGACATTTCAAAGATTCCATTGGCTCCAAGATTTCTGGGAAGCTCTCAAGTTTTGGGCAGTAGCTTAGCTCAAGTCGTTCAAGGCACTTCAATTTACAGATGCAGGTTGGGAGACTAGAGAGCTGTTCACAGAAATTCATCTCCAATACACCGAGAGTTGCAAGAAACTCGATCGATGAAGGAACCTCTTCTATAACTGTCCAAAGCAACCTTAACTGCTTTATATTTCCTGATATCTGGGGAAACTTGGTGATATTTGAGCAGCCTGATAGATCAAGAATTCTTATCTCTTTCACTTTGCTAATCGACTGGGGAAGTTCTTCTATTGCAGTCCCTTGTAACATCAATTCTTCCAAATATCCTGAAATTTCAGGGCATTTTCTGACCTTTTTGCAATGTGATAGATCAAGAATTCTCAGAAACTTCGATTCAATCCTTTTTGGAACAATCCCTAGATTCTTACAACCACTGAGAATGAGGATTTCTAGCTTTTCAAGATGTTGAATGGATGAGTGCACCTCAAGCAAACTCTCACAGAAACTAAGATCTATATACTCCAATTTTTTGGCCCTCGACAGATCTGGAATTTCTAACAAATATGTCGACCTACTGAGGTCAATCCATCTTAAATTCAGAAGATCCTGTCAGAAGCAAAACAGGACAAACAAAAGAACAAAGGCTTAAATAGAGATTAGGAGTCTTGAAGTTCATAATTCTCATATAGATACTCCATAGCAAAAACAAATCGTACCTGTACCCCCGTCCAAAGTTGCTCAACTCTGCTAGAATGTAGTGTAAGGTCAACAATGTTTTCGGCACAAAAATTTTGTGGCAGAGATTTTGCAGGGAATCTATGCCAGTGGAGATATTTCAGTTCATCAGAGAGATATTTGAGGCCACTCAGAGGAAGGTGCACTTTGTCTTTGGAGTCCATGAAGTAAAAGGGATGGTAGAATTTAAGAAACCTGAGACTATTCATCCTTGCAAATGTGTCGGATTCCAAGTGCATCTCCGGCATTTTAGATATATCCAAACAAATGCCTTCAACTGCTTCAGTTCCCTGATAACGAAGGGCAGAGAATAAGTTTGCAATACATAATTTTGATCTACTTGGAAAATCAAATGTGTTCACGATACATAACGACCTGTGCTTACGAGAGAGAAAATATTCACAAACTATAGAATTTACCTTCTTTTTCTTCAGTACGTGATAGATATCTTCATGATCACACAACCTGCTACGTTTTCCAGGATTCTTAGATTCTTCACGAACGATGCTATAAGCCATTTCTTGTAGTAAATCATGCATCTCTAGTGTGTTCTGAGAAATGGTGATTAGAGACTTGTCAATGAGAATGCTCAAGTCAAACTGCAGAGAGGAATAACAACTGTCTAAAACTTTTACAGCATGTTTCCATTCTGCGCCATTGAAAAAGAATGCAATATCAAGAAATATTTGCTGCTGTTCCCCATCTAATCCATCGTAACTAATCCTCAACACCCTTTGAATTTCAGGGTTTGGAACTTTCCCCAACTTATTCAATGCACTGTACCATTTCTCTTTGCTTCTATCATAAAGAGAGGAACCCAAGACTATCAGAGCCAACGGATTACCTTTTGCATAATCTACCATCCTCTCTAACAACTCTATGTGATCCCTCTTGGGACAGTTCTTCTTGAAGGCATTCAAACTCAGGAGTCGAAGGGCGTCATGGTTGTTCAGTCCTTGCACTTTATATATGGCATCAACTCCATTCTTTATAAGCACTTGCTTATCCCTGCTTGTTACAAGGATTTTGCTTCCTGGGCCAAACAAATCATGCACCCCAAGTGACAACTCCTGCAATTGCCTCGAGTTATCCACATCATCCAGGACAATAAGAACCTTTTTGCGGCGGAGACAATCCTTTGTAAAAGCAACTGCCAAACTTGGAGGCTGCTCAAGTAGATCATCTTCATCTAATATTTTAGAAAGAAGTTTGTTTCGTAAATCAACTGCAGTATACCTTCTTAGATTTTCCCTGACATTTGCAAGAAAGTGGAATCCTTCGAATTGATTACAGATTCGATCAAATACAGCTCTTGCAATGGTGGTCTTTCCTATACCACCCATTCCCCATATTCCTATGATCCGAACCTCTTGTGAGTCCATGCACAACAAAGATTCAGTTCTCTTGATCTGTTCCTCAATTCCAACCAGATTCATAGAGTGACCAGGAGACATTTTATACAACTTGTTCAAGATATCTCCAGCAATCGCCTCAATAAGTTCAGACTCTGATCTACCAAACGTAAAGAATACATCTTGTAAGTTCTTGAGAAATTACAGAAAATAACACAAAGTATCATATCTAATTTTCAGAATCTGGGTTTAATAACGCTGCTAAATTTCTTAAAGATATTAAGCAAGCATATAATATATTTGATTTACTACATAAGAATAAATGATTTTAAATAAAGATCTCGAAGGGTCAACGATGTCTGTTTAATTATTACTGTATTCTGATATTTGTATGGACAAGACATCGCACATCATTAAAAAAATACATGTTATTTACTTTAGAATTTTGCTTCGTGAACCTTTCGGTCTGAACGAATGTTTGAACAATTTGAAGTAATGGTCTAGCTTATTGATATTTTTTTTAGAACAAATCACTTAAATAAATTTTATTTTCTTGGTTACTGATAATAAACATGGCTTAGTTCAGCAAATTCAACTAGGACCTTGTCTAAGTTGGATTTCAAAATAAACATAGTGTAAGTTGACTTTGTCAAACTCTGACGAGTAAATCTTGAAAAAGCTCACCTAATGTTCTGCGAATCCCACCCAGTTAGAGTAGCCACTTCCTTCAAGGCAGCTCTCCATCTCTTCACCTTTTCCATCTTTTCTGTTACTAGTTCAAGTTCACCGATTGATTCCCCAACAGTTTCAGTTTGATTTCTTACATGAGATGGATTGACATGGTAGAACACCGGTATAACCGTCTGTCCATTCATTTCCTTGCATTCCAGGATCTTTACAAGCTCGTCCAAGCACCATTTGGAGGATGCATAGTTTTCAGAGAAAACAATCACAGAAAGCTTGGATTCTTCAATTGCTTTCAAGAGTGATGAACAAATCTCGTCTCCTCTCCTGAGGTTGTTGTCTACGAAGGTCAGGACCTTTTTTCTACACAAAGCAGCATATAGGTGGCTGGTAAAATTATCACGAGTGTCCTCCCCTCTGAAACTGATAAAGACATCATATTTTCTTGTGGGGATGCTAGCTGAAGCAGAAAAGGAGGAAGCCATTTGAGAAAGTTGATTCCAGGTAAAGTGTAGTCAATCTATGCATGATTAAATGGGAGAAAACAAAGAGTAGGGATAAGGCTTAGTTAGTCTAGTCTTGTGTATAAATACAACGGGGGATTCAGATATTTTGTTCACGCAAAACTTCTCACTTTCTTGGACAGAACTTAATCCTCCTCGGACTTCCTCATTGTTTGAAGACCAAGAAAAGGTCTAGCAGGCGAATACATGGGGACTTCCTCATTCTTTGAAGACCAAGAAAAGGTTTAGGCGAATTAATACATGGGGACCCATACTGTAGCTATTTGTCAATATGAATTTTGCTGGTGAATTTCTTGACTTTGGTCCCTCTAACAAATTGTTTCCAGCCATCCTTGCTTAATATTTCCATGTCCTAAGAATCATGCACGCTTGTGACACTGGCACGTGCCACAATGAACTTCAGTCTTCATCTCGTCGAGCTTTCGTTGCTTGAGATTTATCTTCTTGACGCAACAAGACTGGAGAATTCTTTGCCTTTTGCTTTATTAGTTCTGTTTAGATTTTTGAAATTGGGCTGTTGCTTGCAAGGGTTCCTCTACCATAAAAAGAAGAAAAAGTAAAAAAAAAAAAAAAAAACAAAGAAAAATGATGACACCCAAAACAAATAATTTTGGCGGAATGTAGTAAGTTTTTAAATTGAAAATAAATTAAAATAATACCCTCATGCAAATATTATTAATATTACCAATACTAGTAATTATATTCAACCTCATCTCTAATTAAGAAAAATATTAATATAACCATGAGAGTGTAACTTAACTGCCTAGAGGTTACCGGTTCGAGTCTTACAAACATCAGGGCTACTGGAGACTTACATGGTCGTTAACTTCAGGGACCGTGGGATCGATTAGTCAAGGTACGCGCAAACTGGTCCGAACACTCACGTTAATAAAAAAAAACATTAATATTGGGAAATTTCCTAAGAAACAAATTATTTATTAAAACGAATCCTAAAAGTAGAGGTCAATCCTGTTCTTACATTATTTGACATAAAACAACATACTTAAATCACTGATAAACTGCATAGTTTTATATTAAAGCTTTGTTTTGACTATTAAAATACGAAATATAAATTAAATTAAATTTTAAACTGAATCCCTAGTTTATTCATCATTATAGTTATTGTCCTATATTATATTTCAGTCTTTTGCACTAACACTAATATTAGTAGAAAAGAAAAGATTTGCTGAAAAGTAATGTATAAAATAGCCTAAAATTAATGATCTTTTCCTTTTTCATGAAAATAACTTGTTTGAGGATTGAGAATAGAAAGAGTAAAAACGGTTTTTTTTTTGTTTTAAAAATTAAAAGTGTTTTTAAAAAGATTTATTTTTATTTTTATTTTAAATTAATATTTTTTGATATTTTTAAATGATGTAAATAAATTAATTACAAAGAGAAGCGAAAATCACGGAAACAATTAATAATAAGAGTATTCTCTTGACCGATAAGTCAAGGGATTTGAGTACGTGTCAAGTTACTGGAGAAGACCTTGACCAACCGAAATTAAAAAAACCATGTACTTAGCAACGTAAATAAAATAAACTAGAGAAGACTTGGGTCAATCGGTCAAACAATATAGTTACTAGTATATTTTATTACTACCCTTCTCAATTAGCACCGCACCAACATTATCACTTTTATTATTTTTACTACTATCACAGTTAATAAAATTATTTTGTTTGTCATTATTCCTTTTTATTTTTAAAATAAAACATTAAAAATTAAAATTTTATTTTAATTAATTGTTACCATTTCGAACATAGTATTGGAATTAAAATGTTATTTCGATTCCTCCATTCTAATTTTGATTTCTTTGTTCTTATTTCGGATATTTTATTTCTGACATTAAAATGACACCTAAGATTTCCACTAGCTCTCTAGGTCGTTTAAAGTATGTTTAGAAGTGTGGTTGTGATTATTTTTTAAAGTATTTTTCATGCCGAAATGCATTAAAATGATGTTTTTTTATTTTTAAAAAAATTATTTTTTAGATCAGCACATCAAAACGATCCAAAACATACAAAATAAAATAATTTTTTTGTAAAAACAATAAATTAATTTTTTTAAGAACACGGTTTGCATCCTTTCTAACAGAAAATAAATCCAAAATATTCATGATGAACACTGACTTTAAACAATCTCAGACAAAGATTTAACAATGACACTATGTTTGGTCTGAGGTATGTTAAAACAATATCTCAAAGATTGGTCTTGTATGGACATATACTTTTAATCAAATTATCTACTCTTATTTATGGATTTAATTTATCTATCTACATATTGATATATCTTCTTACTAAATTTAGAGGAGTCATGTTCTCACTATAAAATCTTCCAATAATGACTAAGGAATTTATCGTCTATCTAAGGTCTTTTTTTAAATGGAATAAAACAAGTAACAACTTTTTTGAAAAATAGTTTGGCAGTATTAGCTTCATTTAAATATTTTTTACAAGAAATAAAATGTATCATCTTGCACTTGAGGTCGTGGCCTAGCGGGAGCAGGGACTTGTTCCCTTCCTCTGCATCCAGGTTCGATCATTTCTATGCATACTTGTCATTCCCGCGGTGCCTTACCTGCCCACTAGGCTTGTAGGGTATTCAGTGGGTCCAGGAATTAGTAGTAGTACGCGTAAACTGACCCGCACACTCTGGGTTATCAAAAAACAAAAATTTATTATCTTGAAAAACTTGTCAACAACAATAAAGACAAATTCTATTCCTTATACAAGTTAACCTAAGAACAAAATCCATAAATAAATTCTCTTAGATATTTCTAGGTACAAACATGTATAAATGTGTGCTCTCAGTTAGTTCCTTAGTAGTTTAACAAACATAATAGTACTATAAAAATCATCGATCATCGATCTTTAGTCATGACTTTCATCATCCAATTTTTATTCCTTTAAAAGAAAAAAGATTAAAAAAAAAAAACACCAACATTGGTGCCCAATATATATAAAACCTACCCTTGACACATGGCACACATGTTGAGAGAGGAAAAGGAAAATTCAACAAATCATAAAAGACAAAAACATATATACTAAGGTATAAAAATAAAGATGACACAAGAAAAGATTGTGAAGACAGTGGTCATTCCACATCCCAAACATACACATGTCATACCATTATAAGATTGTTTTGCTTCCAACACCACTAGACTATCACTATATATAGTTTTTTTAGGAGTATGGTTGTGATTGTTTTTCAAAGTGTTTTTCGTGTCGAAATACATTAAAATAAATTTTTATTTTATTTTTTAAAAATTATTTTTAAGATCAGTGCGTCAAAACAATCTAAAATATACAAAAAAAATTAATTTTTTTTAAAAATACGGTTTGCACCGCATTTCCAAACAGCTTCTAAGATAGAAATGTACATGTAACTAGTAATTTTACCTCATCTCAACCCATGTGTTGCATGCATAACATTTTCTTTATTGTTTTTTTTTTTTAATTTAGTTTAGTCCTTAATTCCTATCAAACTCATGTCACAGTCCGTAGTTATTAGATTTTATAATTAGGCTTATCTTGATCGTTTTATTTTCAATTTAATAATATCTAATCTTGATTGATTCATTAAAAATCTATGGTTTCCTAATATCTATAGATATCTTTTCCTGTTGAAGTTTTCATATATTTTAGTGATCAAGACCAAAATATTAATGACCCAATTGAATAAATTTTATTGTTTTTTTAATTGAAATCAAAAAATAAGGATTAAGTTGAATAATTTGACATTGACATAAGCTTTTATAAGGGCTTTGATAAAGGTGGCACCCTCTTTTACTCTTTTGTACATCATTTTAGTATACTTCCCCCTTAAATTGGAGTTGTTCGCACAATTTAAGGGTCTAAGTGGTGCTAACGGAAGAGCCACTTGTTGTGGAAGAGGTAGGCCTATAGTTGCTCTTATATAGGTAAAAGAGTTTGTTAAGTATTTCACTTGTTAAGCTAATTACTAAAGATTTGGTGGTGATGATGGACCCATGTACTAGAATTTTTGGCTTGTTAGCCATGAAAAAACATAAAAAAATAAATGGAACTATCCTTTATTCAAAAATTCCTCACAAATAATACCACTAATAAGGTTTAAGGTAAACCCTATAAGATTAAGATCTTTTCAATATTGATGAATGGGCTAAAGGTTCAAGATATACTACTAAATTTGGAGATCATAAGCGTCTACCAAACAAGTTATATATTGGGCTTGGGGACCTTCTAATGCTTTAGTTAGCATAAATAAAGGAGGAATAAAGTCTTAAAATGATGTTGTTTTTTGGGCATTATATTTTATAAATCCAATTATGAATAGACAATGCGAGAATATTTAATGCTTAATAACAATTATATGAAAAGTTGGTGTAATATTTTAAGGTTGAGGTATGTATGCAGCTTTGTGCCTTTAAAGGTGGTTTTGTTTGGACTTGTGCCTTCATGTATTTTGTCCATTTACCCTTATCTTAATCTACAAACTAATGTATTATGGATCAATTGGATCTAATGAAGCATGTTTAGATATAAAAAAAATATAATTAGTATTCTAGCTTTAAACCTAGAACACATCTTAGCCCATTAGGTTTTTGAGTTGGCTCATTCTTTATGTCACTGGCCTACCTAGTGATTAGGGTCGTAAATCCTACACCCATCACAAGGATAGTTGAATTATTATTGAGAATTTAAACTTCCCTTCACATGCTTCTCTATTTATCTCCTGTTTACTCTACTCCCCTGCCCCCTTAACATATAACACCCCCTGCGGACAATTTATTTTTCCCAGCACAACAAAATCCCCACTATTGAAACAGATTTTACTGTGTTGGGCGATATCGCATTCAAAGAACAAGTGGGATGTAGGTTCAATATCATTTCAGCAGATATGGCAGACATTTGAGCGGGTGGTGGAGTTTGATTCAGTCTATGCAGTTTCTTGGATGTGTGATGGCTCAACAAAGCTATGGTTCTGGAGGATGCAAATTCTTTTCAACTCTGTTGCCATGAAAGTTAAAGATTTGAGGAAAGTCAGCTTCATTTACACCATAAGACAAGGAAATGTAGTTGCTTGGCAAAGCAAAGCTTGGATAGGTGGGAGGATTTCATTGCCTGGTTCTAATTCTATGTATCTCATTCAGTTTATTTTATTTAATCCTTTTTCTTTAGTTTTCCATTCTCTTGATGCTCTGTTCTGTCTTGCTTCTCTTCACTAATAAAAGCTCATCGTTTTACATTAAAAAAAAAAAAAAAAACATGAGTTACTGTATACAGCTTTTCTTAGTCCCTAGTTATGTCCCTCACTTTCTACAAGCAACAAATTTGGTTGTAAATTGGTCATTTACTTTAATTTTATGCCAAAGTGAAAAGATTTATTTATTCTGATCAAGAAAGAATAGAAAAGATTTGCTTGCACAAGTTTTAGTTTTCCACTTGTAAGAAGCCTAAAGTTTGGTTAAATCATTAATAAAAAAAAACAACTAAGGTAGATTTTCATCCGTCAAATCATAATAATTTTCAAAGCCAATATTGAAAATTTACCACGACAGAATTGTGAACTTGAAAAAATTAATGCTACATCTCATGCATGGGCAAAGCATTAACGAAGAAGCATATCAGTCCCAAATTAAAGCATAGAAGTAAGTAATATATCCATTCTCAACCACCATTGTTGAAGAATGAATGTTATCCTAAGTAGCATTCTAATTACAATCCAAACCATAGGCTTATACATAATATAAAAAGTATTCTTGTCCATCTCCAGGTAAAAGTTCCATGGAGAGAGAGGGAGGGAGGGAGGGAGGGAGAGACGGCAGAGATTGGTGAAGCTGGCCTAAGTCCTAACCATGGTTGGTGGGTTAGAGGAAAAGAACCCAAGGGAACCAAAATATCTCCCTGGGTTACATGCAGGGTGCTTTGAGCTCCACATCCATTTATGGAGTTCTTAGCATGATGTTGTAATAAGATAACTACATGCAAAGTAAACAAACACTACCCCTCCTATTGCTTACTAAAATGGGCTAAAACTCCCAAAGTTTAGCCCCATTGAATTTACAAGAAAGGAAAAACAAGAGCTGATAAGATTTTCTTCCCTCGCCGAAGGAAAGATCTTTTGTTAAAACACATTTACGATTAATTAAAAGTAAAGTTGGTAAAAGCATTTATCGAAACATGACTGCACTGTCCTAGTTCTAAAATCCTAAGACTAGCTAGCTAGATGTTAATGCACAAAAAAACTGTGGGCAACCATGCCCATGATTTCGCTAAAAACTGCCTCTTCAACTCGAGGTGATTAGCCATGTTGGAGGGATTATCCATTTAAAAACTGTTCTTGAAAATGAAGGGTTTGCTGTCTTTCTTGTTGAATGTACATTTTTGGCAAACCATTTTTAAGTTGATTAGCCTTGCCTAGGCTAAAATTTACAAAATGGTTGTTTCACTTAGCCTTTCTGGGGCTACTGATTGAGAAACTTTTTTCCAACCAAGCTAATCCAATAGCTTGAGCTGGTGATTACATACACATGTATTGGTTCTCTTCAAGGAGGAACCCTTCTTTCAGAAAGATGCAATGAAAAAAGATGCATGACTCTCCAATTCTTGGAGAAGATTTTAACCCCTATGGGGGGTTTTGTGTGTGCAAGAAGCCCAAGATCCAGACATGGGCTTGTGTTAGGAAGAGAAAGAAAGAGAACCATGGTTAGGCCGAAGGAATTTGAGGCCTCGAATGAAACAGCTGAGGAAGCTCACAGAATAGAAGTGGCTAAACTGGGACACCCTCTAGCGATGAGGAATTGGTGGAGCTTGAAGAGCCAAGGTCACGCCTGTGGCACAGCAAAACACACTGTCAAAGATATCAGTACTCCTTCCAGTAAAAAAAGGCATAATTAATTAAGTATTGTTTAGAAAATAATTGTTAGGACCATTCCTTGCTGTAAAAACTTAATAGCATTAATCTATATAGGTTTTGTTTAAGAAATTAATTATTTCTAATATAAGAGGATGTTGGGTAGCATAATTTAAAATCTTACATCGGAAAATGTGATCACTTGTCTTCTTTAGCTAAGCAGAAGAGGAAATAATACTATATATATATATTGGTGACCTAATTAAATTTTCAGTTCTCGTTTTACAGAGCCTAAAATTGGCAGATGCAGTAAAGGCCATAAATATGAGAAGAAGCCGTAAAGATGGCAAACCTGATGGCAAGGCCGCAGTGGGAGCAAGAGACATAGGTGCACCATAATGCTGTGGATATCCTCCGGTGGTTGAATTAATGGCTGAATACTGGAACAGGTTGTATGGGTACTGGACACCATAGCTCTGCCCGGAAGTAGGGTAGCTGGTGGCGGCTCCTCCACTTCCTTCTCCAAATTGTAGATACGGGTAAAAGGCTGCAGCTGAACCATTCATCAGCCCACCATGCCCAGTTCCATACATGGGATACTGAGCAGTTGCCCCTCCATACACATTGTAGTAGCTCTGCACCATTAACCCAAAATCCAAACAATTCACTAGAGATATATAATCTATCCATGCTTTCATTTTGTGCATTGAGTACAAAAACCCAAAAAAGTTAAAAAAATATCAGCAATGCATGAGCGCGGGTTTATTTATTTGTTTGGATAAGAAAATTGATTGGTGGTAACGTCTGGGGCATTGAATCTAAGACCTTAGCTTCGAGGAAATCTATGTTGCGAAGAAATAGGATAAATCAAACGTTTTAACTTATTCCTACGGCGTCTTTCTAGCAAATTAACAAAGAAAACCCTGCCGGCGGTCCCGGCTGGTCCATGAAAATTCAGAAGAAAGTGAAAGTGTTACAGAGAACGGACCACAACGCGTCTAATTTCAAATTGACGAAGAACAACAAGACAAAACAGCTTTAAATTAACTTTTGGTCACCGCTTTGCATTAATTTTACATCTTTGGAGGCAAAATCACGATGACGACATTACTTTAATTTAGCTTATCGAGTACATACAATGAAGGGCATCATAATGTACAAATGCTACCATATGTTAACAGTATTTTCCTTCTCTAACCAAAAACTATTCACTAAAATAATACTTACATGTTAGTACGTTAATAATTTAGTGAATACTATTTGTTGCAGAAAAGTTGTACAAAATAATTGTCTTGCCATGCCGACATTTCAACTAGGATTAAAATAAATTTATTATAAGTTAATCTGGTTTTAAATAGGTAATTTAGTTAAATTTTTAGAAAAGATTAAAATAATATTATTTTGATTAATTAAAAAATATAGAAATTAATAATAAATCGAGCGGGGTTTAATGTTATTAGAAAAAAAAAAGCAACATCCCCCGCGAAACATGGCAGCATGGTGAATAAATTTTTTACCTAGAACCCACCCCACCATTTAAGCATTTGACTAACCCTAAAAAACGACAAAATCGGATGAATATATATTTCTCTCCATCAATAATTTACATGATGGGAAAAGAATAAGTACTGCAACAATGATTTCACTCGAAGACTAACGACATGTGCCTGTCTTAAGAATATATCAGGCTTGTAACATCTTTCCAACTTGAACATTAAGAGAAAACATAAGCAAATAGTTGTCTGAGAAGGGTGCACGTTAGAATTTTGAGCCAAGAAAATGTTATCCTGTATAACTTTAGGTGTTCGACAAAGGTTATATCTTTCTCTTCTTTTCTTGTTTCGATTACAATGTGTTACAGCTTTAATCTCGAAGAGAAATGGTGGATTAGAAATTAATTTCATCTGATAATTTATCAATGATTCTTGCGGAAATGAATAAAACTAGCCATCCTCTTCCTTGCCTAGTTGCCTATTAAAAACACTGTTGCAAATGGATATGTACAGTGCTTTTGACACGATATGAAATGGCTTTTGAAGCAGTAAGTCATCCAAAACATATTCCTGGAAAAACCATTTGAGCAACTAGAAAAGGGAAACTTCTATATGAAGGAAGATAAATAGTAAAAATAATTGAAATAAAAAGTTTTTTTCCTTAAAAGAAAAGTCACTGTCTGCTAAAAGTATGCTTGAAAACGCATCCAAAGATGAAGTGAGGAAAAAGCAAAAGAAAAGGAAGAATTTGTACAAACCGTTGGGTATGTGTAGTCTGGCGAGTATGAAGAGTACCTGAAATGGTGTAATTAAAGAGAAATGACAAAGCAAATAAAGTTAGTGCTCGGTGCTTGACGTCAAAGGAGTCAGCGAAGATTCCAAAAAAAGAATAGCTGGAGCTTATGAAGCCAAAACAGTATAATGATTGCCTTTCAGCTAGCATACATCAGTGGGTATGCATGCATAAAATGATAGGAGGTAACTCTTATTTCATTTTATTTTCTGGTTTTATATTTGTCGGCCAGAGACTATAAATGGGCTAAGGCAAAAGCTAGCTAGAACTTGATCTTCCATCACAATGCACCATTTTAAGCAGAAACCTTATATTTAAGCTATATAATTCTTACCAGAGACCATGGTGAGAAGCAAAAAGAAGCATGACATTAACACTCAGTGTGTCATATGCACGCATGAAAATGCACATGAATAAAATGTACAGAGGCAAGACTTTGAACATCGTTTTGCCTGTTGCAGGTGGGTCTCTGTCCTACAATAATTACAGATATATAAATTGAGTTCAGGAATGGTGATTGCCATGGTCACCATTCACATATGGACGTATCTAGGGCTTGTAGGGTCTTGAAGAAAGGAGATGGCCACGTGCTTGTAATTTTTTGTCGAAATGCACAGTGTGAAAGCCATAATGTGTCATATTTGTGCCAGCAAGTTGAGGAATTGTAGTGAGTCTTGACTCTTGAGGGAACGATCAGCAAGAAGCATGTGGATGGTGAGTACATGATGATGGAAAGGAATAAATAATTAATGGCTATCCTTTCTCTTCGTTTGAACCAAGTGAGAGAGAGAGAGAGAGAGAGAGAGAGATGAGGTGGCTTGATTGATGAAGCGTGCTCTCGACCACCCTAGTTTAATGGGTTGGGTCTGCCTGAGTTGGCAATGCACGTGCATGCAGCATCCCAAAAGATATGAGAGAGAGAGAGAGAGAGAGAGAGAGAAGCTAGCATACCCATAGACATTATAGGGCATCCCTTGTTGGATGGCATAATGAGGGAAGGATGCAGCTGGAGGAAAAGCTGTGCCCACACCACCTCCGAACCCTGTCTGAAAAGAGCTCATTACCCTAAAGTTCCTCCCTGCTCCTCCTGCCATAACATTTATTTATTATTATTGTTTCATATTTTTACACTAAAGCAGTTATTTTTCAACTGAAAAACAGCTAACATAATCAAAGCTCGACCAGATCAAATGAAAAAGAAAAAAGAAAAAGAAGAAGAAGAAGCTGGCAGCCCTTTTATATATAAACTTCAACAATATTGATGGGATTAATAATAAAGTACAGATGTATTTCCTTAATTGTTTGCATGCTTGTAAAAGGCAATCCACTCTCTCAGTTATTACATCATGGAGTCCAGACTGTTCAAATTACGAAGAACAGAACCTTCCCCCATTTAGGAAGAATATTCACAATGCACGATGATTCGACTGTCAATGTGTTTCTTCGAAAACGGAATATGTTTATGGACCTCCATCAAATTCTTATCCAAATTAATCAGCAATGAATATCCACAAAACTCTAATAACCTTTGCCCAAAGAATTAAATAATAACAATTTCTGAAAATATCAAAGCATCTCAATTTAGACTTAAGACAGTGAAAAGTAAAATGAATAAAAGTTGTAAAAACTTCTTCTTCTTCTTTTTGGATCTCAAATATATATATATATATCATGTTAACCCATGTGTGATCCTATATATATATATGATCACATTTAAAAATTGTATGGAAGAGAAATTAAAATAGTAAAAGTAGTAGGAGTAGTATACCATGCTTTGGGGTAGAGGGTTTGGATCTCTGAACACCCATAGATGCAAGATTACAATTAGCTCTTCTTCCATCTATCACTGGAGCAGCATCCACACAAGCCCTCATGGCAGCATCAGGTTCTCGAAAAGTTACCTAAAATAGCAACAGCACACTTTCCCAGATTAACTACCTCAAAAATAAGACAAGACCCTAGTATAATTCTTGATTCTTTTCGAAATCCGTAATTTCCATGCGTAACTCATAACTAGATCTGTCTTTAGCTCCAAGATCTCACCAACTGCATGCTTACAACACAAAAAACGCAGGATAAAAACATATATAGATGAAGCAAAAAAGGGAGGGACATACAAATCCATAGCCTTTGGATCTGCCAGTGGCCTTATCAGTGATGACAACAGCTTCCAAGATCTCACCAAACTGCTCAAAGTATTTCTTCATGGTCTCCTTTTGAGTTTCCCAAGCCAACCCTCCAACAAATACCTTAGTATAAGTTGTGTCACCAAACTGACCTGCCAAATTTGCTGGAGTCATCTTTCTTGATTATCTCTTTATCCCTCCTTTTCTTTCCTGAGATCTCTTGATATCACCAGTACCGCTGAAAACCAAAGCTCAGTAGCAAACAAAACTTTATAGTATATGTCAAAATGAGACCTAATATATGTGACTAAATTAACCTATGCGACACCCAATATGGACAGATAGAGGTGGTCGATCTAGATGTTATGTAAGTGCCAAAGATGAGAAAGACCCACTTGATTTGAAGGGATCTTTTCTTAGATTTTAGAGGTGAATTTTGGTGGTGATGGATGGTGGTCTTGATATTTGATCAAGGAGAGACAATTAGGTCAGTGAGATTGAAAGAGAGAGAGAGGGAATTGGGAGGGAAGAGAGAGCAAAAATGGCTAGAAAAAAAAATTAGGAAAGAAGAAAGACAACCTTGTCATACGGACATCAATTATATACTCAAACAGCAGCCCCGCCTCTTTTTCTCTTTCTCACGCGCCATTATTTCGTGTGTTTGCCACCATAAGATGATAATTGGTGTTTTGCTCATCATGTGTGCGATATACGTGCTGTGTTGAGTGTGGGTATGGCTTATGCGGCATTATTATGTCCCTCATAGCTGTACTTTGTATTATTTTGAGGGGGAAAGTCGAATGACTGATTGGTATGCCGTTTTTGCTCATAATTACGGAACTACCAAACGGAACTGCTGTGATGAGAGCAAAGTTCTTGGTGGCAGAAACGGAACGGGGAAGTTTTGGAAATCGAGGGCAAACGGATAAAATCACGCGGGAGGTCAACAGTCAACCCCTACGGATTAACTTGTGTGAAGTGGGGAGTATCATGTGAGCAACTTCATGGTAAATTATTTTTAATTAGATTGCCCTTTTCATGGTTAGTTTTTTAATCTAACTAAATATTTTAGGTTAATAATGAATGGAAAATAAATTGATTAATACATGAATTTATTATATTTAAAAAAAATTTAAAAAAAATATGTTGCTTTTAATGCAATTGTGTATTAATTGTTTTATTATTCACAAATCCAACTAGGATGAATAAACCATCATGGAGTGTTATTCTAGGTTAATGATGAGTGGGTAATAAATTAATTAATAAATAAATTTGTTGTGTTCAAAAATAGTTTTTAAATAATATTTTTTATTAATCCATATGTGTATTAGTTATTTTATTATTTACAAACCCATCCAAAATAAATGAACCATCATTTGGCGTTATCTTAAGTTAATGGCAAGTGGGTAATAAATTGATTAATACATAATTTTATTGTGTTCAAAATATTTTTAAAAATATCATGTTTTTTCTTATGATTATTTCTAAAAATAATAAAAAAAAATCATATTTTATTTTCTTATGAATCTGGACCTGTGGGTCCAAGGATGCCCTCAACAACACCTTCTTAATCTACTTGTTTAGTTATCCAATAAATCACCTTCAAGAAGCAAAGTCACTTTTAATGACAATATTGTTTTAAGATTATAAAATTTAAATATTTATAAAATCTTAATGTTATTTTTTAATTGTAAATATTTATTTTTTATTTGAATTCTCTATGTTCATATTGATATGTGTGTGATTTTAGTCTCATGTTCTTTCTTTTTAGATAACCTTTGATGTGGAGAGCAAATATAGGCTGGATTGGTAATCTTGAACAGTTTTATTCATATTATTTTATAACTATCCCTGCAGTTCCAACACTTCTATTTCAAAAGTGAGAAATGAGTTTTGTTACCAAATCTAGGTTATAAAATCATTGTCTTGGGTCATGATAGTATTTTATTTTTAGTAACAAACACATATATTAATTGAGGCAAACTATTAGCATATAAGAACATGATATATAAGATGATTGTTATTTTTTTTAATACATAATCGACCTCTCATTTAAAATCTCTAAAAAACAATACGAATTTCCTAGTTACCATAAAATTAAATGATGATTCTTTTTTTTATTTTTACTTATTTTTACATGTGTTCACCTTAATATTGATAGCAACAAGAAGAATAGATAAAGTGATGAACACCCACCTTATAATTCAAAAAATTGAGGCAAAGTATTAGCATGATAGTATTTTATTTTTAGTAACAAACACATATACTAATTGAGGCAAACTATTAGCATATAAGAACATGATATATAAGATGATTGTTATTTTTTTAATACATAATCGACCTCTCATTTAAAATCTCTAAAAAAACAATACAAATTTCCTAGTTACCATAAAATTAAATGATGATTCTTTTTTTATTTTTACTTATTTTTACATGTGTTCACCTTGATATTGATATCGACAAGGAGAATAGATAAAGTGATGAACACCCACCCTATAATTCAAAAAATAGCCAACTAATTAATTTTTATATTGGTATCTTTTTTGAACGAATGATACATGTGAATTTTTCATTTCTTCTAATTAAAAGGTTCAATAATCCTTAA
>Ga0325410_1003097_pt1 | contig 18683 bp, 16 predicted proteins | sample PopdelMetagenome_16_FD_206182 | JGI IMG/M metagenome (GOLD analysis project Ga0325410, IMG submission 206182) | Populus deltoides microbial communities from Bellville, Georgia, United States - Xylem-PdIQD-R3 | ecosystem: Host-associated > Plants > Phyllosphere > Stem > Wood/Secondary xylem... | reverse complement strand
TTTTTTATTGTTATTATCCACTTTAAAGAAGTGCTGTGCCGAATTACCTGAATCCATACATCAATTCTTATTTCTTGTGCTAACAACTCACTTAATGATTACTACCACTTACGGAAATAAAATCCAACTTTTGATATTTGCATGAGCAGGAGTGATTCTATAATTCAACACGTGTTTGTCTTTGTAGTTAAAAAATATTATTGATTTTTTTATTATTTTTAATTATGTTTATGTTAAAAGTAAATTTTAAAAAAAAACTGCTCAGAAATAATTGAGGTGCTGTTAAACTTTTTGTCAGGACTAAAAAAACGCATGTTTTTAACTTTTACAGAAATTTATTTTGTACTTTAAAAAAATTATACATATAAAAAAAATCCAAACTCTCCTCTCTACAGATACACTTCATTCCCAGACAAAAACCTCACCTCAGCTACTCCAATCATTCTCCCCTCCTCCGCAAACCTCAATTTACTCAATTAACCTCATAGGCATACGGTATTATCACATTCGCGCCAGCTTCTCACTTACGCCGGACCATCCAGTTGGCTTTCCCCCACGTCATCACCCGCCTGGCCCCCACCTAGAAAAACCCTAAATTCACGACAAATTCAATCCAAATTCACCCCAAATCACAATCACAATCAGACGCATCTAAACACCCCCACGTGTCCTTGATATCAAATCCTCACCATCAATGCCAGGTCAGTCGGTCGGTCTTTTGGGCAGCAAATCAAGAAACAAAACTAAAGTCAATGGCCCTGATCTTGCCCGTAACATCTTCGGGCAGATCTCATCGCCTTTAAGAACCAACCCTCGCTTCCTATCTTCCTCGCTCTAAATCAATCCTTCAGAAACCCTAACTCTTCACGTTTATTAGAATATTTTTTTTTGTTTCCAATTATATTTTTATTGCGCGTGGAGGTTAAAATCCCGGCAACACGTGTAACTCACGCCCACTTGATTCATGTTAATTTCTCACCGGAGATCTACCGGAATCGAACCGGATTCATGGCGTCAGCTGTGTTAGCGAACCGGAACGAACCGAATTGGACGCAGCCACAGCCACGTGGTGGTGGAGCTAAATTCATGGGCAAAATCCCTTTCTCCAACCCTAACCCTAAGTTCTCCAAAAAACGCCAGTTTCAGCCACCTCAACCACCACAAATACCTGACGTCGATGAATCTCCTTCAGCCGCTTCAGATGACGCGTCGTCTATCAACCGCCGTCCACAGAACAATCACCACGATTTCAACACCGGAGGATGCGTGTCGTTCAATGTTAGCTCGTATTCTAAGAAAGAACTAATCGAGCTAAAAAGTCGATTAGTTTACGAGCTTGAAAAGATCCGAGAGTTGAAAAACAGAATCGAATCCTCTGATTTCCACATCGGACAACCCAGCTCCAACTTCAGTAGCAAAAAGCAAACCTCTACAAACAAGAAAGTATCCGGCAACAAGCGGCCGTTTCCGGCCCCTTCAAATTTTAACAATTTTAAGCGATCAAGTCCAGATAATGCGCAATTGATGAAGAATTGCAGTCAAATTCTGTCGAAATTGATGAAGCAAAAATTAGGGTATATTTTTAACACTCCAGTTGATGTTGTGGGTTTGCAATTGCATGATTACCATGATATAATCAAGAATCCGATGGATTTGGGTACGGTGAAGACAAATTTGAGCAAGAATTTGTATGAATCGCCAAGGGATTTCGCTGCTGATGTTAGATTGACATTTAATAATGCCATGAAGTATAACCCTAAGGGTCATGAAGTTTATATTCTTGCCGAACAGTTTCTTACAAGATTTCAGGATTTGTATAGGCCGATTAAGGAGAAGGTGGGCGAGGATGTTGAAGAGGAGGAGAACGATCTAGTTCAAGAAGTGCAAGCGAGTTCTTGGGATCATATTAGAAGAGAGCCAGAGAGGGTTAGTAAAATTGATGGTGATTTTATGCCAGTTACAGCGAAATCTGATCCAATTGGCCAGCAGCAGCAGCCAACCGGGACGAATCAAAACCCGAATTCCGTGAGGACGCCTTCACCAATGAGGGTGCCGCAAGTGAAGCCATTGAAGCAACCAAAGCCGAAAGCAAAGGATCCAAATAAGCGAGAGATGAATCTTGAAGAGAAGCACAAGCTAGGTGTTGGTTTGCAGAGTCTGCCACAAGAGAAAATGGAGCAAGTTGTGCAGATTATTAGGAAGAGGAATGGGCATTTGAGGCAAGAGGGTGATGAGATCGAGCTTGATATTGAGGCTGTTGATACAGAGACATTATGGGAGTTGGATCGGTTTGTGACTAATTACAAGAAGATGGTTAGCAAGATTAAGCGGCAAGCTTTGATGGGTATTAACACAAATGCGGGTGCTACTGCTATCAGTGAAGGCAATAATAAGGTATATGATTTGTCTTGGTTTTCTATTATGGCATTGTTTTCATTTCATTTCTGTTATGTATTTGTAGTGCTTGAATGGCTTATTATTGGGTTTTCAATTGAGTAGGATGTACCTGGAAATGATAGAATGGAGGTGGTAAATGAGGCGAAGAAGCCGAAGAAAGGGGATGTTGGGGATGAAGATGTTGACATTGGCGATGAGATGCCAATGAGTAGTTTCCCACCAGTGGAGATTGAGAAAGATAATGGACATGCAAGTAGCAGTTCCAGTAGCTCCAGTAGTTCGAGTGATGATTCTTCATCTTCAAGTGGTACACTCAATTCTGATGTTTGGAGTCTAATTTAAGAGAGTTTGTTTTGTTGCAGAAGTGCTAATCTTGAATTAAACTGCAGATTCTGATTCAGGGAGTTCTTCAGGGAGTGATTCAGAGGATGCACATTCATGATGATATCTTATTGGAGTTGAATGAATTCTGGATTGCTTTAAAGCTTTCCAGGTGTCTCTTTGAAGTGCCTTGAAATGAGTTGTGGTTGAGGTATGTGGTGATTCACTCGATGCCTGTAGTTGCTGTTGAAAACCCAATTTTTCATTTCAGTAGCAGACTGATGGAGTTCTATGGATTCCTTTTCTTTGTGTACAGGGAACAATTGTGTTGGGTTGCGTCTTAGGAGAGGTAAATTTGATGGAGTTGGGAGTGGCGTGGCATTGGCTGGGGACTGAAAGCGTTTGCAATTTGTGTAAAAAGATGAAGGAAATAGTAGAAACCAAGGTTGTAGGTTAGGATGGTAGGAAAAGCAGTGAAAAAGTAGAACAGATGGTTAGAGAGGTGGTTGAATCACTTTTGTACACATTACAACACCTAATACATGGATTTTTATTTATCTTCTGTAAATGCCCTCTTCTTCCTCTTGGTTTTTACCACTAAACTACTGACGAACCATGAATAAGCAAGCAGCCTCCTTTCCCAAGATATTAAGCATTTTGTACAAGCAAGCAAGAGGGATCTCCAGCGGAGGCAAAAGAGTGCGTCACCAGCTCCTCCTATATGAAAGTGTTGCACACTAGGGATCTCGGAAAGTGAGTATTTAGTACTTTGTTTCTTTCCTTGACAGGAAAGATTGGAAGCAAAGCAAATATCCCATCTCTCTCTCTCTCTCTCTCTATATATATATATATATATATATATATAGACCGTTTGGGAGAATATGCCATGCAAATATATTTTCGAGGGAGACGAACAGATGAAAGCAAGCAAGCAAGCATGTGAAATTTAGGTGTGCCAGATATGAATAAGGGCTGGATGGAGGGGAAAGGTGTCAGCCAAGCGGGTGGCTTTAATTAATTAATATTCTCGCCGCCTAATGGAAAAGGTTTGATCCTGCAATGCAAGCCGTTTGAACGTGACAAAGTGCATTTCTTAATTTACTGAGCAGACAGACCATATTCAAAGCCCACCATGTCGATAATTGAGATGAGTTGCTGGCCTTTCAAGCCTTTGTCAGAAAGAGATAGGATTCTCTCCTCTCGTCTCTCTTTTTTAATGTCCTGTTTTTTCTAATGGTGGCTAATATGAGGGACCCAGTCATCTTTAGCAAAGTATAGAATTAGTTGTAAACTGATCTCTAAAAATAATATAAAAGTAAATTAAAGGTTAGCCTTTTTAATTTATTACAAAAAAAAAAAAAGAAATTGATGTTAAGATTAACCTTTCTAAAATACTTATCCATCAAAAAAGATTTAGAGAATTTTGAAGAAGGTAATAAAAAACAAAATTAATTAAATTTTATCTTTTTAAAAAATATAAATTTTATTTATTTATCAACTTAATTCAAACTAAAAATTTATAATTAAATTCAATTATAATAAAAAAAAAATCATTCTAAACAGCCCAGTAAAAACTTAATAGAATAAAATAAAGAGACTTCACCGGCAGAAGATGGATTTGAATTCATCAAATTGATAAATTAAAAATCCATGAAAGAAACGCCACTGATAGAAGACCCCCTTCCTATTAATTGTCCATTTCAATCGTCATCTTTTGTTTATTTAGGCTAAAGACTCCGAAGATCAATTTTCCCAGGCAGAAGTTGAAATTTCGTGTTTCGCCAGTAACTTGGAAGACACCCCACCACCGCCCACTATTCTCTCTAAAATGATCAAGCATTGAGAGCATATTTATTTTTATATTTTTAAAAAAAATAAAAATTTTAATATTTGGTTTACTTGAAATAATTCTTTTATTGTTTTTAGATTGTTTTTAATGATGGTAATATTAATTTTTTAAAAAAATATTATTTTAATATATTTTTAAATAAAAAATATTTTTAAAAATAACTACCGGGCACAAGAATAAGGATGTAGCAGTGAGAGAGAGAGAAGGAACGGAATAATTGGGCGTTTCAAATTGAAGTAAGCAATTTTAGTGATAGAAAAGAAGGGTTGGTTAAACCATCGATTTAAGGAAGCAGTAGTTCAGTGTGGTTACGTTGGGTTTATTCACTTGAAAAGCAAATCGCAATTATTTTAACAAATGAAGTTTCCTCCCTCTAATCACTCGCCAGTAAACCTTTCACGAGGAAGTTTCTATGAACTCTAGCGCGTTGCTTTCAAGATCACGTAAGCCACCATCGAGATATTTCTTAGCAAAACCTAGTCTGAAAATGACCTCACCAACACAAATGACATTCTCAAAAACGCTGTTTTCAATTGATGTCATGCTGCTATCTTTTTCTTCTTTCTTTTTTTTGTTTAGGGAAGGGACACGCCCTTCAATAAAAACCATGGATGGTGATTCATGTCAAGACATGCTTGCCAGACCAAGAAAGCAGCATCCCCCAACAACGGATTCTGGAAAGCGCTTTAACCATCTCCAGCTTGGTAAATTAAATGCATCTAACGCAGTTGAAAGGATTTATTTTACGTGGGACCTTGACAAGTCAGAGCCAATGATTGATTACTCCCTCTCCCATAATTGAAGTTGAAGCAAACATGTTAATGTTGTGGCGAGCACAACCTGCATGAATAAACCAGTGGCATTCTCTTCTCCAAACCACCCTCTGTAAATTCGAGGGCTGCCTGCTGATTCAACAACTACGCCGGCAAAGACTTGGCAGTGAGCCCGAGATAACCCGGGTAGAAGTCAATTCATGTACTAACAGAGAGGATCCTCGTACGTAACCTTTTTGTCTCCCTGTGCTTGCCATATTCTAGCAACTTGTTATTCGACAACTTTACAAACATGTCAAGCATTTTTTTAAAATATCCAAACCCATCAACTAGATTGAAACGTCAACATCATACAACAAAATTTTTGCAAGTTTCTGTCGCAGACGCAGAAAGTAGATAAACTTAAATAACGATTAGATAGCACGTTTGTGTTCGACAAAAATGGCAAAGGATTTTCACCCTCTCAAGTTTTCATTCATTGAACCTTTTCCTATAATAACAAATTAATACTCCGTCTTCATTTAAAAAGAACCTCTAGAAAAAACAGCTAAGCGAAAGCTTTAAATAGTCATACCAATAGATAACTTGATGATGCTGGACAACAAGCAACCATCACAAAGAAAATTCTGCAAGAGAAGTTCCTTCTCCAAACTATTTCAAGCAAACAATCCTGAATAGATACTTTGGGCATGTTCGAATGGAACAAGAGCTGGAAGAAGCATCGAGGGCTTCGGCACTATGAAGCCCTATCAATTATTGTAGTTATCTCTCGATCTTCTTGAAATTGAGATACAGCTCTCCAAGTTGAGATTCACAAGCAGCTTCAGCTTCTGGGGCTAGATATTTAAGAAATGATTTGGTCAGGTCATATGTTGACACATACCGGAAGACCTTACCACAAAACTTGCGTGCTTCAGCCCGCCTTGATGGCTTTTCTGGCATATTTGTTGCCAATTCCTTTATCAGATGACTGAGTTTTTGCAGATGATTTTTCAAGACTTTCTTTGATGCATTGCGATTACTTTCATCATTACCAGAAGAAACCATTGACTTCAATATTTCTATTACTAGATCAAGTGCTTCAACTCGACGAAACTCCAACTTTGCCCTGCTACATTTCTCCAAAAGGAAACCAAAGAGATGGTGCCCAATCCATGGCCTTCTTCGAAATATTTCTGTCAAAAAATCAGATTTTATTTGAGATGTCTTACTCTCAAAATATCGCGCCAGTTCACCCTTGAAAATATCAATAACCCCCTGTAGTTCACACTCTGGAAAATTTCTGGCACCAATAATTTTCAGAATCCAAAAGGTTGAATCCTGAGCAAGGGAAACAATCATTTTGTGTCGCTTCCACATGGCCAACTGTTTTTTCTTGGATAAATTACCAGCAGATTTCTTTTTCTTTAATGGCTTTGATGCCAACTTTAAGTTCTTTTCCAACAAAGATTCAAGAGTAGGTAGTTGCACAGCATCACCCCTTGGGAAGTCCTTCGCTTTTAATATCTTCTTCTGCAAAATTCCCCATATTCGCTGTCCAAGCTGCTCGCTGATTTCTGCAGTCTGAGGGTTAACGAATGCCCGAGCCAAGTTCAAGTACACCATCAGAACCTCAGGCTCAGCTGTAGAATGAAGACAACAAGAAAGCACAAATGAGGATGCAGGTTTTTAATAAAACGTCATCCAGAGAAAGTAAGGCAAAACAGACTTTCTAAAATTGCAACATAATGTAGAAATAAATAATTCTTGCAACTGAGACTGGAGATTCTGCCGACACAGCCAAAAAAGAAGCTTGCCAAACCCCAGCCCCAGGCATGAAATACCATTTAGCATTTCTGACAAGTCATTAACACAACCAATGTTATATATAAATGAATGATTCCTTTCTCATTGATCCAAAGCCACCGCTAAATCCAGCCATGAGAGAATTATTAGGAATTTATGAATCATGCTAGAACAAACAAAAGGCTAACTCGCATATCCCAGATAATTTAACACAAGAAACAAATACTTACCTGGATTTTCATGTAGGTAAACCTCCAGCAATGAAAGGACACGCAGTTTGAACAGAACAAGCTGGGATTGGGCGGTTTCACCTCCAGCCTGATTCTTTCTGTCTTTAAAAATCTGGGCAAGATAAGCGTCCATCCGGAACATTGCATCATCATCCATTCCTCCATCAGAATCATCAGACAGCTCTTTGCCAGCTTCTTCAACCTCAGTCACTGCCTCAGAGTCATCAGTCTGTTCATCATCCTCACCTGTTTCACCTGTCTCGGCTTCATCCATTTCTTCTTCTCCTTCTCCTTCTTCTACTTCTTCAATACCAAGAAAATCTTCATCGTCATCATCTCCATCATCTCTACCTTCTTCCCGATGTCTAGGTGGCTTCAAATCTTTCTTAATGACACGCAACATCCGAAGAAGTCCATCGTTGGTCACATCATTACAGAAGTACTTAAAAACCTAAAAACATAAATTGTTACCAGAGTTAATATCATGTTGTTGATGGGAATCCATGTACAAGAAGAGACATTGTTAGCAACCCTTCACTCTAACCAAATTGACATCTTCCCTACATAAGTTGTGAAACAAAGATTATGCATGCCATGCACAATGATTGTTGAAAGCAACTCATACTTGACTAACAGTTCAGCTATTCAATCTGGACTCGGCCAACTGCATCATTCCAGTAGCAAGTTGAATTTCCAAAATTCTCAAAAACAATCACAAAGAAATAATGTATTAACATGAAGAAACCACACATGATTACTCAAGAGCTTACCCTGTCATGAAAGTAATATAAAACTTTATTATAGAATGTGCACTGTAAAGCCAAATTACGGTTGGGGACATATAGATATGCAACATACATGTGCAAATACAAATGCAAATTAACCTTCCATTACTACACACACCTGCTCAATAGCAGAGCGCAAGGGAGCTGATGACTGTGGTAACAATGAAAGGAATGTATCCACAAGGACATCCATTAACTTAGGATCTGCATCATTATCCAACTCCTCTTCTCCTGAGTCAAGAAGATCAGAAGCTGCAAAAGCTTTCTTACAACATATAACAAGTTCAGATGCAGCTTCTGAGAATTCTCCAGGTCGAAGGAGTACTTGAAGCAGCAACTGGATCAGCAAGAACCTCATTGCATGCAATTTATTTGCTTCAGCACCAATCACACAATTTTTTTCCTGCATAATTAAAACATTTTAAAAGTTGGATTGCACAAGATTAAAAAGCTGATAAAGTGACAGCTGGGATGTTTGAGAACACAAGTAAATAAATATGATTTGCTAGCATTTGAAACTCGAGCAAAAATACTATTTCTCAAAGAACTCATAATAATGCAAGGGAAAGCAGTTATTGGCAGACTCAATAAGGAACAGTCCTACGTAAGGCAAAGTCTGTGCTGAAAAAATTACAGGTAAAAACAATCTGATTCATATCCAAAGGTTCCCTCCAGTCATTCAATTTTAAAGTGTAATCAACACATGCATCATATCTGTTATTTGAGGATTCAACATGCATCCCAACTCTAAAATCAGAACCAATTTGATGTCCATATTCAAATGTAAGAATAATTAAAGTTGCTGAAAGCAAGAACACAAAGCTTACCTCTCTGGAAAGCCTAGTTTCCATTTCTTGCAATTTTTCAAAAGCCTTTTCATCGTCATCACTCAAAGATCGAAAAAGAGAAACCGAAGGAATGTTTCGTAGTGTACTGAGAAAACGCATGAAGTATGACCCAAGATCACTGTGCTCCAGGCCACTAGACAAAGAACGCAGCCCCTCTATCTTTTGAGCATTTGCAAGCAGTGATTGGATCTGCTCAATGCACATTCTGCAAATAGCACTCGAGGTAGGCGCCTTTGGCCACTTAAATTTCTCCTGTAATTCAAAAGATGTCACTTCAGAGCCAAGAGATGCAGAGAACAGACCTTGAACAGCTAGAAACTTCAAAATTTCCTTCTGCACCCGAAACCTTGCTTCTGGCTCCAGCTTCAAATGTTTCAAAATAATTGGGAGGGATTCCACCACCCAAGTCTTCAAGAAATCAGAATTTGCCGTTGCACCATTTGAATCCTTATCCTCGACTGAACCCATCTCTGAATTGTCATCAGTAGTCTGACTCTGGTCTGACGGTTCTTCTGAAGCATTTCCTTCATCCACAAACATGTTCATTAAATTCTGAATAAACAACATGCAACCAGATTCAGTTTTAAACTCTGTCACCAAAGCTTTAACTGTTTTTGTTTTTGTGATGCCATCAAATCTTGCATTGCTGTGTCTCTGTAAAGCCACTATAACAGCAACTCTTCTGACATCATCATTTCCAACCCAATCTGATAGCTCCTTGAGAAAATGCTGAGCAACTTTATACAGCCAAGAGTCCTTTGTCGAAAGTACATCCACCATGCATTGCACAATTTTGTGAGAGAGAACATATGGAATGAAAGATGCGGGGAGCCTTGGGAGAAGGAGAAGCAGAATATCAAATGCCAGGTGCTTGCGATCATGCGAAGAAAGAAGAAGGGAGCCTTCGATAATAACTTCACAGAAACACCGAACACTCCTGGCAATTTCTTCTTCAGATGAGCTAGACTTGCGACTTTTTTTGTGCTTTTTTAGAGAATTAGAAGCTGACACCACATCTTCAGCTTGCATAACAGTATCAGGTAAGAGGATATTTACCAGAACAGGCCATACACCATGAACTCTAGGCTGACAGAAAGTTGATTCCTGCCATTTTTTACAAACAATAGTAAATAATAAAACCTTTTATGACCATGAAATATTACTCTCCTGCACAAATAATTAAAGAATCACCTTCAAGCAGTTAATAATAGAGGACAAATGACCAGGCACAAAAAGTCTACTAGGGCTGAACGGATGCGGCAAAAAATTTCCAAACATTTCACTATCAATGGAAATTTTCTCCCGAATTCTCAAAGCTAAAAGCAATGCATCAGGATTTCCAGCATCAGGATTTCCGGCATCAATACCACCTTCAAACCACTCTCGCAGTCTTGGAGCTTCAAGAATGTGATTCAGCACGGCCTCAGTTGGCAACTGCAATCACAAGACAAGGCAGTGGAAGGATCAAAGATCAAGAGACACTGAGGGAATTGCAAGACACGCGCATACGATAAGAACACCCAACCCCCAAAAAAAAATAAAACTCAAAAGCCCCAAGGAAATAAAAAGGATGCAGCTGTCCAAGAAAATCAATTTTCTTCATTTGTTACAATAAGGCACCTTTTCAACCAATTCTAATATAATTGCAACAGCAGGCTCTTGCAGATATCGTTTTTTTGCTGCAAGGGAGATAAGCACATCGGTGAATTCTTTAATGATGGGAGTGTTATGATCAGAAATCCACTCTTCAGTCAGTCTTCTTGATAGGGCAAGAGCACCATAAGCAAATAACCGACCTAAAAGGCAATCTCTTATATCCTGCAGTGCCACAAAGAAGCAACTTCAGGAATAGTATGCAGAGAAGATAGCAACAGAATACAAAGGACCAATCCTCACCCACCTGACCCCTCATTGATGAAGAAACTTCTAACAAATCAACTATTAGTTTCAGCACTGAATCCACTTTGATACTAGGAACTGTATCAACTAACACTGTCAAGCCCAGTGCAAATCCTTGCCTTGCACACTGCAAAAAGCAAAACCAGATTATGTGATACACACAAGTTAGCTAACAACCTCACATTATAGATAGCCCAAGTTTATATCCACACAATAGATACTACAGTCTACAATGCTTGAAAAGGTGACCATTTGACCATGTTCAGTTTACAGTAATGTTTTATAGGTTAACAGTCTTATCCAGCTCACGTGAGATCTAAATGCCCAAACAAAGAGTTTTCACATAATGTCCAGCAAGATATAATGCCCTGAGAAACAAGAATCAGATAACGGGTGCCGTTGCATAAAATGCAGGGTCAAAAGTATAACGCAACTATTAACATGGAGATGAACAGGTACTGAGAAATAAGCCAATGCAACAGATACACCAAGAATGCATGTTTTATGGAATCATTCATGAGAATCAAAACCCAACAGGCATCAGACATGATTGTGCAATTAATCACACAGCATGAAGGTGATAATCAAACTAAACTAATGTACCATTTTCATCAAAAAGACAATTCTAAAAGTTGATTCAACTCCAGGAAATATTTATCCTTGATGCAATTGAACTTCAAAAACATTGTGTAAAATTTATTGTTGGATATCATGAATCAAGTTTCCATCCCCTCACAGCGTATACAGAGAACCATAAATTTGGTTCAAAAGGTGTGAGTGTGTGCATGATACATAGCTTTCACAAAGAAGGAACAAGAGCATAGTGTGCAATTTAACCAATCATACCTCTCTTGATGAAGAAGCACCACGAACAAGCCTACGCACAGCGTATCTCACAGAAGGTGCACAATCATTCAACCCATCATCCTTCTCCGCTTCCAGTTTCAATCCACCTTCGACCACCTCCTTATTCTCCGTAACTTCATATGCCTTCTGAACCTCTTGCAGCTCCGTGACCAATCTCTCCACTGCACCTTCTCTCACAGATACATCCACCGATGCCAGGTCCTTAAAGACACCAATATGAAACTTCGGCAACGTCCCACTCGAGGAAGCTCCCATGTGCTCTTTACTTTCGGTAACCTTTGAATCAACATCCATTTTTTTAGTCTTCACTTCCTTACTCTCTGAAGCAGCATGTAGCCGCTCTTTATCCAATGCTTTCCTTTTCTTCCGTCTTTCCATGGGTTTCATTGAGCTAGGAATGTTAGAAAGGCCTGCTTTGGATGCATCCCCATCCGGGGCTTCGGTCTCTTTATTCTTATCTTTCTTCATTTTCTTTCTACTTGAATTTGAATTTGCATTCTCATTATTCGTATCTTCTAAGTTTGCATTCTCGATATTTTTGTCTGTATTATCTAAATCCTCAACTTCCGCTACTGAATTGGGGCTTCTTTTCTTGCTTCCCATTTAAGCCAAAAAAATCAGATGTCTGCTAAAATTGTATACACCAAATAAACAATAAGTAAAATCCAGGGAAAAATCGACTTAAAAATTAAGAAAAAGTGGTGAGGCTGAAGCCCAAGCACCAATACAAACCACTGAATTTTATTTAAAACTACAAAAAAAAAAAAAAGTACCCAAATTGACACTTTCTGGGGAAAAAAAAAGAGTTTTGAGGTTAAGTGAGCCTCAGTTGGAGAGGTAAAAGGAATGAATAGAAAGAAACCTTAATCAAGGTACATCGAGAGAAGTTATGCAGGTGTTACCTATAGGGTATGGAGAGTCTCCTCCTCTTCTTCTACGTGGGGTAGGGTATAAGCGGAAATCAAAAACCCTAGCTGATTAACCACACTGTCTTTATTGTTTAAAAGAGGAGGAGGAGGAGGTCACCGACTCGCCGTTTGTTTTTCTGAACCGTTATTTAATGGGCTCCTCTTATCGAACAGTAGTGAATTGCCCGATTAGAGAACTTATAAAGGCCGAGCTAGCGGCCCGTCTAATACATGGGAATGGTTTTTTAGGCAAGTTTTCTAGGTCCGTGTCATTTTCTTCTTCTTTTTTTCCTAACACCACTGGTCTACTAACACGTAGGCAACCTCGATTATAGCAGGATTATTTTGGAAGCCTAAGGAGATCTTGTGGATAAAATTTTTTATTCTATTTTGTGATTTTTTTAATTTTTATTGAAATTCATATCTAAAATATAGATTTTAGACCCGGCCTGCTCTAAATTCAGAGTTTTAAATTTTGACCTGATTAATTTTTTTAAATTAAAAGAACATTGTTTTAATAAAAAAAAAAAATTAACAAGTTGCAGCCTGGTTTTTGACTGGATCTTGCCGGATTAACAAGGTTACACTAAGTTTTTTCTTTCCTTATTTTTTCATTAACTCAGTCCGATTCCAGCCTCAAATCAGCCGGATCTCGGGTCCACCTACCGCGCCAGTTTCAAAACTATGCCTGAAAGAATGAATTTCTTTTGTGAGATGCATAGAGATGGGAATGAATTTAGTTTCGATTGGCTAGATTTAAAAATATTTTTTATTATCAGAGCGAAAAATTGACTGGGTTATTATATACATAGGTTAAAGAAATAAATTATCCCCAGAAGGGCAGTCAGCTACGCAAGTTTTGAATTCTTGATGATGGCCACACAACAGCCCTCGGATTGGATAAATGTCTGATCTTTTATCTAAAACCTAACCTCGGATAACTCCATCTCAGTTCCGCAATGCTTCAGCAGAAACAATCCTACTTGGAGCTTAGAACGTAGATTGAAGGCACTCCTTTTATCTGCAATGATTTAACATCTGATTATATTTATTTTTTTGTTCGTTTTAATAATTTTTTTGGTTTTTCATTAAAAAAAAAAAGAAAAAGAAAAGCAGAAAGGAGTCAGTTTTAGCAAACACGTTCTGCTATCCCTCAACTTCATAGCAAGTTTTATGGCAGCCACTTAAGGCTTCCTGTGGCTTTACATACCGGAAAAGGTGGGTATTTTTGGAATGGATGAATAATGATTAAGGTATAAGTATTTTAACTGAACTTAATTCAAAATATAAATTTATATTATATAAATATATTTGTAGAATATTTAGATATTTTTTAATATAATATAATATATATACATACCTTAATATCGACATAAAACACACATTTATAAATAATATTTATCATTCAATATATATATAATATTTCAAATATATATTACCTATTTTATTTGTTATTGATTAATAAATAATTAATATTCATTGAATACCGGAAGCAATAAAAAATTCATGAGCATCTAAATTTTTTACCCCATAAATAATAAATAATAAATAAAATATGAATATAAAAATATCCGACCGGCTATTACCCATTGATTTACAGCATAAAATCGCACTCGGGATCGAAATGCAACTAAATCCCATGAATGTAGATTGGAAAAGAGCCATCACCCCACGGCACCTCAGATTTTGCGGTTCCAGGACCATAGCATGCATTGAAAAAAAATCTCGAGGAAGACTATAGCACAGCCCCTTGTTCCCTCATTTTTTTTCTCTATGAACCAAATATACAGCTGCTGTGCATGAAAACATGTCTCAAGCTAGTGCTCTGCTGAAGTTACAAACACAAGCTAAACATTCATACATCTAAGATTAAAAAGATTAAAATTCCAAAGCACGTATCCATTCATTCACCAGACACCAACCACACTTTCATCTGTAACCACACCTCAAATCCTTTTGGCAGCTTGTTTTTATGACGGAAAACCAGTCCATCACATAAAAAATTAACTTTGATTGAAATGGCTTTTAGTGTTTTCATGGCACACCCAGTAGAAAACTCATCACATAGCATTAGCACATCTCTAATCAACGAAACAAACATCACTCGGTTAATAACCACAGTTAACAAAATAAGCATTTAGAACCACTAAGACCATGACCGACAGTAAAATACTCAAATTCACAAGTTTTATAACAGCATAATTATTTCAATTAAAATAAAAAAAGAGAAGAGAAAATCAAATTGGTTGCTCGGAATTGGTTGGCAAAGTCAAATTGATTTGGCCTCCATGACGCTCTTGATTGTGGGAGCGTAGAGAGAGTAAACAACGGCCTGTCGTTTGGCGACATCAAGCTGGGTCTTACCGTCAGAATAGGCAGCGGAGATGGCCAACGAGTCGGTTAGGTTTTGGTTTTGACGGAAGGCGTCGATAGTGCGTCGTTTAGTGTACTCTCTGATGTTGTAATCGCAGAACTGACGGGCTGTGCGTAGAAGAGAACGATACAGATAGAGGATTTCGCCTCTTGAGATAGCAGCTGATGCCATATCAAATCTAGTCAATCTAAGGATTTGCTAGGGTACAGAGACGAATAGGTTTTCTTTTTCTTTTTCCCTTTCTGTGCGGCGAACTCTATTTGTGGTGCTCAAAAGAGAGGAAGAAAGGAGACCACGGTTTGTTCCAGGCCGTTAAACATATGGGCCCATATTAGCCTAATGAAAGCCTAGTCCAGTAGCCTGTCTGAAATATAGGAGAGGGTTAAAAGTGTTTACCGGGCCCATTCTCCTCTTCGTTTTTTTTTTTTTTGTTTATCCATCTTCTTTAGGTTATTTGATTTTGACCCCTTTAGAAACTCGGGTCGGGTTAAGGTTTATGCTGAGTTTGAATCGCTTCGAGTTGGCAAGACTACAATTCTTGATGGAAAATTTTGTGGTACAGAGAGTAATAATAACTCTTATCTATGGGATTATTTTAAAGGAGATAAATATTAAAAAAATAAAATTAGTCAATGGGCCTTTTAGTTGGGCTTTTTAAAGTGATGAGTTGATTATCTGTTTTTTAAAATCAAATTGGTTTGGATAGTTTATGTTTGGTTTTTTTGGTTTTTCAAATTTAAAAACAAAACAGAATTGAATTGGATTGGATATTTTAAAAAAATGTTATAATTGGGTTTTTCAATTTAATTTCTTAAGTTATTTTAATTTTATGGGTTTTTTATGCTAATTCAACTATTTTACTCACTCCCGTCTATAATCATGGTATACTTGGTTAAAATATAAACTAAATATGTTTTTCTTAATTTTTTTTTTAAAAAAAAACTATCCAACATAACCAATTGTTACTTTTCCAAATATAAAAACTAAAAACTAGTAGAGCGTGGAAAAAAAAATCCAAATTCCTTGAGGAAAATTTATTGTTACGAAAATATAAGTGCAATTACAGAGTTTCTGTATCGCGAGTCAAAGTGTCTAGTACAAAATGGCAATGTAGTCCTTGAATGTAGACAGATTTTGAATGTAGACAGATTTTTGTTCTGCTTAGGCAGCCTTTGGTATTGTGTTTGTATCTGCGTTTTATTAAATTTTGAATTTTTTTTTGCTAAAATTAAGTGCGGTTTGTATTTTTTGGATCGTTTTGATGTGCTGATGTCAAAAATAATTTTTAAAAAATAAAAAAAATTATCGGCATGTATTTCAACACGAAAAGCTATTTAAAAAATAACTGTAACCACACTGCCAAACACACTTTTAGTCTGGAATCTACCCATGCTCACCAGGTTTTAATTTTACGAACACGTCTCCTTCGACCTTTTTGACTGTGTAGATATTATTTCTAATGAACCGACGAAAAAACTTCACATGTAATTATAATTATGGACCAGTGCATGTGAGCTTGAGATGTGCTTCATGTCTGCTTGATTATTCATAGAAAAATAGGTTTATTGTGAAATGATGGTAGCAGGACAAGGAAACTAATTATGGTAAGGATATGGATGGTAGTAATGGAGGTTGATGAGAGGAGGTGGTGGTGGTGGTGGTGGTAATAATATTGGTAGCAAGATAACAATGACAGCGAGGGAAGTACAATGGTGTTGCAGTAGTGGTTGTGAAATTGTATTAGTAACAAGTTGGTGGTGGCGGGGGGACGCTAGTGGTGGAATGATGAAGTGGCTATAACGATGAAGTGGTGGTTACAATGGCAACAAGAGGCAGTGGATACTAGTTATAAAGGTAGTGGGGGGAGTTGAGACGGTGATGATAGTCGGTGATAATTAACAAGGAGATCGATGCTTTTCGACATTCCTTGAAACTCCTTTTTTTCTATTTTTTGTCTTAATATCATTCCTAAACGTTATATTTTGTCTGTCATGTCCTTTTCATTAACTAGTGTCGTTAATGCTGTTAAAAACTAGCACGTGTCATGTTTATACAACAAAAGTTTCATTGATATATATATATCAATGAAACTTTTTTAAAAAACAAAATCACTTTAATCTCTGTATTGTTTTCTCCCTACAGAAACTCCTTAATTGAAAGTTTTTATTATCATATTTTATAGCTAACACAATTTAGTCCCTAGATTAATTTTCTTAATTAAATCTTTGCATGTTGAATTGCTAACTTGGTCAAGTTAGTCAAACAATTTAAATACATGGATGAATAAGTTAAAAATTAAGTTAATTTTAACAGGTATACATGTTTAAAAAATAAAAAACTTTGTTTCATACAATATCGTATATTTACTATGAGAATTTTATTTCTTGTATATATATATATATATATATTTCCTTGGCTTTAACATCAAAAAAATTGAGACAAGGAATCAAAAAATAAAAGAAAGAAAAATAAATCTATAATAGCTCAAATTTACATATGATACTGTAGGAATAGATTTTAAGCTCGGTCCCTGACCTTCTTTATATTTTTTTGTTTCATTGGATTAATTGACCATAAATGCGATTGCTTATTATGGTTATGGCTGATACTATTGTGATTTTGTTAAAATTCTTATTTCATATGATATCATATATCTATTTAAGAATTTAATCGAAATCAAGTTAGAGATTGTATTGTAATTGTTGTTTTCAACCCGGTATTTTCTATAAAAATAAATAAATTAAATGGACAGAATTAAATTCTAAAAAATAAACATAAAAATATATACAAACCAAGATTTTATGTTGTAAGAACATGATAAGAATATGCAACAGCATTAACAACATTTGACAATGTTATTAAACTCCATTGACAAGTAAAATTAAAATTCTTGACTCAATTTTTTATTTAGTTCCAGTTTAAAATAAAATTATATGAGAGTTACCTCAATTATATTTAGTTAATTTAATAAAAAAATAAAAATAAATAAATAATAAAAAAATCCAGGCATGTAAGTTCAAACACATTCTGAATGATTGATATCATGACATGATTTAAAAAAATTATATCAAGTAAACTCACTGAAAAATAGCTTCAATTAACAATTTTTTTCTCTACAACTTTTTCTAATAAAATTCCTATCATCTTTACTAAAAAATGAATAAATTTTTATTTTTTTTTTGAGAAGTGCATGAAAATTACAGCTTTACTGTTATTTTTATAATAATTTGAATTTTAATTTCATCTAATTAAGTTATAAAAAAATTCAATTGAAAAAACAAATTCAAGAGCTTTGTTGTTACATCGATAGGGGGACTGGTGCCAGTGGCAATTGTGATAAATCGGTCATGTAGCAATTAAAACACATGCATCAAAGAGCAAGACGAACGAAGATGGCAATATGACATCATAAATGCATGGAACTACTCGTGAACACGGTAAAGCGTATATTTCACCTTTGACCATTTCATTACCATTACAAGCGAACTCGCGACAGCCTGCCTTTACTTGTCTGCAGGGCGCTAGAAAACGCCGACAGCGAGCGGATTAATCAGAACTCCATCTAGAGTGAAGTTTTCAGATGCGTTTGGAGAGGAGTTGAAATGATGTTTTTAAAATTTTTAATTTATATCTTTCCATCATTTTAA
>Ga0325410_1003096_pt1 | contig 18686 bp, 17 predicted proteins | sample PopdelMetagenome_16_FD_206182 | JGI IMG/M metagenome (GOLD analysis project Ga0325410, IMG submission 206182) | Populus deltoides microbial communities from Bellville, Georgia, United States - Xylem-PdIQD-R3 | ecosystem: Host-associated > Plants > Phyllosphere > Stem > Wood/Secondary xylem... | reverse complement strand
TGTGATTTGCAGGAGGGACCACAGGCGTGGTGCAACAGCAGCAGCAAGGGAGCACGAGTAGAGCTTATATTGCAGGTAGGTGAATCACACCTTTACCTTCTATGTAAATTCCATGTTTTAATATATATTACTAATGTGAAATGTGAATTACAGAATGTATGTGTACTCAAGGGGAAAGGTTGTTGTGTGAATTGATAAGTGATGAAATTATCACTGACAAATGAAATATGAGAAGTGTGATTTGAGGCGTAAACTAGCATACATTTAGTGTATGTTAGGATCCCAGGTAAGGGGATCGCCATATCTTGGGCTAGCATACATTCAGTGTATGTTAGGATCCCGGGTAAGGGGATCGCCATGTTTTGGGATCCCGGGTAAGGGGATCACCCTACATCGACTCCTATGGGATGATGATGATGATACCAGTGAAAGCGGTATCGAAAATGGGTTAAACGAAGATAAACATGTTTGATCTTATAAAGTTTGGAATAGAGGTTAATAGTGAAAGAGGGAATGATTATAAATAGTTTGAATAAGAAAGAGATTCTAATGAAAACCAGAAAGGAGAAGGGAACAAAATATGAACGCAGGTTACCCTTTTAAAATTGCTTGATTTCAAGTTGTTATTTCTTTTTATATGATAGTCACCTTTCAATTATATGTATTTTGTTTCAGGAACATCACATGCACGACAAGAGTAGATCCTAACTTATGTTTCCCTTCTTGTAATTTAGGTTATAGGGGGTATACCCTTATATTTTGTAAACATGAAAATGTTTATATAACTTAATTTGTATAATTAATGTTTAACTTGATTGAATGAACTCAATCTCTGTAGTTCATGTAACCATCTTTCATGTCTAAGTATTTACTAAATTACAAGAAGGGAATATAAGCTAGGATCTACTCCTGTCGTGCATGTGATGATCCTGAAACAAAATACATATTATTAAAAGGTGAATATCACATAAATATAACAACACGAATATCTAACAATTTCAACAAGGTAACATGCATTCATATTTTGTTCACTTCTCCTTTCTGGTTTTCATTAGAATCTCTTCCTTATTCAACTGTTAATAATTGTTCCCTCTTTTACTATTAACCTCCATTCTAGGCTTTATAAAATCAAACATAATTATCTTTGTTTAACACATTATCGATACCCCTTTCACTGGTATCATCATCATTACCCCGTAGGAGTCGATGCAAGGTGATCCCCTTACCCGGGATCCTAACATACACTAAATTTATGCTAGCCAATACATGGTGATCCCCTTACCCGGGATCCTAACATACACTAAATGTATGCTAGCCAAAACATGGTGATCCCCTTACCCAGGATCCTAACATAAACTAAATGTATGCTAGTTTACGCCTTAAATCACACTTCTCATATTTCATTTGTCAGTGATAATTTCATCACTTAGCAATTCACACAACAACCTTTCCCCTTGAGTACATATACATTCAGTAATTCACATTTCACATCGGTAATATATATTAAATCATGGAATTTAACTAGAAGGTAAAGGTACGATTCACCTACCTGCAATAGAAGCTCTACTCGTGCTCCCCTACTGCTACTGTTACATCACGCCTGTGGTCCCTCCTGCAAATCACAGGTTTATCTCATAAATTTTCCTCACTCAAGGATATGTTTTATAATAACCATATCAATAACTAATAAGTCTTTCTTTCAGTCATTTCTTAATATTTTGCATTTTTCTCATTTCACCCATTATTATTGTCGTTCTTTGTCCAACCCTAGTTACCATTCCTTTCTTTATATTTGGACTGTCACTGTCCAACTGTTACTGTCTGACCTCTCCTCAGATTTTTAACTATATCTGGAGTTATAGAACTCCGATTCAAATGATATTAAACTCGTTGGAAAGTTAAGACATAAGGCTACAAGTTCTGTGATTTAAGAAGAACCCACTTCTGCCTCTAAGATAGTCAAAATTGCTCATCAACAAACACTTGGACTGTTACTGTCTCGGTTTTGAATTGTTACTGTCTGACCTCTCCTTAAAATTTTAACCATATCTAGAGTTATAGAACTCAAATCTATAATTTAACATCCAGGCATCAATTCATAATCGACTTTAAAACAACTCATAAGACCATGTTTAGAATATCTTACCTGGTACGAATCAAGGTCTCGATCCCTTATTTTCTTTCTAATGACTGCCGACCCTCCCCTCTTCTCTTCTTGTTCAATTTTTCTTGTTAGTCCCTTACCCACCAGCATTTATTTTTTACTTATAACCCCTAATCTTGGATGGGTTCTTGGTATTTCTCTCTTGATCTGTAAAAATAGATATCAAAACTCCCTCTCTTCTTTCATCACGATAGTTGCAGATTTGTTTTTGATAAGAAGAGTAGTATTTATGCTCTATAATTATTCTTATTTAAGTGTATTAATTTTGCCCCCATTTCTTTTTAGTTTAGTTTATTTTCTTTAATTTAATCCGGCCTTGATTATCTCGGGATTTACATTGTAACATCCCACATCGAAAGAAGAGTGTCCAGAGCCAGGGCATATTAAGGCAGTGGGTACCTAACCTTGTAGGACGTGTTTTGGGGCATGTGGGCTACCAGGAACAAAACCGTAAGGAATGGAAGCCAAGTTGGGCTAAGCCATAGCGGATAAAATTCTGCAAGGGGGAGTGGGCCGAGCCTTACAATATAGGTGGTATGATTGCATTTTCAATTTCTCATCTATAAAATCTTCTCTTCCTTCCCTTCATTTCTACTCAACCCATACATTCAACAGATATAGAAGTGTGTAGAAATGGCAGGTTCCTCAAGTCATCAAATAAGAAATATTTGTGTTTTCGGTGGATCCAGTCCTGGGAAAGAAAAATAGTTTTTAGAATCAGCAAATTTTCTTGGTCAGGTACTAGCTGAGAGAAAGATTCATTTAGTGTATGAGGGAGACAACCTTGGGTTAATAAGGGGTGTGTCAATAGCTGTATTTTTAGGAGGCAGTCAATTTTTGGGGGTCATCCCCAAAGATTTAGCAAAAGGGGACATCATTGGAAAAACAATTGGAGAGGAACTACAGGTCTCCACAATATCTGATCGACTGAATATAATGTTTAACCATACTGATGCCTTTATTGCCTTACTAGGTGGTCTGGGCACATTGGAAGAGATCTTTCATATTTCCTCTTGGGCCCAACTGCACATTCACCATAAACCTATAGGTCTGTTAAATGTTAATGGTTTTTATGATAATTTGTTGTCTTTTCTTGATGAAGCTGTGGAACATGAATTTCTAACATCTTCAGCACGACAAATCATAATCTCTGCTGCTATTGCTGAACAATTGATTGACCAACTACAATCTTTCATCCCTGTAGTTGATCCCTCTATGAGTTGCATAAATTGGTTAACTATGGAAAGCCGTAAAAAGCTTATATTGGATTTGAGCCTTCGTTTGTGAAACCTTGTGTCTTTTGGTTTTATTAATAGCATATTATTTTGTATTGTTATTTCTTATATTTGTTTAAGTATGTTTCAGGTTTGTCAGTATTCGCTGTTTCAAGTGATGTCTTCTATACTGTATCTTTCTACCTTATGACATTGAGGACAATGTTTCATTTTGGTTGGGGGGACAGGGTAGTAGTTGACATTAAAAAAAAACTAACTTACTAACTATTTTTGCTATTATTAAAATCATTTGACAAAACTGTTATTAGGATGACAGATTAAGGAGGAATTTTATTGACTCTTGAGACGCATCTTTGTAAATATTCTTATCAAGGTCTATCAGAATACTTCTTGAAATATTCAGGTTTACAAACTCTCGCATTGTTATCACTTGATTCTGCTCATATACTCATTTAACAAGTATTCTTAAACCTTCATTTTCACACACACACTTTAACATATGATAGTGGGTTGCTTATTGAAATATTATATTATTTTTGTTCTTTTGTTAAAGGTAACAACTAAGGGAAAGGGATAGTATATAGTTTGCAAAAAAAAAATTGATGATAATAAAAACGTAGATAAGTTTTATTTTGTAGCCTCCCTAACCTAAGCAATTAAACCCGAAGGGGTGTTTTAACACCTAATACCCTAAAGTCAACTGACTTGGGAGCTATTGGCCTAGTGCTTGTTACATGGGTAAAGGAGAAAAGCTTAAGGGAATCAAACATTGCACTATCTACATTTCAGTATCTGCAACCCGAGTTACTAAGCTCGTGAGAGTGTCTCAACACCTAATGCCCTAAGACCAACTATTTTGGGAGTCATTAGCCAAAAGCTTGTTACATGAGTTAAAGATGCATTGTGTTTTAAGTTATATGTATATATATTTAAAAAAAAAGAAAAAAAAGAGAGATAATAATCTCAACCCAAGGAAGTTAACCTTAGAAAAACATTAGAACATAATATTGTTTTCTTCCAATAAAAGCCCCATCATCTATGTTTTCATACATTGAGCATATAAAAAGAAGGTTTATTAATATCTTGTTTCCACAGTATGCAGCAGATATATAAATTTAATGAGAGTTTGTTGATTTGAATAGATTAATGGAAGTTGAATGATGAATGCCTTGCTTTGTGGAACTTGCAAATTGTTTTTCTATTTTAACGCTTTAATTACTAGGGACTAGTAATAAGCTGGTTGGAGGTGTGATTAGTACTTAAAAGTGCATTTTTATCAAGGTTTTATATCATCATTTTGCACTTGAAGTATCAATAACTCCTTTATTAGAGTATGTTTTATAACAACAAGTCTGATAATATAAGATACCTTTAATTTATGGTAAATGTTCATTTTAAATGCAGGCCTATCACATAAATCAAAGGATGGATAGATGAGTTTAACGACTGAAATTGAGAAGACAAAGAGAGGGCTAAGCTTAGAAATGAGATACTGGTTGAATTCAAATTGGAACACCATTCGGTTATTAAATCATAAATGGAGTTGTAGAACTTGGATTTAGGTCTGGTTTATATGGATAAAAAGCTAAGAAATAGGCCTATGAATAAGAATATCATCAAAGCACACCACCAAGAACTTTCCTATAAATAGTCGAAGCATTTGTGTCATTATTCTCATAAAAGTGCTTGGTGCATTGGAAAGGCCAAAAGGCATGACTAGCCATTCATATAAACCATCCTTAGTCTTAAATGTCATTTCCATTCATCTCCCGAACAGATCCTAATCTGATGATACCCACTCTTCAAGTCAATCTTAGAGAAGATCTGGGCTTTTGCCATCATATCTAGCATGTCATTTAATCGAGGAATTAGAAAATGATACTTGATTGTAATCCTATGGATGGCTCGACTATCTACACATATTCTCCATGACCCATCTTTCTTAGGTGTTAACAGTGCAGGTACTACACAGAGGCACAAACTCTCTCGTATAAATCCCTTTTGTAACAACTCATATACTTGCCTTTGCAATTCAGCATGTTCACTCGGGTTCATTCTATAATGAGGAAAGTTTGGTAATGTGGCACCAAGGACAAAATATATGGCATGTTGAACATCACACATAGAGGGTAAAGCAAAGCATCAGGTAGTTCAGAAGGGAAAACATCTAGATATTCTTTCAACACTTCCCTTACCTCTTCAGGTGGCTCTTCTAAAAAGTCTTCTACAATCTCTTTGGCCACTAAAGCAAACACAACAGACTCCTCATAAATCTCCTTATCAAACTCCCTAGGACTTGTTATGTTAAGCCATCCTTCTTTCACTTTATTCTTCTTCTGACTATCATCATTAGACCTTGGAGGTAATCCAATAAGTTGGATTTTTTTACCTTGAAAAGTGAATGAACAAGAATTTGATCGTCCAAAGATTGTAAGGTCCAAATCATATAACCAAGGCCTACCCAAGATGACGTGCCCTACGTCCATGGTAATGACATCACACCAAATTTCATCATGATAGTCCAAGATCTTTATGGGAAAAAAGACATCTCTCTTTGACCGCTATAGATATATCATTAACCCAGGACACACTATAGGGTTTAGGGTGTGGAACAAACTTTAAGCCTAAATAGGATACACTACCCGAGAAAACTATATTGATACAACTACCACTATCTATGACGAGCTTGCATACTTTATCTCCACATTTAATGTAAGTGTAAAAAATAGCAATTCTTCTCCAATCCTCAGTTCATTTGGGTTGTGTTAAAGCACATCTAACTACACTTAACCTAGTTGTCTCCCGTCTTACAAAGTCTTGTTTGATTTAAGTGGATATAGACCTAACACATCCTAACAAGTTGGACTCATCCTCCTCATCATTGAGGTCCTGAAAATCATCGGGATTGAGTTCATATACCTTATCATCACAATTGTCTTCTTCACCAACAGAGGTTTATTGGGGCAACTAGAGGAAACATGACCAAAACCCTGACATTTAAAACACTAAATCCTTGAGATTAGCTTAGGTGCTTCATGGAAAATACCCTTATCCTTGTCTTCTCTAGGTACCTGGGAAATCAAAGGGTTGGATTTACAAGGTGGGGCACCTAATATATAATTATTACCTGATTGGAACCTAGAAGGGGTACTATGTGTGTCCTGATGTCTCGTCCACTAGCTTTTTGTGACCAACTCATAATTTTGTACTAGGGTGTAAGCTTCATCAAGGGTGGACACACCTCTAAGCACAACCTCTCTCCTAAGGTCATCGTTTAAGCCTTTTCAAAATCTACTTGAGTGTGTTTGGCAGTGTGGTTGCGGTTGCTTTTCAATCTTTTCATGCCAAAATACATGCAAATGATTTTTTTTATTTTTTAAAAATTATTTTTGACATCATTACATCAAAATGATTTGAAAACACTAAAAAATATTAATTTAAAGTTAATAAAAAAATAAAAAATTTTCAAATTTTATCAAAAGCACTTTTGAAATGCAGAAACAAACAAGCCTACCTCCTATATAAAAAATGTTCTTAATGTCATTGCTTCATCCTCCCTAACTATACACTTCATCCTATATTCATCAAATTATACCACATATTCATTGACAGGCTTACCTCCTTACCTCAAGTTATTCCATTTGTCTAAAAGATTTCCCCTACAAGAACGAGGTAAAGACTTCTCTTGCAACTTAGTTTTCATTTCAACTCAATCCGTAATAGGCGTCCTCTCCTAACCAAAGACTCTTCTACACTTTCCCAATAGATTTGAGCGGTCCCACTAAGTTTCATCTTTGCGAATCTTACCCTCCTATTTTCAGATAAATTATACCAGCCAAAGAATTGATCCATGTCACATATCCATTTATCAAAGATCCATGGGGCAAGTTGACCCTTAAAAGTTGGGGCTTCTACTTTGATATGCCTCATGACTCGCTCGTCAGGGTCAACGTAGTCGTGATGACCTTAATTGTGGTTGTATTGATGGTTTCTAGGGTGAGCTAGTCTTTGACAGTAATCATTGGAACGCTCACTATCGTTAGGGTCATCTAAGTCATTGTGACCCTGTTGTTGGTTATGTTAGCGGTTCCTATGAGGAACTGGTCTTTAAGGATTCTTGTGGTTGTCATTAGAATGCTCACTCTCACTAGACTATCTTACTTGCAAAGTTTCTATGGTCTCCACCCTCCTAGAAATATTGTTCATTTGATTGGACATGTTGTTCATTTCTATTTGCATAAGTTGTAGTTGCTCTTGAATAACTCTAAGAGCATTACTAGAGTCCAGGTCCGTGATAGCTATGACTTCTAGGTTGTGTACTAGACGACCACTACGTAAATGCATGCAAAACTAATCCTAAGACTGTGATTGAGATCACAAACAACACTTGCAAGTAAAAATATAAAAAATAAAATTACAACTAATATTTGTTTTTTTTATATTTATCTTAGAGACTAAGTAATGACAGATTAAACTAGGAAAATTCACAAGCAAAAAAACGTAAGTGCTCTAAATGCACCAGGTAATCCAAACACAATGTTTCAGTTTTCTCATAAATTTAATTAAGCTCCACAATTAATTAAGAGGACAGGATATTCAATGCCAATAAACAAGCCCAAATTTAAGGTAATTCAATTTGTGAGGTGGACTAAATAATTTATTTATGGGCAAGCATAATGAATAATAGTAATGCTAAATCTTGGTTAACAAGTGTAAAAGAATACCAGGAATGATGATATTCAATGGGTAAAAGAATTTTTAACCAGATGACGCGGCAGCTGACACAGTAGTATAGGATGATGTGGTGGAATCTGCTTATATGGTAGACCAATGACATGGATGACTATGTTGAAATGGTGGCTGGCGTGGATCTAGAGAGCTGACATGGTGGCTGACGTGGCAGAGTTAATTAATTTTGCCTCCAATGTCTTCTGTGCTGCAATCTCTTTGCTGACTTTCCTTTGTTGTTGTTGCTGGCGGCGCGACGTGATTGCTGAAGGCGAGGAAAATTGTAGTATGTTGAAGGTGGTGGTTGCCGCCGGCAGGTTCCACTGCTCTGTTTGTTGCTGACGGTTGAGGGCGATGACACTGTGGACGGTGGCAGATGAAGATTTATTGATGGCGTGGAGAGGATGACACTAGCTGAGGAGCTGCCATTGATGAAGATTTACTGCTATTGGCGTGGGCGACCTGTTGCTGTGAGGATCTATTGTTGTTGCTGAGGGCATAACACTATGGACCAGGGCAGGTGAAGATCTGTTGCGTTGCCAGCCTTTGCTGCGGTGAACCATAAATCAATGTTGGCTGTGATGGGTTTTGTGGGTGGCTGGCGGATGAGCTGTTATAGATTTTGATCTGCTGTTGTGGAGGCGCTGCGGGGGGCTGTTGTAGAGGCCAATCTTTTCAAGAAGATGAATAATTTTTTTTAATCAGAGAGCAGTAGGACACTTTTTTTTAGATAAACCCGGATCTAGGGTTAGGGTTAAGCATAAACATGTAGATCGTTTAATTGTAAGAACAATTAAAACTCATGCTCTGATACCAAATTTGATGTGGGGTAATGAATAATAAGAATTAAAGCAAGAAAATAAAGAAGCTTTTAGAGAAGAAGCTAAGAAGTCAAATTCTGCTTTTAATGTAAAATGTGCAACTATCCAGTTTTACAACAATAATCATAATTCTCAATCCGACCGTTGGATCGGGTTGAAATGTTACATGGAGTCTCCTGACATGTTGTCCTACCTTGGGTTAAAGTTTCAGATAAATTAGAATTTGGGAAGGCATCACAATACGGGTCAACAGAGGCTGTACGAATTTTGTTATTTACTTCCTTTTGACTTGTGGACTTCTATTTGGCTAGGATTCTTTTCCTAAAAAGATGTGGCAGCTTATTTTGGGAATCTCCTAATTCTTCAAAGATCTTTAATGGATTGCAACATAGTTTCCATATGTGGCAAGGATTCATAAATGTTTTAGAATCCTTTTCTTATAAGAATTTCTTATTCATCCTAGCTACAAAAAAAGAGAAAGAAATCAGAATTAATTCTACCTTCAGATTTGATTCTACCCTAATTAAGGACTTTTAAAGGGCAACAAATCTGATCCTATTATATTTAGGATATTAAATTCGGATTTATTATTATTATTATTATTTTCTTCTTAGTTTAGGGTTTATTTATATTATTTGGGTTTAATTGTAAGTGGACATCATATAAGTCCACATAAGGGGTCCATTAAGGTTTATTTTAGTTTAGGGTTAGGATATTAAATTCGGATTTATTATTGTTATTATTATTTTCTTCTTAGTTTAGGGTTTATTTATATTATTTGGGTTTAATTGTAAGTGGACATCATATAAGTCCACATAAGGGGTCCATTAAGGTTTATTTTAGTTTAGGGTTTATTTATATTATTTGGGTTTAATTGTAAGTGGGCATCATATAAGTCCACATAAGGGTCCATTAGTGTTTATTTTAGTTTGGAGTCACTATAAATAAGGGCATAACCAGACATGTAAAGTTATGCAATTCAGATTAATAAAACTTCTTATTTGCCGCACTATGTGTGTGTGTGTGTGTGTTGGTGAGATAATCACCCTTCCATGGTTCTCTAAAGAACTAAAAACGACTTATTGAAGAACAACTGGCTTCGTGGCATCATCCCTATACTTCTCGTTCACGAATCAATATTCGTTGGGTGGGGGTTTCCGTTTCCAATAGTGCTGGTGCCTAGGTACAAGTTATCTTTGTGTAACACTCCTATCAAACCTGATTTACTTGGCTTTCCGGGAATTGGTGTCTTTGCGTGTGGGTTGCGTGACCACGTAATCACATATGAACGAAACGGATGAAAATAAACTGAAGACTCTAATAAAAATAGAAACAAAATATGAAAAATAATGAAATAACACCCAAATATGTTGGATATGATGAAAATAAATTGCAGGAATCAAAAACAACAGAAAGAAACTGAATTTTAAAAGTTGACGCAAAACAGACTTGTTTACGACGAGTTAAGTCGGAATCTCAAACCTAAAGTAAATAATGTCCAATTGAGCTAAAATTTCAGATATAGTGCTATATAAACCCAAAAAGACAGAATATAAAGTTTGAGTAATTTATGATAAGGTTTGATATACTGACGCAAAAACGTTATGAATCAGACCTGATTAGACCTGAAATTGAAACCCAAACCAAACGATATGAAATTGACCCCAAAATTAATATGTGATGTGATTAAGACCCCAGTATGAGTATCAAGTGTGAGCTAATTCCGAGTTGATTTGGTCCAATTTTCCCTTGTTTAGTTTTCTGCGGCAGAAACCAATAAACGTCTCTTTGAATGATTTTGTTTCCTTTTTTTATGCTACTGATATATTTTGGACAGTAACCAAATGAAATAACTATTTTTTTTTTTGATATGCTGCAAAATCAAGGAGAAGAAGAAATTGGACACTAAGGAATTTTTGCGGAAACAACAAGAACAAAAAATTCAAAAGGATATAACCTGATTAATGGAGCCAAGCTCTGATACCAAAAGTTTCGTTCATATATGATCATGTGGTCACACAACCCACACGCAAAGACACCAATTCCCGGAAAGCCAAGTAAATCAGGTTTGATAGGAGTGTGACACAAAGATAACTTGTACCCAGGCACAAGCACTATTGGAAACGGAAACCCCTACCCAACGAATATTGATTCGTGAATGAGAAGTATATGGATGATGCCACGAAACCAGTTGTTCTTCGATAAGTCATTTTTCAGTTCTTTAGAGAACCATGGAAGGGTGATTATCTCACCAACACACACACACAGTGCGGCAAATAAAAAGTTTTATTACTCTGAATTGCATAACCTTACATGTCTGGTTATGCCTTTATTTATAGTGACTCCAAACTAAAATAAACCCTAATGGACCCCTTATGTGGACTTATATGATGCCCACTTATAATTAAACCCAAATAATATAAATAAAGTCAAATGATGAAAACCTGTCCCAAGACACTAGGATTATTAGAATGAAGTCAAATGATGCCATGAAACCAGTTAATCTTCAATAAGCTAGATTTAGTTCGTTCAAGAACCAAAGAATACAATAATCTCTCTCCAATGTTAAACTGAAAAGTATTATTCATCTAAGGTTTTTTTTTTTAAAAAAATTTAGGCTTTACATGTGTTTAAATATTTCTGAGAAATTAACCCTAATGGATTTACCCTTGTAGGTTGAATTGATCCACTTACAAAAACTAACTCAAAACCTTTACTAGTAAGCCCAAACTCTGATCCAAACAAACCTTGGATCTTAGCTGTAAACAAAGTATTAATTAAGCTTGTTGATGCTACATATAATAGAAAGAAAAATAAGATAAAATATCTTAATTCCGTAACTTAAATAACTTTTGGCCGAGATCTACCTTCTTAGATACTTTAGGATGGCTTAACCAACTTTTAAAGTCCTTTACAAGCTAGGAAATATGATCTGAATAAGAATTTAATTGTTGAAGTCTTTTTTCCTTGTAGAACTAGGATTTCCCTTCAAAATATAGAAAACATTCTTAGAAATTAATTCCCCTTATAGCTGCCCATCACTTTCCTTCCTTGATTAGAAGAATCAAATCTTTAGCATTAAATAATTCTTCCAAGTCTAGAATTTAGATCTGACAACTGCCTTTAGTTTCCTTGCATGACTAGAAAACTTTCTCCTTTGTTGCTAAATATTCATCTAAATAATAGTGACAGTAATGAACAAATTTCCCTTTCAATTTTAGAAGAATATTTTGATCCTTGTAAGAAAAGGATCCTAACATCTTAATTAGTTTAAGACAACTTTAGACCTCATGTGACTCAAACCCATACTCATTAATATAACCCAAATTAAACCTAATACAAACTCACAACAAGCCTACTTTGTTGCCCAAATCAAACCCATACATGGGCTGACTTAATTTGGTCGAATGAACCATTAAAGAGATTGAATCAAACCCATCATCATGCATAAACCAAGGCTGACTAAAACTATCCCGTGCCAAAAATCCATCATGGATGAATGGAACACAAGCTAAATTCCAAGGAAAAACACAATCTTGGCCGAATGACCTCCCTATCAAACTTAGCAATAAATTGTCTACAATAATAACTTAGAGTCCACTCTAGCAATTAAAATAAACAATCATAGGAAAAATAAGCATAGGAGAACAAACATATTCATCATATAAACTAAAAAGAAAAGGTAAAATAAATCTCACAGTTCTTGAAGTCCGAAGGTTTTCGTGTCCTTGCAACCAAGAAAAAGATTTTAGTCTTGCATGTTTGTTGAACAACCAATCAAAAAGGAGGAATGCATGATTTCATGTTTCTTAGAGGAAGGGGGCATTTTTCTCCTCTTGGCTGGCTGCCCCCCTCCTCATTCGTTTTAATCCTAGGAAAAACTAGTCTCTATTTTACAAAATAATCCTCCCTTAAGTAGACAGTTTACATTTAAGTACTTCAATAACTATTTTCCTAAAAAAACAGAAATAGCCTTGCATGAAATCTTCAAGCTTTGACTTAGAGGAGCTAAATTGTTGAAATAAAAACTTGGATATCGGTTTAGATGCTTCGGAACGTAATTTGGACTCGTTTCTTCACGAAACCTGTTTGCTGGCAGAATTTAGTTGTCATCTTTGAAAAAAAATTGAGTTTGCTTCAATTGGACTTCTTTAGATCCAGATATACAAGTCAGAATGGACAAAGGTCAACACTAGTAGATTGCGAGATTTGACTTTGAAGGTTGTAATTTCCATGCTCTTCCTTATTTTATTTTCTTGCCTTAGATTTCTAGAAAGGTATAGATGTTATCTTTTTAATGTCACTAGAATCACTTCATTTCGACCTCTAGAGCTCATACTCTGTACAAAACATCGAATGAAGGTCAAATCTATCAATTACCTCCAATTTACTCCTTTTTGCATCTTTCATCCAAAAGTGCCTTCAAAACATAAAACAAAGAATATCAAGGCATTTTATATATAAAACATAGGCAAAATACTAGTTAAATGTGGTTGAAACTATTAAATAATATGGTTGCATCAAATACCCCCACACTTAGCTCTTGTTCGTCCTCAAGAAAGGATATGTAAAATCAAATTGAAATTAAATTAAATCAAATCACTATGATTAATCTCCTAATCTCCCATCAATATCCAAGAATATATGCATTATAAACAAGAATACAATCAAGAAGGATAAAGAGTATGAATTTTCATGAATTTATTTACATGCAAACTTCAAAACTCAATTAATTGTCGGGATTTAAATGAAATCTATGCCATGCTAAAGTGATAGGTCCTCTCATTGATATACACTCCAACACTCACGTGTTTAGGGCTTATGTGTTTAAATCTCTCAAATTCAATCAATGAATATGGTTTACCATAAACTTGCTCTTCAATCCCATCTCCATTACTAACATATTACAAGCAATGCATGAATCAAAAGGTCTTATTTTCCGGTTGTAATGGGGCTAAGGTTAAGGTGAGGTAAAAGAGAGTAAAAGAAAAGGTTCAAACAAAAAAAAGTAGAGCATTCTGAAAAATGATATTTCAAACAAGATATTCCATCGAAGCACATAAATTTTTCATCTTTAATTACCAATACTTAACTTCTTTTGATTTCAAGCTCTTTCAACATAAAATCTTAAGAACATAAAGGAAAACTTTTTTTCTTCTTTTTTTTTTCTTCTTTTTTGTTGGTTTTTCACCTTTGGCAACTTTGCCCATCTTTTCATCAAGCATCACTTCTTATTTCTTTTCACATAATTTCCAACCATAATTCCATGAGATATCATAAGTATATGCTCTACTAATCCTTGACCAGGGGAAAAGGAAAACATATAAAAAGTTAAGGCTTATACATGGATAGAGCAAAGAAAAGATAAACAAGCTCAAAAGGGGATTAAGGATAATATGCTTTACATTGGTTTTTTGGCTCAAGTGGTTAAAATTCCTAATGTCTTTATCATCTTTATGTATATATGTAATGCGAATGTAATCTCAGCAAGATATGAAGCAAGTTCTAGAGATACATATCATTGAAAGAATGCACAATCAAAAAATATAATGTTGAAGGCTCAAAAGCTTGCATTGGTATAACACTATAAGTCAACATGACATATTCTCAAAGGCAATCCCTAAACCAATTAAACCTTAAAACTTGCATGCACACTCCTTCATTCGATTTATATCTTAATCTATCTCAATTAACTCTCATATATAATACTGACATTCTCATAAACCAATAGGAGTTCAAAAGATCAAATATAGAAATTTGTTTTTTTTTGGAACAACAAAGAAAACCAAAATAAGAAAACCAACATTCTCCCAATACTCCCACACTTAAAACACAACATTGTCCTCAATGTTGAAATAAAAGAAAAGGAATATAAGAGAATGATAAAAATAAAGTAAAATGCGAAAAATAAAAGATAAGGAAAAAGAAAACAAATCTGAATTTTTTTTCTTTTTTTTGCTAGGTTGCCTCCCAGTAAGCGTTTTTGTTTTATGTTATTGGCTCAACATGCTACATGCTCATTCTTCATAGATTGGTTCAGCTAACTCCACAGAAGCGGTGAGTTCTGTCGTCCAACCTTCATAGAAAAGTTTCAAGCGATGCCCATTGACCTTGAGTACTTTGTTAGTTTCTAAACTTGTAACTTCAACTGCACTATAAGGAAAAACATTAGAAACAACAAAGGGTCCAATCCAACGAGAGCGCAACTTTCTAGGAAAAAGTTTCAAACGCGAATGATAAAGAAGGACTTTGTCTCCAACATTAAACTCTTTTCTTCCAATGTAATTCCAATCTTTTTGGGCACCAAAAGGATAAGCGCCACCCATTCACTGTCCATGATGGGATGAATGACTCCTGCATCATGGAGAACAGTTTGCAAAGCTTGCAAAGCCAATGCTGATTCATGCACGTTTTAGGGAACACATATATGCCTCTCCATCTCTTCTATCTTGGTAAATTCATATCCATAGCTCAAAGCTATGCTTAATCCATCCTCACTATCAAAATCACAAACTTGCTGCACACACTTATCAACTTGTGATAATTGTGATAGAATAAACATTGATATAAGGATATGTCATTGCATCATGACAATTAAATTTAATTTTTTCATCTCCTACCTCCATAGATAAAGTATTCTTACCACAATCAATTTTTCTATTATCAGTTTTCAAGAATGGTCTCCCAAACAATATAGGAGTGTTGTTTGATGAATCACAGGAATCATGTTCCATATCAAGAATATAAAGTCGTATGGAATGACCAAACTATCAATCTTGACTAGGACATCTTCTATCACACCAAGTGGGTAAACAAAACTACAATCCGCAAGTTGTATTACAATGCTAGTTTTATTCAAAGGCTCAAGACTAAGAGAATCATAAACATGTATAGGCATAACACTAATGGATGCACCTAAATCGCACAAGGCCCTTTTGAAACTAGCATTACCAATAACACATGGGATAGTAAAACACATCTGAGTCTTTTTGCTTCAAAGGCATATTCTTTTGAACAACAGCAGATACAACTTCACTCATACTTACCATTTCATGACTTTTCAATTTGAAAGCTCTCTTGGTAGTACACAACTCCTTCAAGAATTTAGCATACTTGGGAATTTGCTTGATAGCATCAAGCAAAGGAATGTTGAGTTCTACTTTCTCGAAAACCTCTAAAATCTCATTTTCTTTATCCTCTTTCTTTGACCTAGAAGAACTCACAGGAAAGGGATTGTTTTAAAACTAGAATTCATTGAGTGAGGAGTTACCTTTGGAGTATTGGTTGATGTTTCAGTTTGTGGAGGAGGAGGATGTTCCTTCTTTGTACTCAATTCGATTTCTATTTCTTCTTTCTCCATCTCAATTTGTTTTGACCTTTTCTCTTCAAGTTCATTCCCACTTCGCAACATGATTGCACTAATATTTTTTATTGGATTCAATGCTTGGGAGGGCAATTTTCCATTCATTTGTGCTTCTAATTTCCCCACACTTGAAGTTACTTGCCCCATTTGATTCTCCAAGTTATGAATACTTGACCTTGTTTCCTGTTGAAAAGACATGACATTTTATTGCAAGGTCATAGTGTTAGAAGCCAAAGTTTTTATCATCTCACAAAGATCATCACTGGATGACAACCCCATAACATTGGAGTTTGTGAATGAAAGGGGTTGTCTTGCTTGATAATTTTGTTGGGATTGAAATCCATGGGAATGGAACTGTTGACCTTGATTGCCTTGTTGAGGTGGGTTCCCATAGCATAAGTTTGGATGATCTCTCCATTCAGGATTGTACGTGTTAGAAAAGGGATCATATTTACGTTGGGGCTGTCCGTTGAATCCTCTATCAATTGCATAAACTTGTTCAATGTAATCTTCTTGCATTGTTGGGCACATATGTGAGGTATGTCCTTGTAAGGAACATATGCTACAAAATTTCACTTGCTGTACATTTCCACAAGCCAAAGAACGCACAAGAGAAGTAAGATCATTAACTTTATTTTCAAGGTTAGAAATACTTACCTCATTTACTCGTTTGTTTGCGAAGTCTCCTCGAGTGCCAAATTGTTTTGAGTTGGCTACCATATTTGAGATCAATTGGCGTGCAGCCTTGAGTGTCTTATCTACTAGTGCCCCTCCACTTGCCGCATCAATGATACTACGGTCAGTAGGCATCAATCCTTCATAGAAATATTGAATGAGCAGTTGATCGGGTATCTGATGGTGAGGGCATTAAATGCACAGTTGCTCAAATCTTTCCCAATACTCGAAAAGTGTCTCTCTATGAGATTGTCGAATCCCATATATTTCTTTTCTTATGTTGGCAACTCGAGATGCTGGGAAATACTTTTCAAGGAAAATCTTCTTCATTGCATTCGAAGTTCCAATGGAACCTAGGAGAATAGAGAAAAACCATGTTTTTGCTGCCCCTTTTAAAGAGAAAAGGAAAGCTTTCAATTTAACCTGTTCTTTGTCAACTCCATTCGGTTTCATGCCAACGCAAACCATATGGAACTCCTTGAGATGAGCATGAGGATCTTCAATTGCAAAACCATTGAATGTTGGTAGAAAATGTATAAAACCAGATTTAAGCTCGAAGTTTACATTATTATCGATGTTAATGCACAATGGTTGATTTTCCACGTTAGGAGCAGCAAGCTCCTTAAGTGTTTGTTGTCGTTCAACAACCATTGTGACGCGAGCTTCCTTTCATAACCTGCGTAAAGTGTTTTCAAGATCCACCTGCACTTGACTCTGGTTAGTAGAACAGGTTACATGCATAAATCATCAAGAAAACTCTAAAGAAACCAACCACATAAGAGATCGAAAACAATGCAAATTGTATGAAAATCCTACACTAGAAAACTAAAACTGCCTAAAAACCCTAGAAAACAGAGGAATTTAGCCTTGATAGGGTGGGCTAGTGGTAGTACTAGCCCTGTTCAAAACGTCGTTTCACTTTAGGAAATAAAAGGCCAATACCTAATTCCACCAAAAAAATTGTTTTGAACATTACCACTGCCGTAAATGAACAGTACTGCAGCAAGCAAAAATTATGTCTCTCTTTTTTTTCATAAAAATAAATAACAATCACAACAAATAAAAATAATAGCACAAGAATCAACTAAAATTACTTCCTCGGCAACGACACCAAAATTTGTTGCGATGTCGCGGTCGCACAAATTAATTACCCTAGCTTCAAACACAACACACAAGATAGTATAGAGCAAGCAAGAGATTGATCCCACGAGGAAGGTTCAAGTTAGATTTTTATGCTAAATGATATGCAATTTGGGGGGGGGGGTTTGGACTTTATCTAGGCTAAAGCAAAAGAAAACAGAAAACTATCAAACAAAAATCTAGCCTTTGATATCACAGTAGCAATAGATTGTCTACAATAATAACTTAGAGTCCGCTCTAGCAATTAAAATAAACAATCATAGGAAAAATAAGCATAGGAGAACAAACATATTCATCATATAAACTGAAAAGAAAAGATAAAATAAATCTCACAGTTCTTGAAATCTGAAGGTTTCCATGTCCTTGCAACAAAAAAAAAAAGAGTTTAGGCTTGCATGTTTGTTGAACAACCAATCAAAAAGTAGGAATGCATGATTTCGGGTTTCTTAGAGGAGGGGGGCATTTTTCTTCTTTTGGCTGGCTGCCCCCTGATTAGTACTTAAAAGTGCATTCTCATTAAGGCTTTATATCATCATATTGCACTTAAAGTATCATTAAAT
>Ga0325410_1003090_pt1 | contig 18698 bp, 6 predicted proteins | sample PopdelMetagenome_16_FD_206182 | JGI IMG/M metagenome (GOLD analysis project Ga0325410, IMG submission 206182) | Populus deltoides microbial communities from Bellville, Georgia, United States - Xylem-PdIQD-R3 | ecosystem: Host-associated > Plants > Phyllosphere > Stem > Wood/Secondary xylem... | reverse complement strand
ACACACCTAACATGATTAGAACCTGTATGCAATCTCCATCACACTTGAGTCTTGAGATTCATTTATCCACATTATTTTTCATGTGACCCGTGTTGTGTGTTATATATTTTTATTTTTTATAAAAAAAATTATACATACAGAGTTTTTCAATATATTTCTATAATTTAAAAAATCTAAAATCAAATTAAAATTTTATAAATACATTTAATTAAATAAACCGAGAATTATATTATGCGAATAAATAAATAAAAAATCATTAACAATATTTAAAAATAAAACTTGAGAAATTGAGAGATAGATGTAGACAAGATATTTAATCTCGAAAACAGGACATTTACTCGGTTGTGTTTACTAAATTTGTTTATTAAAATAATTTTTTTATTTAAGTAAATAATAATAAAAATAGAAACACAAATTAAATTGATCGAATAAAATAAAAGGAACAAAAACAGCATTTAAGGCTACACATATTAGAAATATTATCTGAAAATATTTTTTTATTTTTAAAAATAAAGTTCATCCATACAAATATAAAAAATATATAGATAAATTTAAATGCATAATTAAAAAATAATCGTCATTTAAAATGGGTTCTTCAAATAAAATAAAAAAGAGAAGGGATATTAATTTAAATATATATTTAAAAAATTAGAGAAATAAACTTAAAAAATCATTAATTTTTAAAAAAGAATTAGATAAAAGAAAAAAACAAAGATTTTGAAAATTAATAAGACATGTCATCTGATTTGTCTAAATTAATGATTGGCCTTTTAATTATTTTTTGATAAGCCAAGCTAGGCTAACAAACATGACCTATTTTATCAAGGCCTATGTGATTAGCCTTTTAATTATTTTTTGGTTTGCAATTGGAGTGGACGACTCGTCTACCCCAAATATTTTGAAAAAAAATAAGACACGTCATCTGATTTGTCTAAATTCCAGCCACTATGATAGATAAAAAATTAGGTCTTAATTGTTTTTCTTAAAATCCAGCTTTCCAACACATTTTGACTAAAAACACATAAAACACCATAAAAATCGTGATAAACTTATCAATGGCCTTAAAAAACCGCCCTCAAAATCAAAATCAACCAAAATCTAAAAATCAACTAGGGCTCAAATCTGTTTTTTGATGAACATTAAAGTTGAAAAAACACCTAATATTTCCATTATCTAATGAAATCATTTTACAAAAATATCATCCATTTTGATGGCCTAAATCAGTGTTAACGACACTCTTTTCTATCTACCGCTGGAATTTGGCTTCCTCTCTATTTCTTCTCTCAACTAGAGACTAAAAGATAATAAAAATAAACTTTTACACCAAAATTGAATTGGAAAAACATTGAGGTACTAAGATTGTATAATTTGTATCTGTGTATCTTTTGCAAAACTTATGGCATGCCATATAGGTCTGGTGTTTTTTTCATTTTGATCACTCTTTTTTCAATCTCATCTTCTTATAAAAAATCAAAATCAATTGGTCTTGAATTAGAACTAAATCATTGGAAAAAAATATATTTTGAGGATCCAATTGGAAAATATAAAATTTTGCATAACCCCTCTATTATAATAATATGTGAGAGGATAAATAGGAGAGCTTTGAACAGTGAAAAACTCAAGCCTTTGAACAGCGAAACATACCATCCTAATTAAGAAAAAAAAAAACACTAATCGGACAGAATCGAACCTTTACAGAGACAGCCGCAAACCTTGAAAAATGAAAAGTGTAAATTAAGAAGGGCCATGCCCAAAAGTATTTCTTTCCTGACTCCTGCTTTCTGGGGCTGGGCCGATGTCAAATCTAGTCTACGAAGAAGCGTTGACGTGGTAGCTGGCTTTTCAAGTGGACGTGCAGTAGCAGTAACCTGAGTATGCCGACGGTCACTGTTCATTGGTTAGTGTTTCTATCACCGTCACCAGCTTTGCAGTTTCCTATATTAACTAATATCCACCGTCCCACACTCCTTCAACACGGTTCCTCCGCCAGCGGCGAGGCCTCTCCTTGCTTCCTGCTACACCACCGGATCACGTGCATCCTCACGTGCTGTTTCCTCTATTAAAATTATTATCAAATGAGCATATATAAGTCGCTACAATATATTTTAACATACACTAATATACCGAAGACAAGAGAGTCATTAATGCTTTAGAATTAATTATTAAGCATATACTAAAATGATTTGGCTTTCCACGAAGCCAAGCTTTTTTAAAAAAAATAAAACGAATTTTTTAATTTTAATTTTATTTTCAATTTCATCTTTCAACTTTAAAAAAGCTTTATAATCTATTTTAATTTATTTTGTATGGAGTTATTTTGATCTCTTGATCCAATTCGTAAATTTTACGAGTTAATCATGTTGACTAGGGTTATTTTTTAACCTAAATCGAGAGTTATCACAGTTTTATAACCTAGATCGAGAGTTAAGCCGATTGATTTAAGGTTTTTTTTGTCCTTTTTAGTTAATTTGTTTTTCAATTTAATATTTTAATATTGAGTTGATTGAGAATTAGACTTTATAACATGTTTGAATTTGCATCCTATGAGGTTATATCGGTCTTATGACCCGAGTCACAGATCTGGTTGGCTGAATCGGGTGGTTTTTTGTGTCTTTTTTAATTGATTTTTTTAAAATTTTATCCTTTAATATTGGGCTGATTGAGACTTGAACTTCGTAATTTGTTTTAATTTGCATGAGATTATTCTAGTCTCATGACTCAAATTTAGTAGGTTAATATAGGTTGGCTTGACTTATTTTTTTAGTTGAATTTTGTTTTTAATTTCAACATTTAACATTGAATTGATTGAAAATTAAGTTTAATAATAATAAAAAAAACTTCAATTTGTTTTCCATAGGGTTATTAGGATCTTATAATCTGGATAACAAATTTGATATATTAACTTAAGTTGATTCGAGTCGATCTAATATGTTATTATTTTAATAATTAATAAAAAAAGATGTTTTCTTAATTGTTTTTTGATCAAATTGGATTTTTATCTTTTATTCAAATTATCTTTAGAGATACTAAATAGACAAGGTTATAATAAGTTAATCTCCGTATAGGTTTTTTTTCAAGCTAAAAAATATATTATTAACACGCGCGCATATATATATATATATATATATATTAATCTAATATGAATTGAATTACAGCGCGGGAAATAATACACTGGAAAACACTAAAGGAAGGAAAAACTATGTGACTATGCTTTTCGAGGTTTTAGCTGCTTCCCTCGATGGAAAGCAATAGAACAGAAGATTACCCAAAAATAAAAAAAAGAATTCTTATTCTATTGCTTTTGGTCCCACCTTTTTCGAAACATTAGGTTTAATAGACACACACTCTGCTTGTGTTTGATAACAAGATGAAAAATAAATATAATTAGATATTAAAATATAAATATATATACATATAAATGTAAATATAAATATAAATATAATATTAAACATACTAATATTTTTTAATATTTTTTTTTTATCTTTAGTGAGTATTTATATTTATAAAATTTTTAATCTAAAAGAATCCTCTTTTCAATTAAATTTATTTATATCCCATGAATAAATGAATTATTGGATATAAATGAAAGCTGTATTCGAGGTCGTATAAATTAACTTGGCATGATGATTTAGCATTAGAAGACTCCAAGTGGTGGTTTTGGCAAGAATGAATCTAATCATTTCAACTTTTTATTTAAATTATATGCAATTTGAATAGAAAGAATGTATAAACAAAATTATGAATCTTTTTGCTTGAAGGATTTTTTTTTAATGTTAGTAGAGTTTATAAAAAGAAAAGATAAAGTTTTCTTTATAGTTGAATTAAAAGAACTAATAAAAAAAAATCAAATCATCAAAATCATGCATTAGATTCCATCTTTATATTTGCAACCTCAATGACAAACAATAACAACATCAAATTTCAATTTAAAACTAACTCTCTAAACAACTTGGAATCCAAATCAAGCTCAAGAGCCAAGAAAATACACTAATAAACTAAAAAAAACACTAAACATCTACTACCATATTTGGCAGAATATAGAAACCATTTTATTTTAGTATAATAAACATCAAAATATTTCCTTAAAATCCAGTAAATAGTAAAAAACAACTCAGATCAAAATTAAGCAAAGAAAAATAGCATTTCATGCATTAATAAAAATAATACAAAATCAATACAATGTATCATAAAAAACAAATTCAAAACACCATTAGAACATGTAATAAAGAGCTAAATATTTGCTTCATGGACATCACCTACTAGATTAGAGGAGTGTTTTTTATACCTTTCAAGCTCTAACAATGGTTGCTGCCATTTCTTTTCTAAGATTACTACTTTCTCTTAAAGATGAGATCTTTATGCTAGGATCTTAAACCTTCACACTTGGAATTCCTTTATCCTATCTTCCTCCCTCTTTTTTCTCTCCTCCTTGTTGCCCCTCTGCCTTGATTTTCCAAGGGTATTTATAAAGTTTCAAGCTTAGATTCAATTAAAGATTAATCCTTCTTCATTGAAGCTTGGCCATCTAATCAAAAAATAAGAGTTTTGGATATGTTTTACAACTGTACGCTTTGTACCCATGTTGGTTTTATAATGATGATTTTGCAATAAACTTAGCTTTGGAGATTTTGGTGGTTTTCCAAAACTTAGAGATAAAAAACTTGTTTTTGACCCTTTGATCTTGAGAGAAATGTGTCCAACCTTTGAGAAGAACCCACTAAAAATGCTTGAAATTTGAACACATGAAAAAGATTAATGGTTTTGCAAAATGGGTATCACAACCATTGATGACTGAATTACCCATTTTTGAGACTTCATCGGAGCAACTTTAACGTCATCATTATTGAAGATCATCTAAAATTGGTAGATGAGGTGCACACCTTAACATTTGGATCCAACCTTTCTTGATTTGGAGGCTTGTAGCTTTGCATCTATTCATTTGGAAATTAGAATGTAATTAATATAAGGAATTATAATTTTAGACCAAGAAAAAAATCAAGTTGGGACTTGATTGTATAAATTTCTAAAATATTCTTGAAATAATATATTTGATATTTTTTCATGAGACAAAGTGATATTTTACCATTAAAATGATTATCAAGTTTTTTTTATATATATAAATAGAATGTTATACCTCATATTTTTTCGGTAAGTGATCAAAGAAACACACTTACACATCAAATACACATATATAGATAAGCAAAGTAGAGAAAATAAAGAGTCAACACTCAATACATAACAATCTCTCCCTCTTAAAAGAGTTTTAGAAGATTTTTGATTTAATGATTCGTGTGGATTACGGTTAGAGATCCAAAAATTAAACGGATTGTTCTAGTGACAACCTAGCCTAAAAAAGTCCATCTAACCATAAAAAGAATAAATGTTCTTCAAGTAATCTTCACACAAACTCCAAATGACCCTATATTGAGTAGTACGATCCTTGGTACTCCTAAAAAAAATAAAATTATTGTTTTCACTGTGTTTATTGCTTTAAAAAAACCACAACAACATCCCTGTAAGCTGACCTTGCATCCCGCTTTATGGACTAGCCATACATGCTCAAGGGTAAGGTTTATACCCCTAAATCCAACTATTATACCCTAAGTGCAATACCCCCTAATCAAAACTAGTCTACTTGTCACTAATTATAGAGACAAAATGTATATATATTAAATGTTCACACATCCTTCTATCATAATGAAGCCAACAAAACAGAGTTATGACATGCCTATACCTCGAGGATGACTCTCGTGATATCATCATTTTCACTCTATGGTGAAGTAATAACCATTAGAAGTTGTTATTTCAAATGATGACCTTGAAAATCGGTGCCATAATATTTTTCCCTCTCTACCTTTGTCTCCATATAAGTTCTTGTGTTTCATAGTTATATAAATGTTCATGAGCCATTAAGTAAATAATTTCATTATCTCATATCACTTTCTCTTCTTTTTTATGCTCTAATTATCTATTTCATCTTCTTTATAAACATAACCTTTAAGATACTTTTCCCTAATCACTATGCTAACTTCAGCATTAAAGGGTCTCTTGAATCTAACATGAGACTTGTTTTGCAAGTGTTTATAGAGTCCATGTTCAACAATTTCAATCTCTCAATTCATCCATTAGTCTTAAAAAACCCTTGATTTTTAAGGTTTTGTTCGTTACTCAATTTTCTTGTAAATAAACAAAGGAATCAAAATTAGGAAAGCATGACTAGCTACCTATTCCAAGTTTAGATAATATTCACACATACAAAATTTTTCCTTTGTAATTTTCTTGTAAATAAACAAAGGAATCAAAATTTTTCCTTTGAAAGAGTAAATTAAGTTAAAAACACTAGGTAACATTAAGGATACAATAGACGAGATGTAATTACATATATTAGTTACCTCCAAAAAATCAATGACAACCACGAAACATATGAAATTAACAATGATTGATGGAGTTTTAAGATATAATTTATATTATTTTTTATTAAAATTTTCATTAATTAAAATAAAAATAATTGAATTCAAACTAATGATGTTTTGTTCAACAAGCTATTCTCTAACACTTTCAAGCAGAATTCTCTTGGTTGACTAATTATTGTAGTCCGTAATTTAACAGGACAGGCTCAGCTGTTCCTTTATATATATTTATATCATGATTTTGTTGTCTGTTTTTTAATGGCTTTACAGAAGAAAAGTTACAACTATTTACTTACTTTAGTGATCGGAAAGGGTGATGGCAATTGTGTTAGCTGGCAAGATATGTATGGATCCCAATATTATAGGAAATCTGTTTGTTCCTTTGTAAAAATTGTTGTCCGATTTAGAATAGGATTCTAAGTGGAATAGGATTCTAAGTGGAATAGGTTTCCTTGCTGCCCTGTATATATAGTTGCTGAACAAGATGAATAAAATAAGTCGTAGACAATATTTTACAGAGCTGAAATTCCTTATTGTATGTCTGCTGAAATCAACATGGTATTAGAGCAAACCTGAAAACAATTTTTTTTTCTGTTCTTCTCTGCATCTCTCTTTGAACTTTGTATTCTATGAATTTTCTCCTGCAAACAGTGACAGACCACGAACGAAACCCAATTGTTCCAGTAACCCCAAACAACCCCCTGTCAAACCCAATTATCATTCAGCAAGACACCTCTGGCTTTCCTGTCAGTGTTATTCTCAATAAAACAAACTACACATTATGGTCTCAGTTGATGGAGATGCGTATTGGAGCTCGTAACAAGGTGGGATATCTCACTGGAGCAACGGCGAAACCGGCACTTAATGATCCGAATTATGATACATGGATTACCGAAAATCATAAAGTAAAGAGTTGGCTCATTGAATCAATGAGCCCTCACCTAACGCAGAGATTTATTCATCTGGTTACAGCAAGAGAAATCTGGGAGGCAGTGTTAAGGACTTTTTATGATGGATCTAATGAAACATGATTGTTCGAATTGAATCAAAAATCTTTTTCAACCACTCAGAATGGGAGATCTTTATCCATATATTATAATGAACTTCTTGCAATCTTCCAGGAAATTGATCATCGCAACACACCACAAGCAGAATCTGTTGAAGGAATTGTACAACTTCATACAACAATGATGAGATTGCGAGTACATATTTTTTTAAGCGGTCTTGATCCTGAATATGATCAAATCCGTGAAGAAATTCTTCGAAAAGAACCGAAATTGGACCTAGAAGCAGCCTATGCATGTGTGAGAAGAGAGTCACAGCAGCGCCAAGTTATGGGAGTTTCTCGCTTGGTCTCTGAAAATACAGCCATGATAACTAACCGATACCAACGAGGGACAGGTTCTAGTTTTGCCAAAGAAAAACATAGTCCAAGTTCAGGAAAACCGAATAATTATGTCTGCACCCACTGTGGTGAAACTGGCCATTCCAAGCTGCGTTGCTACGAGCTTATTGGATATCCTAAATGGTGGGATTTTTTGAAGAAACCACGGAAAAACATTACTGGGAAAGCTGCGACTAAATTGTTATCTGTAAGCCAAATCACTGCAGCACTAAATTGCACTGTTACTTTTTGGCCCTTTTTTTATGTTTTTCAGGATATTCTAACCCATAAGACTCTTGGTTGTGGTGTTAAACGGGGCAACCTCTACTACTTGGAATTGACAACAATTGGCGAAGGGCAGTATAACAAGGTGTGTTTTGTAACGAAGGGTGATCAGACATTATCCGAGGTGTGGCTTTGGCATAAAGGCTAGGACATCTTTCATTTAGCTATCTCAAAAAATTGAAACCAAATGTTGTTTCTGATAAAAGTAAAGGTGACGGTGTTGACTCTGATAAAAGTAAGGGTGATGGTGTTTTTATAAAGCTGAAGACATTTGAAAAACAGATGAGTAGCTACAAGCAGAATGCAACCTCGCCCACTGCTACTCAAACTATTCCTGAAGAGAGGAATTTATCATTGGACAATGGTGAAACAAAAGCTGTAAATCATGATGGGGAAGAAGCTGAGATGATTGAATTCTGTGCTGATGACACAGAAGCCGTGAACTCTGATGAGGAAGAAACTACGAGGTCTAACTTACCTGCACTACCAACCAAAGAGTTTTCTGCCCATAATATCCTGGATAATCCAATCACTAAGGACACACCTCAACCAGCTCCCAGGTATTCACAAAGACCCAATAAATGTGTTACAAAGAAACAATATGAGCCAGACATTAAAACCAATGTTAGATATCCTATCAATAACTATGTCTTTTCTCATAGACTTTCAGAACCTTATACACTAACCATTAATCAATTATCCCAAGTATCCATTCCAAGTAATGTGCAGGATGCATTGGCAGATCCAAGCTGGAAAGAGGCAATGAATGAAGAAATGAAAACCTTGCAGAAAAACTCCACTTGGGAACTTGTTGCGTTACCAGAAGGAAAAAAAGCGATTGGGTGTAGATGGGTATACACTATTAAACTTAAAGCAGATGGAAGCCTTGATAGATATAAGGCGAGACTCGTAGCCAAGGGGTATGCCCAGAAATACGGTATTGACTACCAAGAGACCTTTGCACCAGTAGCCAAGCTCAACACCATTTGTATTCTCATATCCATCGCTGCAAATAGAGATTGGCCTCTACAACAATTCGATGTAAAAAATGCCTTCTTAAACGGTGATCTAAAAGAAGAGGTATACATGGAACTCCCGCCTGGAATAATAAAACAGAGTTCTGAACATGAAGGCAGAGTGTGCAAACTAAAGAGGGCTTTGTATGGGTTCAAGCAGTCTCCTCGAGCTTGGTTTAGGAGGTTTACTCTAGCAATGAAAGCAACCAGCTATCAACAAAGCAATGCAGATCATACATTATTTGTAAAACATAAAGATGGAAAGGTAACGGCATTGATTGTGTATGTAGATGACATGATTTTGACAGGTGATGATTCTGAAGAAATGAGGACACTGCAAGAGTACTTATCTGCAGAATTTGAAATGAAAGATTTGGGACAACTAAAGTACTTTCTTGGCATTGAAGTAACAAGGTCCAAACAAGGAATTTCCCTCTCATAACATAAATATGTATTGGATCTTCTAAGTGAGACTGGATGCTCGCCTGCAAACCGATTGAAACACCAATACAAATAAATCATCGACTTGGGATCTTTCCAGATCAAATCCCTACAGATATAGGTCGGTATCAAAGACTTGTGGGTAAGCTAATCTATTTAACCCATACCAGGCCAGATATAACATATGCTGTAGGTATTGTGAGCCAATTTATGCATGCACCAAGTAAGGAGCATATAGATACAGTCTACAGGATCTTGAGATATCTTAAAGGTGCGCCTAGCAAAGGTTTATTGTACTCGAAGAATGGTGTCTCAAATATTGAAGGCTACACTAATGCAGATTGGGCAGGGGATCAAACAACTAGAAAGTCTACATCTGGTTATTTGACCTTTGTGGAAGGGAATTTGATTACTTGGAGAAGTGAAAAACAGAAAGTTGTAGCAAGATCTAGTGCAGAAGCAGAATTTCGAGGAATGGCTTAAGGAATATGTGAGTTGTTATGGATCGAGAGTGTTCTGAAGGATTTAGAGATCAAATATATAGATCCTATTAATCTGTACTGTGATAATAAGGTGACAATTCAGATTGCACACAATCCTGTTCAGCATGATCGAACTAAACATGTCGAAATAGATCGTCATTTTATCAAAGAGAAGCTAGATCAAAAAATTATATGTTTCCCGTTTGTTAACTATGCAAATCAACTAGCTGATGTCCTCACTAAGGCAGTATCAAACAAGGATTTTTATAATATGATTGGCAAGTTGGGCATGATAGACATCTATGCACCAACTTGAGGGGGAGTGTTAGCTGGCAAGATATGTATGGATCCCAATATTATAGGAAATCTGTTTATTTCCTTGTAAAAATTATTGTCCGATTTAAAATAGGATTCTAAGTGGAATAGGTTTCCTTGCTGCCCTGTATATATAGCTGCTGAACAAGATGAATAAAATAAGTCGCAGACAATATTTTACAGAGCTGAAATTCCTTATTGTATATCTGTTGAAATCAACAAATTGCTCATCATGGGAGTTGACACAATTTGGTAACTTACAAATGGGGCCCTCGAGATTCGGATGCACTATATCATGACAAGAGAAAGAAAAACTAAAATACAGAAGCTCATCATTCACCCAACAAGATCAAATTAGAACGAATTTGTATGATGTTGTGGGCAAGGAAATAAAACCAATGACCTTCATTAAAATATGTAGTCTAAACTTTTTTTTATTTGAAATAATCTTAGTTTTAATATTTGTGCTCCTATACTATATATCATATGTTTATTTATGTAGTTTATATGTTATTATTCATTGGATGTATGTTAGTTTTTTTTTTAAATTTTGATTTAAATCTTAGGGTTAATATTCAAGAAAGTTTATAAATATGTGTGAATACATCAAACTAATATAAAAAAAAATTGCAATAAATAATCTCAATTAACATATAAATTGATTTAAAAATATTCCTTAATATCATGAAATAAATAATGCATATATTATTCATTTTCTAAAATGTAGTCATTAATGATAATTTGCGGTTTAATTTATTCATGTGCATTGTGACATGGAATTGTGCAACAATCCAAATGCTTTTTAGGTGTGTTTATGTTTTTGAAAAAATTTAAAATATTTTTTTATTTTTTAAAATTAATATTTTTTTAAATATTTTTAAATTATTTTAATGTGCTGATATCAAAAATAATTTTTAAAAAATAAAAAAAATATTATTTTAAAATAAAAAAATATTTTGAAAAACACTGCTACCACTCCAACTATCACTTTACCTTACTGTTCGCTGGACCACTGAAAAAAACGTGTTTTCCTTCTATAAATTAGATTTTTAGTTTTGAAAATTTTAAATTTTATCCTTAAAATTTTTTTTTTAATTCGACTCTTCCAAACTAAAATTCTTATCTACATTCCTGGTTGGAGGATGAAAAAACTATCATGAACAGTAAGATGTATGCTAAACTCATTAATTTAAGTAAATCTTGAACCATTGATTCTCTATTACTGATTTTAACTGTTCAGTTGTTGACTTAATTATTCTTGTTAGGAGAGATAAAAGAATAACTAGTAAAGTTTTATCTTATGTTGGAATTTGATTTAGGGTGTATGTAGTTTTTTAGTGAATAATGTTTTTTAAAAGTATTTTTTATATAAAAGTATATAAAAATATTTTTTTTAATTTTTTAATTTTTAATATCAAAACAATTTAAAAAAATTAATTTAATATTTTTTCAAACTAATTTAAATACAGTATAAAACACAAAAGCAAAGAACTTTAGGAAGGGAATGCATTTTCATGTTTGTAGTTAGCATAATTATAATACACATGGATTTATATTAGTGGGATCATAGTATCAAGAAAATGTACAAAATTTTTGTTTTCTATTCAATTATAAAGGAGAATGGTTGCTGCGTGGCACAAGGGATCCAAGATCGATGGAGGAGGGTTATTGCAATATAAGTCTAGATTCTCAGCTCGTCTTGCTAAGTGAATTACACAAAGCCCCCTCTAAAGATATGGTGCCGAGTCCACTGCTGGGGTCTGAAGTACAATCATATCCCAACAAACTTTCATGTATCAAAACAATCACAAACACACGCGCATTATAACATACTTTAAGAATTATTATTATTGTGGATTACAATAATAATTTATAATAATTTTTTTTTGCTAATTTTTTTTTAAAATTATTTTTTTTTAACTTTTCTAATTTTTCTTTTTTTTTAATTTATTTTTTCTTTTGTTTTTTCTAAAATTATTTTTGTTGATTTTACTTTTTAAATATTAACCTGGTTAAAATTTTTACTTTGTAATTTTTTTCTTTAAAATACCGTGGATTGTTCCGATGTTTTTCCACATAGTTTTTCTATTTTATTTCTTTATTTTTCAAAATTATATTTGTTGATTTTTTTATATGGAGCTGATTGAGAATTTAGTTTTGTAATTTTTTTCCTTTAAAACATTGTTGATTGCTACAGTGTTTCTCCGCATGTTTTTTTATGATTTTCTCTGAAATTATCTTTTTTTATTTTATTTTTTAATATTAAGCTGGTTAAAAATTACAGTTACAATATATGAAGAAAGCACTGTAACTTTCCTCGAAAATTACTGTTGATTGCTACATTGTTTTTTTCCACATGGTTTTTTTTTTCTGTTTTTGTTATGTTTTTCCCTAAAATTATCTTTATCAATTTTATTTTTTAAATATTAAGTTGATTAAGAATTACAATTACAAGTAAATACAAGTTTTTCCTCACAAAACACTATGGATTAATACAGTTTTTTCTCACATGGTTTTTTTCCAGTTTCTTTTGTGTTTTCTTTTTTTGTAATATTTTTTTGCAAAATTAGCTTCGTCGATTTTTTTTTTTTAATATTGAGTGGTTAAAATTTAACTTTGTAATAAAGCTTAATCATGTGAGGAAAGCATTGTAACTTTGCTCATAAAACATTGTGGATTGCTACAGTGTCTCTCCGCATGGTTTTTTTGTTATAATTTATTTTCAAATTATCTTTTTCAATTTTATTTTTTTAATATTGAGTTGTTTGTGAATTACAATTACAAGTCATTACAAATAAGGCTTAAACATGTGGGAAAGCACTGTAGCTTTCATCACAAAACACTGTGAATTGCTACAATGTTTCCAACATGATTTTTTTTCCTTTTTTTGGTGTTTGTTTTGTTATTTTTTTTCCCTAAAATTGTCTATGTTGATTCTTTTTTAATATTGAGTTGATTAAGAATTTATCTTTGTTATTTTTTTCTTTAAAACACTGTGAATTGTTGCAGTGTTTTTTCATGTGATTTTTTTATGATTTTTTCCAAAATTATCTTTGTCAATTTTTTTTTAATATTGAGTTGATTAAGAATTATAATTACAATAAAGCTAAATTATATGAGGAAATCATTGTAGTTTTTCTCACAAAACACCGTGGATTGCTACAATATTTCTCTAAATGGTTTTTTAGTTTATTTTTTGGGAAAAACGTTATAATTTTCCTCACAAAACATGTCAATTGCTGCAACGTTTTTTCTCATGAGTTTTTTTCCTTCCAAAATTATCTTTGTTGCTTTTTTTTTTTTAAATATTAAGTTGGTAGAGAATTTAGCTTTATAATTTATTTTGCTTTTTATTAAATAAAAAGCTAAATCATATGGCGAAAGCACTGTATCTTTCCTCACAAAACACTGTGGATTGCTATAAATCATTTTGTTAAGTCTATAAGTTTTTTATCACCAACACAACTTTTTGTTCCATCATGAAATATTTGCTCCATTATACCTTTAATTTCTATTACTTATCCAGCGCTGATTTACAATTATAACACTATTAAGTACATTTATTTTATAAGCTTGCAGCAGCGTGCGGACATGTCATCTCATATATATATATATATATATAAACATTTAAAACGTTTAATTTTTATTTATTTAGTGACTAGGAGAGAAGGATAACTAAGTTTATTACAGGCTAAAATTTTAAAGATCAAGAATACCATGAATATATAAATACATTTAAAATCCTTAGTTTTTATTTATTTAAGTTTGACTTGTCAAAAAATTATTACAATTAGTTACGGGGAAACACAAAAAATATTGAATTTTAGTCATCTAAGTCACACCTGTCAAAATATTATATATATACACACACACACACTTCTTAATTGCAAAACAAAATAAAAAATATATATTTTTTAAAAGCTCTTGCATCAGTCTCAATGGCTTAAAAAAACTCGCCCTAAAGCTTAAATTGTTTTTGGAGTATAGTCTTTTCAGTCAGAAACAACCATCTATCATGAAAACGTTCAACATAAAGTTATTTGAGTAGAATCTTATCAATTGAAAAAACAATGATTTTTTTGTACGCGGGCCATCCTATTATGGGTCCTTAACATCGTTGCATGGCTATTTTATTGTGGGTTCCTAACACTGTTACGCATGCTGCCTCATTGTAGATCCCTAACACCTTTGTACAGGCTACCCAATCATGGGTGTCTAACATCTTTGTGTTGTCCATTTTATCATGGATCCCTAACACCTTTTATGGATTGCATCTTCGTTGATCCTACCACCATGATTTCCAATAACATCACATAACAACAAACCACAAACAATCATTGGACTTCGATACCAATTAGCATATTCAAGAGTGAAGGGTAACAATATTTATTACAAGTCAAAATCCTCAAAAACGAAGAGCACCGTAATAATGAAAAGACATCCAAAATATTCAACTTTTATTCATTCAAGTTTTACTTATCAAAAAGCTATTTCATCTCTTTATTATATATATATATATATATATATATATAAAGGCTTATTTATCTTTAACATTCATTAAATATTTAATTAATAAATCTAATATTTGATTAATGAATCTAGAATAAATATAAAATCCTTAGGATAAAATTCTTTGCAAAGAAAATTATAAAGTTGTTATAATTATGAGATTCTTATTGCATTAAAACAGTGTTTCTAAATGTTCTATTAAGATTAAATATTAATTGGAGTTGTTTACACTGATATTTATTATGAAAGAAAGTGATTGTTCTCATAAACTAAGGTATGATGGATATCTAGAACTAATATGTAGATACTTATCAAATAACATGTACATTGAACTGATCCACATAAGAATTTCATATAAAGAGATCACTTGTGTCTATAGAAAAGCCTACGTGACAGTTGTGTAAGTGATCCTTAGACTTGAGATCATTAAGTTATTTTATATAGGGAGTGTTATATTTTGATCTTGCTACACATTGTCCTAATCAAGGGTAACAAATTAGTATATATTGAGTATAACATGAATTATATGAAGCTATTTAAGTAATCAAGGGAGGATTCATCACCCATTGTGAGTTAGGAAAAATTTCTCATCATGTTTTCAAATAATATTGATTGTAAATCTTTGTGTAAGGTGGAATGAGATTTGAAAAGAGTTTTAAATTTTATTCAAAAAATCAATGACTATGGTGTTGAAAAAAACATGATTTAACAAAGTATAAACACTCTATGCTATAATATCTAAATCAGAATATTATTGATGAAGGATAATAATTACACTAAGAAACTGGTCATTAAAATATTAAGTCAAATCTCTTATGACTTTCCTAATATTTGAAGGATTATGACATGTTGCTAGATTTTGTACTTGGTCTTTAAATATAAATCAATCAATTGTTAAATTGATAATAAATTAATTTGTTTAATTTATTTAATAATATTATATTTATGATTGTGATTTATATTTAGGCTAACTTATTAGAGAACTTAATGGGTCACATGCAAAAAAACCATTGGTCAGAAATTAAAATGAGATAATTAACCAAATATAACTTGATTGTAAATAAATTTTAGAAATTAAGGGCTAGAATGTAATTAATATATGAAATTACAATTCTAGATCTAGAAACAATCAAGGACTTGATTGAATAAATTTCTAAAATTAGCCTAAAATAATATGTGATATTATTTAAGGAGCAAATTGATATTTTGTTATTTATAGAGTTTTTAGATTTCTCTATATATAGATTGTTATGTCTTTTATTTCCTATGTGTTATGATGTAAATTGTGAGTAAAGTACAACACGTAAACACCTAAAATACAAAAGAAAAGAGCCAACATTCTAAAATATAGCAATCCCTCTTTTCTAAAATGGTTTAGGAGATTTCTCACTGGTGGTTCGTATGGATCATCGTTAGAGTGCAAACATTTGGACGACTTATAGTTTGCGACAATCTAGCCTTAAAGTATTTATTCAAAGCTGAAAAGAACATTTGATCTTCAAGTAATCTTTGTATAAATCGTAAACAACTCTAGATTTATCTAACGAGAACTCAAAATAATTTTATAGTTTCCGCTATGTGTTTTAGAAAACCCAACACTTCGAGCCCTAACATTCACATTATACCAATAGCTTATTCGAAAAGAAAAAAAACCCTCAGCTACAGTGTACACACTGTTGGAGTGGAGCCTTAAAGGGAATTGATCTACAGTCTTTTTGAACTCCCAGGGTTTTTGGCTTGAAACCTTAAGTTCTTGACTGCCCGACTGATGCCTCGTTATCATGGAAAAGAAAGAAAGAAAGAAAGAAAGAAAGCGTCAATCCATTTCAATTGTTAAGAAGAAGTTGAGGTTAAATGTAGCAATTTGTTCTTGATTGTATCATTATTAGCGACCTAATGGTTGGAGTCAAAGCCTACAGCTTATATTAATCGATCAGATTTGCTACGACAACAATCTAATGGTTAAATCGTTTTAATGATCTTTTTGTCATAGTTTTATCTATCTTTTTATTACCGAAGCAATCTACTGGAACTTGATCGGAGAGTGTGCTAATTAAGACTATAGAGCTGCTGCATGTGCCATATGGAATCCCCATTAATTGACCATCCATTCTTGCGAAACCTTAGTGTTGACCGTGAATCACGATGCACAGCTTAGAAATATTAATTATTAATTATTAGTGATCAAATGTTAAATCACAATAGCTAGCAGAATGATTGGTTGATAATGTGGAATCCTGACAATTAACTGATTGACTTCCTTTATTTCGTCGGAGCAAACAGTATATATATTCTATTAATGGGGTTGCTTCTTAATTTTTGGTGTCCAAGCCGAGGATTTTTATAAAACACTCACATGATTAAGCCTTCGTGGTAGGTCTTAGAATAATACGTTTTTTCGTAATGGTTAAAGAATATATTTGGAACATTTTCATCATTAATTGAGGTAAAATCCCATCCTCAAGAATGTATCTACTATCTAGGGTGTTTTGTAAGATAAATTCTTTTAGATGCTGGTTTTAAATTTTAAATTAAAAAAATCAAGAAAGAATAAACTCTTTTTTTATTTATTTGCCCATAAAATTTTTAAAATAGGATTTGAGATATAAAATTAGCTAGGATTTATGTGTGTATTAATTAATTTTTAATCACATATTTTTGTAGTTAATGTAACTATTATTTGAATATTGTGAGATTAACTTAATTAATTAAAAAAAGGAATATATACCAGCCAGTTCTCAAACAGAAATCTACTTAAGCTTCTGAAAATGTCAGAAACTAATTAATTAATAGCACTTCATTTACCATACACATTCGAAGTAGGCAGACTAAAAACCAAGATATCATTAGTTGGAGAATGTGGAGAACACAGGTATGCTGACAAATGGCAAATGCTTAAGTTGTTAATTTCGAGTAAATTCTATTTATAATTAAGGGTCAACTTTCCAATTAAAGGTGCACGTGTGAGAGATTACCAACAACAAATAATATTATATTTTCATTAATAATTGCTTATTAGAGACCTTTTCTTTTTGTCCTCCTTACAACTTTTAATCACAAAATAAAATATTTCCATTGCTTGATTTTAGGTCTCCCAATTTCCAACCACATAAAAAACTACATCATTGAACTATACTATGGTGTAGATGATGTTCAATTTTTTTTTTTGTAAAAAAATATTTAGATGATGCTAATATTTTTTTCTACTAGAAAAAAATTAAATCGTATGAGAGTTGACTCGATATAACCTAGTTAACTTTACAAATTTAAAAACAACCTAAACGACCCGTAAAAATATTGTTTAACTAAATTTTTTTTGAGATGATATCTTTTTTTAATATTAAGATAATAACATATTGAATTGACTTGGGTCAACCTGAGTTAATATGTCAAATTTATGATCCGAGTTATAAGACTACAATAACTCTATAAAAAGCAAATTAAAATAAATTATAAAGCCAAATTCTCAATCAACCCAATATTGAATGATAAAATTAAAAAAAATCAATTAAAAAAGAACCTAAAAAAATAATCCAAGTTAACCTGTCAAACCTGTGACTCGAGTCATAAAACCAATATAATCTCTTAGAAAAAATAAGAAAAAAATAATTTAATTGGGGTTAAAATACTAAGACTCATACACCTGATCATTATTAGACCACGATATCCTCCTTGAAAACAAATCAAAATAGATAATGAATCTTAATTTCTAATTGATCTAATGTTGAATGATAACATTAATAAAAAGACATAAAAAACAACTAAAGTCAACTTGGGTTAACTCATTAAGCCCTATTTCTAGGTCATGAGGCTGAAGTAACCTAATAGAAAGTAAATAAAACAAATCATGAAACTT
>Ga0325410_1003088_pt1 | contig 18701 bp, 11 predicted proteins | sample PopdelMetagenome_16_FD_206182 | JGI IMG/M metagenome (GOLD analysis project Ga0325410, IMG submission 206182) | Populus deltoides microbial communities from Bellville, Georgia, United States - Xylem-PdIQD-R3 | ecosystem: Host-associated > Plants > Phyllosphere > Stem > Wood/Secondary xylem... | reverse complement strand
CTATTATTAGATCCTTTTAGATTAAATTCGTGATGACTATTTGTAGGATAGAATACAAACTCATGACTATGCATGTATATTTTAAATGCGAACTTCTAATCATGCAAACATAATATTATAAGTTTATATAAGATTCACTTTTAAATTAAATGTTGATTGTTGTTGATGTATGGATTATATATTGATGATGTGAAGGGAACATGTTCGCTGATTACCGACACGATGTGTGTCAAGTACAAAAAAAAAACTTTATTGTTGTTTTGGGCTTGTAAAAGCCGGGCTGTTACATGCTTGGTGCCATGTCATGTGCTCAGCAGCCCTTGGTGACATGAATAACCTCTGCAGTCTAGGTGTGATCGAGAAGTATCTAAGCTTTTTATATGCCACTAGAGTCTTTCCCCTGCCAGTTCTAGGTTTGTAACGGGAATGCCCGCATGTCATGCACTCGGTCATCTTAGCATTTTCAAGGTAGTATAACATGCAGAAGTTAGGGCACATGTCAATTTTTTGGTATCCTAAACCGAGGGGGTTTCATCATGGACTTCGCAGCATAGAAGTTCTCTTTCAGCCTGTTCCCTTTAGGTAAAATGCTTCTTGCCCATTCAATAATCTTGTCATACCCGGCCTCACTCAACCCGTGATCTGACTTGATGGTGAACACCTGTGCTACCGCCGATAATTTACTGTGGTTTGTGCAGCCATCCCATAATGGTTCGTCAAAATCTTTCAACAAATCAAAAAACCTAGTTGCATCTACATTAGGTTCTTCTTTTACGATTGGACATTGACTGACATTACCTTAATTCATTCTCATTGCATCCATAACCATATTTCTGTAAGGATTAGTGTTGTCATTTGCCGCTTCATGCACGTTGCTAGCACTAGAAGTATACCCAACCACCGTTTTTTCCATTATCCTCTCACTCTCGCTAACAAATACTCTCCATGTGCATACCAACACTGGTAATTCTCCATAAACCCTTTGTGTAGAAAATGCATCATTACAACATCTGGATGCAGATACTTTTTATTTTGACACTTCCTGGATGGACACCTAATACCGTCTCTAGTAAAATTTCTAGGAATAGATGTTGCGAAATTAATAAAATCCTTACCCGTTACAATAATCCATCCTCTGCAATCCTTGGGGTGAATCTTGATACATCCATGAACGATCATCCATGATTTATATCGAACCTCTATAAAATTATGGTGACATAATGTATTAATTAACTAAGTTAGGTAAATAAACTTGCAAAAATATTACTTTACCTCGAGATTATCCAACAAACCAATCACAACTTCTCATAAATATTAAATATTCATTATCATTTATCAATGTCCATACAAATTAAAATATATAAATTTACAGAAATTACCACTCCGCAATACCATTGACAAAACTTTAAACGGACCCATTAAGTAAGCTATTAATTATTTCAAAACAGCACATGTACTTCGGTAGTTCCATAAAGTTTTAACAATTTACAAACAAATACAATCTTACAAAATCTAAAACAAACCATAACAGGTATAGAATTATACATTCATATACTACAAATTTGTTTGAGAAATAACAATAAAACATGTACATTTACTAACAAAATACATATACTAAAAAAACGATAAAATTGGCATTTAATTAAATGTTAAAATTTTAAAAGAATTACTTACAAAAATTGATAAAATCCTTCGGTAAATCAGAACATGGATGCTGTGACAATAAAATTTCAAGAAATATAATTTGTTGTGCTGATATGAGGGAGATTTTTTTTTGGGGGGGAGGCGGGGCTGGTTGTTTACAGATAGGGAGAGATGGGATTAGAAAGAAGAAGGAGAAATAGGGGAGGAGAGGGTCGGTGGAGTGGACATATATTAACTTTTACCGACGGTTTCACCGACGGAATATCCGTCGATGATTCTAATGGAACAATCGACACGTCACCGCATGGATCTACCATTTTAAATCTGTCGGTGATTCCGTCGGCAATATAAACGGCGGTCGCTGTACGGCTATCTTTTTGAATCCGTCGGTGATTCTGTCTAAAAAAATAACCCGCCAAAACCTCCACGTCAGCGACACGTTTTTTTTACGACGAAAACGTTTCCGTCCGTAATTCAATTGGTAACAATGTCCGTCGGTAGTTACAGACTGAATTACGGATGGAATATTGTCCGTCGGTAATTTCGACCTCAAATTACCAACAGAAATATTTCGTCGGTAAATCCGTTGCTATTTAGCAAATTTCCTGTAACACCCTGTAATTTAGTAAATTCATAAAAGAACTTTGAGCCTTAACTTTTAAAAAAATGGATATTTTGTTTTCATCCACCGAACTTATCCGAGAGTTGCCGAAATTTCCACTGAAATTTCGACAGAGTTTCCTTTATACCTGGAGGTCCCAAGTTATCGATAATCATCCTGTATAGTTATACTCATTTCTCAATCATATCATAATCATGTAGAACCTTAACAACACATCATTCATGGTACATGCCTCACATTTCGCATGCTCATTTCTTTCCCATTAACACACATAATTCATAACAATTGCAAGTAAACAAACTAAGATTACAAATACAGAATAATACATTTTTATGTCCGACACTTAATGTAAAAGGAGTACTATTACATATTAAGTCATTTAGTTCCTTAAAGACAAAATACATTAATGTTCATCTTCTTATTCAATCATACAAAAGGAGACTAGAGGACCTAAAACGCTACTCCTGGCGTGAATCTGAAGGACCTGCAATTTCATAATGTATATAATAAATATAGCATAAAAGGAAAATCACACAATACATGCACAAGTAATTAAACATATATTCAACGATATGCAATCATATTTCCTTGAAATTCTCATTTATCCTTCCATTATTACGTCTCTATTCATCCTTCCTAGAATCATTTAACATTTTCATTTTGTGTCTTGTTTCACCTCACGAGCGCATTTAATCCATTATAATATCTACCATGTGATTTCTCTCCCTCTTACTCTATCTCTTTATATCAATTTCAATCCCAACATTTATTATACCCATTATGGCTTTTCCATATAAGTTGTCAAACTCGTCATGATTTCGGTCCAATTTTAGTTCATAAATATATTCAACTTACAAATTTCTTGTGCCCATTTCGACACATTCCAATGTTTCTTTAGATTTTCAGTAAAATGTCTCATTATCATGGAACCTGCCATCATTTTCACAATATTCACATCCGATCCATCTTCAAATAATATGAATACCATACATACATCATTCTCTTTAATTCATCAACCTAATCTCATTTGACCACTATAATTAAGGCCAAATTTCATTATCTATCACTATTATTGGCATTTTATTACACTAGTATAATTATCACCAAATTCTTATCATGCCAGCAACAACACGAAACCTTACTACAACATATTTACATTATTAGTCATAATTTCTTTGACATCCTCCATGTGCGCAGGACATGATTCTCAAATTATATCAATTACAATTCATTAATTAATTCAAAATACAACATATATATATAGCATTGCATTCCTTAAGTGTATAACACCTACCATGGTTAATGAACTTCTATTCTCACGTCCCAAGCGATACGATATTTGCCTCCATCCTTCACAAGAATTAGATCTTCATCAGTTTCTCTCTTTTTCTTTTCTTCAATAATCCATAACATAAACATAAATTACCATTTTTGTTTAACAATTAGGTATCGTCCAACATTCCATTTATAATCTGACAAGTCAGTCATCCTGACAATATTAACACCACACAAGTTTAACTCAAGTTGTATATTCCGGTCATTAGAAAACAAAACTAATGCCACTAGCCCATCACCGGGTAACTAGTTCCTCCGCCCATCTTATTCCATAATTTCCAATCAATATCCACCTCTTCAAGGCCGAATGAATAATCCTATCAAGATGTCAATCCCCATTTCATTAATATTTTTAATTATTCCCTATCGGAAATATCATTATAATACCTCTCCCCTAAAACTTGGAAGGGAATGCTGACACTAATAAATTTTCATTAGTGTTATTAGTCTCCCATATCAGGATCGGCTAATCAAGTTCATTGTAAACATCAAAATTAATACCACTGATTGATGTTATCGACTATTTCTAAAATGAAATAGCCAATCAAATTTTTCTTTCCATAATATCTAGGAATATTTCCGGAAATATTGATGTCAAGATTCTTGACACCATTAGCTTTCACTTCAGGAATAGCTAGTCAGGTTTCATATGATTGCCGATATCGACAACACCGGTCGATATCATTAACTATTCTCACCCAAATAGTTAATCAAATTCAGTATCCCTCATTTTCAGGGATGATTATGCTAATGGATGATTATGCCGATGTTAGTAAACCTTACTAACATCATTAGCCTCCGCATTCAGGACCGGCTAATCAAGTTTCGTGTGATTGTCGATATTGACAGCACCGGTCAATATCATTAACTATTCTCACCTGAATAGTTAATCAAGTTCAGTATCCCTCGTTTTCAGGGATGATTATGCCAATGTTAGCAAACCTTACTAACTTCATTAGCCTCCGCATTCGGGACCGGCTAATCAAGTTCGAGGAATGATCATCAACGAAGTCTATTAGTGTAATCCATATTCTTAACCCAGTCAAGTACTCAAATCCATTTTTAATTTCTCGTTTATTTCACTTTATCCTCTCTCTTTGTGGTTTCACCCATAGACACAAAGACCAAGAATTTAATAAGTTAGTAAATTAACGCTACGTAAAAAGTGTAGGTATAGAACACCTACCAGCTGTAGAAGCTCAACTCGCTCTTCCTTGTTGTTGTTGTGCCCCTCTTGCAGTCCCTCCTTAAGCTCCTACTATACGAGCTCCTGAGAAGTCGAGTGAATGCTTCTCCTACATTTTTAATATAACATCCTGAATCATTATTGAATCTTCCCAATTTATTCATAATATTCATAAATTCACAAAATTGAATACTTCCGTAAACAATTTCCATGAATGTATTTTATTTTCTTACTTGTCATTTAAATTCATTTACATTAGAATTTATTTACACTAACATTAAACGCCCATTTAATTCAATTTTTCATCGATGATCTTCAAGGTCCAAAGGGCATGACTTTTCGTCACCGATTTTCTTTTGTCCCAAGACATTTAATCTATCACCAAACAATGTAATTTAACTTAAATGTCATCAATGACTACACATGCCAAATTTTTCCAAAAGCACACTCAAAATGATTCCTTATATCATAATTCAACTTACAACATGATTTCCCATTCTAACACAACCAAAGTATTAGTCAATCACTATTCTTTATAGAATTTAACTATATCATCACTTATCAACACATCAAACATGACTCAAACATAACACAAACACAACCATCATCATTAAACCCATTTCCATTATCCTTAGTCCCAAAACATACTTTTTATGCTAAACCTCGTATTCTCATTCAATATTTCTCAAACCAAACTTAAAACATCATTCTATAAATTTAGAATTCAATAAATCCAAACGGTGGAATTATACATCATTATCATTAGAATAACATATCCAAAATTAACATACATCCAACGGTTAAACCTCCCGATATCAGAAAAATGTTGGATTGACCTGAAATTTGGAGACCTGCTGTTCGGGAAGTACGATTTCTGGTAGGAGTGTTATTTTCCAATCCAAACCGTTCAGAATTTATATAACATCTGGATGAACAACATATCCAAAATCCAGACCAATCCAACGGTGAAACAATGATATAACAGCCGACGAACAAGGCTGTCTTGAAGGGTGATTTTCCAGAAATGTTCCTCCGGAGACAACCCTCAAACAAAGTCTGATATTTGCAATCCCTTCGGTCAGAATGTAGGTGACATTGAGTATAATAATATATCCAAAAATAAATCTAATCCAACGGTGGAAAGTCAAAATATGGCTGCCGAAGTTCCTGCCCTGTTGCAATCCCAAAACCCATAGTTTCAAATCAATTTATTCCTTCTATTTTTCAGCAAATCAAGCCATTATCATGCAATTAATCATGAAATTCACATGAACAATTACTCCCCCAAAATATTTACATGAACCCTAGAATTTTAAACTTGAAGGTTTTCTTCTCCTCATGCAAGAACAAGAGAGAAAAACAAAATTACTAAAGGGTATGTTGCTTACCTTTGCTACTTTAACTTATTTCAATGAATTCTTGCAAAAATTTACAAAAATCATGTCCTCCTCTTCCAATTTCCAGCTTCTTCTCTTTGTTTCTCTCAAGCTCTATAACTCTCTAAGTTGTCATTTAATTTGTTTTCTTGGAGGACACTCCCTTTTGATTTAGCATGAAGAAATGAAGAGAAAATGAAGAAAATGGGACAAAACAAATGGTCTCCCTCCTGTTTTTCCATTTGCAGAGGACGTGCTCTGTTTTTAAAGAGAGGAGAGGAGAGTATTTGTTTTGATAAAATTACAAAAATACCCTTATTAATGCGCCTTGTGTCATCTTCTTCAATTTACCCGATTTTCAGTGCTCTTGTAAATCCTTCCCAAACTCCGATTGACACGAAATTTAAACCTAATATAAAATAATATGTTTGGAGATTCCTTATAAAATTTCAGCCCGATCCAACAGTCGGATTGAGATATATCATCGATACCGTAAAACTAGACAATCAATGTCTTTTACGCTAAATTCTGAATTTCATGCATTAATTTATTTACTTAGATCCTCGTGACATTTCCCCTTAATTTATACTCAATAAAATCAATATTACCACATTTATCATTAATTTGTCAAAATAAGTGTTTTGACCGGGGTTTACATATCTTCTGGTTTTTTTTCTTATTCTTTTATCCATTAAAACTCGTCACTGGTTTCGCTAACGTTACAAGTTTTAAACTAAAAATCATGACTCTCTTTTCGACTTCAACAATATCTTTAAATTTGTTTATGGAGATCATTCTCTCTCTCACATGACACATTTATTGTCATTCCTACTATTTATTCATTTATTTCATACCGAATATCCATTACTCATCGAAATGTCATTACTTCGATCCTATGTGTTGTTTTTATTATTATTATTATTATTATTTATTTTTATTTACGGGGGTTTACATTTCCGGTAGTGATTTATCAGATTTGGTCCCTATTTTTTTATTGTTGTGTATTTTACTTGAAATATTAATAAAATTGAATTTATTTTTTTTCAATTTCATCCTCTTTTATTTTTTTCATCTATAAGATTTAGTATCTATTTTTTATTTGAAATAATTTATGAAATTAATTTTTTTACAATTTTATCATCTTGTAATTTTTTTATCAGTCAAATTTTTACTCGCCATTCTTTTAATAAACTTGAAAACAAATAGTAATAAGTTATTTTTCATGACATTGCCAAATACTAGAAAATGTTTTACAATTTATTTTTTCATGACATTACTAAATATCATAAAATAATTCACTTTCTAGAAATTCACTTTGTATATAAATTATTTTTCAAAAATAAAAAATATTTTCCAACAAAATACTCAAAGCACTTTCTTTGGAACAAACATATATTTCCTAGGGGTTTTGGGCGGGCTTTACTTGTATCCAAGGTAATGTGCAAGTTGGACGCCACGAGGGAAGCAAGCCTAAACTCCAAATCGCAAGTCTATGATGAAAAGTGGTTAAATCTCCAACTGATAATAATCTAAATACTGTAAAGTCTTAATAATATTAGAATTCTTACGAATTTTAAATTTTATAAATTTAAATCCTAATTAATATTAAAATTCAACAATCCTGACATAATGATAACAAATATGGGTGACTTTAACTCATGTACTTTGAATTAAAATATCCATTTGAAATATTTAAATGTACTTTGAGGCTTCACACAGAGGATACATAGTAATGGGAAACTGACTGAAATGGTAAATACACTTTCAAATCTTGCAACACCAACATTGATTAAATTAAGTGCCCTAATATATGAATTCACATGGTTCTCATGGCTGTTACTTTGTCACACCTGAACATCACAATTACTATTTTTTTTTAACAAAGTGTTTATTAAAAACAGCCAATATGAAGTGGATTAAATGGAGAAAAATAAAAGTCACTAGCTATACAGTGTTCTAAAGCATTTGGCAGTAATGGAGAAAAATAAAAGTCACTAGCTATGCATTTGGCAGTAATCTTGAATAAAATTGACAAATGCAAAGCACATGTAAAATCAGACTACGTACCAATCACTCAAATGTCATTTTGCAATTTTGCTTTAGGGATAACTTCTCGTACATAAGTTCCCAACTTAAATTGGGTCCCAGGGAATTCCTTTTTCTCAATTAGGTATCTACTTGTATTGGAAATTCTCAATCTCATGATCTGGGCTCGGCTGTATCATAATAAAATATATATATATATATATATAAAATAAAAAAACACAAAAAACAAAAAGCGAGAAAAAAATGAAATGGACTGGGCTGTATTGGCCCAACTACAAGGCTGGACTTAGCCCAGCCGCGTGGGCTGGGCTGATGTTCATGCCCGGAGCAAAACGGGGCTGGACTCAGCCAAACCACGTGGGCTGGGCTGATGTTCCAGCACGTCGGAGAAGGAAAGAAACCCATGACTAGTTACTGTGCATGAGCACAGTAACCAGTTAATTAATTAGCGGGTTACTGTGCGCATGCACAGTAACTGGCTAATTATTTTCTTCTTGCATGCAGAACGTGCACAGTGCACGTTTTGTAAGCAAGAAGATGAATTATGACCGGAGACTATGGGGGGGAGGAAGAATTACCTGAGGCGGTGATCTTGGACGGTTGAGCTGACGGTGGGGCTGGTGACTGTTCTCGGCGGCGATGCGGTGGCGGTGACGGTGAAACCCGGTGATAGCAGTGGCGCTTCCGCTGTGTAGAGATACCAATCGGTGTCCTCTTCCCCCGCCGGTTTATCCTTTCTATCCTTTTTCTTCCTTCTCCCTGACTGTCTCTCTCGGTTTCCCTATCGATATCCCTGGTTTTTTGTGTTTCTCAGTTTTGATCGTTTCTCTCTCTACACAGTCAGTTTCTCTCTCTCAGTTTCCCCCCCTTTTCTGCCGTTTTCTTCCTCCCTTCTTCTTCCTTTTGGGTCACTATTTATAGGGGCAGGGGGAGCAGGGTCGACCCTGCCCCGTCCCATCGCTGCCCATGCATGGGGCGCACGTCTCCTGCACTCCTGTGGCGCCGACCGAGGTGGCCAATGGAGGCGCCGCTTGCGGGGCATGGCTTCTCTGTCTTCTCATCATGAGGAGGTGCGGGTGGCATCCGGTTTTGGTTTTAACAGGGCTCGTGGGGAGTGAGAGAGGAAGAAACAAGGAAGAAAAAACAAAACTTCTCTTCCCCTGCTGCACGTCCAGGGGAAGAAGAAGAAGAAACAGTGCCCCCTCAAAACTGCACCATTTCATCTCTTTTTTTTTTAAACGCATTTAACGGCGTCGTTTTGCTTAAAACGCGCCGTTTCATTTAAATGAAAACCGGCGCCAAAGCGCCAGATTTCGAGCCAATCCTTGAATTTAAGCGCGTTTTGCATTTGGGTCCTTGGTTTTGGATTTCTTCAATTAAGTCCCTAATTGGCCATCAAACTTCAATATTTATGCAATTAAGCCCCTGATTTGACCAAATTAACTCTCAAAATTATAATTTGACCCTAGAACTTTAATTTCTTCCAATTAAAGCTCAAATTAGCTCCAAAATCAATTTTTCTTACAATCAAACCCTCCATAAATTCAATTAAACCTTCAATATAATTTAATTGAGTCCACCAACATCTAATTTTGAACTTTTCTTTCTTAAATTGAATTTTCTTTGTCAACAGGGCTATTATCAGTCAATAAAATACTGCCAAATTTTAATTTTTGTATTTTTAAACCTCCCCAACCAAATTTTGACTATTTTCTGAGCGTTCTGACATCCTCTTTTCACTGTTATATTTTTTGATTTTTTTTAAGAGGAAAAAAAATGTGAATTGGGAATAACCAAAAATGGGTTATGACCGTACTTGTTTCGTGAAAAATGTTGAAATGGAAAATTAAATGGAGAAAAATAAAAGTCACTACCTATACAGTGTTCTAAAGCATTTGGCAGTAATCTTGAATAAAATTGACAAATGCAAAGCACATGTAAAATCAGACTACGTACCAATCACTCAAATGTCATTTTGCAATTTTACTTTAGGGATAACTTCTCGCACATAAGTTCCCAACTTAAATTGGGTCCCAGGGAATTCCTTTTTCCCAATTAAAATATTCTCTCTCTCTCTCTTTTATTAAAATTACAATTATTGGAGGAAAAAAACTAAAATTGACAATTTATTATTGATTGGATCAACTCTTGATTTTTTGGCTCAGTAATAACTCAACCATCTTTCTTGCGTAATATCCCTTCCCTGCAAGTAAAACCTTTTTTCAACTTAAAAGTTTCAAATGTACACCTCAAATGTCAAATTGATAAATTGAATTCATATGATTGAAAGAGATAAATTTTAATTATTTTTTATATTATTTTCATAACTTTTATCTTTTTAGCAAATAGGAAGATGAGTATTATGAGAAAAACTAGTTTTAATATAAATTTATTCTTTTTAGCATAGTAAGTAATAGGCATTGGCCTTTAATTTACTTTAATGTGCCACGAAAAGCTTTGAATTCTTTTGGCAGACATATTCCTTAAAATTATGTTTAAAAAATACCCAGAAAATTCGAATTTTCTAAAGTCACCAGTAACTATTATCCTTTGAAATTTAAAATATATGGTATATTATTTTTTATTTTATCTCAATCGAGTACATAAATTTTAATCATTCACTTCTTTTTTCAAATGTCAACTTAATTGCTTCATCATCTCTTGATTGCATCAACTCTTGATTTTTTGGCTCAATAATAACTCAACCAACTTTCTTACGTATCCCATCCCTGCAAGTAAAAACCTTTTTCAACTTAAAATTTTCAAACGTGTCACCTTAAGCTTTGAATTGTCACTTTAAAATTTTCAAATGTACACCTCAAATAATAACAAGGAAAACTACTTCTCTTCTATCTATGTCTAGCGGTATTAAGAAAAATTTAGTTTCAAAACTATATACAAGCCCTTAGAGCCATTAAATTTATGGGATCTATCATACAATTCTGCTCTAAGATTATAATATGATGTTTCATCATTTGTTTTTTATTTTTTTAATTATATATTATTTTTTTGTGGTTTTTTTTTAATGATAAAATGATAAATATATATCTTATGTCTCCGCTCCTCTTAGGTCAAAGTTGATGTTAAAGTAGTTATATTTTTGTCTAGCCGCTGATTGCTTTCATTTTAAACAAAGAATTCATCCTTTTATAGAGTAAAATTCATTTTCTTTTTAAGGATTAAGCATATAGTTTCTAAAACTTTAATAATTAGTTCGGATAAACTCGAGATTAAGTTATAACTAACTCTTTTTTTATATATAAAGCAATCATTTTAAAATCTAATTAATAAGACAGTTGATTCTTACTGAATATTTCACTGCAAGAATTCGAGACCAGACAAGTACAAGTGTTGAAGGAAAATGTGAAGTACATGCTAATGGCATCCAAAAAGGATACAGTGGAACATATTGAATTCATTAATCTGTTATGTCGGCTTGGTGTGTACGACCACCATCATCAGAATCCACTCCTCCAGATCTACTAGAAACTGCCCTCTTTTGCCCGTGATCTGGCCGAATAATTTCGTCGCCTTCCAACAGCGGCTGCGCTGGGCTATACGCGCCTCTGGGTCAATTTCATAATTTTATGAGAAGTCCAGGTGTATTTCAGTCTTTTTTCTAGTCAGGGACTTTCAGATAATTTTAAGTATTTTTATGGGTATTTCTTAATATACATGTATTTTTTTTGTATTTTATAAAATGCCCAAAATAAATAAATAAAAAATAATGACGGGTTCAATATCCATTTATCATGTCATTGTGTGCGGTCCAACAACCAATTCTCAAATATGAATTATGTCTAATTTTAGTAATAACAATATAATTTTTTTTTAAAAAAAATATGATTCATCGACACTTTTTTTTTAATAAAAAAACTGGCGTGAAAACTGCAATTCTCTTTTTCAGAGTTAAATGTTAACATTTTAGATGAGTTTTTTATTTTTAAAAATTGATATCATTTTGTTGTTTTTTATTTTTGACATATCACATATTTAATTTTAAATTAAATAAAATTGAAAAGTAAATATTTTTTTACACATGAAACTACGAAGAAGTTACAAGGAGTTGGTGGGAGGTTGGTGACTTGGTGGCGGAGGGGGGTGGTGGGGACTCTAGTGTACAGTTTATATCGTAGTTAGTAATTAATTATTATTTTTTAGAGATTAATTTCATTTTATAAACAAGCTCAAAATATTATAATATTTAAATAAAAAAATTATATATAAGAGTAATTTTTCTCTTGAAAGTATGTTTTAAGAGTAATGTTTATTATTTTTAATCATAAATAATTTAGAACCTGAATTTTTAGGGTTAATATCTAATTAAAATTTTTAACTCCCTTAAATTATTATTACATAACAACTCCAATAAAATCTTAAATTTTAGGAACAGTGGACAACAATAAGAAACACATGCCATCATTTTATAAATTTTTTATAAAAAAGGTGTAAATGTAGTGTATATACAAACACGTGTGAATGTTGTATAAATATAAAGAGGTAGTTGGAATTTTCATCACTAAAAATTTTCTAGTCCAAAACACTTTGGAATGGCTCCCACCCACTTGGATTCATCGTTTAGCACTCTCCCCACATTAGCATCTCCTAGTCGACCCTTAGTAGAATCTGAATCAAGCAAGAATTCTCGCTCTGTACCTGCTAAAGGTCGATGCATGGTTGCCACCGGAGATGATGACCAAATTGTCCGGAGGTCGGCAAATTACCAAACTTCCATGTGGGACTATGATTTTGTTCAGTCACTGACTAGTAAATATAAGGTATAATTGTTTGTCCTTGTAATCTCATGTTATTTTAGTGTCACGCAACTTGAGTTGAATACTTGAATTTGATGTTGTTTAGGGAGAGCCGTACATAGCGCGAAGCGAAAAGCTGAAGGCAAACATAAGGATGATGCTGGCGAATGCATCGAAACCCTTGGATCAACTTGAGCTAATCGATACCTTGGAAAGACTTGGATTATCTTACCATTTCGTTGATGAAATAAAGAGCACTTTGAAGAGCTTATTTGATGAAAATCATATAGAGAATACAGAGACAGTGCATGATTTGTATGCTACTGCTCTAGAATTTCGACTCTTAAGGCAGCGTGGATATCATGTGCCTCAAGGCAAGTCTTTTAATCATTGTAGATATCGATGGTTATATGCATTCTCATGAATAATTGTGTTAAGGTTTGTGTTCTCCATTTGTAGAGGTTTTCAATCATTTCAAGGACGAACAAGGAAACTTTAGGGCATGTATTCGTGACGATTTGAAGGGAATGCTAAACCTGCATGAAGCTTCATACTTCTTGGTAGAAGGTGAGAACATATTAGAAGATGCAAGAGACTTCACCACCAAAAATCTTGAAAACTATGTCAAGAAGTGCAACACTACCGAATATCTTTCAGAGTTGGTGAGCCATGCCTTGGAGCTTCCATTGGCTTGGAGGATGCTAAGATTGGAGGCCCATTGGTTCATCAATTTGTATGAAACTAAAACTGATATGGAACCTGTTTTGTTAGAACTAGCAAAACTAGATTTCAACATGGTACAAGCAGTATACCAAGAAGATCTGAAAGATTCATCTAGGTACGTATAATTGAGAAGATACTTCATATTATTTTATAAATTGGAAGCAAATTGAACTACAAATAAAAACTAATATTATTCAATTAAATTGTTCGTAACAATTTACACTTTTCGATTTGATGATCCTCCAATGTTATCAATTTAAACAATATTTAGATTTGAGGGTTCACTAATATTATAAAATTTAATCAAGTTTACTTTATATAGCTTCTCTCTCACGGTGACAGTTTAATTTCTTGACATGAAAAGGTGGTGGAAGATGACAGGACTTGGAGAAAAGTTGGATTTTGTCAGGGACAGGCCAATGGTGTATTTCTTATGGACTGTGGGGGTCATATTTGAACCTCAGTTTGGTAATTGCAGGAGAATGCTAACAAAGCTTAATTCACTTATAACAACAGTTGATGATGTTTATGATGTCCATGGTACCTTAGATGAGCTTGAGCTATTCACAGATGTCATTGTAAGGTTTGTGCAGCACCTAAGTCTTGGGCTATAGGGCACATTTATAATTAATGCTATATTATTATTATTATTTTTACTTTTTTATGTTCAAATTTCAGATGGGATGTTAGTTTCATGGATCATCTTCCAGACTATATGAAATTATGTTTTTTCGTATTGTTCAATTCGATAAACGAAATTGCTTACGATATTCTAAGAGACCAAGGAGTTGACAGCCTCCCTTACTTGAAGAAAGCGGTATTTGTTTTTTTTTTTTTTTTTTAATTTTAGTGATATTTTTAAAATATTTTGTCTCAATTTTAGCCTTTTTTTTTTAAATGGAATATAAGACTATCTTTGATGCAATACAAAGTGAAAAGATAGAATTAGGGTTTGTTAAGTTTTAAGGTTACATCTCCTAACTATAATCTAAAATTATAGATGTTTAATTGTTAGACTAGTTGCTTGGCATGTCTGAACTATTTTTTAAGTTTTGTCATGTCTATATGATCCATAAGTACATCTGTCCTAATTAAGGATTTAATTCTTTTCTTCTAAATTGTTTTGTACTTGTAAATATTTATCAAGCTGATTTATTTATGTGCCATTCTTAATTTTCAGTGGGCAGATTTATGTAAATCATATTTGTTGGAGGCTAAGTGGTACTACAGTGGATATACACCAACTCTTCAAGAATACTTGGATAATGCATGGATTTCAATTGCAACACCATTGGCTATTGTTCATACATATTTTTATGCTTCGAATCCAACAACAGAGGAGGCCTCGCATTTCATGGAGGAATACCCAGATATAATTCGATGGTCATCCATTATTTTACGCCTTGCTGATGATCTTGGAACCTCCTCGGTATGCTAGACTTCTCCCACTCCGAGACATAGCTTCGTCCTTCCTTATTTATTTTGGTGGAGATAATGGTTATTTGTTTTTAGTTTTTTAAGAATATAAGCTAATTTTCTATTTCTCATTTACAGGATGAAATAAAAAGAGGAGATGTTTTCAAATCAATCCAATGTTACATGCACGAAACTCAAGCTTCTGAAGAAGAAGCTCGTGATCATATAAAGAAATTAATCAGCAATGCATGGAAAAAATTAAATGCTTCTCAATTTTCTAATCCCCATATCTCTCAAACTATCATTGGTGTTGCAGTCAACCTTCCACGAACGGCACAATGCATTTACCAATATGGAGATGGGCATGCTATTGAACATCTTGAGACCAAGGATCGGGTGATGTCCTTACTTATTAAGCCTTTATAATTTCATAAAAAAAGGGACTAATTAATTTGATATAATTGCTCATGGGAGCGACTTGTATCAAATTAGAAAGGAAGAGTGTCCCTTGGTGTGTCAAATAATTATGAGATTCCACATGCTATATGTAATAAAACTTGACTTCTAGAATAAATAATTGTAATTCCAACGTTGTTATTTTCCTTCGTTAAAATAAAATTTCAATTATCGAATAATTAATTTTCAATCATTTTATTTTATTGTTTATGATTGACTAATTTTTATAGCTCAAATGAATTAGCATCACCTATTTTGTACCCGTCTCTCTTAAGACTATCAATTCATCTATATTAACTAAACCGATAACTATCAAATGCTTCTTGTTCTCGCACAGCCGTTTCTTTCGATTATTATTTAATACTAATCTAGATTAAGGATGTTTGAGAGTGTAATAGCAATTGTTTTTTAAATTGTTTTTAGTTTGGAAATGTATTAAAATAAAGTTTTTTTATTTTTTAAAAATTATTTTTAACATCAACACATTGAATATAATTTGAAAACACTAAAAAACTATTAATTTTAAATAAAAAAATATAAAAAAAATTTAAAAATACTTTTAAAATATAAAAACAAATAAAAAAAACTTCCGAGACATATAAGCAGGAGTAGAAATTGACTAACCTGCCGACGGTGACTTTAAGAAAGAGGGTCCCCCGGCATGTGAATGTGAAAAAAGCACTTTCTTTGTAACAAACATATATTTCCTAGGGGTTTTGGGAGGGCTATACTTGTATCCAAGGTAATGTGCAAGATATTGGACGCCCTGAGTGAAGCCAGCCTAAACTCCACATCGCAAGTCTATGATGAAAAATTGTTAAAACTCCAACTGATAATAATCTAAATACTGTAAAGTCTTAATAATATTAGAATTCTTACGAATTTTAAATTTTATAAATTGAAAGCCTAATTAATATTGAAATCCAACAATCCTAACATAATGATAACAAATATGAGGTTAATAGAATTAAGTGCCCTAATATATGAATTCACATTTATGGAAAGGAATAACTTCACCAAAGATTGAATTGTTCTCATGGCTGTTACTTTGCCACACCCGACTTCACACAGAGGTTACCATTTAATTTTTTTTTAAAATAGTGATTGCAATGTCCGAATATGATAAATAAAATTGAATTCATATGATTTTTAAATGTACACCTCAAATGTATATATTAAAATTTTTAAATGTACACCTCAAATGTCAGATTGATAAATAAATTGAATTCATATGATTGAAAGAGATAAATTTTAATTTATCTTGTTTTTTATATTATTTTCATAACTTTTATCTTATTCCTTCAAAGATCTCTAAGAAAATAGGAAGATGAGTATTTTGAGAAAAACTAGTTTTAATATGAATTTATTCTTTCTAGCATAGTAAATAATAGGAATTGGCCTTTAATTTACTTTATACCATTTTAAAGATTGAATTTCATTTAAAATTTTATTTTTAAACTCCAAATTATTTTAAATTTATTGAATTCAAAGAAACATACTCAGCAGGGAAGTATCAATGATTACCCATTCACTTAATGTGCCACGAAAAGCTTTGAATTCTTTTGGCAAACATATTCCTTAAAATTATGTTTAAAAAATACCCAGAAAATTCGAATTTTCTAAAGTCACCAGTAACTATTATCCTTTGAAATTTAAAATATATGGTATATTATTTTTTATTTTATCTCAATCGAGTACATAAATTTTAATCATTCACTTCTTTTTTCAAATGTCAACTTAATTGCTTCATCATCTCTTGATTGCATCAACTCTTGATTTTTTGGCTCAATAATAACTCAACCAACTTTCTTACGTATCCCTTCCCTGCAAGTAAAAACCTTTTTCAACTTAAAAGTTTCAAACGTCTCACCTTAAGCTTTAAATTGTCACTTTAAAATTTTCAAATGTACACCTCAAATGTCACCTTAACCATTTTTCTATTCAAATTGGATCAACTCTTACCTTTTTTTTTTTGCTCAATAATAACAAAGAAAAATTACTTCTCTTCTATCAAAACAAATAAACAAAGAAAAATTGCCATGGAGGTATGGGCTAGCTTTGATTTTTTTTTTTTTTAATTTGCCAAGAAGTGGATGATGATTATTTATACAATAAATCTTGTAAGCGTAGAGAAGATGATAACCTCTAAGGTATTGGCTTTGAAATGGTTATTCTAAAGATAAAAGATGAGTTTCAAAAAGTTTCTCACCTAATTTCATGTTTTGACATTAGAAATAGCTTAATTTCCAGCTGCTTTAATGATGTTTTTTTTTTTTTGGAAGTGGCAAATTTATATTTATAAAAAGTAAGAGTGAGATATTTTTTTATGACATTTTCAAAAAGAATATAATTACTATTGCAACTAAGAGGAGATGAATAATAATAATAATAATAATAATAATAATAATAATAATAATAATAATAATAATAAAAAAATGCATTTTTTAAAATCAAATCAAAACTTAGTTATCAAATTTAATAAAATAAAGGACCTGTAAACGATTTGGAATCTAATAAAGATCTTAAAGCTTGATCTATTAGATAAACCTTAAAAGATAGGTTACAAGTGAGAAAGAGTGTTAGAATCACCGATCCTATATAAAAAATTTATAAAAAATATAAGAATAATATATAAATTAAGAATAGATGATGCACCACTGCATGCAAAGTTTAAATCTTTTCAATAAAATTAAAACTCAACTATCAAATTCAATACATACCAAAATACACACTAGATCCAATAGTACATATAATATCCACGAGTCACTGCTCGTTTTATTACACACTAGATCCACTAGTACATATAATATCCTCGAGTCACTGCTCGTTTTATTACAATACATTCGACAACATTCATAGAGAGTTCCACCATGAGCTCAAAGTATGAAGTCTACACCATTATTCATACAGAGGCACTTGCTCAATATATAATAAAGTGACATAATCTTTTAAACTTGATGGAATTGTGTAGGCATCGTCATCATTCCCATAAATAACATCTGTAACTCGAATAAGGTTAACAAAATGTTGAAGGAGAAGCATTGGAGCATTAGTTGGCCTCATGCAATCTTCATTGATATCCTTCCACGCATTAACGTCCATCTTTTGTATCTCTTCAATTGCTTTCTTCTCCGATACATCAT
>Ga0325410_1003087_pt1 | contig 18704 bp, 10 predicted proteins | sample PopdelMetagenome_16_FD_206182 | JGI IMG/M metagenome (GOLD analysis project Ga0325410, IMG submission 206182) | Populus deltoides microbial communities from Bellville, Georgia, United States - Xylem-PdIQD-R3 | ecosystem: Host-associated > Plants > Phyllosphere > Stem > Wood/Secondary xylem... | reverse complement strand
AGAAGACATCAATCTTTTGGTCGTGTCAGTGCTCATTGCAAAATTAGATATTTGGATATAGAGGAGCTTTGTTAGTGACTGTTTATATGTTTGTGTTAGGGTGGAACCTATTTTCATGACCGCTTACTCATTTCCTCCTAGAAGGACTTTCCTCAATTCCTCAACAGCTTCTGTTCTGATCTTCACTCTTTCTTTTAACGACCTTGCTAGTTCAACACTAAAGCTTTTTTTTCCCTTTAGACAAATAAAGGCACATTACTTTGAGGTTACTTGATTCCCTTGAACTGTGGAAACTCCCTTTTGAGTTGGGATTTTCAGTCCTAAGCAACTGGTGCTTATAGTAGCATTGATCTAATGATGAAGAGGTCTACCCAGGATGGCGTTGTAGGCCAAGGTCATGTCAATGATCATGAAAGTTTATTGGAGGGAGACACATTTTAGGGGAGTGACAATAGTGATAGGGACTTCTACGACGCCCTTCAATGGTATGTCTAAGCCTTTTATCCTAATAAGTTGAGCCTTCACTAAGGTTAACTTAAAGGAAATATTTTGTTTTGTGTCATTACTTCACAAAAGAAGATGTTGATTGCACTACAATTATCCACCAATACTCGATATACCTAATGGTTAGAAAGGATTGTAGATATAACCAGGGCATCCTGATGTGGGAAAGTTATTCCCTTTCCATCTCTTAAGGTAAAGATGATAGGCTCATAGCACAGATTTAGAAGACGAGAAGTTGTAAGGACATGTTTCCTATACTTTTTTATGTTGTGTTGGAATCACCTCTAGTCAATGTGCCACCTAATATCACAATGATTTCAGGTAGTGCTAGCATAGATTGACCAGGCTCTTTCATACCTTGTTCATGGTGAGAATTACTTTTTAAAAAATAGTGGAGATAGCCCTTAGCTATCAGTTTTTCAATCTCCTTCTTCAAGACATAACATTATTCAATGTCATGCCCCTTATCTTAGTGTAATAAATAGTACTTCTTGGATGAGCAAGTACTAGGTGGCGATCTCATGGGTCGTATTCAACAAAATCCTTACCCTAAATGGCCGTGTAAACTTTAGTGAGGGTAGTGTTCAGTGGAATAGTACGCATTTCTGGATAGTTCAGGTATTCACTGATTAGTTTCTTTTTAGTTTTTCTAATGTTGTTGTCTCTCCTAAGAGAACGATCCCACTTAGAAGACCTTTAAGGAAATGTTTCTTTAGAGAAACAGGGAGGAACATAGGGCAACACACTTGCCTCCTCTACCCAAATGTGTTTCTTTATGGCTTGCTTTACTTTCAACAAGCTTCTGTTTGGTAGGGCATAAAACATTTTCCACAGAGTTCTTCCCTTTACTCCATTTATAAGGGCTTCTAAAGCCACACGTTATATTAATTCTACAACCTTGAGCATTTCCTTATTAAACCTTTTCAGGTATGTTCTCATGGACTCGTCATCCACCTGAGTGATCCTAAAAAGCTTTGTTCAGGTTTTTGTTGTGGAATGATGTGATTAGTAGATAACCTCTTTCCTATGATGACCAGATGGTCGTCTAAAATACTCGTTATATGCACAAGCATCATGATGACACACATGCTCTTTGGAAAGGCTGGATGACTTCTGAAGGTAAAAACCCCTTATCATTTCATTTTACTCATATTCTTTGAGGTAGTGTAATTGTCTGTGGACACTGGATGCAGCAAGTTATGGTAGACATGTAAATGAGGATGTAGCTGCTTGTTTAGGTGGTGTCGAGACCTGTTGAGTTGGCAAAGTTTCTTTTAGGCCTTGGGTTACCAACATTGCTTAGGTGAGGAGTTACACGTGGTTGATGAGTTGTTAAAAGGTTGGTCAGGCAGAAGTGTTTGTTGTGGCAAGGAGATCTGTTACATGTCCTATTCCAATAGCTCATGAAGTATATAATTGATGGTGAAAGTCCTAGTACCTGCAAAACTGTTCATTTTTATGGGATTTAGGGAGTCTCTAATGATGAAGTCAGTAATTTTAAATGGGGATTGTAATAAATAAAAGATAGAGCTTAAAATTTTAAGAACAAGAGTATTTATTTTTATTTTTGTATGACAAATGTACTAAGGGTTAAGATATGAATGCTTGGAGAGTAGAAAAAATGAATAATTTACCTTGATGGTTCAGGGGGTATATATAATCCTTGAACTTGTTTTGATGGAGTGGAGGAACTAAATAGTTATTTTATCCTGATGACATTAATGTGGGATAAAAATCTATAATATATCATTAATGGTAATTTACCAGATCAATGCTAATTTCTCTCTCTAAGCATCAAAACATTAAGTCAAAAAGTCTGACTCTTCATGAACATAGACAAATTTTATTTATTCCCAAAATATTCCCAACAAGAGAATGAGTATACGGTTAAAAGAAAGTATTAACAAAGACTGTAGACAAACAAAATTAAGTGATTATGAACTTTTCAAAATAAGAAAGGATCTCTCAAACATTTTAGAAGCTTAATTATAAATTCAGCATTGTCGACCTTTTAACACTCATTCAAAAATTTCTTCTCTCAACCTTTCGCATTCTAGACAAGTTGCCCCCGTCAATTTGTTATTATTCAAATGCCCTAAATTATAATCAACAGATTTTACTGCCGACCAACTTGCAGGAACGAAAAAGCTACACTGTCATGCAGAATAGGCTGAAAGATTTTAGTGCACAATACAGAGTACAGAGTCGATTGCTCACAACGTCAAAATTAAAAGACAAACCGAAAATGCCGCTGGTTTTAATGCAAACTACGCATTTTAGCTGCTAGTTTCACCTTCCATTACAAGGGGCGCGCCATCTGAAGCTTGCCCTATTGGATTTGATGCCATGTTTTCCTAACTAGATTACAAAGTTCGACAATAATTGTACTTCAAATTCCCCCTAATAAAGCAATTAGCTATACCAAGTTATGTAAGGAAATGATATTAACTAGATTGGTGGCCTGCTTATAGGTTATGTCAAATTTCTTTTAACATAAAAAAAAATAAGTTGGTAATGTTAATGCTTTTAAAAAAGTAAGAAAAATCCAAGACTCGAGTAAATGACTCAGCTAATTCAATAAACTTGGTTAATTTAATAATATAATTAAAAAAACAGGTAATGATAATAAATAAATTAAATTAAACATTATGGAAATAGTATTAATGCTTGTAATATTATGGAAATGTAACCTCCCAATATTTTTAAAAGTTCTCCATGACCTTATTTGATAATGAAGAAAAATAAAAACCCCATAGAAAGCAAAACAAAAAATTTCAAAGCTTAATTGCTAGTAAATCAAATATTGTATGATGAAATAAAAAAAAACAATCAATTTAAGAAAATGACAAAAAGACTTACTCGAGTCCACTCAAGTCAGCCTGAAAAATCCACGATCCAATTGTCAGATTAGGATAAACTTGTGGAAAGAAAATTAAATACAACTATGAAGCTCAATTATCAAACTAATCCATCATTGAAGGACAATATTGAAAAAAAAAACTCAATTTAAAAAAAAATAGCAATGGAAAAAAAAACCAAGTCAACTTGGGTTAACCTGCAAAGCTTGCGACTTGGGATATGTGATCAGGATAACTCCTTAAATTCTCAATCAATTAAATACTAAGGGACCGAATTGAAATAAAGAAATTCAATCAAAAAGAAATAAAAAAACAAAACATATAGCAATCAAAAGAATATGGATTATATATGACATAAAAATTTAAACCAAATACTGAGAAATGAAGTTTAAAAAATAGATCCAAAAACAAAATAAATAGCAATCAAGAGAATGAGGGTCAAATTTGATATAAAAACTAAATGAAACCAGTGCTTAGGGAAAATATTGAAAAAAAATCAATTTAAAAAAAGATTCAAAATAAAACAATAACCATAAAAAAATAAGAACCAAATTTAGTATAAAAATAAAATGACAAGGAACCTTTCAATCTTGGCAGACTAACGTGAATCCTGAGAAGAGAAGAGAGAAAAGAGGAGGAGAAGAACACAAGGTTGCTAAAGGCTTGCCGCTGCTCCTCCTCCATCACATGTCAGGCAAAATAAAAAAGCTCAACATGTTGCTTCCAATTCCATTATAAAAGTTGGTGTTTAACTGTCGGGAAAAGTTGCACGCATTGTTATAACGCAACAACCTTCCCCCACCTGCTAGCGCATGGGTTGTAGGCGCTAACTAATTTACCATGCACATTTACCATAATCCTCATATTTGTTTCACTTTAAACTTTGGTCCTTTAATACTATTTTTTTCTAAATTACCTGGATTTTATTTTATTTTACAAAACTAAGCATAAATCAAGCATACAAAATCTTCCTCAAGGAAACAAAAATAAACTACCAAATCAAATCTCAAATACAATCAATGTGAAGGGATCAAATTGAAAAAAGAAGAAGTAGAGGGACTGAAATTAAAAAATAAACCTAATTTTTTTCCTTGACCATGCAAATTAGAAATGTTGGCTAAAAAAGGGATTGAACATTTGTTTAGGCTTCAAATTTGGTGAATGAAATTGAATTTTGTTTCGTCAAATTTAGTATTAACCAAGAGACAAAATATTTTCTTGGCTCCTCGAGATCCATGTACACAAGTATGAAGAACAAATCACCAAGATTAATCATAAATCAAACTAATGTTAAAGGGTTGAAAAAGAAAAAAAAAAGTTAAGGGACCAAAATATAGAAAAATCCTAAGGAGAAAAAAAATATTGTTCTAATAAATTGTATTTCTCCTCACATATTATAATTTTCACCGATGGCTTTTAGGTTTTTAATAGTTAAATGCCCCGCGCGATGCCGCGGGTCAATTATTTTTTGCATTTCAAAAAAAATCAAGATCTAAAAGTGTTAGGTTTTTTTGCAAAGTTATACCCAAGAGTTTTAGGTTTGGTTGCAACGCTTGACCCAAAAATAATATTTATAATATTAATAATAACATTAAACTTGGGTTAACCCTTAGCATAAAAGTGTCTGGACTGCAATACCTGATCCAATAGCATTGGACGTGGGTCTGGCTGCAAGGTCATGTCATAAAAGTGTGATAATTAAATATATTAGTTAAATAAAAACAAAGAAAAAAACCAACAGGAAGAAAAAAACTAATAAAGAAAAAGAAAAAATATATGAATTAACTGTGTTAACCTTTCAAATAAGGTTAACCTGTCACACCTTGAATTCGCATCGTGAAAGTTTGATAATTAAAAAGAAAGAAACAAATTAATGGGTTAACCAAGAATTAACTGGGCTAACTTGTCAAACCAGGTTAGCCTGTCAAATCCGGAATTCGTGTCATGAAAGCTTGATAACTAAATAGAAAAAAAAAATAGCATTAACAAAGAAAAAAATTAATTAAAAAGCAAAAAAAAAATTTCTGGGTTAACTTGTTAAACCAGGTTAACCCGTTAAATCTGGAAAACGTGTCATGAAAGTCTCATAACTAAATAAAAAAATTTAATATTAATAAACTAAATTAAATTAAACAAAAAATTTTGTTAAAAGAAAAAAACAAAGAAAGAAGCAAAAAAATAATCCCGAAAGGCATAAAAAAAGCTAAAAAATGAAACAACTTAAAAAAAAACCTAAAACATCAGTGTTTTACTATGGACTGCACTATGCAGTCCACAATAAAACACTGATCCCTTTTAGTATATGTTACAATTAATTAAAAAGAAAAAAAGCAAAAAAAAAATTTCAGGTTAACTCATCAAACCCGGGATCCGTGTCATGAAAATCTGATAACTAAATAAAAAAATTAACATTAACAAAATAAATTAAACAAAAAAAATTCATTAAAAAGAAAAAAAATAAAAGGCATCATCCTTTTCACTGTGGACTGCATTGTGCAGTCCACAGTTAAAGGCATAAAAACAACAAAAAAACAAAAAGAAAAACTAAAGGCATTAGTAGAGAACTACTTAGAAAAAAATTTAATATTAATAAACTAAATTAATTAAATAAAATTAATTAAAAAGAAAAAATAAAAGAAAAAAAAACCTCTTAGAAGAAAAAAACTAAATAGAAAGAAATTTAACATTAACAAACTAAACTAAACAAAAAAAAATTAAAAAGAAAAAAAAGCAAAAAACAATTACAGGTTAACTCGTCAAATTAGGTTAACCCATTAAACCCGGGATTCGTGTCATGAATGTCTGGTAACTAAATAAAAAAAAAAGTGAAAATTAACAAACTGAACCAAACAAAAAAAATTAATTAAAAAGAAAAAAATTCGGGTTAACTAATCAAACCATGTTAACCTGTTAAACCCAGGATCTGTGTCATGAAAGTCTGATAACTAAATAAAAAAAAATTTAACATTAACAAACTAAATTAAACAAAAACAATTTATGAAAATAAAAAAACAAAAAAAATTGACGGTCCACCCATAATTAACTGGGTTCACCTGTAGGTTAACCCATGAAATCGGGATATGTCTCATGAAAGTTTGATAACTAAATAGAAAAAAAAAATAGCATTAACAAAGAAAAAAATTAATTAAAAAGCAAAAAAAAAATTACTGGGTTAACTTGTTAAACCAGGTTAACCCGTTAAATCCGGAAAACGTGTCATGAAAGTCTCATAACTAAATAAAAAATTTAATATTAATAAACTAAATTAAATTAAACAAAAAATTTTGTTAAAAGAAAAAAACAAAGAAAGAAGCAAAAAAAATAATCCCGAAAGGCATAAAAAAAGCTAAAACAAATGAGACAACTTAAAAAAAAAAACCTAAAGCATCAGTGTTTTACTGTGGACTGCACTATGCAGTCCACAATAAAACACTGATCCCTTTTAGTATATGTTACAATTAATTAAAAAGAAAAAAAGCAAAAAAAAAATTCAGGTTAACTCGTCAAACCCGGGATCCGTGTCATGAAAATCTGATAACTAAATAAAAAATTAACATTAACAAAAAAAAATTCATTAAAAAAAACACAGAAAAAAGCAAAAAAAAAACTCATAAAGGCTAGAAAACAAAAAAAAACAAAATAACAAAACAAAATAAAGAAAAAACAAAACAAAAAAAACAAAAAAAAAAAGAAGAAGACAGCTCAACGTTTCACTGTGGACTTGCACAGTGAAACACTGAGCAATTTTAGTTTATTGTCAATTAACAAACTAAACTAAACGAAAAAAATTAATTAAAAAGAAAAAATTTGGGTTAACTCACCACACCAGGTTAACTCGTTAAACCCGGGATCCGTGTCATGAAAGTTTGATAACTAAATAAAAAAAATTAACATTAACAAACTAAATTAAATAAAAAAAATTATTAAAAGAAAAAAAAATGACGGTCCATGAAACCAGGTTAACCCGTGAAACCTGAAATATGTGTCATGAAAGTCTAATAACTAAATAGAAAGAAATTTAACATTAACAAACTAAAGTAAACGAAAAAAATTAAATAAAAAGAAAAAAAAAGCAAAAAAAAAATTTTGGGTTAACTCGTCAAACCATGTTAACCTGTTAAACCCGGGATCCGTGTCATGAAAATCTGATAACTGAATAAAAAAAATTTAACATTAACAAAAAAAAATTATGAAAACCAAAAAAACAAAAAAAACCCTAAAAGTGTAAAAAAAACGAAAAAAAAACCGTCATGAAAGTCTAATAACTAAATAGAAAGAAATTTAATATTAACAAACTAAAGTAAACGAAAAAAATTAATTAAAAAGAAAAAAAAAGCAAAAAAAAATTTCTGGGTTAACTTGTCAAACCATGTTAACCTGTTAAACCCGGGATCCGTGTCATGAAAGTCTGATAAGTGAATAAAAAAATTATTAAAAGAAAAAAACAAAAAAAAGCAAAAAAAACCCTAAAAGTGTAAAAAAAAATGAAAAAAAACCAGCTCATCTTTTTATAAATAGAAAGAAATTTAACATTAACAAAGTAAAGTAAACGTAAAAAATTAATTAAAAAGAAAAAAAAATCTAGGTTAACTTGTCAAACTAAAAAAAATTCTAGGTTAACTCGTCAAACCATGTTAACCTATTAAACCCGGAATCCATGTCATGAAAGTCTGATAACTGAATAAAAATATTTAACATTAAAAAAAAGCCTAAAAGTGTAAAAAAAAAAAACAGCACATAAAACTCTAAAAACGTTAAAAAAAAAAGAGGGTGGCTCATCTTTTACTATGGACTGCACTGTGTAGTCCACAGTAAAATACTGAGCTCTTTTAGCTATTTATAATTAATAAGAATCTATGATGTCAATGATAGGTTCCTAGCTTTCTTTGACTCTTCCCACCAATTTTTACCACAAGTCATATTACTTATAAAATCTTTAGCTAATGTTTAGAATATTTTTATCTCGCATTTCACCTGACTAATCTTTAGCTATACATCATCCACCATTGATGTATAGAGAAAGATAGAAGATAATGTACAGTGAAAAATGGAAATTAGAGTTTATCAAATATTAGGTCACTAGTTGTAATTGCTTTTGTTTTACAAATTTCAAAGAGTATGAAATATGTTATAAAATAACTTATAAAGTTGTTTAATTAAAAGTTAAATCAACCTATGATAAAGAGAAAAAAATCCTAAAATAAGTATAAAAATAAAGAAAAAAAATTAAAAAATAACTATAAAAAAATACAAAACAATATCTTAAGGCCTCGTTTGAACATGATCTCTATCTCAACTTATTATAATGAGTTGATTCATTATAAAACCGAGTATATCAAACATGTTGGCTTAATTTTAGTGCAATTCAATCATCAAATAAAAAATTATGATATTTTTGTTGGGTTTCTGAATATTATACACGCAGCGGAAACTATGCAATAAAATTATTCAGGATTCCCTAAGATCTCATTAGATAGATTTGGAATAGTTTAGGGATTCATTACCTGAAAATCTAATCATTTTTGACTTCAAATAATTCCTTAAAGGTTGGGTTGTCACAAAACACAAGTCGTCCAAATGTCCAAAAACTTAGCCCTTTCTTTGTCTTTTCACTTTCAATAGTTAAACACATCAATCAATCCTTTAAATTGTGAGATATGTTTGTATTTAAAATGAGCATTTACCATAAATTAAAGATATCTTATGTTATCGGACTTGCTATTATAAAACATGCTCAAGTTAGGGAATTTAATGATACTTTAAGTGCAATATGATGATATAAATCCTTGATAAAAATGCACTTTGAAGTACTAATCAAATCATCTTAATTAAATCATCCAAGTTTAATTTCTGACTAACAATTCTTAATATATGTGACCTATTAAGTTCTGATTTAACATTAAAGTATGGAGTATGTATATCATGTTTAATTATATAATCTTATCCTTAATTTCTAAAATATATTTTAATCAAGTCATACTTAATTAAATCATCCAAATTTAATTTCTGACTAATGGTTCTTAATGTGTGTGACTCATTACATTCTGATTTAACATTAAAGTACGGAGTATGTTTATCATATTTGATCTCTACATAATAGCCATTATTGTTTGAATAATATTTGAAACCCTTTTCAAATCTCATTCCACCTTTGTCAAGGATTTCTTAATCAATAGTATTTGAGAACAGAGGAAACATTTTTTCCAATTCACCTAGGGTGATGAATCTTCTCTTGATCACTTAAATATCTTCATATAGTTCATGTTACACTCAATGTCAACCCTTTTGTTACCTAGATTAAGATAACATGTAACATGATCAAAACATAACATTTTCTCTATAAAATGACTTAGTGATCTCAAGTCTAAAGATCACTTACACAATCGTCGCGTAAGCTTTTCCATAAACATAGGTGATCTCTCCATATAGAATTCTCATGCGGGTCAGTTTAGTGTATATGTTTTATGATAAGTACTTACATAATAGTTTTAGGTATTTCTTATACCTTAGTTTATGAGAATAACTTTTATATATAAAAAAAAAAAAAACATAATATGTACCGATCTTTACAGCTTTAATGAATGTCTCGTATTTAAGAGAGTATCGACCATCAACATTTTAGGAACAATGCTTTGATGCAATAAAAATATCATAATTATAACTACTTTATAATTTTCTTTACAAAGTATTTTTGTCTCATGAACTTTATCTTTACTCTAGATTTATTAATCTAATATTATATGAATATTAAAGATAAATTAAATATTTATTACTAATAAATATATATTTATATAAATATAATAATATTATTTGTAATCAACTTATTACAAAACGTATTAAACTAATAATTTTTTATAAAATCTTATTGGACACATTTGAAGTTTTTATCAAACTTCACCCCTTGCCCAAGTCTATATATCAACTAGATGTGACCCGTGACAATTTAAATCATAATTGATTTACGTGACTGAAAAGTTTAATCGATTTGTGTAGATACCTAAAATATAACAATTGTGGATCAAAGCCAAATTCGAGCAATACGTTAATTACAGTTTCAATCGTTCAAAACAGTCTATCTTTATGCAGATAGCGATTTTTTAACGTATCTGGCTTTCTTGCCTTGGTGTCAAATGATTTGACATTATAAACAATGGTCGTGAACGGTAAAATATACTCTTTTCATTTCACACACACACACATATTTTGAGAAATTAGAACCACATGCATATTTTTTATAATTGTTTTTTGGAATTATAGTTTTGAAACATGATATTATTGTTGGAAATTTATTTTTAATAAATAAATTATAGATGAATGAAAAATTACAATGAGAAAAAAAAGCTAAAATAATGTCATTTTTACAGAAAGTATTACCGACAAAATAAACTCGTCGATAATATTCGTCCATGAATTCATCCATAATATTTAAGTTATGACCTGACAAGCGATCTTCTCTCCTCCCATTTCTTTTTTTTCTTTTTCCTCCATTTTTCACTGCAACAAACAATAGACCCCATCATTTTATCACAAATCAAACTCTCATCACCACAGATTCGGCCACCTCAACACTCAGTCTGTCAGCATCCCTGTTCTGGTTAAAAAAATTTTAGAATTCCTCACATCAAGTAAGCAAAACTACCTATTTTTTGTTTGAACTTGATTTTAAAATGTTAGTTTTCATTGTATATTTTTGTAGTTTATGTAATTTGTTTGTGTGTGTACTTGTTTTATAGCTTAATCTCATAGAAATTTATTGTATGAATGTATGATTTGTATATGTTAGGGTTTTTTTTTTTTAGATTTTAAAAAATTATATTTGTTTGTAATTTTATGAAATTAATTTTGATTTTGTGACATGGGCGTTTTGTAATGAAATAAATAATGGCTTATTTAATGAGTATGTTTCCTATGTTGTCAATTTTATTGTTAAGTTGAAAATCTCAGTAAATATGGAGGAATTTGAATTTATTTAGATAATTGATAATGATTTAAGGATATTGTTAAAATAGATTGAATAATTTTGAGTTAAACCAATGTTAGCTAATTTACTTAATTCATATAATTATTTAATAAATGTTTTCATCAATATTTTATATAGGTTTGATATAAGTAATGGATGATTGTTTTTAGATGTATCGAGTCTCACACAAAGAGTTGTGCATGATGGATTATTTAATAGGGCCAAGAGTTTTATTAATTACGCACTATCTAATCCGAGAAATATTAGTGAAAGTGATATAAGATATCCAAGTAGAAGGTGGAAAAATACTTATGTTGGTTTGCGCACAAAGAACCATATGTTCCTTATGAGACCATGATAGAAATGATGGTTAGGTCAACTTCTAGATCTAGCAACGTGCATGGAGTTATAGAGGACAATAATAATCCTTATAGGAATATGGTTATGGATGCAATGAGAATGAATCAGAGTTATGCAAGTAAATATTCAATTGTAGATGAAGAACCGAATACAAACGCAGCCAGGTTTTTTGATCTTTTGAAAGATTATGACGAATCATTATGGGATGAGTGCACAAATTAAAGTAAATTATTAGTTGTTGCACATGTGTTCACCATATAATCAAATCATGGGTTGAGTGAGATTGGTTATAATAGAATTGTCGAATGGGCGAGAAGCATTTACCTTAAGAGAATAGGCTGAAAGAGAACTTTTATGATGCATATTGTATACTAGAAAATTGACATGTGTCCAAACTTTTGCATGTTGTATTGCCTTGAAAATATAGATTTGACCAAGTGCAAAACAAGTGGGCATGCTCGTTACAAATTTATAACTCCAAGGGAAGGACTCTTGTCGCACATAGAAAACTTAGATACTTCCTAATCACTCATAGATTGCAAAGGTTATTCAAGTCTCCAAAGACTAATGAACACATAACATGGCATCATTCACATGATGCGGTGGATGGAGTCATGAGGCACTCGTCCAATGGTGAAGTTTGGAAACATTTTAATAGGGTCCATCCTCAGTTTTCAATGGAATCAAGGAACGCATATTTTAGGTCATGTATAAACGGATTCAAACTATTCGGGTAATTTGTTGCTCCTTATTTTTGTTAGTCAGTGATATTCACAGTTTACAACTTGCTACTAGGGATGTGTATGGGGTCGGAGTTCATGTTTTTATCTACGTTTATACCTGGTCCTAATAGTCTAGGTCAGAATATAGATATTTGTCTTCGAACCATTAATTGATGAGTTGAAACAGTTATGGTCATCCAGGACTTTAACTTATAATGTTTTGAGGAAATAAATTTTTAGATGAATGAAGCTTTGATGTAGACTATCAATGATTTTCCTGCATATGAAATGGTTTCTAGTTGGAGCACACATGAAAAATTAGCATGCCCATATTGTATGGAAAATAACAAGGCCTTCACCTTAACACATGGTGGTAAAGCATATTTTTTTATTGCCATCGACAATTCTTGTCAACTGATCACAAGTACAGAAAGAATAGAAAGGACTTATTTATTGGTAGAGATGAAAGGGATGTTGCAATACCGGTACCATCGGGTGAAGAATTGTATGACATGGTATCATAGTATGATGATATTGTGTTTAATTTTAAATCCGGTAAGCAGAAGTTTCCTGGTTTTTATGTGACCTATAATTGAGTAAAACAAAGTATTTCTAGGAGCTTTTTTAATGGAAGACTAATACCTTTGCCATAATCTTGATGTCATGCATATTAAAAAAAATGTTTTGAAAATATTTAAACATGGTTATAGATATGAAAGAAAAGACAAAGGATAAAATAAAGGCTAGAATGGATATATCTTTGTTTTGTCATTGTAAAAATATGGAGTTGGTTATGATGGGTAACAGGTCGCAAAGCTAAAAGGCAACTTCACCTTAGACAAGAATGCACAATTAATTTTCTACCATGGCTTAAAAGTCTATGTTATCCTAATGGACATGATTTGAACATAGTTAAATTGGTGAATTTAGAGAGTTACAAATTGTATGGAATGAATAGTTATAACTGCAACATGTTTTGCAAACACTCATTCAACTTGCTTACTGAGATTTATTAACAAAAGGGATATAAGATGCACTCACAAAGATCAGTCACTTCTTTATAGATATATGCTTTAACAAGTTGCATACCCAACACAAGAAGAGGCTTGAAACGAATATCATCAAGACAATCTACAAACTTGGGATGATATTGTCTCCATCGTTTTTTGACTCAATAGAGAACCTATACATACATTTACCATTTAAGGCAAAAGTTAGAGGCCTTGTCCAATATAAATGGATGTATTCATTCGAGAGGTTAAGGATTACACATGCATCTTAATTAAATTTCTACTATCTTTTTTTTTAATTCAAAACATTCATTTAATTCCATGCAGAAACGTGTTCAACCTTAAGAGAAAAGTAAAAAACAATGCGTATGTTGAGACTTTGATATGCAAGGCTTATATTGTTGAAAAGATATCAACATTCATCTTGTCCTATTTCAAGCCTCAATTAAGAACAAGCATCAATCTCGTTCCAATGCATGATGATAGTTGGGAAGTGCTTTCGAGTGAGAATTTATCAATATTTTCTCATCCTGGACGACTTGTACCAAAAACTATTGAGGGGAAAATACTTGAAAAAAAAATCAAATCCAGACATGCACATAATTATATTCTATTTAACTGCGATGAACTAAGATCTTTTATTCAGTAAGTATAATAATTAACATGTCATTAATTTTAATAATTTTTCTCATACTATCATAAGCTGATAGATTGAGTAATTCTTCGTAGACAACATCATCAATTTTTACAATCCTAAAATTCACAACTGTTCAAATCTCAAATTTTTTATTACAAGATGAGTAATTTTCCATGTGTTTCAAAACATAAGGACTACTTAATTAATTTATCTCTTATAATATTTAATTTCATTAGATATTTTTCATTAATTGTTAATGGTTGTAATCTTGTACTAGATTTATCAATTAGGAGGGAATGCTAGTGTTACTTTGAATTTACTATATATAGGTCGTGATAGAAAGATCAAGTGCTATAACGAGTATTTCATCAATAGACGTGCCTTTCATAAAAAAGGTTATGGAATTGTAATATCACAGCGAGCAAAATAGAGTTTTTTTATTCAAATATTATTGGTATGATACCACCAACAGAGAAATTAGAGTATATCTTTATCATGGTTTGGTTAAAATTAATTTAAGGGCTAGACTTCACAACGTTGACGATGTCTTTGTTTTCACCAAGTAATGTCAACAAGTTTATTACACGTACACTCCTTCCTTTAGAAAGGATTGTTCTAGGGTTAATTGGTTGTCTGTAGTTAAAACCAAATATGGGTCAGGTTCAAGTTGTTCAGGATAGTAATGATAAAATAGCTATAAAAGATGATGTTTTTCAACTTGATGAGTTAGATGATCCATATCAAGATGCTCCGTCCACTGACTTAGAAAAATATTCAAATTTTCACGCCGTTAAGAATAATTTTGTTGATGTTGACATTGAGAAATCAAATGATGTTTTGAGAACTAATGAACATATAGAAGTCGATGAAGATGATGATATCGACGAATTCATTGTAGAAGATTGCGATGAAGATGACAAAATTGAAGAAAAAGAAAGTAATTCTGATTAATTTGTAAAATATGAATGTGTAATGAAATTAACTTTAATGTAATATTTATGGATGTTCCTTTATAGTGAAGTGAATTTATTATTACATGACAAGAAAACATTTATTTTTCATAATTTTATTATTATACATAGAACTAGTGTTATTGTGCTATAGTTTTAATGTATTTGTAGGATGGATGGATAAGAAATATAAATATAGTTTCATTTTGGACATAAAAATTGTTTTATACCTATGAAATTACTGACAACATGTAAAATACCAACATATACACCGATGGACTAAGTCTGTCGAGAAATTTCAAAGAGTTTGAAAAAAATTACATGCATTGCCATTGAGCTTACAGATGAAATCTCTGACAGACCAAAAACATATAGATGGAATCACCGATGGCCTAAGTTAATAGTATATTCCAGAGAGTTGGAAAAAAAATACACTCCAATGCCACTGGTCATTATAGATGGAATCACTAACAGACTAAGTCCATTAGTATATTCTAGAAAGTTGAAAAAAATTACACTCCTATGCCACTAGGTAGTACAAATAGAATCACTGATGGACCAAGTCCATTGGGATATTATAGAGAGTTGGAAAATTTCATACCACTAGCTATTACAGAAGGATTCACCGATGAACTGAAATGTTATCGGTGATATTTAGGGGGTTTTTGAAAGATTTAGAGTTGAATTAAAATTTTAATTTTTAGAACATAGGAAATTACCAACAAAATTAAAGCATAAATAATTTTTTTATTTGTCATTGGTGATTCTATTGAAAAAAACTCTAATTAAAAGACCAGATACCTAACTTTCTTCACGCCCGTTTCATTTTCTTCTCTACAACTTTTATTCTCTTTCTCAATGTTTTCTTCTTCTTCACACTTATTCTCTTATTCTTCTCTCTTCCTCTTCTTGTTTGCAGCTTTTTTTCTCTCTTTCCACTATTTCTTCTTCTTCTCTCTTTCTTCTTCTGGCAACTAACAAGCCTCCAGCGAGTCAGGATTCTTTGATGAGAAATGTATTTTTTTAAAATTTAATTTCATTGTTTCAAATTTGGGATTTTAGAGTTTTTTTTAATATTATGATTGTGAGAATTAATTTGTGTAAATGAATAGTTTTTGTATATATACTTTAGGTTGAACATTTTGACATAAGTCTAATCAATAATTTGATGTTATATTTAAGTTTATGAGTTTAATGTAAGATTTTTGTAAATTAGAGTTCAATTAGTTTAATATATTGTTTCGTTTAGTGATTAATTTAAGGTTTGTATAATCTGTGGTTTTAATTTTGAGTTGTTGTAAATTAAGAGTTAATTGATATAATTCTAAATTTTTTTTGTCAATTAAGGGTTTGTGAGAATTTTGATTTATACGTTAAATTGGGTTGATTTTGATGTTCTGAAAAGTATTTTGAAATGCATTGAGTTGTTTATGAACAATGAAATGTGGAATTATGATAAGTTAGTTAATAATATTATATGTTGAAATATGAAATTATAAAATGTTGCATTATTATTATTATTATTATTATTAGTAGTAGTAGTAGTAGTAGTAGTACTACTACTACTACTTCTGCTGCTATTTATTTTAGTTTATATTTAATATATGTAAATGTTAGGTTTTTTAGTCTGTAAAGAAGGGAGCTAATGAGAAATTTAGACTAAAAGTATTGGAAATAGTGAATTTTAGAAAGAAGCAATGGAATAGTTGATTCCTTATATTTTTTGAGGTTCTTATTTTTTTATTTAAAAATCGATAGGAATAAGGACTTGTTATAAATAAAATCAATTGGTTTGTGGCTACATATTATTGATGTGTATTTGCAAGTAGTTAAGTTGTGGGTAGTCTCACGTCTAGGAGAGGTGTTACAAATTTTTTAAAAAATAGGAATGTTGTTACCCTTTTTAATCCTTTAATTTGTGTAGATTCTTGGGAGAAAGTCAGTAGCGTATTGTATGAACAAGTTCACTGGTAGTTCTTCTAGTAGCGCTTCTAACAACCATGAGTTGTTAGATGCCGACAATGAACAAGGAATTGAGGCATAGACAGCCTTTATCGACGCAGGCTCGTCAAGTACGATACTGCCATGCTAAGGGCCCATTAAAAGCCTGACCACTCAATGTAAGTATGTTTACCTTTCATGCACTATTAAAAAATAAAGAACAACTAATAATTTTTGAAAAACTAATTTCAATTAACGAACAAGATTTCAGGTTTACAAATGTTGAGGTTGCCCGCACGATAACATCATTGATGGAAGTGTCATTGTTTCAATAGAGTTAGGTTTTCAAAAATCCTAAATGGAAACCCATGATTGATGAATGGTTCAGAAAGTTCAAGTTTAGTGTATACTTAAACAATTTTTTTTATTATGTTAATCCTGATAATTTATTAATTTTCATGAACTAATTCTTTTATAAATTTGATGTGGAAGGAAAAATTTCACTTGGATAGAGCTGACAATAATGTTGCTATGAGGGTTTGAGAGAATCACATCACAACGAGGTAAGATTGAATTCAAAATGTTATAGTTTTTATTTAACTGTTAAGATTTTATTTTTCAATTATTAACCAACAATTCATTTCTACCATATAGGTTGTGTAAATTTTGGTATGAGGTGCAAAAAAAGCAAAACAAGATGCTAAAAAAAGAGGTCTTCCATGATAGAGAGACAAGGTAGTTTAGAGGAATTTCAAAGCTTTGTACGTCTTGGAGGCAGAATATATTTAGCATGTAACATCCGAGCATTTTGTGCAGTGATTGTAGTCCGATGTGGAAAACCTAAACAAGGAGATTAATGGTTTTATTACCACGCCAACTGACATATCCATTTTATACATTTCACATACGAAACGAATGGTAAGATTCTTTTTAATTATATCAATTTAAAAAAAAAAATTGTTGTTTTATATGAAAATGTTTAAATAACATCAATTTTTTTTTGTAGGCTATGGTTCTTAGACGCAAACCAAAATAGATAAAACTTTTTGTTGAAACTCATATGCAAAATGATAATCATCACAAAGGGATGCAACAACTCGTAGATAGCCGAGCTCAGAAGTTCATGGTATATTGGATTTCAATCATTTCTTTTCTTAAGTTATTGTTTTTTTTTAACTAGCTGACTTTCATTTTTCAGGAAATATATACACATTCGATTGCAGGAGAGATACAGGGACAATCCTTCGACTCATCCGGAACTCAATCTAAATTTGTGGTTAGAGGTAGTATCCTCTGGTAGACCCAATAGAAATCGGGTTTGTGGTTTTTAAAACACTACGACTGAGGAGTTGTGGATGACCTGAAGTGTTTCAATCGTTGGATGCTTGTAATTGGTTCCAAGCACTCAATCTTTGGATGAGCAATCTTGCTGTTGAGATGCCCAAAATCTAGCAATTGTACATGGAGCTGAAATCACACATGAGTGATATATGTGGTCCACCTTATCACCCTTTGGTCCTGACGAAGATCTGTCTTCTCCTCCTTTAACACCTTGTTTCTAGATGAATTGTATTTAATCGAATAAATTTTTAAATTTGTAATAAATATTTGATTTTAATTTCTTTTTATTTTTTCTACTCTGTTTATTAGATTTTTTAAATTTGTAATAAAATATTTAAACAATTTACTAACGGACTTGCTGAGGGAATAAGTCTATTGGAAAATTTGAGTCGGAAAAGAATTACAAGAAATGTTAATCACT
>Ga0325410_1003086_pt1 | contig 18706 bp, 11 predicted proteins | sample PopdelMetagenome_16_FD_206182 | JGI IMG/M metagenome (GOLD analysis project Ga0325410, IMG submission 206182) | Populus deltoides microbial communities from Bellville, Georgia, United States - Xylem-PdIQD-R3 | ecosystem: Host-associated > Plants > Phyllosphere > Stem > Wood/Secondary xylem... | reverse complement strand
ATTTCTCACAACTTACTAATGGAGATGGTGTGTATCCTTCTTGAACCGAATGTAGGAGTTTAGTTCATAATTGCTGGAAAATTGACAAAAACAAAGAAGAAATGAAATTTTTTTCCGAACTCTGTTTCAGCTATGTTATGCTCTATTTATCCCCTCTCTTAGCTGCCAGATTTCTTCATGATTATTAGGCTAATTAGAAGTATGCATGATACTTAATTTATTTCTTTTCTATCTGATTCTTAAGGTTGGATAAATCTTTCAGAATTTGTGTTAAAAACTAACTCTGCTGCTATCACTACTCTTCTGTAATTCCAACTCTACTGCAACTTAGGCTTTGTTCTTGACTTAATTTCTTGCAATATCAGACCATCTCAATTGTTTCATTCATGGCATGTTAGAGGCTTGATCTTCATCTTTCTTAGGTCCTAAGGCCCACCATTTTTATGTCAAACTCTCAACCGTGGTAGGATGCTCGATACCATTAGTTTCTTGATCAGATTAGGAGACTCATCTCGTCATATAGATTGCGTCCAGAGTTTGGCCTTCAAAATGATTTTATTTGACTTAGAGTCCTTCATCAAATTTGTAGTCCTCGATGTGTGGATGAATTTGAACATTTAAATTGCCTGATTTTGATATCTGAAGTTCTAGATATTCCCTTTTGAATATCTAATGTGAAAGTAGAGAATCCTGTTGCGAGTAGGATTTTGACCTGAGTTTGCAGGTCTGATTAGAGATCCTAATGAGATCAAATTTTTGCCCATAATACCTTCTTGGAAAGCTTGACATGTGTACTTCAACTTAGATTAAGCCCACGTTCTCATTCAGGAACTCTAACCTGACGAAAACCCTATAATAAAAAGCTAGGTCTAAAACATAAAATACAGAATTTCTTAACTTTAGCAATTAACTAACAAGGTCTTTTAGGCGTGCCAAACTCATCAAAACAACTTCCAATAAACTCAAAATACATTAAAAGGCTTAATGTAAAATGAGTAAAAACATATGCATATTTTGCACTTAATAACGTGTAACTTTTACCAATAGTTTTACCAATGAAATTAACTCGATGATAAAGTTCGTCCGTAGATATACCAACAAAAATAATCTTTCGGTATATACCGACAGAATTATAAACGGTATTGCAGTAGGATTCAAAAAGACAAATTGTATGGTGACATGACACTTTTTACCGATAGAATAATTTTATCGGTAAATCCATCAGTAATAGTTAATTTATGACCTTGTGATCGACCTTCATCTCCTCTCCTCCATTTCTATCTTGCTCCTTAAACATTTTTTTCTACAACAAACAGCAGAAACAACTGCCCCCCAGTCTCAACACTACTTAACCTTCCACAACAAATCTGGCAACCACCACACTCGGTTTATCAGCATTCCTTTTATGATTTAAATTTTATTGAGAATTCTTTACCTTAAGTAAGCAAATCTATCATTTTTTATTTGAACACAATTTTAAAATGTTAATTTTTTTGTATATTTTTGTAATATATGTATTTTGTTTGGGTGTTTACTTGTTTTATAGTTTTTTCAAATACAAATTTGTTCAATGGATTTATGATTTTTACCAAGAGAATAGGAACTCTAACGCTTTGACAATTAATGCTCTTTTTTATTAGGGTACACTTTCCCTAACGGAATCACCAACAGAATAGGTATTCCAAGACAAAAAAAAAATTAATGCTCTTTTTTACTTTTGATTGGATACTCTTTTACCAACGAACTCACTAATGAAAAATTATCGATAATATTTGAGGGGAATTTGAGAATTTTCATGTGAACTGAAAATTTCAACTTGACTTCATCGATGAAAATTTTAAAGATATTAATATTTAATATTTCATCAGTAATTTCGTCGATAAAACCTATTATAAAAGACCACGGGCATAACAAACAGGGCTTCATCTTCTTCCTTCATCTCTTTTCTTACTCTCTTTTCTTCTCTCTTATAGTCTCTTCTCTACTCTTTCTCAACTGTTCATATTAATTTTCTCTTCTCATCAAGCATCATCTTCCTCTCTCATCCCAAGGTATGTTGTTTTTCTTCATTTTTCTTCTTATTTTTCTTTTTTTAGGTTTTTGTAACAATCTCTTTTCATTTATTTTTTTTTAATTCTTAGCCAAAACTAAGCACGCAATAAAGGTAAGAATTTTTCATTCTTATTTCTTCTTTATTTGTGTGTTTTTTTTTTTTGCATTGTTTTTGTTTTTTAGGTCATTATTTTTGTTTAATTTTGTGTTCTTAATAATTAATTGAAATTAATAGTTGTGTTGAATATTAGTTGTTATTGAATTTTTGCATTATTTTATGGAATTTAAGTTATTATTTTGTATTTATTTCATTTAGAATATTTTTTTGTAAATTTTGGATCACAAATATTACCACTTATAAATAATTATGTTGAATTTTAGTTGTTATTGAAATATTTTTTTCATTATTTTGTTGAATTTTAGTTATTTGTTTTTAATTTTGTTGTTCAATTTCAATTAAATGTGTAGGATTAATTTTAATTATTATTTTGATTTAAAAAAATTATATTAAATTCTTGTAAATTTGGATTAAATATATTACTACTTAGAAGATGTGAGTTTTGTGCGAATTGAATTATTCTACATCTTCATTATTGTATTATAACAATTAGACTTGAATAGTATAATCTTTGAAATTTATAATTTAATTGCAAAACAAGAAAAATTAATTTCAAATAAAAAAGTCATTTTCTAAATTTGCAAATTCTTGACAAAGATGATGCATCTTATGATTGCCTGCTAGAAGATTGAGTAGTTAGGTCAATTTAGAGGCAATTTTATGAATATTATAATAGGTAATGAAAAACATCAAGATCAGTTTAGGGGTAATTTGGTTTGAACAAATCTAATATAATAGCCAAATGATGATGCATGAGTGCTTTTTTATGATTACTAAAAAGATGAGCACAACCAAATTATTTGTGGGCAATGTTGTTTAAAATAACCTATGGTCGTAGATGTTTGGATAAACTCCTTTAGATACTAAGACTAGTGGAGCTACACTTCTTCATCAAAGCAAATGAAAAATAGGGAAAGGTGCAAGATACCACACTTAGAAACATCATCCGACTAGGGGGAAACATCACAGCTAAGAGACAATTTATCACTTCTCAAGAAATGGTCAACTGAGTAGAGCTTCATGTAAAAACCACAAGAACCACAAGAAGGCAATATATGTTGTATAAGGTTCTGATTGCATGATGAAGAAATAGTTAGACATATTAATCACACGGGTAAAACTTGAGTGGATTAAAGAGTCTAGTAACCTAGAAGACTCATCTTAAAAATAGCAAACCAATCTAGTCAAGTAAAAGAGGGATTTTAAAGAAAGGGGCTTATATTTCAAACCAAGTAAAAATACATGCATATCATCTAACTCTAAAGCATTAAACAATGTTTTTTTCATATAAATTTCATAAGTAAAATACCAATAGAGTCCACATGGCTCTGATGAATCCAAGCCATCAAAGATCTGACTAGGATTTTTCAAATTCAAGATGGTATCAAAAGTCTAGCTTCAAGTCTAGCTTCAAGAGCATGGGTAACTAAAGATCATGAATCAGTCTTTTCTAGACTAAAAGGCAAGCCACCTTCTTCAAAACAACTAGATTTTAAAATTTTAAAAAACCTTTGAATTTTTCATAAACCAGGTAAGTCACCTAGAGAATGTGATCATTTTGAAAAATCTTTGGATTTTTTACAAAAAAAAAACCATATAGGTAACCTACAGAATAAGATCATTTTAAAAAATCTTTAAGTTTTTTATATAAAAAAGATAGGACACCTGGAGAATGAGACTATTTTGATAAATCTTTGAATTTTTCACAAAACAAGTAAATTACCTTAAGAATGAAACCATTTGAAAAATCTTTGAATTTTTCATTAATGAGGTAGGTTACCTTTTAAATAACCAATTTTGAAGTTTTGCAAGGTTAACCACCTTCTAATTTGATAAAATTAAAAAAACAATTCCCAATAAAGTTACCTCTTAACTTTGATGATTTAAAAAATAATCATTTCTTCTTAACAAACTTACAATATAAAAGCCTTTTACATGACTTTATATCATAAGTGTTGTAAAGAGAGGACATCTATCATAACCTAGATTTAACATCATTTCCTTTTAATTTAATTTTTTATAGGGGCTTAAATTAGAAATTAAAATATTATGGATTGATTTTGATCGAGGGAGAACTTTGATAATATAAGAAAAAATCAAAGACTACTATGAATGTTTGTTTCTCCTGATACTCAATTGAAACAAATCACTATGATGTCTTTAGTTAATCTTTCTTAATCTAGATTTTAATCAAATTTCAATTTGAATATAGGATGAGTTTATTTGTTGTGAGATTCTAAATTCCATGTCATTAAGGATTTTTGTATTGTATATATAAATCCTAGTGAACAAAAAAGGATAAGGGATAATCAAAGAAAATACTAGGCAACAAGATTCCTTAAAAAAATGTCAACCATCACAACTTAGGGGGAAGGTTGTTTCAAGCCTCTACCTTGCAAAGCAGAACCCAAGAGGAAAAAAAAATTGTCCTTTAGCTTTCAAACCCCAAAATCTTATCAAAGAAACATAAAGATCCAGTCTCTCTATAAGGTTTTAAAACCACTCATTTCTTCCTCTATAAAAACATAAACCTCTACCTAAACACTCAATGGCAACTCTTTCCCTCAATGTGGTTCGATATTGAAATAAGTTTATGAAGATTCGCTTTTATTTCAAGAATGAGAGGCTTGGATCTTGTGACCTAGTTCACTAGTTTATTCTCGATATTCAGTCATGAGGTTGCTAAAGTTATCAATTTTTACCCGAAGTAGAAGCCTGGCGCTACTCTGAGAGTAAACTCGGCAGGGTTTTTATGCCATACAATTGCAAATAAGGTATGACAATTAGGTGAAAGAGAGAAAACTTTAGTTTGGGTATGATTTGTCTTGCATATAATGATTCCAATAAGAAAAAAAAAAAACTTTTCTCTAATACACTATTCATCCAAACCCATGACCTTTGGCTTGAAAAATAACATGAGTTTTTGCAACGACCTTCCTGCCATTTGGTTTTGTGAAAAAGTGAGTACTGTTCTGGAAAAAAAAAAGATAGCTGTTAAGAGGATTGATAAAACTAGAAAAGTTTTTTCTTTTGTCTATTGGCTTATATGAAAGGAGGTAGACCTTTTTCTTTTTTATTGTTGATGCTTAGGCCCAAAACATATATATATATATATATATATATATATATTATAGGAGGAAAAGGAGTTGAGACCATAGCTATTAAACCCGGACTAGCTCGACAAGTCGACCCGGGACCCAGGGGCTGAACCAGTCTGGGTTTGTCAAAGGACCTGCCGGTGCAATGACGTGGCCAAACCTGGTCGACCTGTGACCTAGGCGAGACCCGGTGTTTTTTTTTCAAATATGGGATTTGAAACCCATCAGTATATATACTATATCTTCCCAAGAAAAAAAGTTATGTTTTTTCAATATGGAATAAAAAAAATCTTTTGATTTAAATACTTCAAGTTGAAAAGATAACATAATATCTTTTTAATGTGAAATTTGAAACCCATTAGTATATATACTCTTTGTTCCCAAGAAAAAAATTACCTTTTTTCAATGTGAGATTTGAAACCTATTAGTATATATACTTTATGTTAACAAGAAAAAAACTAAGTTTTTTCAATGTGGGATAAAAAAACTTTTTTGATTTAAATACTTCAACTTAAAAGCTTAACATAATATCTTTTTAATGTGGGATAAAAAACATTTTAAAATATTTTTTTAAAATTCATTATTTACAATATGTATAGCCTATATTTACATGGATTGTTTCTTAATTTTTTCATATAAAATATTAAAACTTTAATTTTTTTAATTTTTTCATGTTGATTCGGGTTGACCCGAGTTGACCTATGAAACCCGGAACCTGACCCCTTGGCCGGGTCAACCCCTGAGCTGGATTTAATAACTATGGTTGTGACGATGTAAGAGAGGGAGACATTATTTGATCCATATTTGATATCAGCATATGGAATGAATATTTTTATTTCTCTTGACAACAACAAGTCTTTACATATAATGAGAAAGGATGTGTAGGCTTTTATTTGTTTGTTAAATATGGATTATAGGCTGGCTATACCACTTGTTCGGGCCAATTATAATTCTTAAAAAAAGTTTGGTTTGTGGGTCGGGTTTTTAAGCTCTGTTTGATTGGCCTTATTCCTATTAGTAGGAATATCATCATTGCACTTTCAAGTATATTTTACCCTATCATGGTACCTTTTTTAAAAAAAAAAGAAGAAAAGTAAAGAACAAGGAAATAAAAATAGAGTATTTAAACTTGTTCTTTTTATAAAACAAATTACATGGCCAAGTTTCTTAAAGAACAAACTCAAAAAAATTATTTTTACATTTGCAAATGTTTTGATCATTACACGTTTTCTTAGTATTTCCATTAAAAAAAAGGTCAAAAATAGTTTGCATGTTTTAGCATTTTTCTAAGAAAAATACAAAAATAAAAATACAAAAAATATTTTGCATATATTTTTGGACTTTGTAACAAGTTTTATAGTCCATTAGGACTTGACCAATATTAAAAGGTCTATTAAACCTATATACCTAAAATTCCAAAAACCTAACTTTGATTTTCAAAAACCAATTAAGAAAAATATTTTGTTATTAATTTTAATATTTGGGTATATGGACTCATAGTAAGTCAGTCAATACTTGGACATTAAGAGAAATAACCTCTCACTATAATTTTCTCAAAACAAAATGATGATGAAATTTTTTGTTAAGGGTAAAACTGAATTTTTTAAAATACTCTCTAAATAGGGGTATTTTCAATCCAATATTTTATAAGACCAGAGTTAGGAATATTTGACGTACCATATGACAAGTGAACCTATTTGAAGCACCTTTCCTATGATTTAAATTGAGTTTTATGGGCCTAACATAGACCCACTAGTACATCATAGATATTAGTTAAGTTATAATCTAAAATGACCATTTAAAAGTTATCAACTCACCAAACAACTAAGAGTGGCAAAAACTAATCAGACTCTTAGAACAAATTTTTGTTGAAATTTTGACCATGGTTTAAATCATCACAATAAATCCACATTCACCTAATAGATAAACCACCAGTAGTTTAAGCACAATAGACCATTAGCAATTAAGACAAAAACATCAATATAGTTTACCTTAGATAGGATACTTCAAGGGTGATAGTATCTTCCTTATAGTGTAATTAGTCCCTTACAATAGAATCTATGTTGACCAATTAGGGTTTTCTAGTAATCATAATATTACATGACAACTCCTTAAATAAGACATTTTCCATCAAAGAACAATGTGCCAGATGTTTATTCTTTTTCTTATTTTTCAAGGTCATCGTGATGTACGATGCAACAATCTCATAGGTCTATTTGGGTTAGTACATGTGCCTTTTGACACCAAAATAAGTTTGGTTTTAGTTGAGATATTTTTGTGTATGCAATGTTTTTTTTTTATGAAATCTATTTTTTTTCCATAAGAAACATATAATTTTGAAGATGTTGATGCCCTTACAAAGAAGTTTAAGTAAAGTTTTTCATTCTTCTCATTGGTTTATAACCAAAATCACTTTTCTAAAAAAACACATATTTGATTACCTAGAAGTCGATTTAGGTTCGTTTTACCTTTAGTGAAATTAGTTAAAGTAGAGTTTAAATCAACAATTAAGCTTTTAAGATCTCATTTTCTTTAACTAATTTCTCATTGGAAATAGATGAATTAGATACATCTTTAAAAGAATCTAATTGCCTTTTAAAACCAATATTCATAGTTAATAAAGACATCCATTTGATTTTTGCAAAAAATCAAAATCTTTTAAAATAGTATCGAATTTGCTTTGAAGCAAAATATTTTTCTTATGCACTTTCTTGTAATCATGATACAATTCTTCAAAACCATTTTGTAATTCATCAAAAGTAAATTAAAATTTAATTTATTTACCTCATCAATATCACTAGAGCTTTTGTCCATTAAACAAGCTTTTTCTTTAGTGATATCAATATCACTATCAAACATAGATTTCTAATTCTTTAAAGTCAGAGTCATCATCTGTTAAAAAAGTCAAGCTATCATTCTTATCATCCCAATTAGTTACCTTTATTGTCTTTTTTTTTTTGTCAAACTTAACTTTATTTTGAAATTAGAGCAATCATACTTCATGTGACCCGGTTTCTTTGATTCATAACATATGATATTATCCATATTACTTGATTCTTCTTTATAACATTTTTCTCTTATAAAATTCCTTCAAATGCCAACCTTTTGCTTTTTTAAAAAATGTTGTGAATCTTTTAGCAATCATAGATATGTCATCATCATTATCTTCATTATTGTATCTATTTTTTCTTTTATGGTTAGTCACCGACTTTAACACTAAAGATTTATTTTTGGTTTCATTATCTTTAATCTTAAGCTCCTTGATTTTTCCTTCATGAGTGATTAATGAACCAATAACTCATCAAAGTCAAGAGTTATAAAATTTTTAATCTTTTAGCAATCATAGCTATGTCATTATCATCTTTATTATTATATCTATTTTTCCTTTATGGTTAGTCACCAACTTTAACGCTAAAGATTTCCTTTTGATTTCATTATCTTTAATCTTAAGCTCCTTGATTTTTCCTTCATGTGCGATTAATAAACCAATAACTCATCAAAGTCAACAGTTTTAAGATTATTAACCTCATCTTTAGTCGTGACTTTAGGTTCTTAATCTCTAGGTCAAGACCTCAAGATTTTACCAATCATTTCCTCATTTATGTTTTTTTTAACTAAGCTAATAACTTCACTAATGAAGATAATAAAACTAGAATGCATTTCATGTATACTTTTGTTGGGCTCCATCTTGAACAATTAATATTCTCTGGTGAGGCTAATCAATCTATAATCCTTAACTTGACTTGTTTCTTTAAGGGTGACTTCCATAAGTTTTCAAATTTCAAAGACTATTTTATAATTTTTAACCCTAGTGAACTCTACATGATTAAGTGTATAAAAGAAAGCAATCATGGCGTTAGCATTATAATCATATCTTTTCTTTTCTTTATCATCATATTCACTTATGGGTTTTAGATAAACTTCTCCGTCTAAACTTATCTTAGTAGGATGAGTATAACCACTCTCAATAATATCCCATAACTCATTATCAATATATTCAAGAAAAATTTGCATCATAACTTTTCAATAAGCATAATTTTTCCCTTTAAAGTAGGAAATCCTAGTTTTTAATTGACTCTCTAGTGTCATGATCTTTTCTCCTAGGTGATTAAACTTTAAACAAGGAGTTCAAGCTCTTGAAGTATTCTTCCATTTGTTAGAAATGACTATATCACCAATTTTGGATGGAAAAAAGTTATTTACAAGAGCTTAAGTGTAAAACAAGTTAATCATTGAGTGTAAAACAAGTTAACTCTTTAGTGTAAAATATGTTTGTACAACTCTTCTAAATTACAAGTTTACCACTTATTTAAAAATGGATAAAAAAACTTTTTAATGTTATAAAAAAAAATTACAAGAACTCATTTGATCCAGTTTATGCAATCCATTGAATATAATTTGAGTGATATTACCAAAATATATGATAATTATTTTTTTCACAAGGTATCTTTTACCATGTATTAATTTTGGTAATAAAACTATTTTTAATTGATACATTTGGCAACAAAAATGTTTTTAGGTAAAAATTATTTTTGTGATTTCAAATTAAATTATATAAAGAATTGATTACATTAAATTAAGCTTAAGTATCTTTAAGTCAAGTTTGTAACCAAGGAGTAGATATTGCTTAAATTTGATAGAGTTAAACTCTTACAACATTAAAACTTTTGACATACATATTAAATTCAATAATTGTGGTTATCATCAAAATCATTATTTCATAGACCTGTGGGCTAATAGTTCACATTTGAGTCCATGAGTTTGAGAGAGGAGAGAGAAAGTCGTTAAAAAACAGTGAATGAAAGAGAAAATGGTTGATTGCCTAGATTTCATTAACAAAAAATCAACTCCAATTAATGTTCGTCTCTTCTTTGACAATATACCATATTATTAGCATCATAAACAACTATAATTAATAACTTTGTTGTGTACATACCATAAAAGTGAGTGTCATCAATATTAATTGAAGGATGACAATGTTAAAACCCATCAATTGAAGCACTAAATGCCCAAAATATTCTCCAAAATGTTGCCTCATTACTATAAACCATTTTAAGGGACAATCATTTCATGATTTGAATCTTTGATGGCTAGTAGTGTTTTAAGCAAGTTTTGAAATAACTCTTCGTGTGTACTAAACAATTGCTCAAATATTTTCTATTTAGCCATCTATGCCTTCTAATATGAGATGTCATGCCCATAATCCATCTCCATTTTAGCTTGAATTGTTGCAACACTCGTACTTATATCTATTTTCATAATTATCAACATCACCTTGGTAATGAGATTTTAGTTAATATGATGATGGCGTTGCAAAATAAATGGGTTTTGATATATGTGTGGCCCTTTCAGTTTTGAGATCTTCTATGAATTAGACCTCTAGTGATATCCCCACGCATATACCATTTACTTATAGTTCTTGAATGCATTGCAACTAAACATAAATTTTAGTTGAACAATGGACCTTGTATTGTAATGAATTCTTGATATACCACTCTTAACTGCAATAATGTGTTCAAACTAGTCTCAAAATTTTTGTCCAACCTTCAATTCATCAATTGTTAAGCCCAAATGCTTATAACTACTAGCTTGATCATTACATATGTATTGGTTATGCATACACATAACCTGATATTCAAAAGTAGAAGGTGTCATGTATTTATTTATAGGCTCAACTAACTTAACATTCTCATCTTCCCTATCTTTCTTCTCTTTCTCAACTCTATTAATGTGAAACCCTAGAAATTTATAATTATATATGCGGATGTGTAAACTGTCATGTAAACATAAGACTGAAAGTGATATATAATGGAGGGGATGACCTCCATAAAATGAATTTTAGTTTAGAATTCATAAGGACAGAGAAACTAGTAACGTGTTTTGATGGATACAATAATGAGAAAAATGACAAAATATTTCTAAGAAATAAGTGAGGTAATAAAAAATACATTATGATTAAGGATAATGCAATGAAAATGGCAGGACTGAAGGTGTAAGCACCAATTAAAAATCAGTGACATTACTTTGAAACGATAATAATACCCGATAAATAAATAAAGGTGAAAATTTTAAAATGAATATATTCCAAAATAATAAAATGGCCTTAAAGGTTTAGAAGGATAATTGATATGATTTTATGTAAAGATTGAACAAGAAAATTTGGATCGTTGACGAAAAGACATGAACTGACCAATTTTACATTAGAAAGCAGAGCCCTCAATCCAACATCGGATCAAGATGAAATTTTGCATGAAGTTTATAAATATGTTTTCCTATCCCATTTGGAGTTCGGTAAAGACTAATGATTTAAGCAGAAACAAACCAGATAGTTTACATGAAAAATAAAATAAAATACATAAAAGGCATAAAATGAGGGACATAATTGTAATTAAGGAAAACTATGCCTTTAAAACATCAAAGAAGCCACCAGTTCAAAAAAAAAAGTGACAGACCATGGAGAATTCAGCTAGAGAGAGAAGTGCAGAATTTGAAGGAACCAATAATGCTCCAGTGGCCATATCTATGGATTCCACTGTTGGATGATGCCGATATTTGGATATATTGTTCTTCTCCCACTACTCTACTAACTGATCGGACGGATTTGACGGCACACAATCCATTTGACAAAACTCATCATCGGCAATTTCCTGGAAAAAAAAAAGAAAATACACCAGCAGGGCAGTTTTTGTTGCCGACTGATTTCTCTCTCTTCCACTGTTGGAGGATCCCTATTTTTGGATATGTGGTGCGCCTAGATGTTGCGTTCATTCTGGACAGTGGAGATCAAAAATGCACTCTCAGAGCCTAGATGTTGCCTTCATTCTGGACGGTGGAGATCAGAAACGCACTCTCTGGCAAGATGTTGTTCACGTTGAATAGTAGCTCGTCTATTTTTAGGTTAGCTCGGTTTTATTCAGATCTAGAGAGATTCAACCGTTAGATCATTCTGATTTTGAAATATATTATGCAAAACTCTATGATATATATTCTGACCGTTGGGTTCAACAAAATAATCAGAGGTTGATGACTTATTGCTTTCTGAATCTATCGCTAGTTTTGGTAAAATTTAGAAAGCTTGATTAAATACATGTTTTGATGAAATTAGAATTGTGTGGGTGTTAGGGTTTATGGAAGATGTAATGGTAAAATATGCTTTTGTTATTAGTATTGTTATAGATTAATTATGTATTCTTTATATGAGAGGAAAAATGATTATTGTGTAAGAATAGGAAGGAACATTGCTATATGAACATGTTGATTGAATTAAAAGCTAACTTGTTGGTTGTGTGGATATGAATGGGGTGGAACCATGAAGAAATTGAAATGAAAGAATTTGGAAAATAAAACATATTTAAAGCAAGCCATAAGTATATTTTTGGCGAATTGATTAGTTAATGAAGATTGTCACGGATTTTAACTAGTATGGTGAAATTATTGTTGTGATAATGATATAAGAATATTAATTGTTAAGGTTTGTCGTATATGTTTAATCGCACGAGGAAAAAGTGAAAGAAAATGAATGGTTCATCATTTTGTTGTATTAATAATGCTAAACAAGGATAATAACATATATAGTGTGTGTAAATAAATAAATAATAATAGGATAAATCTCAAAGGGATGAGCTTTCCTATTTTGGCCGAATCTTGCTATATTATAGAGGTAGGGAAATTATTTGAATGTTTTATTTTAGAATTAATTAAATTTATAATTTAATGATGCCAAACAACTTTGGATAACGTTGTTTATGCATGAAAATAAGTTGAAAGTTGAAAAGGATTTTCAAGGGATGAAAATCCTCATTGTCTAAAATTTTAGCTATAAAGAAGGGGTTATTGTGATTGTTGATTTTGAGTCTTAAAAGTAAATAATTTGGAGTTGATTTCTCATGAAAGTTGTATTTCTATGCTTCAGCCTTTCATAGAGACAAATCACGTCCAGAACTAAGTTTTTTTTTCAGTTTAGTTTTGATTAAAACACTAGATAGTGTTCTAGGTTGGTTAAGCTAAATCGATCAGAATTAGATAATTTTTAATTTTTGTTTGAAATTGTTGTTGAGTGATGGTTTTGATAACAAAATTATAAGAATGAATATGAACATGAAAATGGTTAAGAGTATGAGATCCTAAGGAAATTCCTTGTGATTGGTTTGAGAATACTAGTTGAATGAAAATTAAATAAAGTTGTGATGTTGGTTGTATTGTTGATAAAAACTGAATCCCTAGTGGTACAGAGAAAGCTGTGGGGACTAGACAATTGCATGGAGTGGCAGCACATGTGCATACTCTAGGTAGGTACATCGCACCTTGTCTTTTTAAATTGTGTAAACTTATTGATAAATTTCAGAATTGATTGTTTTATTGCTTCAATAATATTAGAATGAATATAAGTACCTTATGTGCTTTGATGTGTATCGACTAGTTACGATATAATTGAAATAGATATGAGTACTTACATACATTGATATGTATCAAATTTGTGATGATATTGTTTGAATGAATAAGAGTACCCTGCATGCAACGACATACCTTCATTAATTAGGATGATGTTTGAACGAATATGAGTATCTTGCGTGCATTGTTATGTATCGAATTAATTATGTTATTATTAGGATAAATACAATTACCTTACACTGATAGGCATTGAATTAGCCATGATAACCTTGGAATAGATGTAATTATCTTACATACCTCAGTATGGATCAGGTATACACAATGAATTAAAGATTGGGAGAGAAATGATAGATAATTGGTCACCATAGTGTTAGTGGCTAAGGATACATTACAATGATACTTAGCACTGTTATAAGGGTGACCAAGGTTACGTGAATGATGTTTAGTGGTCATAGTGTCGATAACTAAGTTTGTGTGTGAATGATACATAGCAACCGTGGTTACAATGCATATGATATTAATAAAAAAAAATAGAAGAAAGGTGATCGGTATGAATCAAAAATTCAGATGACATTGATTAGTTATACGGGTTTAGATAGCTAATGGTATCAATGAGGTTTCATTGGTACCAGCATTTCAGGTTATATTGATTACCTATCCGGGTTTGGATAGCTAATGGTATCAATGAGGTTTCATTGGTACCGGCATTTTAGGTTATATTGATTAGTTATGTGGGTTTGGATAGCTAATGGTATCAATGAGGTTTCATTGGTACCGGCATTTCAGGTGACATTGATTAGCTATCCGGGTTTGGATTGCTAAAGGTATCGATGGGGTTTCATCGGTGCCGACATTTCTTAAATTGATTAGTTGATCCCGAGCAATTGTGTGACTAATGATATTAGTAAAGATTACTAACATCGGTATGATTACTCCTAGTTTAGTGAAAAAGATAAGTTGATTAATTATTCTGGGTCGAGAATAGTTAATGATATCAATGAGTCACATTGATATCGACAACCATTTCTTGTGTGATTAGTTACTCAAGGTAAGGAGGCTAATGATGTCAAGGGTTCTTGACATCGACAACTTTGATGGTAAACCATTTATGAATAAGATTGGATACCCCAGATAGGAATAGTTAATGATACTAATCGGTTGTATTAATATCGACACGTGAATGTAATTGATTAGTCTAGCCCAATATTAGAAGACTAATGATATTAATGAGATTTATTAGTGTCGGCGATTACCTTCTAGAAAATAAAAGGAAAAATATTGATTAGTTATTCCAAAAGAATGAGATAAGCTAATGATACGAAGAGAGGAATATCTTGGTATAAAGTGAGAATTGATTTATAAGGAGATGGTATTCGAAAATCGTTGAGTTGTATTGAGATTTCCAAGATGAAATTATTCTCAATGAATGTGATAGGATATTAGATGGATATTGGTAATAGATGGAAAATACACGTTGTAAAAGATGTTTATACCTAATTTTATGTCTCCAAAGAAATTCTATGGAGATTATTACCTATCATTGTTATTGTTTGTTACTATCTTTTTATATTTATGTGTACACGTTAATTTCTATTTTCAGGTCCATCAAGGTCACATCAGGAATGATATTGGTTTAGTTATCTTTTGCTTTTGACCATGTAATTATTTGTAAATTAAGAGTCTTATCTCCTAAAACTTGAAATGTAATATTAATCCGTAAATTTGAATGTATGACTTTAATCTAATATTCTAACTCTAAGTACCTATTTAACCATGCATGTTTATAGTTGAAATTGAATCTTTCACTTGAATTACATTATATGATGTTATTGAATAAGATGTGTTGTGTTGATGATGATGAGTTAGGTTGAGATCCAGGACAATTGGATCGGGATGTGAATTAAAATTGAAAGTGTAATATGATTATGTCGATTACTTGGGACCTCCCAGTATAAGAGAGACTCTGCTGAAATTTTGGTGGAACTTATATATCTAAAAAAAAAATTATCTGAAAATTTCTAATGTATCGCGAAAAAGGATGTAGGAAATCGGGGTGGTTACAATTAATGTGACGGTCATCTTCATCATCACTTGGTTTGGATTTTCCATAGCAATATAGAGCAAATATCTTATCCAATTGAGATTCCACATTAATAATTTCTTGTGCCAATGTTTGTCTCTTTGCATTACCATTAAACCTAGATGGATCAACTGCTTGTATGTCCTCTGAGTGTTACTTGGCACCCGAGTGAACCCCATACTAGAGAAGTTTTCTTATTTAGATTTATTATTCAAGTAGAGCTCTTACATTTTAATCACATTAATACTCGTAAATTCAAACATTGATTTCACATTTTTGTCACTATAGATGGGTATACCGATATAAGTAGCTTGACTAACCCTAATTTGCAACATCTTCCAAGTAATATTAGCTTCTATTTCAAGCATATTCTAGCCATTATAAGTAATTTCATTGTCGATATCGATAATGGTATCACCATAGAAGTATAATATTCTAAAATTACTAGACATTCTATCAAATTACATAATAAAATACAAGCCTAATTTATCGATATTGTGAGGTTAATCAAAGTGAATAATTTATCAACAAAACCATAATAGTAACATCATTGATGAAAACCTCAATTCACCAGGTTTCACCATCATAACAAAATAATCAACTCAATTTATGTATTTCATAACTAATTAACTTATTTTATACCTAATTTGGAAAATCTCTAATTTAACTTAGAAAACCTTAACTGTAACTTTAATTCACAATTTATAGCAACTCAAAATCATTCATTATCTTCAAAAATAACATAATTAACAACTCAAATCAATGTGTTTTATATATAATGAACCTAATATAAACCTAATTAAAAAATCCCTATTTTTTTTTTCTAAAAATCCTTAATTCTAAACTCTAACATTTTCAAAATCAACAATTAACATAAATTAGTATAAAGGTAAGATTGTGGTGGATTTGGGCATGTTTAGTGGTAGGAAGAGAGAAAGAGTGGTCATTGGAAGTGGATGTGGAGAAAGGTAAGATTGTGCTGTGAGGAGAGAGATAAAAAAAATAAAGGTAGAAAGGGAAATAAAAAGATCTAAAATTGATAGAAGTCCCAAACATTATATATGGCTCGCATGTCGCAAATATTGAGTATGACGTGCAAGTTATAGATAACATTAAGTAATACTCTAAAACGCGTGGGGAAAGCCCTGTAGCTTTCCCCACATGTTTTTTTCAGTTTTTTTTTCTTTTTGTTTTATGTTTTCTCCCCAAGATTGTCTTTTTTTTATTGTTTTTTTTTTTCAAAATAATCCTTTTCCATTTATTTTTTTAATATTGAACTGGTTGAGAATTTAGCTTTATAGTTTTTTTTCTTTAAAACATTGTGGATTGCTATAATATTTGCCCACATGGTTTTTTTTCTTTTTTTATGATTTTTTAACCTTTTTTCTCCCAAAATGGTCTTTTTCAATTTTATTTTTTTCATATTAAGCTGGTTGAGAATTTAACTTTGTAGTTTTTTTCTTTAAAATACTGTAGATTGCTACAGTGTTTTCCCACATGGTTTTTGTTTTGCTATAGTGTTTCCCCACGTATTTTTTTTTTCAAAATTATCATTGTCAAATTTATTTTTTTAATATTGAGCTGATTGACATTAGCTTTCCCCACATGTTTTTTTTTTCATTTTTTTCTTTTTTTTCAAAATTGTCTTTTTTTAGTTTTTTTAGTTTTTTTTTTTCAGAATTGTCTTTGTTGATTTTATTTTTTTAATATTGAACTAGTTAAGATTTAGATTTGTAGTTTTTTTCCTTTAAAACATTGTGAATTGCTACATTTTTCTCCACATGTTTTTTTTTTCCCCAAAATGGTCTTTGTTGATTTTACTTTTTTTTTTATATTGAATTGATTGAGAATTTAGCTTTGTAGTTTTTTTTTTAAATACTGTGAATTGTTACGGTGTTTCCCTACATGGTTTTTATCTTACTACAATGTTTCCCTACATGTTTTTTCTTTGTTTTTTTTTTCAAAATCACCTTTGTCGAATTTATTTAATTATTATTTATATCAATAGTAAGTAAATATATCAAATCAAAAAATATACAAGGCTGTAGAATCAGCAAGTTCATATATAAGATTTACAAAAAAGGGAACATACTCCCTGAACAAAACACCAAAACCAAAAGGAGAAAGCACTATCAAGCTAAAAGAATTAGCTGACTAAAGAATTAGCGGACAATGGTTAGATGAGGAACATAATCAAAGACAAGGTGCCGAACCTAACACTTGGCACAGAAAAATATAAACAACGAGAATGACTAAAGCTGCAACCAGAACAAAAAAAAGAGCTCTTCGCTTTGTCGAATTTATTTTTTTTAATATTGAGTTAGTTAAGAATTTATTTTTGTAATTTTTTCTTTTAAAGCAATGTGAATTGTTACAGTGTTTCCCAACATGGTTTTTTTTGTTATAATTTTTTCCAAAATTATCTTTGTCTATTTTTTTTATTATTAAGTTGGGTGAGAATTATAAATGTAGCTTTTCTCACAAAACATTGTGGATTGCTATAGTGTTTTCCTACATGGTTTTTTTTTTCTATTTTTATATGATTTTTTTCAAAATTATCTTTGTTGATTTTATTTTTCATATTGAACTAGTTGATAATTTAGCTTTGTACTTTTTTTATTTAAAACATTGTGAATTGCTACAGTCTTTCCCCATATGATTTTTTTTCGTTATGATTTTTTTCAAAATTTTTTTTGTCGATTTTATTTTTTTAATATTGAGCTGATTAAGAATTACAAGTGTAGATTTCCTCACAAAACACTATAGATTGCTATAGTGTTTTCCTACATAGTTTTTTTCCTTTTTTTTTTGTTATGAATTTTTCCAAAATTATCTTTGTCGATTTTATTTTTGAGTTGGTTGAGAATTTAGTTTTATAGTTTTTTTCTTGAAAACATTATGGATTGCAATAGTCTTTCCTCACGTAATTTGTTTTTGTTTTTTTGTTATAATTTTTTCCACAAGCTC
>Ga0325410_1003085_pt1 | contig 18706 bp, 12 predicted proteins | sample PopdelMetagenome_16_FD_206182 | JGI IMG/M metagenome (GOLD analysis project Ga0325410, IMG submission 206182) | Populus deltoides microbial communities from Bellville, Georgia, United States - Xylem-PdIQD-R3 | ecosystem: Host-associated > Plants > Phyllosphere > Stem > Wood/Secondary xylem... | reverse complement strand
AAGTATTTTTTTGATCATCTAGATATTTTTCTTCCAAATTTTTGGTCCATCTGCAATGTAGTCCGGGACAATTATCTTGTTTGGTGACTAAAACCAAAATGAGGGAACCGATCACATGCAGATCACGTGGACATAAACCGTCCAAGAAGGTAGATGTACACAACTCAGCCGACAGGTCATCTATGTAAGCATATGTGAGGCACGTGAAAGGTTCATTTGGTACTCTACTTTTTATTATCCTCACGTGACATGTTGGTTAGCTGGTGCTGTGAGAGTATTATTATTATTATTATATCTTAATTTTATTAAAATGGATTATAATCCAAAAACCGAAGGAGGACGCTCTATTCCATCATTTTATTTGTTTCACCTGCAGAATCAACCTTGATTTCCACCGAATATCTGCTCCATTTCCATCAACCTGAATTTCCACATCTCTTGTAAGCCCTAACCTGCTGTTTTATTGAAAATACTTTCCATTATTGTATTGCATTTTGCCATTTTGTTTGGCATCTATCTTGTTGTTTTACCTCTAGTTTGAACTGGCAGAGGTACACCTGTTTGCTTGCCGTGCCATGTAAAGTGGGAGAAAGATACCTAACCCTGCCAAAAAAAATTGAAAATGTATGGCAGGACTTGTGCGGACTGAACTGGAGAAGTGCTCAGAAGCTCTGTGTGTAAGACAGAGATTGTCCTAGAAGACAACAAGCACATGCCTTTTTGACCCTCCATGTCCTGATCTACGTGTGCCTTGAATTATTGAAGGTTCAAAAATAATTAAAGGACTGTCCCCTCCATCCCTTCCTACCTCCTATATCTACTAGAAAAATATATGGTAGGTGCAAAGCACAAGAAAGAATCAGCTGATTAACCTGCCTTGCTATGAAGAAGCCTGACATGTACAGGCAAAACAAAGCAGACCTAGATGGCCAGATCCAGAGAAGATTATATCCAAGACACCATAAAATTGAATACACTTGGTTTTCTGGTTTTTGCAGCTTGTCCCACATGCAATACTACTGCCTGTATGTTATTTCCACAGATGGAGGCGACTGCCTCTTGACATTATTGAAGTTAAGAGCATAGTTCATCGAAAAGCATTAAGAGGAAGAAGACGAGCCAATGTCCTATCCAAAATAGCGATATAACAAATTATGGCATTCTACTGTATCTTTAATTCCGGCTCATTGAAAAACAAAATAGCAATCGGCTATCGACTCTTGACCCGTTGGCTACGAAGATTTAAACTACACGTTACGAACCAGGGGCTGTGCGTATCAATACCATGGACTCTCCCTCTGCTTCTTACTATGGTTGCTTTGTGGTTTGAATACGAGTAATTTTGCTCTTCGACCATGCCATGATTAAAAGAAAGTGCCAAATTGAGCTACAAAGACATGCCCTTTGATTGAGCTAAACAGACAGGCAATGAAGCCAAGAGGATAATCATCCAATTTTCAAATGCAATCTTATCATGGCTAATCAAATTGTTCTGCTACAAGTATATAACAAATTTCAAACGTTGTTCAGGGTTCAAGCTCTGAGCAGAGCTGCTATAAACTCCATATCTCCAGGGAAATGCTATTTGATTAAAGTGAAAAAGATTAGAGGAAAGATCAATTCCACTTCTTTGCTGATAGCTCTCAATATACACTGACTGACTGTTATAACTTACTCATTGCAACATCACATTGAGATGGTTATCCATTCAGACAAAGGAAGGGAAAGCATGTGGCTTTGATGGGTACTGTTGTACCGAGTCATTTTACTCCCACAGCAGACATGCCGCAATGGGCTATCGTTGACAATTCTCATCCTTTTTCCTCATCTTGAGGCTGTCTTGGTAGCTATCATTGAGAATTCTCATCCTTTTCCTCATGTTGAGTCACCATTGCCTCGTTCTGCTCAGGCTTTAGTACAGCATTCTCTTCACAAACAAGAGAAAGCATATTAGAACCACATGTCAGATCAGTGAGTATCTGTGACTCGTCATCTGGCTCTCCTGGTTTGATATCTTCATGGTTATTGGGCTTCAATTCAACATTCTACATCAACAAGGGAAACCGTTTTTGAATCACCTGTCATACCGGAAAGTTTATGTGGCTCGTTATTTGAGGCTACTGATGAGGTATCTTGGTGGTAGTTCAGAGTTTCAGCATCCCCGTGAACTTGAGTTTGAGAACTAGACAAAGGAGGAGATGGGTTAGCACCACCCAGCCCTTTAGAAAGACAAACATACTTGAAGACGAGTTGTTTGTAATTATTTAGTAGGTCTTCTACATCATTGATTGTTAAATCGACAACGTGGGAAAAAACAAGTATGGGTATTCTCGAAATACTTGACATGCCAGATCCTCCTTCAAAAGCAAAGTTGCTCCTTTATTCTCTATATCTGAGAGTGACGAGATTTTTTCCTTTGGCGACTCATCTTTGGCATGTTGCACATCCTTACTTGTAGATGTCGCTTCAGAAGATCTGGATCTCTGACTGAAGAGTCCCTTTCCTTCTTAGAGCTCAAAGCTCGATGTTTGGATTCCATAAGTTCTGCTTTGGAATTGTTTCCTGCATTTTGATTAGACAGACCATTCAAATCAGTTGAAAGGCCAGCAAGGTCTCGAGCAAGTTCCATGTTTCTTTAAAATTCAGAGTCCTCCATTGAAATGGATTTTGCATCAATGTTTGAGATGAAAGGTTCTGCAGAGAGCACTTCTGTAAGAAAATAGGCTGCTTCCCCAACTAATTGGGATTGATGCGGTAGTGTTAACATCATATTACTATGATGGGTTATAGCAAAAAGAAATGAATCCCAAAATTCAAGACAAAAGATGATTGACAAAAGTCATGGCCACTTTATGGTGTTCCAGTAAACTCCTAATAAATAAATAAAAGAAGATTAGCTCAATTTGAATTGATGAATTTCTTGGCAGTTTCTCTTTTGATTTCCTCTTGAATCAGTAGATTATAGTGAATGTTTGTCTAACAGTTGTTTTCTTTTTTTCCATTTATATGAACAGTTACAGATGCCCTGTACAATTTGTAAATGAACATATTTGTGGGTATTTCATGCTAATCAAATGCACTACTTTTACCTTAGAGAAAATGCTTTAGATAAATAATTGACTGATACCAATACGACAAAAATATTTAAAGTTGCTTTATCATCACAAGACATAAACATGATTGGATCCGTCTACAGAGCTCTATAACCTGTATATTACTGGTTTTGACACCATGCGTTTAAAAGGGTAATGCTGTGCACCGGCAATCCTAACAATGTGGAAAGAAAAAAGAAGTCACTTCCATCCTTGCGCAATTAGCAAGATTCTAAATGTCGAAAAAGATGCGCCTTCCATAATTATATTAATGTAAAAAGAGAGAGCAGTGGCAGGGCAGGGTTAACAACAACATCTCATCCAGACAATGTTTCAACGGCAAAAGTTGCTGACAAAAGTAAGTAAATCTGCCTCTTTTAAAAAGGATAAATTAATGTCACTGGTTTAGGTTGTTGCTTTTGTGTTTCTGGACTTGTGGCTTCCAGGAAAACATCCATTATTCAAACATGGATTTACAAATTGCATCTTGTGCAAAGGGGAAATATTATCCATGCAACAAAAAGAACACCAATGATAATGTAAAGCCATCAACTCACCAGCCATGATGTTTCGTTTTGAAAGGCCAGTTTAATATCTAACTTTTCTGGTCGAATGAACTGCTGAATCAAGGGTATCTTCTCAGAAAATTGCTTATCAGCTTCAATGTCATCTGGAACTGAAGCAAATACACGGGAAGATAACTTTGTCATGACATATTTCTCAAGTCCCTGTATATTAACGAAAGCCCAGAGTAAGAAATCAACATCAATGAGAATCACCATCCATTAGTCACGAAGTAATCACTTTTACAGGCATTTTATGATTATTTTCTCTATCTCTCTCTCTCTCTGTTCCTTTTTTTTTTTTTTTTGGAGGGGGAGAACAGAACGTTACTCTGTTTGAAATCATCTGACTAACTTGTACCGAAACATTAGTGTATCAGGTTTTTGTATCATAATGGAATGTCATCAAGCTAAAAGTCAAACAACTCCCTTCACCAGCACTCTCGAGCTCCTCCTCGGAACAACCAGCCCAAAGCGGATGAGCCTTGAAAGCCATTTCCATGTTGGCAAGGAACTCCTGTACGAGAGCACTGTCCCTTTCCGGATCAGGAGCATGATTTGAAAAGAAGACAATGAAGCTTGCATACAGAATTAAAATCCCACAATCAAACCTTCTATTGTAGGACTCAAACAAATCCATGGAAAATTCAATAGGTAGAAAAGGTATAGAAAAAAAACTGCCTTCTCAATTCCAGCAGCGAAGTAGTAATAATTTTGCTCCCTGTAGATAGATTGATCCCAGGTAAACTCAATGTGTGGCATCTGGACATGACAGAGACAAACGGAATTGAGCCCCCGATAGAAAATTCAAAATTCGAGGATCCAGAAAAGCATTCTACATAAACCGTATCTAAATGTTAAGATGTATAATTATTACCACCAAAATTCAATTCAATTCTTCTCAAAAGGAAATTGCTTTTTTTTTTTTAGTTTAACATAGGTATTCGGATCAGTTTGCGCGTACCTCAACTAATCCCACTGGTCTTGAAATTAACAACCATGTAAATTTCCAGTGGCATTATATAAACAATCACAGGGCTCAAACCTGAAACTATAAAAAAAACAAATCTCTTTATTTTAAATTATTGCTATCCCAACACCCCTATTCTTGCTAAGAAAGAACCCAGTCGTTCCTAGTGGTATAATTATCCTCTCTACAGTGCTTTTAAATAACTTCCAGAGTTATGTGGCAAAATTGCATTTCTTTTTTAAGTATAAAAAATTAAGCTGGGTAAAGTAATTGCATCTCATTTCGCGGAAAGAAAAACATCGACAAATCCGTTCAAGGAAATCGCGCAATCCCAGCGATGTGTCTGCGTTCTCCATGAATTTTTTTCTTGAAATTTCTGTTTTTAGCAGCACTCTGTTATCTAGCTTATTAGCTATTAAAAAAAATTATCAGGCTGATTTTTTTTCTGCTCTATCCTATCCTATTCTATCTGTATTCAATTTACAGAGAGAGAGAGAGAGAGAGAGAGAAGGGAAGGAAGAGATTTCAATTTCAACTGACAAGAAAAGTCCACTGAGAGAGACTTCAGTTCACTGACTTCGAGACTTCGTCGAGAGAGAGAGGTGCAGGAACAAACGTCATAATTCGTAAACAATAACGTTACTATATTATTAATTACCAGCTGAATCGGTTAGCAAATTTAATTTATTTAACATTTAAATTAACAGATAAAGGTGTTTTACTATGATTTCATTTTAATATTGTTTTTTATTTTTTAAAAATTTAAATTTTATTTTTTAATATTTACTTTGTCAAGCTTAATAATTTATTTTAATAATATTTTTTATTTTATTTATTTTTTAATATTCAGTTTGCCAAGAATTGAAATTAATAATTTATTTTGATTTGTTTTATATAAAATTATTTAGTCTCATGATCCGGGTTATTAGTTTAGTAGATTAACCTGATTGATTTGAATTTTTTTAATTTAATTTTTTAATATTTTATTTATTGTGTATTAATATTTATAATTTATTTTTTTATGAAGTTATTTTGATTTTATAACTTAAACGCATGAATCATTGTATTTATTTTTTTTAATTATTTTTAAAAAAATTATTAAATTAATTAGAAATTATATTTTATAATTTATTTTAATTTATTTTATATAAAAATTATCTCAAGTGGACTAATCACCACTCTATGAGAGCAAACAAAATGTAGCTGACTTGCCATTCTGGTCTAAGCCAAGCTCGGAATTTGCCGAAACCTGGAAATACAAAGCCATCAAAACCGGAGAATCGAACTCAATCATTAAAAACTTGAATGTTAAAATTTCCATTGATGATGATAAGAGTTGCATCAGAATTCAGAAGCAGAAGCAATGCCATCCTTTTCTTTTTGCCCCCATTTTTCCAAATAAAAAAAGTTTTGCCTGTTCAAAGAAGCTAATGCTACTAAAGAAAACTTATGCCGGAATGCAGCACGCCAGCTAGTGTGTGTATCTATATCATAAATTACATTTAACTATCTGTTTTCCTGTTTTCCCCAACTAAGTATCTCAACTCCCAAGTCCCTATCTGAAAGTATAGCGTTGGGGAGTCCATACACCGTGCACCCTCCCACGCCAAGAAAAAAGCTGGAAGATTTGTGGATCACTATCTTCTAAAACCCATATTTCAATGCAGGTTCCGATCAAAAGTTTCTACATAAATAGCCATTCCAAAGGTCTTGCTCCAGCATTCTTCAAACAGGCATCATTCAGAAGTTGAGGAAGCAATATGTTCAAAATTTGGAGACATGTACCATATCTGTGTGGACTGCCTTATCTCCACTCTGCATCCCGCCTACGTACTAATCACAATTGAATAACTTCATAATCTGGTTGCCACCAAATACAATCCCATCTAATTTAAAAGAGAGCACTCCATACAGATCCGTCTGCTTCACCACATTTTTCATGAACGAATTTGATCCTCTCCACTGATTTGCAGATTCCACTGCAGCTCCAGTCAAAGGATGCAATGCACACATCACCTGCTTGTGCCTTCCACGCACAGTCTGAAGTGGCAGAGTATAAACACCAGTTAAAAATAAAGAGGATCATGTGCGGATGAAGAAGGAGAAGGGTAGAACCATATAAATGCATAGTTGTTCCAGACATGTCATTTGCAAGATTAGATTAAAAACCCAATATTCAGACTTGTAACAATCTTAAGCATGAACCACAATCCGTTCTCCTTTTAACATTTTTTTTTTATGTTACTAGCTACAATTCAATTTAAAGCTAAAAAAGCTGTTTGCACCGATAATTTGAGAGCAATACCTGGTGGTGTCCCACAGCACATGCTGTGGTCATCAATGTGCTCAACCTCAAGACCGATAAACCATGCACCAAGAGACACATCTTCATTGGCATACTTATGCAATATGGGCCTGCAGTAACAGCAAGAACCAGAACATAAACTGTCTTGAAAAAATCAATAAAAAAAGAACAACAAGTGAGATGCAAAACATCAAAATTGTGATGCTACTTGATCCAATGATCTTTCATGCTTTTGTACTAAATAGACCTATAATATGTTCCACAATTACACAAGAGATTAGATTTTTGTAACTACCATTTGGAATTGAACATAATTTTTTTTATCAGAACCTGAAATTGATTTTCAAAAAATTTGATGCCAGGTCAAGTATTAACAAAAATAGAGCTCAACAATCTATACATGGCAGGCCATAAGGCGAATCACGCCAACCAAATTCCTATTGGAAATTGCTATCCTTACTGGTTAAGGGAGATATAAGTGGCAAGTTCTTTTGAGATAGCATATATCTGCCCAGTTGCATGACGGAAGTATTTGTTCCCTTCCTCTCCAAATTTCCAATACTCTGGTTCATGATACTTGACATTCCTATAGAATAGAAAGGAATTTTAAGATATATTTAACACCAATTCATAGAGACAAAAAGATAAAGAACATTAATATTCTCATCAGTATAGAACTAAGGGTCTAGAAGAATTACTTTTGGGAGAGAACAGGTCCAGATTTCATACATCCAATGTATACCCTGGGCTTTGATCGGTGGCGAGCAAGTGTAGAAGCTAGCATACCTACAGAAGAAAGAAGTGTGTGAGATCATCTTAGGTAACGGGGAATATTTTAAGGAGCTTATGTTTTTGAAGATGCTAAGAACCAGTGCATACCCAGATTAACATGAACATCATCATCCACCTTGACATAAAATTCTGCATCCCACTTTGCAACTGCTGTGGAAAAGAAAATTTTTGTTTTTGCAGACAATTCATGGTATCCTTCAACATGCTCCTACAAATTTTAATATAATTAGATCCGACTCCTGGCATAGTATATCCTATCTTTCAAGATACAGAAAAAGCATCATAGTTTTCTTACCAGCCTAAGGAAATCCTTATGTTGAGCATCTTCTGAATCAATGGCTCTGTCTAAAATGCTGTTGGATGTTGCACTGAAACAATAAATACAAATACCATTAAGGTCAATTTCAATTCAATTCAATGGAGAATTTTGTGCAGATATCCATAGTAAGATACAGCCTCATGTCAAGTCAACTTATCATGTTTGTATTAGTCAGGGTGTTCTAAAGATGATCTTTCAGATCAACTACTTGCAATTTGCAAGTTATATCACTGGATACTGCCATTCAACAACACTACAGAAACCTCAGAGACAGGAACAGAAAGCAATGAGGAGGAAGAGAGGAAAGTAGCAAAGGACAATCCCTACTTCCCTCATCTTCAGAATCTAACCTTTAACTCAAACCAAGCTCTCAAACACTGACCAATTTTCTTGATTATTCATCTAGGGAAGTGTGTATTAGTAAATAACTAACATTCCACGAGGACAAATCTCTTAAGAAAAAAATACCACCTGACAGCATGCATATAAGATCAACCATCTCAAAGACTGATTAATTACTTGCATGGACCACATGAAGCCTTGATTTCAGAGAAATTATGCAGTTAAAAGAGTAAGGGCACATAGTCTGTGTATTTTATTGTTATGTATCCCCCACTTCTTTCCACATGAAAAGATCGTGGATAGAATGATGACTGAGCATCATCATCAAGTCTAGCTGCAACGTATAGCCACCATATATGCTATATAAAGATGCAGCAAAAAAGTGATGATACATTCACATTTGCCTCTTGGAAAAGACAGTGATACATTCATTAAATATATCTAGCAAACAAATTGACGATTCCACAGGAACCATCTTAATCCAATGAGTTTGACGTGCTTACAAGATCAAGTCTTCTAAACCACTGCAAATAAAAATGTTTCCTACAGATGGTGTCAAGGTAATAAAGAAACTTCTCAGACTTGCACAATAAATGATTAAAAGGGGCAAAGACAAATCAATTCACCTATGGCCAATCATGAACCGGACAATAATACCCTTCTCGCGCTCCAATTGGACAAGCTTCTCCCCTAATCAATAAACAAAACAATTTGAAAAATGACTAAAACCATCAATCTAAAACACCTGGTTTTTCAGAAACAAACAAGAAATGCACAGAAGACAACTAAAACCTTGAGGCATCCAAGTCTCTCTGACAGAATCACGTCTCTTTCTACTACTAAAAGCAGTGTTAATCCCAATAACCATGAACACTTTCTGCCTTGGTACGGGAGCAGAGCTTTTCAAACTCATCTCTTGAGAACTCTTAGATGCTAATTGCGTTTGAAGCACTGCAATTGACTTATCTAATGATCTGGTAGGCCTCCAAAAAGTCCACAAAAGTGAAACCAATGTTAACAAAGATGGAGAAAATGAAAATAGAAAAGATAAATTAGGGTCAGTGCAAGAAACACTCACTGAATTACTTCATGGGTTTTCAAAACTTCGTCCATTACATCTTTATTCTGCGAGAGCTTCTAAAAAGAAAAACGATGACTTTAGAACCAAAAAGAAAGGGAAGAGTCAAATCAAAAGGATGGGCAAACTAATTTTGATGGTTTGCGATAAAAGAGAATAATAAAATAAAACCTTGTTAGTTGTGGAATCGTCATCGATGACTTGCAATTCTTGTTCATGTCGACGCTGGGATAGGAGCTGTTGACCGTTGGGTTCAGCTGAGGAATCCCATAATCTGCACACACGCACGCACGATGCAATTCGTGAACAAGATTTGACGGTAAGTAAAAACTAAAACAAAAATAAAAGGTCGAAAATGGAAGGGAAGAAAAAGATGCGTGAAGAGAGGGGGTGGACCTGTTAGAGAAGAGAATTCCAAGAGCGAAGCAAAATACACAGAGAAATGGAATCCATTTCGCAGGGGCAGAGGCTTTGGTAGTGACTCGGCCCTTCATTGCCGTGAGATAATTGAATAATTCGCAGAAGAGAAGATAAATTTCTAATGTCTTCCTTTTGTTCTTCTATTCTATTGTGTATACTATCGTATATAAAGAAGTACGCGGAGAACTATGAGTGTGTTTGATTTTTCTTTTTCCTTTTTCTTATTACATGGTTCGATGAAATTACGCGCCTTGACTGTCAAACGTTAGGCCTCAAGTATGCGACCTTTTGTCGTGCATGTCAGGGCGTGGATCTCACGTCGACGACACCTCTTCCTCGCCCAGTCAGTCACGCCACGATTTATGGTGGTTGCTGTATATGCATGCACCAACCCTAGTGCCCATGGGTTGCAAATGTTAAACGGGTTGGCCCGACACGCGGCAGTATAATGAAAGTGCCCCTTGAACACTATTTTTTATTTTATTTTATTTTGGACGAATTTGAAAATTTTGATTTAATTATAATTTGATATAAAGTGGGAAAATATTATATTTATGTAGCCAAAGTATTTTTTTTTTTGAAGTGAAATCCAGAAAAGTAAATTATTTTTTAATATTTGATAGTGTAATGAAAAATAAGTTGGAAAATACTTTCCAGTATTTGGTTATGTCATGGAAAATAAGCTGGAAAATAAATTATTAATATTTTATTTTTTCAAGTTTATTAAAATAATAATAAACAAATCTTACAAATTAAAAAGTTGAATGAGAATGAAATTTAAAAAAAATATAATTTCATAAATTATCTCAAATAAAATAAATAATAATCAAAATAATAGAGATCAAATCTAAAAAATAAAATAATTAAAAGATGAAGAAATTAAAATAATAATAATTACTATTTCATAAATTATTTCAAATAAAATAAGTAACAATCAAAATAATAAGGACCAAATTTTATAAATAAAAAATTTCAATTAAAAAATGATATGGAAAAAGAAAATAACAATTATAAAAATGAGGACCACAGTTAGTATAAAAATTAAATTCTAAATGATGAAATTGAAAAATAAATATTCAAAATAATATATATATATATATAGCAAACAAAAGTTCGATGATCAAATTTGATATAATCAGCAAATAATATAATATTTTTAAATTTTTCACAACTTTCAAAAAGTATTTTCCGTCCAAAATAATAGGAAAACACTTTCATGAAAACCAAGTCAAATTTTTCTTTGACTGGAAAGTGTTTTTCGTTGGCCAATTTTTTTAATGGCAAACAAACACAAGAAAGTTTAGAAAATAGTTTTCTAGAAACCACTTTTCAGGAAACAAATACACCGTTAATTTTTCTTATATACATACTTTGATGTTAAAACTAATTTTCATCTCAGTTTTTATGTGTGTGTATTTTAATTATCCACTTTATTCATTTTCACAGATAAAATATAAAATCCATGCAAATATTTCTTTCATCAATTATTTTCTGATTATAAAAAACGAGTTATATGTTTTTATTATTTTTTTATGGTACAGAAATTCTCAAAGAAAATTCTTCACTTAGACAGGTCCAAACCACGCGGTCCACGTCCAAACAAGGGCACATCCTTTTTTTTCTTTCGTTTTTTTGACCTGAAAACATTTATATGGATCTCCGCCTGGTAGGCTGGGACTACAAGAATTTTCAATAACTAACACGCGCCTCAATATATTTTGGAGTCCTAAGAAGTCACACCACGTCACCACCAATGCACACAAACATTTTTTATATTTTTATTAACAAACGTGTTTAAAAGACTAGAAGGGAAGTACTCGAGAGAGAGAAAAAAAAAAAAAAAACCTTCTCCACACTGTTTGGGTTGGGCATAAACGGTATTAGGTGACACCAAACTTCATTGATTTTTATCTCCAATTCTTTTGATGTAGTTTTTTTTTTTTTTCTGAAGATATTTTGCTATAGCCTAACAAAAAGTCAATCCAAATTTTGATGATTTGTTGTTTTATTTTATCTTTTTTTTCAAATTTCTTGCTTGGCTTATTTTTCTTTTAATATATGAACATATGGATGGACATAAAAGTCCATAAGGACCGTAAATTTCAATCATGAGAAATAAGGAATCTTAGAAACAATGAAAAACTTGCCTTTTAAAATAAAAGGCAATGGAATTTAAGTTTGAAGGTATCCTTGACCTTTTTTCTCAATAAACCCTAGAAAATGACTAGCATCCTTGTGTTCCTTTTACTTTATTTAAAGGCTTTTAACTTAATTGATAGGCCAAATTTTGAAAATAAAAATACTATTTAATAACTATTTATGAATTATAGAAATTTAGAATATTTATTAAAAAAAAAAACTACTTACCCTCGCCTTCTTTATATAGTACTAATTAAGTTTCATGTACTTCATTACGTATATGGACTCAAGGTATCACTAACATCTCAATATACATTTTTATAAAAAAAATATTCATAATCTTATAATTTATAAAGCAAACTCGATCAAAACTTAATATGGTAATTATGGGGTATGGCTTCTAGATGTTAGTAATGTTCCAATAAGTATTTTTTTTATAAACAAATATAATCTCATAATATACAAATTAAACTCAATCAAAACCCGATATGATTAAAAGAATAAATGGAAGATGATGTTGCCTAGGTTTTTTTCTTGAATAAAAAGTATAACTGACACATTATTTTCTTGAACATAAAAAAAATTATCATGCCATTTGAAACTTGTTAACAGTGACACCATCACAGCAAGCCAACCTTGAAAGCTCACGACACAATTAATTACATGGCCTTATTTGAAATTAACCATGTGTGACTTTTCATGATGTGACCAAATCGATTCAACAGGGTCAAAGGTAACCTAGATAATGGATAAAAATGTGAATTGATTTTTTTAAAAAATATGATATTTTTTCTTTTTTTGATATTTAAGCAAATACATGTTGTATCACCTTCATTCAACCCAGATTAAACATCAAACTTGTGACCAGTTTCATGGGCACGATCACAACATACTAACTCAGTCAAAGAGCTATCTATTTCTTTCTCTTTCCTCTATCCCCCCTGAACAGGCCTCTACTAGATCTGAGTCGAATGTAATGCAAATCTAAATTGAAGGGTCGTTAGATAATCAGATGCCGGGTTGAAAGAAAAATACTTGGATTTAGGTGAGATTAAATCCACGACTTAATTGAAGGTTGAGTATAAATGAATGTGCCAAATTAAATGAAGTAGGTAGTAAGAATATGGAGTGTAGAGGGCACATGCAAGGGCGTGGTAAGACCTACCTGATGTAAGCGACGTGTGCGGTGTCTTCTAGGCTCTAAAAATAGTTCTTTAGAAGCATCTTGATGGGTTCTTCTAGTAAGGGTGGCGCATGTCGACCATTTCTCCTCTAGCGCATCGCCAACAACATTCCTTTTTTTTCTTCATTTTTATCTCTCTCCTCCCCCTTCAACTTCACATTTTCATTTTTGTTTATTCCTTTAAGGCATGATTTTTTCCTTATTTTTCAATTACAAGCCCTTATTTTTTAATCCTTGGAAAATTAGAAAACCCCGAGGAAAATAGAGGAATGTTTTTTACCCCCGAAAAACTGACATCGAGCTTGTCAAAACAAATCGTCACATAAAATTATGAATACAATAAATGAAGAATGATCAAATCATACAAAAAAAGTTTCAAATAATTGGTTTATTGCTCAGTTGATACTCATTTTGGTAAAATAAACTCAATTTCATTGATTTAAAAGAAATAAAGCTTTAGGGACTAAATTCAAAGCTTTGAAAAATATCCAATCCTTTTTTTTTTTGTTAATACCATGAACTAATTTGTACAATCAAGGGAAGAGATTATGTTTTTTTTTTGTTACTCAATATTTTCTCTTTTAATTTGATCCATTCATATTGACTTTATCTAGAATTTGACTTGGTATTTTGTTTCGGTTGCCTAGATATATGTTTCTTGCAATATTGAGGGAGAATTCTAATTTTCTCAGTTAATGCTCAGTTTAGAATAAAAAAATTATGTTAATGTAAAATAATTAAGTATTAAAGTGACTAGAATTGAAAGTAAAATAAATATAGCAGACCAGGATGAACGGGAACGTCAACTTGGCTTAAACAAAGAGCATATGCACCAGCACGTGGGGGAAGTCCATCACATTCAAACAGTGTATATGACTTCCTCTAATGAAAAAAAAATAGTCATATGTGGTTACGTTTAAAGTGGTAGATTGAGTTTTATTGGGTGGGGCAGCATGTGTAGGTTAAGAAACAATGATGAGGCACCAACAATCTTTTTTCCCTTCTCCACTGTATTTTCTCTCTTCTTTTATTGGGATTCACATTGGTTCGACTAAAATTAAAAGGTGTCTTGTCATTTTGTTTATATATCAAATTTAATTCCCATTAATCTAATTTATATTTTTTTTCTTTAAGTCCTTTTTAAAATTGATTTTTTTAAAATTTTATCATTTAATATTAGGTTGGTTGAGAATTGAGCTTCATGGTATTTTTTTGCGTGGTGTTCCTAGCCTCATGAATCAAATAATGAGTTTAAGAGTTTAACTCAAGCTGACATCTGTCTTTTTTATATTTTTTTTACATTGATTTTTTTTAATTTCATCATTCAACATTAAATTTATTAAAAGTTGGGCTTCATTATTATTTTTTGTACAGTTATCTTGGTCTCATGACAAAGATTACGAATTTGACAATTAGGCATGAGTTCACTTGAGTATTTTTATAGGTCTTTTTTTAAGATTGATTTTTTTTCTAGTTTTGTCTTTTATTATTTGACTGATTTGAAATTAAGCTTTATAATTTTGTTAATTTTACCTTCTATTAGCTTATCTTGTTCGCATGATCTAGCTTACAGGGTGTGGTGAACTTGCTCGGGTTTGTTGGTGTTTTTTTAGGTCCTTTTTGTTAATTATTTTTTTTTTATTTTACATTTGGATTATTAAGAATCAAATAACTTTTTTTTTTGCTTTATATAATGATGTCCCGACCTCACAACTTGAGGCACAAATTTAATATACTAACTCGGGTTGTCTTGGAACACTTATTTTATCTATTTTTATTTTTTTTAATTTTATCTTTCAACGTTAGGTTGTTGTCTATTAATTAAGCTTCATGAGGTTTTTTTTTCGTTTTTGCAAATATTCTTTTTATATAGATCGTCATGATCACTTTTTTATAAGAAGTTAATCTATTTATTATTGTTATATTTTTATTATATAATTAAATAAAAACAGAATTTATGTTGAATCTACTATGAAAATCATGATAATTTTTTTAATATATTAACACCATTTAAATATTTTTTTATATTAAAAAAATTTGATTTGACCTGAGCTATATCCTATCAATTCCATGATATGCCCTCTCATCCCCGTAAGGAAGTAGATCATTTGTCTTTCATTTTTCAAAGTACTCTTAACCAATATAACTTTGTTGGTGATTACCTTTTTTAACTCTGAATTTTGCTGGAGGTCGGTTTGAATTGGGAATTTTATGTTTTTTCATTGCATAATTGCGTTTGATTTCATGAAATTTATGTTTTGATATCATGATTAATTCAAAGCGACTTGGTGCATGATTCATGTTTTTATTTTAATTTTTTTTTTTTTCCAGTAGTGTCGATATTTTTTCCATCACAGATTGATGGGATATTCCGCCGATACAAGCAACTTGAAAGGGTTTCTTTTCTTTTTTCTTTTTTAAAAAAAGAATTGCTTGAAAAGGATTTTAGAATCCTGAATGCAGGAGTTTGTCTCCTTTATCAGAGATGATTCAATTAACACGGTGACCCCATGAACACTGTCTCAGTACTTGAAAGGCCTAGTTTGTCTCAATTGAGTGCATGTGTGGGGCCCTTGGGTTTTTCATGGCTGGTTCAAAGAAACATTCCATTTTATAGTTCAAAAGCTACTTAACTGAGCGATTCTGCGAGTTAAATTAATATTTTTTAATATAAAAAATATTTCAGGCCATAAAAAAGTCTTTATAATGTCATTAAATCTGAAGGAAACGTAAAATACTCATAAAATCAATCACCTATTAAATATCAAAATTTCTTTTTCAAACCGAGATGATATTTTAAAAAATAAATTATTAAGTTTAATTATCAATTAACTCAACTTAACTAATTAAGATTCCGATTTAAATAATAAACTTAATTAAATATAATAATTTTATTTTTTTCTAGAAATTATTTTTTATTTGATAATACGACAACAAAAATTAACGTTTGTAAAATTAATTATAAATTAAATATTTAGGAATTTGTTTGAAATGATGTTAAATTTATAAAAATCAAACCGAAATAAATTATAGTCTAATTAAAAATAACCAATAAGATGAAATCGGAAAATAATGTCAATAATAACCCAATATTTATAAATAATATCTAAAAAAAATAACATAATATTAAAAATAAAATTAAAAAAAATGATCAACAAAAAAAAAAAATCAAGTCATTCATGCGGAGGTTGCCAGCGCATCCAGATCTTTAAAAACAAAAAGTTAAGCCCATAGACCTTCCAACTCATGCTTGGGGCTTATTTAAAAAAAAAATGGTGAATGATGTCATTCATCTCTTATATTTTTTTTTTTAAAAAAAGCATGTAACATGTTAATTTTTTTAGTCTAATATCTGACCACCATTATATTTGCCGAAAATTGAGGGTTGAGGATTCTTTACTCTTTGCTTGCTTCTGCTCAGAATCCAGAAGTGGTAGTCAATGCTCTGTAGTCTGTATTGAGAGGAGGAGATGACCGTTGCACGTTCAAATATTTTCATTTACTAATGTTCAAGTCCAACGCAGCGTTTTATGTTACGTGTCTTTCTTTGTTTTAGAGGCAATGCGTGGCTTGGTTAATGGATTTCAGGAATTCCTATTTTGTAGGAAATCCCTTGTACTGCTGCTATGTAAGCAGCAGAATGCACCGAGAGAAAAACAACTAAGAAATTATAACAAGCAATGAATGAAGTATTTCTAACCAACCTTCTGCTCTATCCATCACTAATCCTCTATTCCTTCCATGGTTTTCTTCTTACTCCTGATTAATCTGCATAAAGTATTTTTTCCTCCTGATTAATCTAATTACTTCACATAACAAAAAAAAAATATTTTAAAAAACAACTCTTCATGCTCTAGTTTCAAGTGTATTTGCAAATAGCAGGCTTCCTGGTATACTGGATTTGGGCTTAGGACCCAGAGGCTATACACATCATAGCAGTAAGTGCTTGAAGAGAAACGACAGCTTTTCTAAAGCCCACTTGGACTTTCAAGTGTTATCTGAATCATTCAAGCATGTGCTAGTTTGGAAATACCAATCAACTGTTGGATACTGACAGCTTAGTCTATTTGCAAAGGGGATACAGCATCAAGTGGACAAAAGAACTCGATGCTGAGAAATCTCAGGGCTCGAGAATTGCTGAGGATGACAAAATGCCCACATGGACAAGATTGCAGTTTCTGAATCACGCAGATAGAGCAGGTTTATAATGCTTACGACGGCAATCAGCAGTATGGTGATTCCAGCCACATACCTGGCAGGACCCCTTCTTCTTGTTAAGCCTACCCATTTCGAAGAGGATTTAACCTCCCTCCTGACATGAAATTTCCCCCGGAGGAGTTTCCGTATGAAGGGGAAGCTGAAGAAAAAAGACCACCAGTCTGCTGAAGTGGGTACTAGATGGTTTATATGCCCACATTGGCTGTAGGAGATTTGCTCCTGACATGATTCAGAAACACCTCATTCGCCAGAAGGTGACCATGTAGATCATATAAATTAATTTGCTTGCTATCATTGAACAAATAAGGCTGCGCCTGCAATGATGTTATGATAATATGATCCAAGATTTTTATAAATAATAGCATTGAATCCAGAGGGTTAAAGAGGATTTCCAGGGGCAGAAAGTTCATCAGCCAAGTATTTGACTAGCTGGAGAAACTGAGAAAGAGATTTGGCGTCAATGGTTAACTCCTGAAGCTGGACATGAAGCTGCAACTGTCTATACTCTGATGCAAGATCAAAAGCTTTCTCGATCGAAAGTACTTCGTATCTCGAAAGTTATCGAGTCCAAGTGTAAAGCCAAGTTGCACATGGAGGATTTGGTTCAAGAATGGATGTAGAGTGATTCGGAATTTCTGGCGGGGGAGGTGGAATGCTGCCATCAATAAAATCAGTAAGGTTATGGAAGCTCGATAGCAAGAGGAATATCGGGCAAGAAGAAAAGCGGTAGCAAAGGAGTTGCTTTGGGATGGTTTATGGAAGCGATAGCAAGAGACAGGATCTTCAGACTTGGTTGAATTTAAATTGTATTCATAAAACTTAAAGTCGTATAGTGGATTGTTTATTCTTAATTTTATAGAATTTATTTGTTTTATACGGGATTGGTGGTTGTAACATCTATATAAGTTTTTATTGAATTAACAATTCAAATCAAATCCAATATAGTTTTGATGGACATTTCAATTTCAATTTTTGCCTTGAATAAGAGAAGGAGATACAGGAGATGAACGAAATAGCCCTTTCAGCTTGTTTTTGGGGCTGGTAGCAATTTTTTAAAATTTTAATTTTTTTAGTTTAAATTAATTTTTTAATATTTTTAAATTGTTTTCATATAGTAGTATAAAAAATAAATTTTAAAAAATAAAAAATAAATATATTTTTAAACAAAAAATACCTTCAAAAATAATTATTACAAAATTATAAGGACTAGCTGGTGATTGACCATGGTGGCCGGCTGGATGAAGAATTGGAGATGAATCGAACAGAAGAATGTATAATCTTTTTA
>Ga0325410_1003084_pt1 | contig 18710 bp, 14 predicted proteins | sample PopdelMetagenome_16_FD_206182 | JGI IMG/M metagenome (GOLD analysis project Ga0325410, IMG submission 206182) | Populus deltoides microbial communities from Bellville, Georgia, United States - Xylem-PdIQD-R3 | ecosystem: Host-associated > Plants > Phyllosphere > Stem > Wood/Secondary xylem... | reverse complement strand
GAAACAAAACTAAAGCCAACCCCGTGGCTTACGCCGGCTTTTCTTGTCTTGTTCCTGCGAAGAAGGGAGTAGACTAGAGTTCTTCTTCTTCTTCATCGTCTTGCTCTCCCCGGCTCCCCACTTCTTCTAGATCCATCCAACAATCAATCCCATCCCATCTCTTCTTCAAATCTGTAAAATCATTCAAAAGTCAACAATGGTAGTAGTAGCTGCAGCCTGGTTTCTCTTTGTTGGTGGCTTAGCAGCAACATTTTCAGCTGAAGCTCTCTCTTTTAATGACTCAACTAGTGGCACTCTCTTAAGTTTCAAGAATTCAATTCTCGGGGACCCTTCAAATCTTCTCTCCTCCTGGAACCTGACTACCAATCCTGATTACTGCACCTGGTATGGTGTCACCTGTCAAAAATCTTCTAACACTACTAAAGAAGTAGTAGTTATAGCTTTGAACTTCTCTGGCACTTCCACTACTCGCCTTTCTGGAACTCTGCCGGAGTCCATCCAAAACTTGCCCTACCTGCGAACTCTTGTCCTTTCTCACAACTGTTTTTCCGGTGAGATCCCAGCTGGTAGTATCGCCAAGCTGAGCTTCTTGGAGGTTTTGGAGCTTCAAGGGAACAATTTTTCGGGCAAGATTCCTCAACAGATAAGCACTGACCTTCACTCTCTTCGCTTCCTTAATTTGTCTTTTAATTCTTTCACTGGTGATATCCCTGCTACTTTGATTGGTTTTGGAAAGTTGAGAGTTATTGATTTGTCGAATAATAGGCTGACTGGTGGAATGCAACTTGTTAGTTCAAGTAAGTGCTTGTTTTTAAGGCACTTGAAGCTTTCTAATAATCTCTTGGAAAATAATATTCCAAAGGATATTGGTCATTGCAAGAACTTGAGGACTTTGTTGCTTGATGGGAACATTCTACAAGGTCCCATTCCAGCAGAGATAGGTCAGATTCCGGAACTTCGTGTTCTTGATGTTTCTACTAACAGTTTGACTCAGACCATCCCCAAGGAGTTGGGTTATTGCAGGAAACTGTCTGTTCTTGTATTGACTAATTCAAGTAATTTTGTTGGTGATAACGGGGGGACTGGTGGTAACTTGGATGGTTTTAGATTAGAATTCAATGCTTTTGAAGGGGGTGTTCCTCAGGAGGTGTTGATGCTTCCGAGTTTGCAGATTTTGTGGGCGCCTAGGGCCAATCTTGATGGGCGGTTGCCTGACAATTGGAGTGACTCGTGCTCGCTGAGAGTTTTGCATTTGGGGCAGAATTCTCTCAGAGGTGTTGTGCCAAAGGGGCTGGTGATGTGCAAGAACCTTACTTTCTTGGATCTGAGTTCTAATTATTTGACTGGTGACCTGCCTATGCAGCTGCAAGTTCCTTGCATGATCTATTTCAATGTTAGTCAGAATAACGTATCCGGTGCTGTTCCAACTTTTGGAAAAGGCAGTTGTGATACTAGCATAATCTCTTATGGTCAAGATCCTAATTTTTTTTATGTGGAGGATATACAGATTGCATACGCTAACATTCCTGTTTGGGGTTCCCATACCCTTTTGGGGTCCATGGCCGGTGCAGACTTCGTGATTGTCCATGATTTCAGTTGGAATCATTTTGTCGGTTCATTGCCTTTGTTCTCGGTGGGAGAAGAATTCTTGGTGAGTAAAAATAGAACTTCATACAGATTGTTACTGAGTAGTAACGGGTTTACCGGGTCTCTTCCTGGTAAACTAGTTTCAAACTGTAATGATCTGCTGAGTTTCTCTGTTAACTTGAGTGCGAACCATATATCAGGTGAGATACCAGATATGCTTCTCAATTGTCTACCAATAAGGGAATTTGAAGCAGCAGATAATGAGATCAGTGGTTTTCTAGCTCCCAGTATTGGCAACTTGAGAATGCTTCGATGTTTAGACTTGAGAAGAAACAGACTCTCTGGTTCTCTTCCTAATGAGTTGGGAAATTTGAGGTTTCTGAGATCAGTTCTTCTTGGAATGAACAATTTAACAGGAGAAATTCCATCTGAATTCGGTCAATTGTCCTCTCTTACAGTTTTGGATCTTTCTCATAATGCTGTAACAGGATCTATACCTGTGAGTTTGACGAGCGCTAAGAACCTGGAGATTGTGTTACTCAATAACAATGATCTTTCTGGGGCGATACCTCCACCTTTCTCGAATATTTCCAGTCTCGTTGTCCTAAACGTTTCTTTCAATAACCTCTCTGGTCATATACCCCACCTTCAACACCCAATTGATTGTGATTGGTTTAGAGGGAATATTCTTTTGGATAAGTGCTTGGATCAATCCTCCAACACACCACCTGGAGAGGTTCAGCAGTCACATGGAGATGGAAAATGGCGCAATCACAGAAAGAAATCCTTTTTGATTGCAGGGGTGACTTCTGCTTCAGTTGTACTCTGTGTATCATTGGTTGTAGTTTTGTTCAGTTTTTATGGCAAGAAAAAGTCTTGGAGACTCTCTATCTTGAGGGGAAAAGTAGTTGTGACTTTTGCAGATGCTCCGGCTGAATTGACTTATGATAGTGTGGTCAGAGCTACTGGGAATTTCAGTATGAGAAACCTGATAGGTACAGGTGGCTTTGGGTCAACTTACAAAGCTGAATTGGTCCCAGGTTACTTCATAGCCGTAAAGAGGCTCTCCATTGGCAGATTTCAAGGCATTCAACAGTTTGATGCAGAGATCAGAACATTGGGCAGAATTCGACACAAGAACCTTGTGACTCTGATTGGGTATTATGTGGCAGAGGCTGAAATGTTCTTAATTTACAACTATCTTTCTGGTGGAAACCTTGAAACCTTCATACATGACAGGCCAGACACAAATGTACAGTGGCCAGTGATTCACAAGATAGCTCTTGATATTGCACAAGCTCTAGCCTACCTCCACTACTCATGCGTACCCCGCATTCTTCATCGTGACATCAAGCCTAGTAACATCCTGTTGGATGAGGAGCTTAACGCCTATCTGTCTGACTTTGGGTTGGCCAAACTTTTAGAAGTTTCTCAGACCCATGCCACTACAGATGTAGCAGGCACATTTGGGTATGTTGCACCAGAATATGCAACCACGTGCAGGGTATCTGACAAGTCAGATGTTTATAGCTTTGGGGTTGTGTTGTTGGAATTGATGTCAGGGAAGAAGTCTCTTGATCCATCATTTTCTGAGTATGGTAACGGTTTCAATATTGTTGCTTGGGCCAAGTTGTTGATCAAGGAGAGACGCTCCTCAGAGCTCTTCACGCCAGAACTGTGGGAAGCAGGACCTAATGAGAATTTGTTGGGAATGTTAAAGCTTGCTTCAAGCTGCACAGTAGACTCACTTTCAGTGCGCCCATCCATGAAGCAGGTCCTTGAAAAACTGAAACAACTAAAACCATGAAGCTTGCTTCAAGATGCACTGCAGACTCGGTTACAATCAGTGTTGCCATCGATGAAGCAGGTTCTTGAGAAACTGGAATAGATAAAATCCTGAAGCACAGTTGACTTACTTTCAGTGCTGCCATCTCTGAAGTGGGACCTGGAGAACCTGTAACAGCAATTCCTGAAAGGATCTCAGGCTTCCAACACGGGAGGGAGATGGGCAGACAGCCAGACATAGCTGCTGCTTATACCTGACAGGATTAGGAAAAAGTGCTATACACCCTCAGAGGGGGTGAGAACCACCTATAGAATCCTAGACTGACTAGACTCCATTAAGCCAACTCAGTATTGTGCATAGGTGCTTATTTATATACCATTCAAATTCCTCACAACGCATGTGGGATATGGGGCATCACACATATCTTGAGGTGAATCACTTTCTTGATTTTTTTGTCCATCGGGTGCTTTTTTTTTGTATTTTTAAACCAAGCCTTTTGCAATGATGACAAATCCAAGATTTTCTGATTCTACCAGGCATGCATCAAAGTCTCGGGAACTAAAATCTAGGATTAACCTCGTGTCAGATTTTGGTTTGGGTTGTTTACAGGTGACGCTCCCTTGGAACTTTTGTTGCCTGGATTATGGTTCGACGATCATCTCCAGAATTAATGTTGGGTATGGTGTCCTTGATCTCATTGCTTTAATATTTTTCTGTACTCCAAGTAGTTTGAACACTCTAGATTTCATCCCCTTAACCTATTGAAAAAAATTCACTATCCTTTTCTTGCAGAATTACTTCACAGCTTTTTGAGGTCGTAAAGCAGACGGAACCTTCAACTGTGACGCGAGGTACACAAAAGGGAGCATTGTACAGAGTTCTTGTCCTTACAAAATGGTCATAGTATGAAGGAATGGATTTTCTTCTTTTTTTTCAATTGGTATAAGTTAATTGATAGCATGTGGTTGATTAGTGCTCCACTAAAATCATTTCTTGTGATGAATTATGCACACATAGCTCTGTGTGGTGGGTTTGCTGAAATATCTTCATCCCCTTTGTTTATAATCATTTAATGAGATCTGGCAATTCAAGCACACTTAGAAAAGTTGACACCATTTCCATCTTGCCAATTCAACCACCTCACATACATCGAAAACAATCTGAAGAGAATCATGCTTCCGGTGCTGGCTATCCTAACTAGTATGGTGGTCGGAAGAAACTGCTGTATGGTATTTGAAGCTCAAATTCAAACTTGACTGCCATGGAGATTTCTGGTTTTCCTTTCGTTTCTTTTTAATGCCTAAAGTATGAAACATTCATTTTAATGTTTAGGGAAGTTTTTAAACCCCCCAAGGAAAAAAGTACGCCAAAGTTGGCACCTGAGTTTGGCATGCATGAAGAAACTTGTGAGCCAAATGATCAGGTAGCTAGCCTAGTGCATCGATTCTTTAGATTTCTCAAATATCAGAAGAGCTTCACTTCCGCCTCAGCGTCCAAAACTGCTATCACCTTGGTTGGCTTTAAGCACCAACTCCTCTGTTGTGGTTCCGATTATCTCATTAGCATGCTTCAAGTCTGTGCATGCGTACTTTCCGGCAGGATCCTGAGTTCAACTTTCTCTTGTCAATTATTGAATTACCGAAAATTATATCTGGGAAACACACTGATAGAATGATGTCTCAACTAATTTGAAAACAAAAAAAAAGTTCACCTTAGCAACAATTCCTAACTTCTGCAACTTTTGAAGTGCATCATCCACATCGAAATTACATTTTTCATTGAATTCTTCAGTAATGAGTTCTTCACAACGCTGGTCAAGTTCCTATTTCAGATCAATGCAAAGTTATGAACCAGCAACGCCCTGCCCTAAGGAATCTCACAACATACAGAGATCATAAAAGCAAGGAGAGGAAACAATCTACTGTAAGGTAATCTGTACCTGTCTAGTGGCTTTTCCTTGTACCATCAAGATAAAGAATGAAACAATCACCTCTTTTACCTGCACATTCAAATTATTGGGTTCTGTTAGCATTATATAGTACCTAACCATTGTTTTTCAAAACTGCTAGTTACTGTTGTAAAATAATTTTCAACAAGAATGCTGCTGTCTTTGCACAAGAAAGGTGGCAGAATGGTAAGTTTTTGGTTCTGTGCAATTTCCATTGAGAGCAGAGCTCCTGAAAATTTTAGTTGTGCACAAAGATTCAAAACTCAAAGACTAAACGTACTAGAATCTTTCAGAAATTACGACTTGGTAAATTTGGATATAAATTATTAATTGATTAGCCAAAAACTTACTTCCTGTTGAATCACATCATCACACAAGTGAAGAAGAGTACCCCTTCCACTGTCCAGTTGTTTGTCATACACAGACTGTGTGATTAAGCTCTGATACGAAACCAAGTTATTCTGGAATCTGCAGGAAACTAAAAAAGGTTAGCCTTCATAACTAAATTGCTCATGGCCTTGGAATGAATGTATGGCATAGATCCTATTGCACCAGATATTTCCTAATCAGTTGACCACCCTAGTCGTTCTTCAATGTTCCTTCTGTCTCTGAGAAAGTCCCACTGTAAAGTAAGGTCAATAAGCATTATGGGCAAGAATTCTAAATAAATTCCTCCCATGCCTATCGGATGAGAGATTGTCTCAGCACATAACATTTTTACTGAATGCTTGCTTAGTAGAAATTCTGTATCGATACCGATTCTCTATTACTACAAGAATGACAAGGATTATAAAGAAGAAGACACTTAACGTGAAGTATGTTTTAACACAGTAACCAACCACTGATGTCAGGATAGCGAGAATCACCCGGATGTCAGCTTTAGGATTGCTAAGCGAACCAATTACAGTAATCTGCAAAATGAAAAAAAGAACGTAAGGCTAACGTGACCAGAAGGTCAAAACAAAGAAAAGGGTATTCATTCAATTCACGGATATGCTAAGACTGACCAGTCCAATCACAGCAGAAACAATGAACTTAACCCAATCCACTGGAGTTAAACCAGGATTCTTCTTTTCTGGCTGTTAAAGGAGAGTTCCAGCACAAGGTCAATATTCAGAAACATTTCTGAGAAGCTCCTAGCCCCCTCCCACCGCCCTCGCCCCCCAAACAAATACAATGACGACAATGATGATAACGACAACAATACTGCAAGTGAACAGGGAACTCACTAGTACTATCTCCATATCAGCCATTGGAATACTCTTAAAATGCTTCACATAAATATTCCGTGCTCTTTCTTTTTTGGCACTCGCTCGCCTGCAGATTTACGTTCTTTTAAACAACAATGATTCATTCTTCATGCTCTCTTAAAACTGTAATAGAAGAACGTAAATTAAGTGAACTAATTAGGATAAACAAAATCTTCATGCTAGTCCTAATTTACTAGTTATGTAAGAATGATTTTCTCTTTCTTACTTCTCATGCTCACACCAACAATGAGAAACAGCGCAAATTGATTATTAGTAACTGAGGAATATGGTTCTGTACAACCACCCTGACCATTGCTCAGAATTGAACAAACAAAACAGGAGAAAGAATGTATATGATGAATACACCTGTAAACAACAATTATTCGATCAAATGTAGGTTCTTGGATTGTAACCTTGCCCAGGAGATTAGATATGCTGCAGGAAAAGAATAGAAATGACAAAAATCAGCAAGAATCATCAGAAATCTAGAAAGTAACTTCAGCAAAATATGTGCTCCTTCCAGGTGATCAGGGCAATCGTTCATTCATTCTCTTAAATGTTCAGAAGATTCAGCAATCACAACGCATTTATTTATATCCATTAATGGGTATAACTGAAAAAAAATCCTCACTTCATCTATTATTACACAGATTAAGGAAAACAAAATGCCACTGCACCTTGTGCCATCCAATGTTAGCATAACTACCGAGAGAATACAGATAGAACAATATATAAGCCTAAGGTAGCTTCTGTTGCATATTCCTTCTTGCTTCTCAGAATTTATTTAGAATGTTTATATTATGTTATTGCTTCAGATATTAGCCAAAAATATGAAAAATAGAAGCACATGAAGAGTCCCGGTTGCAAATACCTTAAACCGATTGATAAATCAAATTCAGACTCAACTTCCAGTTCTTAACCTGAGTTTTATTTTCTCGATGCGGATTCGTTCAACATATAAACCTTCATCACTGTTATCCATGCTGATTTCAATAGATTTTGGAACTTCGGTGATATGCGCATTTCGCTTTCTGAAGAAAAGTCTTTTTAACCTACAAACAGAAAATTAAAGTTCGTATTAGGGAAAATAAAGAACCAAGCTTGAAAATCAATGTTTTCTTGCATATAATACAAGCAAACATCTACTTACCCTGTTACTTTTAGAAAACATCTCCAGAAACGGGAAATGATGGTATTTATCTTCGGCATGATAAAGTAACTATTCAAATGATCAATTCCAAAGCCGCGTCGAAAGATTATGAACTACGAAAAAATAAGCAATGATTCTTTGTCGTGAGGTTGTGGGAAAAAATTGCTTTACTCAAAAAATGAAATCATCAAAAATAAAAATTTAAAGAAAGAGAATGAAAATCTCAGAAATATTCAAGCCGGAATTTAGCATTTACCTTATCAGCGAAGCATGGAAGGTCATCCTGAGGATGCGCTGCAAAGTAACTTGTAAAAAGCCTCTTGTCAAGCTGCATTCAAGAATGCCATTACAATATCATCAAACTTCTAAACTAGCCATGTGTGTAGATGTGTGCGTAAGAGGCCGGAGCACAGATGGACCTTATTTTCATTAACCACAATTGGTAGATTAAGCCGATATTGTGCAGAGAGTGCAACTTCAATCTCCTCATCAGTTGCAATTTTGAAATTACTCTTTTCCATCACCTGCAAGAAATAAACAACTAAATCATGAAAAGTACGTGCTAGATTCAGGTATTGGTTACGATTTTTACATTATTTTTCTTTGCTAGAAAGAGGTGGGAAAGTGCCCTGGACGCCGGTTTGGAATCGTGCCATTTTCTGTTTTTTGTTCTTAAATCTTTGAAGTGTAGTTGCGGGCAATACACACCTGAAATAAGGAGGCTAAGAAATTCTGTTCAAAAACATCAATTTCTTCAGGAGTGAGATTCTGCTGCTCCAGTTTTTTAGCACCATGAATAGGCTCAAAGAAGGAATACAATCGCTGATCACCAAAGACAAATTTCTTTAGAGAAACAAACTAAAGATTTGAGTTCTATAACATATTCACCAATTAATAATGTTACCATGAGATCTTCAAATTGCAGAAGGTACCAAGCTCTAATTGTGTATTCAACTCTCTGGCAGAGCTTCAGGAACTCATCAACATCAGATCTGCCACGATCTGTGAATGAACCAACCCAAATTGGAATCCATGCATCCATGCATTGCATTGATAAGAAAAAAAGATGGGAAATTGAATTAAACAGACCAATACTAATGCGGTTTGCTAAGGCAGCAATAAGCTTGTGCTTGAGGATTGGAATCACAGATTCCTTCTCCAAGTGTATTATGTCTTTCTTCTTCTTCTTCCCCATTATGATTATGATTAGAGATAAACAAAATATTTTATTTGATAAACGAATGCCTTGATTAATTATATATCTTTAAATCAAAGGGGTTGGAGAATGAATGCCAACGCCCGCTCTCTTCGGCGGGAAAATGTTTGCCGGCCACTTGTCCCTTTTGTTTTGAGGATTCTGTCGTAACACATTAGATTAGATATTTGGTACTTAACTATCTTGGTGGTTTAGCTGGTAACGTGAAAATGGTCTCTAGTCTGAGGGAATAGCTGCGTTTTGCAAGCTCTGTTCTGACGATATAATACGATATGCGTAACCTGACTCGAAATATCCCCTCTCTCTCTCTCTCTCTCTCTCTATATATATATATATATATATATATATTCGGTAGTTATTGCAACCGGATTTAGTAACGACCACTCATGACTGGTGTTTTACTACATGATTTTGCTTGATGCGTGTTACACTCTGTTGAACAACAATCCTATATTCGAAAAAAAGTAAAACAAATTCCTGATTATATGTCTGAAAATTCAGTGTAAAAATTTGTCAGTAAATCATTCCCCCCCCCCCCTCCCCCCCGATTATTCTCGGACGACAAGGATAAATATTTGGCGTTTCAGATCAATTGATGAAGAATTTTGTGCCATATTCAGTTTTTCCGATACCCAAATGTAATAAAAGGAAAGACCAAACTGAAAAGGAAATTTCGTTCATCTTTTACTTAAATTATATGCAGATGGCCGCGAAGACAATAACCAAGCACCATGAAAGTATTTAAGCCCACAATGGTTTTATGAGCAAGTATAAAAAGCCTCCAACAAAAGCCGAAACCAAGTGCAAAAACTACCTTCCTCGGGATTTGAGAAGTCGCATGCATTCAACATTTACAATTATTAACAGAACTGAAGCGCCAATGAGCTCCAGGCACCACTGGCACCCCATGTCCTCCCTCCCCAGAGGAGTTCTTTGGTTCGCGTCTCTAACTTGCATTGATGAAAAAGGAAACTGGAGCTAGAAATAGCGTGGAAAGCAGTCAAGTAAAATAGGACATCCAAGTTCTGACCAGCGATGCTTGTAAGCACAGCTGACAACTGCAGATAACTATTTGAGCTATTAGACCTAGAAAGAGGCTGGATTGAAACAGGTGGTGGATAGGAAAACGCATCTTTCCACGGACAGCATCAAGGATTAGTCATAACACCCTGCTGTGCCTTGAGAACGAGCTCTTCAGTTGTGGTGCCAATAATCTCATTAGCACGTCTTAGCGAAACACAAAAATATCGTCCAAGAGAATCCTGTATTCAAAAATTTACTTCCTGATCAAAAGAAACCGATAGCAACTTGCGCACACAGAAGATAGCATAGAAAATTCATGCCTGGTCCAAGGAGTAGGTTTATCCAATAGCAAAAATGTTTTAAAATTCAAAAAATTACTAGACGTGACATTGTTAGCGTGCATGATTTTAAAAAAGGTGTCTTCCAAATGCACCATGTCCAGTTTGATGGTTGACCAAATGGAACTTTTGATCCAATCATCTTTCAGATATATAGGTCCATTTCCCTATGGTCCTATGTTTTAGTGTAACTCCATAAAAACCATCTGCAGGCCCAACAAATTGAAAGACTTTGGTTGGGTAACAGGATCTTTTAACAGCTTATTCAGATGATGCAAAAAAGCCCTGCTTATCCAACTGATCCTTATAGGATGTATATATGTGGAGTGATGTCAACGTCAGTTGCAAGCGTGTGCACGGAAAAGTTTTCATTTTAGCTAAGATAAATTTGCAAATTCCAATTTAGATCTACCAAGTTCAGTCAGGAGAACTGTTTCTTACCCGAGCAACGATGCCCAGCTTCTCCAACTTTTCAACTGCATCATCCACATCAAAATTACAGCTCTCATCAAACTCTTCTTTAATCAGTTGCTCACAACGCAAATCCAAATCCTGTTTCACAGTATAACAAAGTTATACCTAAAAAATGGTGCGAGGAAGATTCTGTCCTCCAATAATCAAGAGCAATAAAAAAAAAAAAAAAGAGGATGGAGTGGTCCATACCTGCCTAGTAGCTTTGCCCTGTTCCATCAATATAAAGAAGGACATGACAACCTCTTTGACCTAAAAAATGAGTTAATTTAAGCATCTGTTGGTGCATAGTTAACTATAAGACAATCCCCAATCCTGGATAGTGTTCACATATAAGATAACAATTACTTCATAAAAATCTTCAGAAGCAATTCCTCAATATTTCTGGAGTATATTCTCTGTCCTCACAGAAATGGGGTTCACAGGTTGCAAATATTCTCTCTTCAGTATCAATTTGGTTTTCACTTTTTTAAAATAAAAAAATGGCATTTCTTTCATCTACATTCATACAGAAGACTCGTCTAGATCTATATATATGATGCGCGAGAAACATGCTCAGAATCAAAAATGAGTGAATATGAAGCACAAGAAGCCTGATAAAAGTAATTGCATCATTATAATCTAATCCTACTAAAACAGCACATCCACATGAAAAAATTGAGAATTTGTAAATGAAAAGGTGATAGTTTGCGAATAAATCTCCAGTCTCCTTTCCCCCACTCCCACTCCCTCTCCCAACTCCGAACAAGAAATGTTATTTTAATGGGATAACCAAAAAACAAATTAATTAGTCAACTGCATGTTATGAATAGTTACAGCTATCTCCTTCAAAAGAGAGTAGAACCATCGTACACATTATATAGCTCATTGAATAAAACAAAAATGAAATTATTGCAAAGAGCAAAAAAGTGAACATGTTGTATTAAACTCACTTCCTGTTGAATCACATCATCACACAGGTGAAGAAGAGTGCCCTTTCCACTATCTAGTTGTTTATCATACATGGACTGTGTTATTAAGTTCTGATATGAAGCCATATTTTGCTGAAATCTGCATGTAGTTGAAAAAACAATAGCCACATCAGTCATTACTGGCAAAAGAAAAAACTCAAGGAATAAAAGAAAGGAATGAAGGACATTTAAATCAAGAAACACACCACGAGAGAGACAAGCTAAGAAAACATAATCTTGAAATGGGAAGCGACAATAACAATTGCAGTGTACCGTCAGGACAACAAAAATTAGGTGAAGGTGAGTATAAAATCTGAAAAAAGAAATTGCCTTATCCGAATAAAACACAAGCCTGGCATTACAAATATCAATAAGGGAATTTGCAACAAGTCAATCCCCTCCAGCCAGAGTGCATACACCAAATTATGTGCACTCCCAAAAGCATTCCATAAATGAAACGCCAAGGGTAAAATAGCAATTTGAATTAAATTGGCAAGCTGAGTCACGGGTTTAAACTGTTGCAGATCCTTATGAAATGCTGCATAGGTCATCATAGCAGTAATGGGACAGCAAAATAAGATTATACGACCAGTGGGCATTTAGCTAAAGGGTACTCACCCTTTTCAAATTTGGGAGAGTGGGAGATGTAGAACCACCAACAAGATCACAAACTAGAGACGCCACAATCTGAGAGAAATCTCAATTTTTCTTTCAATGTTCAACATTTAAAACTGCCAATCTAGGTATGGTGCGGCACCCAAACAAATAAAATAGGAAAACCAAAAGGAAACTAAAATAACAAAATTGAAGTTGACATTTCTTTCTAAAATATGCACTCCTAAAAAATCTATTTCGCGGGCCCGCATCAGTGGGCAGGTCTCAAATTTGAGTCCTGCTCTTGCCACCGTAAGAACCAAAAGAAAAGGGGAAATCAAAGAAAGAAAAGAAGGATGATAACATGTAACAAGGAATGTGCAGAATGCAATCTAAATCTTCCAGCGAACCATTCATTAGATGCACAACCAATTTGCCACATGCAAAGTGATAAAAATTAACACATAAGGACATACTAGGAATTTAAAAAGGTGAAGAAAGTGAATAGAGAGAGAGGGAGGGAGAGTGAGGGAGACTTAACGTGAAGTATGTTTTAGCACAGTAACCAACAACTGTGGAAAGGACAGCAAAAATGACCCAAAGATCAGCCTTAGGCATCTCAACTGAACCAGACACAGCAACCTGCAATGAAAGACATGTTGAGTGCATTTGAACAAAATGATTGAAAGCCAGAGTGCAGTCAACTGAAGCAACTTCATTCATAAAACTCACCAGCCCAACTACAGCAGAAACCAGGAACTTGACCCAGTCCATTGGAGTTAACCCTGGGTTTTTCTTTTCAGGCTGTTGAAAAAGGAAATGATGTTTCAACATGAAGTCAAAAGTGGATGTCTTGAATATGGGGCAACAAATAGAAAGTAGAATTAAAACTAAGAGAAGCAGAAAGCAGTTAATATCTCACAAGAACTATTTCCAAATCAGCCATTGGAATGTTTTTGAAATGTTTCACATATATCCCTCGTTCTGTTTCTGATTTTGGAGCTGCTCTCCTGGAAAATTGCCATTCACGTCAATAAATTAGATATCATGATTAATAATAATAAAAAAAACAGTTACGTGATTTCATATAACAAGGAAAGATCCTTAATGAGCATCCTTAATATTTATGGTAAATGCTCTGTCTTAAAACATTGTGTGCGCGCGCGCGCGCATGTGCACGTGTGTGCAAGTGTTAGTTGCAAATTGGATCCTTAATGGTTTCTTAACAGAGGTCTAAAAGATGATGAAATGAAATATCGAAGTGAAAACTAGGATTTTTAGGAATGCAGGTCCTAAAGGATAATATGAAGCACACCCTTGATAATTTTCTTGATAAATGAGAATAAGCAATACCTGTAAACGACTATAATCCTATCAAATGTAGGCTCTTGTATTGTAGTCTTTCTCAGCAAATTTTTAACACTGGAGGAGACAAAGTAGAAGTAGGAATGTCATGGCATAAGATAACCAGAATAGATTCAATACATGCAACTTAAAAAGCACATTTCTCAGGTGTTTGTGACATTGAGTGTATAAAACTAAAATACATGCCTTTTGTCATTCATTATAACATTTTTTCCCACTTTGTCCCAACAAAAGACATAGTAACTTATTAGATAATATAAATGCAACCATGATTAAGGTCCTATAACAACAGACACAGATCTTGTGTAAGATTTTCAAGGTTCCAACTTTTGCTTAAATTCCAGCATCTTGACCAGAATGTTGTTTTTGGCTCAACTTAGTATACTTGCAGAACTAAATTACAATTTATATTGAAATTAACTGATATTTAAGTCAGTAAAGAGATTAAAAAAATACATGATGCAGAAAAGATGTAATACACTCCTAGGTACTGATCATTTAGTTTCACTTTTCTCAAACTTCTGTTCATGAGAGTGGAAGAGAAACAGAAAGAGAGAGAGAGAGAGATTTCTTTAATAAAACATCACATAACCTTAAATCCATTTTTTCCAGTCGGATTCTTTCGACAAACAAATCATCCTGATCTTCTTCGGAGTTAAGGTCATCGTTCTTCTTTAAATCTTTCTTATGCGCCCTTGGCTTTCTTGCGAAAATTTTGTCTAGCCTGCAAGCACCATAAAACCCAGAAAGAAATAAAAAAGGAAAGGAATGAATAAAACAATTTAGATTGCCAATCATGAAGGGAACGGTATTCTCATTGAAAGTAAATCACATGCTGTGTGTCCCTTTTTAATCAGTCACTTCAAGTTTAGGAACATTAATGGCAAACAATTGCATATGTCCATGCTATTTGATCAACAGTGCTGCTGGTAACAATTAAAGCTTGTTAAGAAAATGATCTTTTTTTAATTTCATTTGATATGGGTAAATACCATTCATGCATTTGCATATAAAAAGATGCAAACTATTTTAGATCTCAACTCCCTAAAATTATGTCCAGTCATATCTTAGATACAATTACGTTTTTACATCATGGGCAGGAGATTGCTTACCGAGTTACTCTTAAAAGAGATCCCCAAAGACGTCCAATGAGCATGTCCACTTTCTCCAGGACAAAATAATCAGTTGTTTTATCAATTCCAATCCCACGCCGAAAGATAATGTACTAAAACAAGTGATAATAAAGATTAGATTCCTTGAATGGCATATAATAAGAAAAGAAAACAACTATTTTAAGTATTGTAGTTATCACTTTAAAACCTATCTGCCTTTCATTTAATACATGTCAATTCAGTGAAGAGCATTCAACCACGATAATATGGGACAGAGTCTGATACATTGTGGAATTTATTGCATCACATAGGTCAATATTCGTCAGGTGGCTTAACCTGCACCATTCATCAAGGTTCTAGTTATCAGGAAAAACTGAAATCAAATTCCCTAACCTATGTCACCAGTAAAGCCATCACCTTCATAAAGACACAAACAAGTTGAAATGAACTATTTGACAATAAGCATAAAATAAAGTTAAGGAGCATAGATCCATACATCCAAAGTTTTACAAAATACATAAATAGATAAACAAAAGGTATCCTTGAAACTGAAATTGCTTTGGATATTTTTTTCATTACAGTATGACTCCCTGTTGCCGGACTAGCATTTCAGAAAGAAGATGATTCATTTCACAAAAGAGGAAGAGTTCACGGGAGTTAAACTGAGCCTGTCACTTCATCATTTGAGGATCTTAAAAGCTTATATTTCCATCTGATCCGACATTATGCAAGGCCAGGAAACAGGTTGTGGTACCAAAAGCAGTGACTTTATTTCTCATATAGAAAAGAAAATAGCGCAAAATGGCAGAAGCAGAGAGAAGATATTTGGACACTTACAACTGAAACTGTTTTAGAATTATCTTTTATTTCACAACCCAAGACAACAACAAAGTCAATCACAAAATTATGCTCCATGTAGGTAATGGTATTAGAATTTAGGAAGTTGCTACAACATGTCATTGCTGGAATGTAAATTCAATTGGTTTAGGCAATGTTCCAGGACGATAGTGATCAAAACTTGAGCAAAGTGGAGCATTAAGCATAAAAGATAATAATGAAACTCATGTCAGCTGTTTGAGACACGACAATCAAGATGCATTGTTAAGACCAAAATTCACATGAAAGAATTGGCTCTAGGAGTGCAATCCCTCTTCATGGTATAGCTATCCAAAACTGATTCAGATATTTTTAAGCTTTTATAAGACTTAGAAATATTTATTAACCTTAAACTCTCACAGTTAGCGTCAATTATTTCTAAAATTGAAGTTAAGTGCAAAGTGCAAGCCCTGGTGCAGAAAATCAAAGAAATTTAGAAGTTGCAATGGCAAATATATTGAATAAAATTGCATGCAAGCATAATAAGGGAATGTTTGATAATGCGGTTGCTAGTGCTTATCCATAGTGTTTTTCATCTTTTTGGGTGCTTTTCGAAGGTTTTGACATGTGTCCAGGAGCCGACCATTTCACATGCTGCACAGGTATCAAGAGGCTACCAACAGATAAGGGCATGTGCAAAGCAATGTACAGAAACCAACAAATCCCACAAACAGAAACCATAGCTCAAAGAGATCAGATAACTGGAGATGGTAGTCATCAAATTATTCCCTGCATCCCCCTTCTCCCAAACACAAGAACAGGGAAAATTTGTGTTGATTGATACTCACAAAGGCAGTCGTGTGCAGAGGTTTTTAAATGATCATGATGTTTAATGTTCAATTTAGTGCAACACCTTATCAGAAAAGTCTGGGAGGTTTTCGTGAGGATGATCAGCAAAGTACGTCTTCAAAAGTTTCTTGTCAAGCTGCACAGCAAAAAAAAGGATGGTGGAACAGGAAGATTTGAAGATGAATGAACATATCCATGGGATGCGCACAGAAAATATTGAAAAAAGTAAGCATCTCTTATAAATGAAATTATTTAAAGGCATGAGATCAAAAACCTTGGATTCATCAACTTTGATAGGAAGATTTAGAAGATATTGTCCCGAAAGCGCAACCTCAATCTCGTCATCACTTGTTATCTTGAAGTTGCTCTTATCCATCACCTTTTTATAGAACAAGTACGAAATTAGAGTTTACAGTGGATTTATTCCTATCTTTGTTTGATTCTTAGCCATGTCTTGCTTAATAACCAATTTGGTTCTCTTGAATTGATTGTAGTTTGAAGTTGCAAAAATGTCCTAGCTTTTTTTCTTTTTGAAGAGAAAAGGCCATCCTTATTCCCTTCGTATTACAACCTCTAATATCCTTTTCTTATGATAGTGTTGCCTGTTTTTATTCCATGCATGTCCAAGCCCACCCACCCACCTGACCTGAAACATAAAAAAGACATGAAGAACAAGTGCAATACCTGAAATAAGTAAGTTAGGAAATTCTGTTCAAGTACATCAATTTCAGTAGGAGATAGGTTCTGCTGCTCCAATTTCTTAGCCCCGGACACAGGGTCAAAGAGAGAATACAGTTGCTGGAGACACAATATGAACGTTAAAACATCTTGATTTGACGAAGTTATTGCGATGCATAGTTTGAATAAACACAACGAAAAAATAACCAGTACCATCAAATCTTCAAACTGCAGAAGATACCAAGCTCGTATGGTGTACTCGACTCTCTTACATAGTTTTAAAAACTCCGCCCTGTCAGAGCCATGTTCTGCAAAAACCTTCAAAGACTCAATCAGACAAATGTTACCTGCAAAGGCTGAGTTCATACCCTCTTCCTGTTCTGATTAAATTAGACAGAAAACGCATTCACATTCGCTTTCTTTCGCTTTCGCATCAGAAACAAACTGAAATCTAATCTAATGGACCCAACTATTAGAAAAAATGAGAAAACAATGGCAACCCATAATTCTACTCCATATATAAATAAAGAAAAACTAAGTAAAGATATGAAACAGAAACATACCAATGAGGTTGGCCAAGGTCATGATGAGCTTTGGTTTCAGAATTGGGATTACTGATTCCCTTTCCAATTTGATCACCTCTTTCATCTTCCTCTCCATTCTCCCTCAAAACCAAAACAAATCCAACCCTTCTTCAAACAAACAAACAAAAAAACCTGCCTTGTTTTACACCCCTAACCTGTATATATATACTACAAGTGTTGGGGTATTTTAGAAAGAAGGTAGTGTCAAGCTAAGGAGATTATGTGCATAAAAGCAAAGAATAGGATTTTTTTTCTCCTTCTATTTCTTCTTTGGCTTTGGCTTTGGCTTTGGCTTTGGAATCAAAGGCAAAAAAAACCAAGGGGTTGGTATGTTTCGGTTTCTTTCAGTTTTGATAATTAATTTGCCAGTTTCTCATACACACTTCACTTTGCTTAGGCCATTAACTTTCATTGCAAATGTGTCAAGAGTTTATCTTTTAAATTATTTGTATTTATAAATATTTCAAGATAATATTTACAGAAATTACAAATAATGTAAAACAAGAAAAAATAAAAAATAAAACAGCTGCTCAACAGTAACGTAAAACAGGCCCGACAAAGGCTGTAACCCACCCGTCCTTTTCGGGGGGGAATTTCAGTTTCTGATTTTTACTGTAGAGGGACCCGATCGAAACAATTATAAGAGTATATTATCAATTTTGTTATTTTATTTTTTTAATTAAAATGAAAAGTTTTAGAATATTTTATCGTGTCATTTCAAGATTATATTATATACTATATATAAATATATATATATATATTCAATAAATATAATTTAAATTTAAAATAAATTAATTATAAATTATGTAATACAAATTACAAGTACAATATCAAATAAATATAATTTTAAAATTTAAAATATTTCTAAATAGTCAAAATTAAATAGATTTTTAACTTAAAGTAATTTAACTTAAATAAAATATCAAAATATTATGAAAATAAAATGTTTTAATATAAATATTTTAAATATAAAGTTAGGTCAATGTTATCAAG
>Ga0325410_1003083_pt1 | contig 18711 bp, 9 predicted proteins | sample PopdelMetagenome_16_FD_206182 | JGI IMG/M metagenome (GOLD analysis project Ga0325410, IMG submission 206182) | Populus deltoides microbial communities from Bellville, Georgia, United States - Xylem-PdIQD-R3 | ecosystem: Host-associated > Plants > Phyllosphere > Stem > Wood/Secondary xylem... | reverse complement strand
AAATTAAAATTAAAATTAAAATTTCCAAACCAAAAGTAATTCTTCATGTCGATTCACGTGTACTTTGTGGTCATGAATTTTTGGCAACGTTGGCCACGTGATGTAAAAGGGTTCAAACTTTAAGTTCGGTAATGCTCCAATCATGTCGGCCACACTCTTAGTGTTGGACTTTTACCACCCAAAGCTGATCTCCCTCGTACTCCATTCGCTTTGTTTATCATTTCTTATGACTTGCCATCACTTTTCTATATTACTTTTTATTTATTTATTTATTTATGTATCCGATTTTGATTAATTTAACACTTTTTTGCACCAATGGGCATGTTAAATTATGTATAAACTAGTAAAATTATTATATTCCCTTTCAAAATTGGAGCACAAAACTTTTTTTTTTCTTTGAGTAAATCATCAGTCAATGAAAGATGATATTATTGCCTTTTTTTTTTCTTTTAGTGAATCATAATTATTAGATAAAGGATTCAGTAGGGTAATCTTGGAGTCATAGAATTAATCTATTTTATTATTATTTTTCTAATAAATAGTTGAAGTGACGTGACATCATTTTATATTATTTTTTAATAAACAAAGAGTTCATTCAACCTAATTTAAATCAAATTATATTATATTAATTAAATTAATAATTTTAAACCTGATAGACTTTAAATTTTAAATTATCAAGTTTCTAAGTTTACATAACAGGTTTTCTATCTAGTTACACGGTATTTAAATACTTTTTAATTAAAAATATATTATTTTCAAATTATATTTTTACTTTTAACATCAGCATACTAAAAAATCATCAAAATATGTTTAAAAGATCAATTTAATGTTCATCAAGAAAAAAAATTAAAAACACACTTTAAAAAATATATTCAACCTCAAAAACAAAAACAAAAACAAAAAACACTTAATATCACCGAAAAAATTGTTGCGGTTTAAACCATTCAACTAATATAAATATATAGCATGTTTCTATGTCGGCTGTCTTGCCTGTTCTTATGTCGTGATAACTATTGTTGACTTCTCAATAATGGCATTGTGATTTCAATGTTTATATGTTGCTTGTTATCTGTTTTTTTTTTAATTATTTTTGGTATTGGGTTCTGTTTGTATATATCTCAATTAATTTTATAAGTCCTGAAATTAATGATCATATAAACTTCCAATAACCCTGAAAAAAATCAAACTCATAACTATTAAAAAATAAAATTTAAATCTCCTTTGAGAAATCAAGATATCCAATATGCATTGATCTAACTACATCATCGTGTGATAAAGAATATATAAATAATATTTCTTATATAAAATTTTATTACACCAGCACCATCGATTTTAAAGGATAACCAATAGAGCATTTTGAGAATTCTGTTCAAAGCAGTTCCAGAGATCTTAAACAATCATTTTCAATTTGAGTGTGAATCTTCCAAGAGGTGGAAAAGAAATGTGGTGGTCTACCTCAACTTTCTCAAAGTTGCCATTTCATCCTGAAAAAGATCTCGAAAAAGATTGACACCCCCACTACTATGATACTATGATAGGTGAACAATATCAAGCTAAGGTGAAAGAATATGAACAAGATGAGTAAAAATATTTGGTTGAAATTGGAGCGACAATCGAGTGTCATGGTAATAATTGAGTTGGAATGATTTGGGTCATAATTAAGGATTAAATTGAAGAAAAAATTAAAAAAATGTCTTAAATTAGTTTAATTTGGCTAAGATTGAAAAGAATTGGAAGTTCAAGAGAGAGTTTGAGATAAAAAGCCAAAGTTTGAAATTAATTGAGGGATTAATTGAAGAAAAAATCAAATTAGAAGTTGATTGGGTCAAAATTGCACAATCTTAGAAACCAAGGAAGAATTTGCAATAAATAATTAGATCTAGAGGTCTAAATTGATTTAGGAGATTTAGGATAAATTCGGTTGATATTGCAGAAATTCGAGAAATAAGAATTGTAATGAAAATGATGAAATATTCCAAGGATCAATTGACTATTTATATAACATTGTTTCAATCCCAATTGTTTCATTCCAATCAATTCAGTCCAATTAATTTCATTTCAGCCCAGTTGAATTGAATTAATTCAAGCCATCCCATTTAATTTATATTTTAGTCCAAATTTCTCCACTTTATTTAGTTTAGTCCCATTTAGTCCAATAATTTTAATATGGCCTTCCAACCACAGAATTGTTAGCCTCAGGTTTCCAAGCCTTTAAATTCAGGACGAAAACATCGTTAACGGGATCGTCTCACAGATACATATAATTATACATCTACTCAAGTGCTTTTATAGTATGACTTGGGTTGGGTAGTTCACTGAGTTTATATGGATTAAATAAGTTAATCTAGTCATTAATTTTAATGGTGGTCAAAATAGTAAAGATTATTTGCATCCACACTGGTTGTGTAATTAATTCTGTGACTTTCAGGTCATTTCCTCTTCTAAGTTTTGACGTGATGGTGCTCTGAGTGCGGATGGATCATGGATGCGTTACTATGTCCCGGACCAACTTGGGACTTTGCACAACAAAACCCATTTGTTGCTTTTATGCACCCTTCATCTCTGCTAAGATAGCCTATCAGCTGTTGAACACTCTTTAATTTAAGTGATGATCGGGTGTTATAATCGCCATAGAAAATGCATGACAGGCCATCTAATGTGTAATGATTATGTTGTGGCCAAGGATACCAATGCTGTTGTTGTCACCATCAAGAACAAGTGTACCACAATCAGTTTATAGATTGCTACTGCGTTGGATTCAACTGCATTATACTACCAATGTTGCCGTGAAAAGACTTTCCACATTCTCAGAAATCACAACGAGCATGAAAGAGTGGGTTACTGAGGTATGCTCAAGATGCTCAAGGTTGCTCCTGTTTTTGGACTGAGGTTCTTCAGGCGACAGAGCCGAACGCTGAGAGTGAGTTGGAAGAGTGGGTTATTGTGGTGGTGAAAGTTGGAGGTACTTGAGAGAAGATGGATACAAAATTAGGTAAATTCGTAGTTGTTTTTGTTCAGATTTTTATGATTAACAAGCAGATAGATCTAAAAAATCGATGTTTATACTCCAAATTTTTGTTGAGTTTGGGTGGCTAGATTCGGGTAAGTACGGTGGAATCTGGTGGTTAAGATTTCATGTTTAGTAAAGAGAAGGAGAATGATAATTTCATTATTTTAACATAGCATGGATTTTTTAGTTATTAATTAAAATAAAATGGCAATTTTATAAATAATTCCAAAGTTTTTGTTGACTATTTTTTTCTGGATATAAAGTGTTTTATCATTTATAGATTATGAGATGTAAAATATAATTTTTTAAAATACAAAAAAAAAAATTCAACGTAATTTTTCCCATTTAATAACAAAAGCTATGAGATCATTTATTTAAAATCACATTATTTATATACAACAAAAAAGGTTCAATGTAATTTTTCCATTTAATAATCCCTCTTATGCTGTGGGTGCATTTATCCTTATAAATGTTGGGTTTTTTTAAAAAAAAAATTAAAACCTGTTTGGGATTATGGTAGTAATTACAGTTTAAAATATTTTTCGTTTAAAAATATATTAAAATGATAATTTTTTATTTTAAAAAAATTATTTTTAAAATTAATATATTAAAATGATTTAAAAATATAAAAAAATAATTTTACTAAAAATAAAATTAAAATTTAAAGAAACACGGTGAATGTTAATGAAATTTTTTTTTTTTATCATAATTCATCCATCGTATGAGTGTGAGGATGGGACTTCTCTCGAGACACAGTTTATTTTTAAATACACTCATGAAAATCGTGATAAGTAGTACAAGGTCAAAAAAAAAAAAAAATCCAGGCTATTAAAACTCAAGTCAACACCTGAATTGTAATCAGTGGACGGTGATATTTCATTTTTCTTAAGCAATCATAGTTCAATTTGGAGGCCATTACTGCCTCTAGAGTGGAGGTTGATGTTTCATTCAGTAAAGGTATGATACCTTTTTTTTCTTAACCAATCATAGTTCAAGTTCGAGACCACTATGAACTATAGCGTAGAGGCTGTTGTTTTCAATGTAGACCATACCTTCATTATGCATAATATTCCCTCTCAACTATATGTTCTCTTAGCTATTTAAAAAATAATTATTAACAAATATTGTAAAACATGTGGGGAAGTACTGTACCTTCTTCACATGTTTGTTTTTACTGTTTTGGTTTTATTTTACTGTTTTCTCATTTATTTATTTTTTTTATTTTATCTTTTTTTTTGTTTATATTTCTTTTTTTGTTTTTCCCCCATATTTTTTTTGTTTTTTCCCGATGATTTTTTGGGTTTTGCATTTTTTTTTCATTTTTTTACCAAGATTGTCTTCTTTTTTTTTTTTCAAAATTATGAATTTTTTTAAATATTGAACTGATTGAGAATTTAGTAATGTAATTTTTTCCTTTAAAACATTATGGATTACTACAATATTTCCATACATAGTTTTTTTTATGAATTGTTTTCTTTTTTTCTTTTAAAATGGTTTTTGTCGATTTTTTTTTATATTGAGCTGGTTGAGAATTTTGCTTCGTAGATTTTTTCTTTAAAACACTGTGAATTGTTACAATATTTCCCCACATGATTTTTGTTTTGTTACAGTGTTTCCCCACATATTTGTTTTCAAAATTATCTTTGTCGAATTTTTTTTTTTAATATTGAGCTGGTTGAGAATTTAGCTTTAATTTTCCTCACATGTGTTCTTTCCATTTTTTTATTTTTTTGTGTTTTTTTTTCAGAATTGTTTTTGTTGATTTTATTTTTTGAATATGGAGCTGGTTGACAATTTAGCTTTGTAGTTTTTTTTCTTTAAAACACTGTGGATTGCTACAATGTTTCCCCACATGTTTTTTTTATGATTTTTTTTCCAGAATTTTCTTTATCGATTTTATTTTTTTCATATTGAGCTGGTTGAGAATTTAACTTCGTAGTTTTTTTCTTTAAAACACTATAAATTGCTACAGTGTTTCTCCACATGCTTTTTTGTTTCTTTTTTTATGATTTTTTTTCCAGAATTTTCTTTATCGATTTTTTTTTCATATTGAGCTGGTTGAGAATTTTTAGCTTCGTAGTTTTTTTCTTTAAAACACTATGAATTGCTACAGTGTTTCTCCACATGATTTTTTTATGATTTTTTTCAAAATTATCTTTATCGATTTTATTATTTTTAATATTGAGCTGGTTGAGAATTACAACTGTATGTTTCCTCATGAAACACTGTAGATTGTTACAGTGTTTTCCTGTATGTTTTTTTTTCCTTTCATTTTTTTTATGATTGTTCCAAAAAAAATTTTGTTGATTTTATTTTTTAAAATATTAAACTGGTTAAGAATTTAGTTTTGTAGTTTTTTCCTTGAAAACATTGTGAATTGCAACAGTTTTTCTTCATATAATTTTTTTTATATTTTTTCCACAAATCCACGACAATACACAAGTATGCCATAAGCCCGCAGCATCGCATGGGCATGGCATCTAGTCTATACTCTAAACCGTGTGGGGGGAAATATTGTGGAAATTCATGATATTTTTTCCATTTTGCCCTTGGAAAAACCACTTCTATTTGTGCCTTACAAAAATAGTTGTAAAATGGTTATTTTACTATATATAAATGTCAATGTATGATTTGGGGGGGGGGGGTGTATGGTTTTTCATAAACAATTTGGACTTATAAATACTAGATTGCCCTTGAAAAAAATGCCTGGTGTAATGAGATTTTTCAATTTTTGCATAGTGTAATTACTCAATTAACCTTAGACTTAAATTTTTTAAACTTTTGCTTTAGGGTTTTTATTTTTTGGTATTTTTGCACTTGTTTGTTTGTTGTTATCATATATGTTCTTGGGGTAATTTTAGCTTTTTAGACTCTTTTTTTATATATATAATGTTTAGAAGGGGTTATTTTGGTATTTCAATAGATAAAAAAACAAAAATTATAAACACGTACAAGTCATATATAGACGCACGAGGTGCCTATCATATTTTTCGGCACCTCACAGTTGTCAAAAAATACCGACAAAAATATTTTTCGATTCCTCACTACAAAGCTAATCATGTTACATGGCGTGTATGAGTCTATTCATGCTAGTGGTCCTGTTTTGATTTTTTCTTTTCTTCAATATCTTAAATGAAAAGAATAAAAATTCTCTTTTCACTTAGACAATATTTTGTTTTGGAAAAGAAAAAATAAATGATTGTGACTAAACAATTTTGTATTCAAATTGCACCTCCCATTTCAAAAAAACGAATTTTGTGCATAATGTTTTTTTTTTTTTTCATTTGGGGTTTAGGAAGGGTTATTTTGGTCTTTCAATAGATAAAAGGAAAAATTGTAAACATATGCAGGTCATATAGGCGCGCGAGGTGCTCGTCATGTCATATTCGTTCGGCACCTCACAGTTGCCAAAAATTAAATGTTGTCCAATGAGTTTTTTGATTCCTCATTGCAAAGCCTAACCATGTTACATGGCATGTGTGAGTCTATTCATGCTAGTGGTCCTGATTTGGTTTTTTTCTTTTTTCTTTTTTCGTTGTAAAATTAAAATGAGTTGAGGAATCAAGTATCGTTTTAATTTTAATATAACTTATGATATTAAACGAACAAAAAAAATCCATTTTCTTAATAAAAAAAATAGGGGTAAGAAAAAAAACCGAACCACGAAAAAAAACTGATTAAACCGATTAGAATTTTGAAAAAACCATTCGGTTCGATTCGGTTTCGGTTTTATAAGCCTAAAACCAAAAAAACCGGAAAAAAAACCGAGCCAAACTGGAAAAAAACCAAACCAAACCGAAAAAACCGAGCCAAACCGAAAAAAACTGAGCCAAACCGAAAAAAACCAAGACAAAACCAAGGTAAACCAGTTTGAATCAGTTTTTATTCTAAAAAAATCGAACCGAACTGAACCAAAACCGGTCGGTTTGAATCGGTTTCGGTTTTTTTTTTAAATTCAGTTTGAATACTTTTTTTTAATAAAAACTGAACCGAATAAAAAATAATTATCTCTAAAAAAAGATTTAAATTAAATATTCTTTATTTGGTAATATCCTAACATTATAGATAGGACTAATACTTAAAAAAAAAATATCTCAAGTGAAAAGAATAAAAATCCTCTCTTTACTTAGTCAATGTGTTTTTCGTTAAAGAGAAAAAATATTGGTTGATTTTGTTTTTCGTTGAAAATGATTGCGACTAAACAATTTTGTGTTCAAATTACACCTCCCATTTCAAAACACGAATTCTGTAAATGTTGATTGATCTAGATTCTAGAATGTGAACTGTACATGTTTAACATTGTTCATCATTTAAATTAATTAAACAATAATCATGTTCTTTTTTCCCATAATATCCTTTCGCTGATATTCCAAGCATTTAATTCTACAATTTTCTTAATAGTAAGTAAAGGGATTTAATTTGGTTATAAAATAAGTTTATATTATTATAACTTATCCAATTTTTTTTTAATTAAATTCCTTAATCAACATCCATGACAATATATCGAATGTTACAAAAAAAAAAAAAAAGAATATGTACCAATGGATTCCTTTGACTCATTGGTACTTTATCAAGAGATCATGGGTTAAGTTCTTCGCAAAAACAGAAAATTAAATTTATTTACATCTTATGTTAAGAGGTGTTAAAGTAAACCCTTATATATATTTATTGTTAATATTGTCAAATTAATTAATTCTTTTTTCACGATGGATATTAATTAAGTCCAATTCTTTTTCTTTCTATTATTAATAATTAATTATCATTACATGTTATTATGTCAGAAAATTATCTCAATCTAATAATTTAATTTATTAGGCAAGGTCTCAAGATATGATTAATATTATTCTCTAACACATCCCTTCAAGTGAAAGCTTTTTTTTTAGTTTAAAACTTATACAGACTCACGCTACCTTAAATTTAATTTTTATCAAATAAACGTGAATAATAAGATTTGAACTCGTGACCTTTTGGTTATTAAGGTTTTAATACCATATTAAAAGAATCATTTCAATCCAATAGTTTAAACGATTATGTAAGATCCTAAAATATAATTTATATTATTCTCTAACATAATATAATATGGATCAGCTTACCAAATACAAACAAGTAACAGGATTTGTCGAAAAACCTAAAGTTATATGGTTTGTACCATATTTATTTGTGTTGGCAAGGAATTCCTTATAATTCTGGGTGTTATATGGAACCATGGAAACAACAAATGAGGCTTCTTCTTCTTCTTTTCCTTAATTTTTGTTGGCTGCCATCGAGAGGTTGTCGATTGTTTGAGGTTGTTAATTAAATGTATCATGACAAGACCACTTTTACTAACTAAACAAACTAAACACTCAGAGGATCATCAACTATCCAAACCAAAACCAAATAAAGAAATGAGTTAGGACACGCAAGTTGCCATCCTAGGTGCTAGCCCCATGAATAAGAAGCTTTAATGTCTCTGTTAGTTTAGCCTGTCCTATACATAAAATACCAAAGAAGCTATTAATGCTGCCCCCCAAAGAGATGAGTCGGGCACTTGACTAGTTTCCTAGAGACAAGGATCTGAAACTAATCGGTGCATGCCTGCTAACGTGGCCTTGCTATGTATCACTTAGAGCTGCCTTTTTTCCCATTTTTGGATAAAATTAACACATCTCTATCTTCTTTTAGAATGAGAACACAATACATGAAAGTTTTGGGAGAATCTGAATCCCCACTAGTCCTTATTCTTCGTGGATTAGCTTGCCCAGCAATACAACAACTCAAGCCATATAGCAATGGCGACAAGGTCAGTCTATGGTAAATACCGGTAGCTAACTAGTGCTATCAAGGCTACTTTGCTGATGCCAGATGACAAGATGCCAGGAAGATCAGCTGCCACTAACATTATATAGCCCTCACAAGACACGTGGATAGAAAACCTCTTTGAATTGTCTATAATATTTAGTCAAAATTAACTTTTCCATGCCTGGCGCAAAACCCACTTATTGGTTATTAATCTATATGTATGCATTATACCTTCTTTAGACCATGGCATTAACACATAATTAAGCCTGCCTTGCAATGAAGAAATTCTTTCGTTTTATCATTAATTTTTCTTGAGCTCAAACCCAATTTGTCTATACCCCCACTACATTATTAATATGGCAATGAGCAAATCAAGTTCATCACGGCGCCGAAATGAGTCCACTCCAATTCTATAAATACCTCAAAGAAATCCCACTTCTCTCTTCACACACTACAACCACACAACATCTTCTATCTCACAATTTGTCTCTCATATCCCCATAATATACACGTTCTTTTTATTGATATATATCAATCAAATTAATTAGCGTCACCTTCACCCACTACCAACACCAACAGGACTAACACTAGAAATAAAATTCCCATCTTTTTACCTCTTCCATCCTCTCCTTACCCAAAAAAGAAAAAAAGAAAATGATGAACTGCTTGCAGAGTTGGCCAGAACCTGTGGTTCGAGTCCAATCTTTAGCCGCAAGTGGTATCCAGGCAATCCCAGAGCGTTATGTCAAGCCACCTTCTCACAGACCGTTATCAAACAGTGATTTCTCACTACCTCAGGAGGTCAACATTCCTGTTATTGATTTCCAAAACGTTTTCTCTAACGACCAACGCCTCCGCGAAGAGGCCCTCCGTTGTATCTACAGAGCCTGTAGTGAATGGGGCTTCTTTCAAGTAGTGAACCATGGTGTGAGCCACGAACTGATGAAGGGGGTTCGTGAGATTTGGCGCGAGTTCTTTAACCTGCCAGTAGAAGTGAAGCAAGAGTATGCTAACAGTCCTGCTACGTATGAGGGGTATGGTAGCCGGTTGGGCGTGGAGAAAGGAGCAAGTCTTGATTGGAGTGATTATTTCTTCCTTCATTACATGCCTGTTGCTCTCAGAAACCAAAACAAGTGGCCTGCAACCCCAGCTTCTTGCCGGTATGCATGCATCTTCAATTCTCTTAGCAGCCCTATGTTATAGTATTCCTTCGTGTGTTTGACTGTTTCTCCTTTGTCTGTTATACTATATACGAGTACTTTTCTTCCATTTAATTAACACTGAACTTTCTTATTTTCTTCAAATGGCCATTGGAAATTGTCTTTCTTGCTACTTTCCTCCTTATTAGTCGTCTACCAAAGTTGGCACGGTAAAATATATCCAATTAGTTGCAGAACTGTAGAAGAAAAGGAGGTTTGGCAGCTGGATCTTTATCATAGAATTGCTTTACAAGTACAGCCAATAGTACCATCCTTTACACGAGGAGATAATATGATGAATATATAATTACCTAGTTGACCGTCCAAGAATATATGTTGGATGGGCGCCTTTATTTTATAGAATTTGGTTATTTGTTTGAGGTAATTTAATTTACCTACAGACTCCAGCTGATAATTCCCTTTTGATTGCTGGTGGGTAAAGGTTCTCTATTGAAAAAAGAAAAGAAAAGGAAAAGGCATGAAAAGGGCAAGGGAGAGATGGAGTTTGATGAATCTCTGATACTGCAATTATTTCATGAAGTCTTGCACAAATGATTAGTCACAGATGTGATGGTTCTAATTAATTTAACAGCTGCTAATTAAGACGTAAATTAACTATTTTACAACCTTTTTTTGCAGGGAATTGGTAGCTGAGTACGGCCGCGAGGTGGTTAAACTTGGTGGAAAGCTGATGAAGGCATTCTCTATGAACCTTGGCCTGGAAGAGGACTTCCTCCTTGATGCTTTTGGCGGAGAGGAAAATGTCGGTGCATGTTTAAGGGTTAATTACTATCCAAAGTGTCCACAACCAGACCTCACACTAGGCCTCTCGCCGCACTCCGACCCTGGTGGAATGACCATTCTCCTGCCTGATGAAAACGTGGCTGGACTGCAAGTCCGTAGAAAGGACAGTTGGGTCACCGTTAAGCCAGCACCAAACGCCTTTATTATAAACATAGGGGATCAAATCCAGGTAACACTAATTAAGATAGCTCTTTTCCATTTTAAATATATATTGCTTAATTAACTTCACTTTATTTTCATAATCATATTGGTACTGATAAAAAAGTATTGATTTGTACAGGTACTGAGCAATGCCATCTACCAGAGCGTGGAGCACAGGGTGATTGTGAATTCTAATAAAGATAGAGTCTCTCTTGCCTTCTTCTATAACCCCAAGAGTGACTTGCTCATTGAACCATCCAAGGAACTCGTCACCGTCGACCGGCCGGCCCTCTACCCACCGATGACATTCGATGAATACAGACTTTACATTAGGACAAAGGGTCCCTGCGGCAAGAAACAAGTTGAATCCCTAAAATCTCCTAGTCCATGTAATGAATGTTGAATTGATGACAGTGTCCGACGACGTTGGTCCCAATTAATTCATTTGCAAGTTGCAGGAAACAAGAAGACCAGGGCAATTTGAATCACATGGTGCTGCATTTTACCACTTACTTTTGCTTCCAAGTTGCCTACGTCTGTTTAGGATAATTAAAATCTCAATCACATATAGTGGAGTTCCTTTTCTATGCTGTACAAGAAGTTGGAATTAAGTTATTGTCTATTTGTCTGTGCCAATTCAAGAAACGAAAACCCATTACTTGAGTGATGATGGAGCCCTTCTCTTGTTGGCATGTGAAGTCTAAGTTCCTTCGATGGTCACTTCACGAAACAAAAGTGAATCACTCGATAACGTTATCCTCGCCAAAGTCCCCAGGAAAAGTATCGTCGTGTCAAAGGATTTGAAATCTGTACAGTAAATATTGAGTTGAAATTATTATATGTATTTTTTATAAAAATCTAGAATAATCGTGATTTCACTTGTTTATCTAGATTTATAAAATATGATTTTTAAAAATAAAATTTTTTTAAATTAAAAAAAAAATATCCTTGCTAAAATAATCTTAAAAAAATAAAATATTTTAAAAAATAACACAGATGCAAATAGGCTTAAAATGTTTTAAAAATGGAGAGGTTATAATTTTCCCAGAGTAATTCCCAACACTTTCTCCATTATTACCACTTATTGTTCACTATTGTACAGCAAACTTTACATCCCTTTTGGCACAAATCACATGTTTTGGACTGCTATCAATGCCTTTCGTTTGGATTAGTATTTATTATATAGTTGACTCACATTTCACGTGGGTATGATGGATTGAAAAAAATTTAAATGAAAAAAAAAGGAAGGGATTGTTAATGTTTTTTCCAGTATCAAGAAAGAAATTAATTGTGAGCTGTGTGTTTAATAAAATAAAAATAGTGAATCATATACATCAAAAAGTATTAAAAAGAGATGTTAACTTTAATTAAAGCAAAATAAACTTTTTGATAATGTTTTTAAACTCGAGTTGGCCTGATAGATAAATTTTGATTCGGTCTCTTGTCTTGTCTGGATTTAAAATTAAATCTAATAAAAATTATCCTGAAGTGACCTGGTCAACTTGAAAGATAACACGACCCGGTCAAAACCCAGTTTACCTTAAAAAAATTCAAGATGATATCGTTTGAATTTTTTTAGATGTTGAAATGTCAATATCTTGAATCAACTCGGGTTAACTCGCCAAACCCACGATTAGAATCATTGATCCATTTGAGTTTAAAAATTTTATTTTCTAGAATTTATTTTTCAATGAGATATATGATAGTAAAAATAGACATTTACAGAAAGGCTATCGAATAAAATTTAAGAAACAAAAAAAATCATGAAAGGTTGTACCAATAAAGTATTATAAAAATAATTATATAATCTCATTTAAAAATAAATAAAAATTTTTAATAGTATTTAATTAAAAAAACCCAAACTTTTAGTTTATTTTAATGAATTATAATTAAAAAAATCTACAAAGAGTAAAAACATGCAAGGTGGTTAGGCATGAGTTATCTAGCATGCCTAGCACATTACAAAAAAAGCCACGCACATAAGCCCGCAAGGCCAAACCCACGTGCTAGCTCTTTTCCTGTCTTAAATAGTAAATGACTTCAAAAAATAAAAAAAAGCAAACAATACGTCATTTACTGGTATTATTTTTGTCATCCCAAGTGACTAAGAAATTGAGTTTCTTCTTTTGATACAAAAAACTCAATTTCAAGCTTTTTTAACTAGAAAACATGAAATAAACATCTCACACAAACCTCAATAAACTCTCATATAATCTCAAACAAACATTTAATTGGTTAGAAAATAAAAAAAAATCATCCAGAAAAAAATATCATGCTTGGATGTATAATTTTCTTGGTAATATAAGGGGTTAAAACACCTCAATGAAACGCTTTTTATAAAATAAAACTCTTTAACACCAAGATGAATTTCTTTTTATTATTAGATTTTAGGCAACTAACTATTTTTTCTCCCCTCTATCATTTGTGGTGAAATTCTCTATTTTCTTTTAAACGCAACAACTAAAATGTAAAAAAATAAAGTTTTGTGCTAGAGTTTAAAATGCTAAAACTAAAGAAACTAAAAAAAACCTTTGAGGACTACAATTTTAAAACCTCTCATCATGCCATTGATTGCAGTCGAAAATATGTGATGTTATCGAAGCTTGTCTTAATAGTGTAAAAACTTACACAAATTATAGACTCAATTCTCAAAATAATACTATGTGAAAAAAAAAAAATCAGTAACTAAAATAAAAAATATCCCAAGAAAAGAAAATATAATTATAATATAAAATGATTCCTCTCACATGCTATGGTTTTTCTTGTAATTTGGCATGGTGCTACTCTTTCCATGTTTCTGAATAGTAAAAGAATTTATTTGAATACCAAGAAATTGAGAAGAAGTCAATTTATTCGTGGACAATAAGCTTCCATTGTTATAAAAAATGTAACAATTGGTGCGTCCATACTGCTGTAATACCAAGCCATCTGACTTACTTTTCAAATCAAATATGGACCATACAATAAAAAAAAATTAAATAATACTTTGTAGTCGATACCATCATTGTTTAGTGGAGAAAGTATAATTGATTTGCTTGGTTCAATGTTTTGTAGCTCACATTTGTATGAGATTAATTAATTATTGTGGTCAATAGGTAAATAATTGCTCGAAAATTGCATTATGTAAGTCGTAACAAATGAATAGGCACACGTTTATTTGAAGTTTGAAGGGAAAATCTTGATTTCCCAACCTTTTGACACTGCTCTTTCAACGAGTAGTGCCATCGGCAGGCAAAGAATTCAGAAATTGTTTATTGTTGTGGCATGAATGTTGTTTTTAAAATTTTAAAATTTTCTGTTTAGTCTTTTTTTTTTTGCTGGAAAATGATTTCTTTTTAAAAAATAAATTTCAGGAAAATAAATTATTTTTCGATATTTGATAGTATAATAAAAAATAAATTGAAAAATATTTTTCAGTGTTTGGTTATGCCATAGAAAATGAGCTGGAAAATAATTTATTAATTTATTATTATTATTTTATTGTTTTTGTATCATTTTAATATACTAATATCAAAAATATAAAAAAAATATATTATTTTAATATATTTTAAAATAGAAATACAATAAATATTTTCTTAACCAATACCAAAATTGCTTCCAGAAGTTCACTTTATCTTAACCCTAGCTCGAGCATGGATTTGAGTTTTAAGAGATTGCCCTTTTTAAAAATATATATAAGAAAATTGTTTAGCATTTAATTGATTGTATGTGTAATTTGGAAATTTTTTTATATTTTTAATCTTACCTAAACAACCTTTGTTTAAGGTGCAACTTTCAAAGTCTTGATTTAATTATTTTGATGTCGAATTTGTCATTTAGAAAAAGTAGACATGGCCGTACACCCATCAATTCATCAAAAGAAGACAATCATGGAGCCATCACTCCCGTTTCTTTTTTTATTATTTTTTATTTATTTTTTTATTTTTAATCTTTTCTTCTTACAGCTTAGATCTTACCTTCATGTCCAAGAGTCCAGTCAATAATCTAACCAATATATTTGATGAATTGACTATAGACATTGTTGACTAGATCCATAACCTAATCTATAATTATAGAGCCTGAGATTCAATAGCAATCATAATTGCACGAGAGGAGATATTTCATGTTAAACGTGTGTTAATAATTATAGTATTTTTTATAGTTATATTTTTAAAAAATAAGTTAAGATAACATTTTTACTTGTGGTTTTAAAAAAATAAATTTTAAAAAAATATATTTTTTGTTAAAATTATTATGAGCTGGATTTTTACAAGTAAAATAAATAAAAAACAGATCTTTATAAATAAAAAACGGATTATTTTAGTTTTTACAAAACCAAAATTTAAAACACAATTACATATAGGATTTAGTGCAAAAAAAAATAAACATAAATTATGTAGTTAATCAAATGATTTTTTCAATGACTGAAAAAAAATTTATCATAATACCAAAGTTTCTCTAAATAGTCCATTTTTTATTCCAATATATATATATATATATATATATATATATATATATATATAAACTCAACTATGGGTTATAAATTCATTCTAGCCCAAATTGTCTATTTAGCAGCCTAGGTATTAAAGCCCAATTCGGTGCATTTAATTTCCCATCTTTTTTCTTGACAACAATATATGAATGGGATTATTATTCTTACTCTCTTCATATGTTTCCACTGTAATGGTCTCTTCTGCCCAATCAATGTTTCAGCACAGTCCACTGAATCAACCCGCGAGTTGATGACCTAACCTCTAGTTTGGTATTACAAAATCAACCCAGCAAGACAGCTCGTAATTTAATTAACTCAATCAAAACTTGGTTTAGATTAAAAATTTAAAACAATATGGTTTTAAGTATTTTTTTAAAATAATCTTCAAATAATATTACTTTGAATTTAAATAAACTTGTTTAATTAATGACTCGAGGCTGAGCTTAATAGGACCAGGTATAATAACTATGACCGACAAGCTGATGAACCATGAAACCTTAATAATTTCATTCGCAACAGCCAGTCTTTCGTCTAGTGATAAAATCCAAACAATCCAGGAGAAAATTAGCAGTTCATATTTCACCAACACGAGGTAAATTTTCTTGCAACCTGGATTCGTGCCTATGAATATAACGTAAGAACACAGAGTGCTAAACAAATGTAATCTCTCAACAAACCAAGACAAAAAAAAAAAAATGGAGCAAAGAATGATTGCGTTCCATAATCAACCAGGCATCCACTAAAAGCTATGTTCTTATTTGTACACAGTAAACAAAAATAGCCAAGCTAGATCACCCTTCATAATCACACATGATTAAATCAACTTAATGCTATATATGATGCTATTTCTACACAGATACCTTCACCAGAAATGTTTTGGTTGCCTTCATGGTCCTCAAAGTCAGATATCCACACAAATTCTCTGAATAACCGAGAAATTATCTAAATATTTCCAGTGACCAATGGTGCTTCCACTACTTTTATTCCATGCAACCATAATAATATTACATGTTGTGATATTTAACCTAGAAAAAAACTAGGCTCTAGAGGTGATGAACAAGTGGCCAAAATGTCCCATGGGAAGTTGACATCATTAGATGGATGTGAAAATTTTGCATCTCTTTGAAGAACCATGTTTTGATTGTAAGGATCTGGATTGAGAGGTTCCAGTTGATACCGTGAAGGCAAAACATGGTGTTCGGTCCTTAATCTCTTAAGAGCTTGAAAGTCTTCTTCAGACTGTATTTCAACTTTCTCACCCTCCGAATCAGTTTCAAATTCCTTAGCATTTGATTCTGAATCGCAGAGAGATGGCAGTGATACCGGAGAGAAAGACTTGGTGTGTTTTGGATTTCCATTTTGATTTTCCTCCACAATTCTCTCAAGGAATCTCCCTTGGGCTTCAATTTTAAGCTTCAAGCTCTTTTGAACCTTAAAAATTAACCAACCACATAGGAAATCAACAAACATATGCATGGTGTTTATTTATAAATAAAGCAAAACAAAGTTTCGTGTTTTGTTCATTAGTAGATAAATCTGCATGAAAAATTATGTTGCTACCACAAGTTGATCACTCAGTCGCCTATGGACCTCCATTTGCATCAGTAACGCTTCATTTAGTTGAGCACCTCTGCAAAAATTATGCAACCAAAACTTAGATCCAATTAGTTCATGAACAAGTTGAAGGAGGTGGAACTGATTAATTATTAGCTTACGATGTTGCACTGAAATTCGGTAACATTTCTGAAATATTTCTCCTTTCAAACTTGCCTCCTGTTGGAAGATACCAAGAAATTAACACACACAACAGAAGTATACAAGTACTACAAATTTATAGGCAATAAAAATAAAATGAAAGCACTCCACACATACTGTTGGTTTCTGGGATAAACTTCGAGATTCTGTATTTCTGAAAACAATAAAGATGGATCAGAAAATATTAGTATAAACTGTTTAACAGGGGCCCTGTGATATGTTAATCGCACGTTGTACTACCACTTGGACACAGATTGCAGTTTGTGAAAAATGAAGAAATATATTATATAAAATTAGAGGAAAGAGAAACTCAATAATATATTTATGTTTTGCAGAGAGCTAAATCAACAGAATACTAGGTCAAAGTGTTAATGATCATGAGTGTATTTTAATCAGTATTGAATCTTTAAACTGTCACAAGAAAACACAAGAGTGCAGGTATGCATCTTGTAGCCAAAATCTGAGACGACTGTAAGAATCCAGCATGATGACATGAAAGTTAATTCAATGGGTTGTATAGTTCCATGCAGGAGGGGCAAACTACAGGGGAAAATAAATAATTACCTGCAAATGGCTCTTGACATGGTAGATAGTCAATCCAGGGATGCCCATAGCCCTCAAGATACCTTTCGGTGTTGCTCCTGCAAATCATTCCAAGTATGAACATGAGTGATCGTAAGAATAACTAGACAACTTACAAACCTCAATGAACAAGAGTATCATCACTGGAGTTGCAGTGTATTGATGAAAAGAAATTAATTAATTCGATCAAGCTTTAATTAGCATGATTGGCTTCTATTTAGTTTTGATCAATGAAAATCTTTCAAAAGGAAGGTTCGTGGTGTTGAACAGTGGTAGATCAAATATCATTAGTGCATGTAAACGGATTGATCCAAGAACATACTATCAGGACCACCAAGTTGATTAACAGCCTCTTCGAACCGATCATGTAGTTCTTGTGTCCAACGCAATCTCTCTTTGTTAGATCCGTCGGAGCGACTTCGACCCATTGTTGGAATCAGATGATTATAGAGTGTCAATGGCAGCTTATGAGTAACAACAATGCATGGACTACGTCTTCTCCCTTGTAAGGAGGGTTATTAAAACAAGAGAGCAAGAAAAAGACTCTGATGTAGACAGGAAGAAGATGATTGGGTCGATGAGAACTAAGATATAATTTGATTAAAGAAGATGCTAAATGATGTCAAGTTGTCGGGGATAAACCAAGCTTGTATGAATAGGAGTTTGGATAACTTCAAACTCAAAAGATTGTTTTAACTTCTCCGTCAACTGTGTTAAGGAAATTCACGGGTATTGGTTCCTTAAGTCCAAAACTGTACAGCTCATGATAAGCAACTGTTCTGTCTGTCCCTGTTGTTTTTTCTGCGCTGTCCGACCTCAGTTAACCCTCAGTTATCAATTGGGAAAAGGGGCGTTGAGCAGTGAAGGCGAAGTTAAATGGACTTTGTAATCCAGTCTTGCCCTGTCAATCTAAAAAGATCATCCAGTGTCTTGGGCTGGCTACTGTTTTCAGGTTCAGATTGGACCCT